>Ga0299906_10001045_pt1 | contig 24158 bp, 14 predicted proteins | sample RVTome_14_FD_200259 | JGI IMG/M metagenome (GOLD analysis project Ga0299906, IMG submission 200259) | Soil microbial communities from uranium-contaminated site in the Upper Colorado River Basin, Wyoming, United States - RVT145D125 (version 2) ...
CTCCCAGATCCTGGACCGCGCGGACCGGATCTGGGAGGAGTCGTCCCTGGACCAGCGCCAGCGCTTCCAGCGCCTGGTCTTCCCGGAGGGGCTGAGCTACAGCCAGGAAACCGGGTTTGGAACCCCCACAACCGCCTTGATTTTCAGCATCTTACGGACGCCCGAGGCCCCGGCGTCCGGAGTGGTAGCGCATACGGGATTCGAACCCGTGTTACCGGCGTGAGAGGCCGGCGTCCTGGACCCCTAGACGAATGCGCCACGTCCCCCGCGGGGGAGCGCTAGTATAAGCCTCCGGGGTGCGCAAATCAAGCCCCGCTGCTACAATCGCCGCGCGCCGACCCCGAGAGCCACACCTTGAAGACCACCCCCATCCTGAATCTGCTGCTCCTCGGCCCGCTCCTCCTCGCCGCGGCGCCCCTCGGCGCCCAGGAGGGGGAAGAGGAGGACGCGCCGCCGGAGATCCATGCCTCCGAGCCCGCGGTGCTGATCTTCGAGGGCCGCCCGGTGACCACGGTGCCGTTCACCGTCACGCCGGGCGGGCCGTGCTTCCACTTGCGGACGATGGCCTCCGTCCTCGGCGTGGAGCTCACCGTGGGCCCGCTCGGCGACAGCCACCGCCTGGTGGTCAGGGACAAGGAGGTGATCCTGGGGCCGGATCGGGCCGTCGCGGTGGTTTCGCAGGCCGACGGCCAGCAGGAGATCCTCACCTTCGTGCAGCGGCCGGTGCGCGGCGTGACGGGGCTCCTGGTGCCGCTCGACCTCCTGCAGCGCACGCTGGGCCAGGAGCTCGGCTTCGAGATCGCCTGGGACGGCGAGGCCAACGCGCTCGAGGTGCGGCGCCGCGAGGCGCGGACGCTGACGGTCGCCGTCGACGTCTTCCACCAGCACTCGAGCACCGTCGAGCTGCGCTTCTCGGCGGTGCCCCGCTACCGGGTGGAGCGCCTGCCCGACGCCCTCGAGATCCGGCTCGCCGGCGACCGCGTGGAGTTGCCGGTCGACGTCTCGCGCGCCACCAGCCCGCTGGTGCGCCGCGTCGTGGTCGCCGCCGACAAGGTGCGCATCGAGCCCGCGGCGGGCGCCGGCGTGGCCGAGCCGCGGCTGATCGAGTCGCCGGAGCCGCGGCTGGTGGTGGAGGTCTTCTACCAGACGGCGGCGCGCGCTCCCGAGGAGCCGGATCGCGCCCTCGTCGAGCCGGCGCCCGGCGTGCGCACGATCGTCATCGATCCCGGCCACGGCGGCCCGGAGACCGGCGCCGTCGGCCCCAGCGGCACCACCGAGAAGGAGCTGGCGCTCGCCGTCGGCCGTTCGCTCAAGCGGCTGCTCGAGCGGCGCATGGCGGTGCGGGTGGTGCTGACCCGCGACGGCGACCAGGACCTGCCGCTCGAGACGCGGACCGCCGTCGCCAACCAGAACCAGGCCGACCTCTTCGTGTCGCTGCACTTCAACTCCTACTACGGCCGCCAGGCGCACGGCGCCGAGACCTACTTCCTGAGCCGCGAGGCGAGCGACCAGGTGGCGGCGGCCGCCGCCGCGACCGAGAACCTCTCGGCCGGCGAGCCGGACCCCGAGCTCGACCTCAAGCTGATCCTCTGGGACCTCGCCCAGACCTACCATCTCGCCGAGAGCCAGCGCTTCGCCAGCCTGGTCCAGGAAGAGCTCAACCTCACCCTCGGCCTGCGCGACCGCGGCGTCAAGCAGGCCCCGTTCCTGGTGCTCATGGGGGCGACGATGCCGGCGGTGCTGGTGGAGCTCGGCTTCCTGAGCAATCCCGACGAGGAGGCCAAGCTGCGCAGCCCGATCTACCAGGCCGAGCTCGTGGACTCCCTCTTCCGCGCCATCCGCCGGTTCAAGACCCAGATCGAGGCGCAGGGCGAGGCCGCGCCGCCGCCCGGCTTCGACGCCGCGGGCGGCACCGGCCGCGAGGGCGCCGGCCGCGAGGCCGCGGGCCAGGATCCGCCGCCATGATGCCGCGGCCGCAGGATCGCCGCACCCTCCTCGCCGCCGCCGCCGTCGTCCTGGTGCTGGGCGCCGCGCTGTTCTGGCTCCTGCGACCGGCGCCGGACGAAGAGGCCGCCATTGTCGAGCCGCCGCCGGCGGCCGTCGTCGAGGTCCCGGAGCTGCGTCCCTACCAGATCTACTTCCCCGGCGCCGACGGACGCCTCCACGCCGAGACCCTCGAGCTGGCGCCGAGCCAGGAGCCGGCGGCCAGCGCCGCGCGGCTGGTCGAGGCCCTGCTCGCGGGCCCGAAGGAGGAAGGTCTCTGGCGGCCCCTGCCCGAGGGCGTCTCCCTGGGCCGCACCTACCTGCTGGCCGCCGACGAGGACGCCGGCGAGGTCACCGTGATCGTCGACCTGGTCACCGCCGACGGCACCCGGCCCTCGACCGGGTCGAAGAACGAGCTGCTCATGCTCTACAGCCTCGTCAACACCGTGCTGCTCAACGTCGAGGAGGCGGACCGGGTGGTGCTGCTGTGGAACGGCCGCCAGGCGAGCACCTTCGCGGGCCACGTCGACACCACGCGTCCGCTCGGCCCGGCCGCCGACCTCATCGCCCGCCGCTGATAGGGTACTCTGGGGAGAAACGATGTCGAAGACCCAGGCGAAAACCCAACGCCCCGGCGGCCGCGCCCCCGAGGCCCTGCGCCCGCTCGCCATCGCGACCGGCGTGCTGAAGTACGCCGAGGGCTCGGCGCAGATCGACCTCGGAGACACCCGGGTGCTGGCCGCGGCGTCGATCGAGAACCGGGTGCCGCCCTTCCTCGTCGACAGCGGCCAGGGCTGGGTGACCGGCGAGTACGCCATGCTGCCGCGCGCCACCCTGACGCGCTCGCCGCGCGAGGCGGCGCGCGGGCGCCAGGGCGGCCGCACGCTCGAGATCCAGCGCCTGATCGGGCGCAGCCTGCGCGCCGCCGTCGACCTCAAGGCCCTCGGCGAGCGCACGGTGACGCTCGACTGCGACGTGATCCAGGCCGACGGCGGCACCCGCACGGCGGCGATCACCGCCGCCTGGGTGGCGCTCGTCGAGGCCCTCGCCAAGGCCCTCCTCGCCGGCGACCTTGACCGCTGGCCGGTGGTGCACCAGGTGGCGGCGGTGTCGGTGGGCATGCTCGGGACGACGCCGCTGCTCGACCTCGAGTACGCCGAGGACTCGATCGCCGCGGTCGACATGAACGTGGTGGCGACCACCGGCGGCGAGCTCATCGAGATCCAGGGCACGGGCGAGAAGCGCGGCTTCCCGCGCGCCGAGCTCGACGCCTTGATCGACCTCGCCCTCCACGGCATCGCGGAGCTGGCGGCGGCCCAGGACCGGGCCGTGGCCGCGACCATGACCGAGGTGGACGCGGTGCTCAGGACGGGTCGCCGGCGCACGCCGCCGAGGGACGAGAGGGATCTCTGGGGGGCTCCGCCGTGAAGCACCCTCACCCCCCACCCCCCCTCTCCCAGGGGGCGAGGGGGGCTCAAGTCCCGGCATTCTTCTCCCCTCTCCCTCTGGGAGAGGGGCCGGGGGTGAGGGTTCGCGAGCGGAGCTCGCGGCCTTCGGAGGCTGTCCCGTGTCGTTGACTTATTCTTCCTACCTCAAGATCGACGAGCTGCTCTCGCTCCAGCAGCCGATCTCCGCCGGCCCCGAAGGACCGGAGCACGACGAGACGCTCTTCATCGTGATCCACCAGGTCTACGAGCTGTGGTTCAAGCAGCAGCTCCACGAGCTCGACCGGATCGTCCACCTCCTCGCCGTCTCGAGCCCGAGCGAGGACTACACGTCCGACGTGCTGCTGACCTGGCGGCGGATCCTCACCATCCTGAAGACCATGGTGGCGCAGATCGACGTGCTCGAGACCATGACGCCAATCTCCTTCAGCTCCTTCCGCGACCGCCTGGAGTCGGCGAGCGGCTTCCAGTCGCCGCAGTTCCGGGAGATGGAGTACCTGATCGGCCAGCGCGACCGGCGGATGCTGGCGATGCACCGCGACAACCCGGCGGCGCTCGAGCGGCTCGAGCGCCGCCTGGCGCAGCCGACGCTCTACCAGGCGTTCCTCGGCTACCTGCGCCGCCACGGCTACGACACGATCCCCGAGGAGGCGCTGGCTCCCCGCGACGACCAGCCGCCGCCCGAGGGGTCCGGGATCCGCAAGGCCTTGATCGCCGTCTACCGCAACGCCGACCACACCCTGACGCAGGTGTGCGAGCGTCTCGTCGACTTCGACGAGGGGCTCCAGGAGTGGCGCTACCGCCACGTCAAGATGGTCCAGCGCACCATCGGCGCCAAGCGCGGCACCGGCGGCTCCTCGGGCGTCGAGTACCTGCGCGGCACCCTCTTCCAGCCCCTCTTCCCCGACCTGTGGAACATCCGCAGCGAGCTGTGACGAGCCGTCATGCGGCCGCAGGACCTCCATGAGAGCCCCAACGCCCTCGCCCCCCATTACTCACGTTTCCGCGTGAGCGAGCGAGCGCTGCTGACCGGGCACTCGCACCAGGCCTGGCCCGACCGCGGCTTCGCCGGCCAGATCGAGGCCTGGAACGACGCCGCCGAGCTCGTGGACGGCAAGTGGGAGCGGGCCTTCGCCAAGGCCGACCGCGTGCGCGCCGGCTTCGCGCGGCTGCTCGGCGACGAGGACGCGGACGACGACGGCGACTACGCGCTGGCCGCCAGCACCCACGAGCTGGTGACGCGCTTTCTCTCGGCCCTGCCGCTGCCCGAGCGCCCGCGCCTGGTGACGACCGACGGCGAGTTCCACTCGATCCGCCGCCAGCTCGACCGGCTCGACGAGGAGGGCCGGCTCGAGATCGTGCGGGAGCCGGCGGCCGATCCCGAGACGCTCGCCGAGCGCCTCGCCGCGGCGGTCGACGGCCGCACCGCGGCGGTGCTGGCGTCGGCGGTGCTGTTCAGGAACGCCCGCGTCGTCCCCGGACTCGGCACGGTCGCCGAGGCGGTCCGGCGCCACGGCGCGCTGCTGCTCGTCGACGTCTACCACGCCCTCGGCGCCGTGCCTTACAGCCTGGCCGCGGAGGGCCTGGAGGACGCCTTCGTGGTCGGCGGCGGCTACAAGTACCTGCAACTCGGCGAGGGCAACTGCTTCCTGCGCACGCCGCCGGGCTGCGATCTGCGCCCGATCTACACCGGCTGGTACGCCGAGTTCGAGGGCCTCGAGCGCGCGCCCGACGGCCGCGTGACCTACGGCGGCGGCCCCTGGCGTTTCGCCGGCTCGACCTACGACCCCACGAGCCACTACCGGGCGGCGGAGGTCTTCGACTTCTTCGCCGAGACCGGCCTCGAGCCGCCATTCCTGCGCGAGGTCAGCCGGCACCAGGTGCGCCTGCTGGCCGAAGCGTTCGACGCGCTCGATCTCGATCCGAGCGTCGTGCGCCGCGACGCGTCGGTCGACCTCGCCCGGGTCGGCGGCTTCCTGGTGCTCGAGAGCCGCCGGGCCGGCGAGCTCTGCGGCGAGCTGCGGCGTCGCGGCGTGATGACCGACTACCGGGGCGACTGCCTGCGTCTGGGGCCGGCGCCCTACCTCTCGGATCGGCAGTTGCGGGACGCGGTGGGCGTCCTCGGGGAGGTTGCCCGGAGCATGTAGAGGGGTGCCCAAAGCAGTTGATTCGGCCGCAGAGACGGGTTAGAATGAGATAGGATCCAGTTGAAGGCGCCTCCGACGGTGGCCACGACGGCACCGCGGATTCTGACAACCGGCCGATTGAAGGCAGTTGGAAGAAATGGGCGAGGAGCAATTGCAGCAGCCGCGACCACCCCAGCCGCGAGAAGCGAGGACAGGCGTACAGGTGGAGTACGGTTGGTCGACATCCGAGCGTGAGGTGCTCCGGGCTCTCTGGTCCAGTCGGGGCCAGCACTTGGTCAGGAGTGAGATCCACAGGAGGATGCCGAGGGCGTGTCGGCCGACGCTAGGTCGGATCGGGCAGATCCTGGCTGCCCTCTACAAGGACGGGGTTCTCAATCGGGAGTACCGTCGGTCTCAGGGGAGCAGGGAGGCCGGGTTCTATACCCTCAGCGAACGAGGCCGAGAGCTCTGTCAAGAGCTGGGCTTCGAGCGCGAGGAACGCCTGCTCTTCCAGGTAACGGACGACGTGCTACGCACCTGTCTGACTCGAGAGCGCCTCGCCCGATGTCTTGAGGCTCCGGGACGGATTGTCGCGGTCTATGGCTACCGCCGCGGTTTGGGACGAACCACGCTTGCTGCCCACCTGGCAAGGGGGCTGGCCGAGCGGCTCGGAGACCACGAGCAACTCCTCGTCGTCGATCTGGATCTTGGGGCATCGGGGCTCGACGCCTTCTTCCCGCTGAAGAAGCCAGGCTGCCGCGGCTTAGGGGGTTTGATCGTGGACTATCGACGTCAAGCCCCACAGAAGCGCGCCCTTTGGCTGTTCGGGGCACTCAGCGCACCTGAGTATGTAGTCCGCCCGCTGAAGGGAGTTCCTGACCTGGTCTATCTCCCGAGTGGACTGAGCCCCGGCCAATGTCTCGTCTCGTCGGCTGACCGTGCGGAGGCACTGGCTGTGCTCCATGCCGAGGCGGGGTTGGCGACGTCGGCACGTTCCGGTGACCCGGACTTGAAAGCCTTGGGCTTCATGGCGGAGCTGCGCGCAACACTTCTCGCGAAGTTTAGCAAGACTGTGGCTGATCCGGAGCCGGGGCATAGCCTCGGCGCCTGGATCGCGACCCAGGCGCTGGCGGATCACCTGATCGTCTGCGCACAGACCGGCGATGACTCTCCGGTCACGCTTAGGGGGTTGCGAACCGTGCTCGCCAGTTTCTTGCACAAGTTTGCGGGAATTGACTCTGGAGCGGTCCAGTTCATCTTTCGCCTTACAGAATTGAGGCCAGGAGAAGATTTGAACCGCTGGATCGACGTCCATCTGGCGATGGCTACTGCCGCAACACAGGAGGTGACATACTGGACAGAGCGGTTGCCGTATGAGGCGCGCTTTGCCAAGCAAGGTGTCTCTTGGATCCCCGCCCTGTACACGCATCTTGTCGACAGACTGAAGTCATCGACCTCCCCCAGCCGTCCAATGATCTCCGCGAATCTGACTCTGCAGCTCCTCATGGACGTTCTCGATCCGCATAAAGATCGTAACGATCGTTTCATCGCGGCAGGAGCTCTGAAGGCGTGTCCGCTCCAAGAGCTGGCGCAGTGGGTTGACTGGTACGTCCGCGAGAAATCCTTTCACACGGCGACGGATGCGCAGGGGAAGAACCTGATCAAAGACATTGTCCAAGTCCAGTCGGAGCGTCTCCTTTCAAAAATTCTTGAGGCACAAGAGCATGTCGGCAGGAATTACAATCAAGCAAGGTAGCGCGAAACCCTGGCGGGAGCTTTTCCGGAGCCGGGAGCAGCAGGCTACAGACATATTTGCGCGGCTCGTCGCCAGGATCGCAGATCGCTTGCCCCAGGCCGAGAGCCTGGCTTCACGCCTCGAAGCACTTGCGCAGGCGATATGTGAGCTTCCCGGAATCTCGGGAGCCATGGTCGTCGTTTGCGAGGAAGGATCCCCGCTCGCCTATCGAGGGGCTAATCTTTCCCTTCGCAAGGACACCCCTCCCTTCACCGTACTGGATAGAATACAGGCCGCAGTTCCGGAAGGCCGGGCATGGAGTAGCGTACCGCAGGATGACATCGAGGCCCCCGGCGCCGCCTCGCTGCTCGGCCACAGGATTGATGACGGTGGTGTTTCCCTTGGAATCATTCTGATTGGTTTACTCGGAGATGGCAACTCGGCTTTTCTCCTAGATGGCCTCAACAAGGGACTGGGGCACTTCAGGTGCGTCATCCGGGAGGCCATGCAGCTAGGCAGAATGCGATTAATCGAAAAACTGCAGGAGCTGGAATCGGAGGAGCTAGGCCGCACCAAGCCTGTCGCGCCAGAAGCGATAGCGAACCGTTTAAAAGGAGTTTTCCGTGCTGACGCTGTCACTATCCTCGTGCGGGAACAAAACAAGCTATACCTCTCAGCCACGACAGATCATGACCTTGGAACTCGGGTATTCTCTTATGAGCCTCGCGAAGGGTTGACGGGATACATATTCAGTACCGGCAAGCCGCTCCGCCTTCGAAACGCGCACGATCCAGAGGAGGCTCGCCTGAAATCTGGGGGTGACTATACGAGAGAAGCTCCGCGACATCCAGAAGCCCTCTCGAAAACCGGAGAGCCCGTTCGTTGCTTGGCGGTGCCGATGTTATCTGGTGGCGAAGTGAGAGGAGTAATCCGTGTCCTACGCAAAGAGAGGGCAGAACCATTCTCTATCGCCGAGCACAACGCCCTACAGCACTTCGCGAACCTCCTAGGACTGGCATACTGGGCGGCCTGGAGAATTTTTGTAGCAGATCACGTCATACAGGCAGAAACCGAGGCTATCTGCATCACAAGGAGCGAACCGACCAAGGAGCATTTTATTCCGAAGTTGGTTCACGCAAACTCAGGCGCAGAGAAACTCTTCAATTTAAAGCGAGAACAGATCCTTGGCCGCGACGCCACCGAGCTGTACTACCCTGGTGAGTACAAGAAAATCAGAAAGGCTCTGGAAAGGGCAGTTGCCAACGGCGATCAGGTTTGCGGTCCAATTAAAACAAAGATTAATAGATTCAACGATCCTGAGGGAAATTCTCGCGCCGTCGAGATCTCTTTCCGTCTCCTTACAAGCCCACTGGTTCAGCCCGACACCCATTATACTATCGCAGTTATTCGTGATACGACAGATAGCCAGATGCAGACGGAGCAGCACGATCGTCTCATGAAGCTGCTCGCCAAAAAGGGATTGGCGTACTTTCGTGCCGACAGAGATGGCCGCACACTTGAGTCGAGCCCAGCGGAGTCGAAGCTTACAGGCTATCCAGGTGACGAATTAATAGGAAAAAGCCGCGAGCTACTTTATGCTGATCCCAGCAATCGCCGTCAACTCCTGAGTGAAGTAGATCAAAGCGACGGTCGACTGGTTTACACGACACAACATCTCATGCGCAAAGATGGCATCCCGTTTTGGGCAGAGGGCGTGATTCATCTGTTGAAGGATGTGGATGGCCAGAAGGCGGGTTACGAAGGTCTTTATGAAGATGTCACTGAGAGACTGCAATTACAGGGATTTCTCGATGTTGATACAAAGACCGCCTTTCGAGACCAGGAGTTCTACAGGAAACTCAAGGAAAATATGCATTTCCAGCTTCTTTTCATGAGTAGCGTTGGCCATCAACTGCGATCGCCACTAGGAGGTCTAGTTCAACAGCTTCTCAATTTTCAGGAAGGTGTTACTGATGCGGATAAATTGCCGCAACGTTTGAAGTATGTAACGGGACAGGCAAAGGTCTGCGCCCTGCTTGTTGCGAACCTCACATACATGGACAAAATACTTCGCGGCGACTCCTTCGAGCTGAAGCGTGTTGGCCTCGCGAAACTGGCGATCGAGACAAAGCTGAACTTTGAACATCTCGCACTTGATAAGAACCTTGCGATCAATGTCGACGATAAGAGTTTAGACAAGCACCCACAGGTTTGGGGGCACCGCGAATTGATTCGTCAGGTCCTTGTCAATATCGTCGACAATGCCATTAAATATTCAGTGCCGAGCTCTCATATCAGAATATGTGGCCGCTGGGATCAGAGAGGTCATTATTTACAGATTACAAACCGTGGACTTCCCATTCCTCGACAGCACCGCAACCGGATTTTCGAGCGCGGCTTCCGTACGCGAGAAGCCGAAGCATTGATTCCTGCCGGCACGGGTCTGGGGCTATGGCTGGTGCGGAAGATCTGCTTGGCACACGGCGCCACCATCCACTGCACGGAGATTCTCGAAGACAACGAGCAACGGACAGCCTTTCAGATATCTTTTCCGTTGGGCGAAATGAGATGGAGTATAGATGTAGGGGGGGCTACATGAAGAATTGTATGGAGGTTCTCCTTGTTGACGATCACGCTGGTGATGTCAGATGGATGATCGAGTTTCTTGAAGAGCGAGGTTACCGAGTCCATGAGATCACCAACGAAGAAGCTGCGCGCCGGCAGCTCGAGGCCGTAAAGAAGGGCGACGTTTCGTACGCGCTCGCGATCATCGACATCATGGTTGCCATAAAGAACATCATGGATCTCCTTGGATCGAAGGAAGAGTTCTATGAAAAATCCAGAGATACAGGAATACGCCTTTGTCACTACGCAAGGAAAGAGCTAGGGATCTCGGCTGAGAGGCTGCCGATCGTCTGTCTCTCGGCGCGTGACGATGACAAAGTCAGACAATTGCTTGACGAACTTGAGATTACGCTTTACAGCCGTACGCCCCAGACTTCTGAAGACTCCATCCGAGAATATTTAAAAAAGAAGCTGCCGAAACTTTAGATACTGGAGATCGGCGAACCTGCCACTTCCCCGAGACGTCGACGAGGTGCGGGCGTGTCGTCCGGCCGCTGGCCAACGACGAGCTGGTCGAAGAAGTGCTGGCATGACGAGAAGCGAACCCGACACGAACCCCGCGCTCGATTTCGCGCCGTCCAGCCGGGTCGGCCTCAGAGCTGACTGCTCAAGCACCATGCCGGCGGCCTCTGATTGTCTCATAGCAGACGTGAATAAGGACCAACCCTGAAACCGCTATATACTTTCCCAGGCCCTCTATAGAAGAAAGCCAATCGGGTCTGAATGCGCACACTACTAAGATCACTCCGGAAGGAATCGCACCTGCCGAAAAAACTTTTGGAAGGATCACGTCCAGGCGCTCCGTTCCTCGATTCGCACCTCTGAACCAAAAGACGGCAAAAGTAACGACACAAACTGCGACAGAAATCCTATCAAGATTCCTCGAAATGACCTCTATAAGGAAAAAGGCCGCCGAGTTCATAGTCTCACCCGAACGTCAAGAAGATAGAACGGGGCTCCATCTCACCGCCCACTACTAACTACATTTCCCTCTGCTGCTATAATCTTGAACTCACTCAGTCGCTTTGTATCTTCCTCGTCGGAGCCAATAACAATCAGATTTCGTCCGGAATACTCGGAGATGAAGCGCTCCAGTACCACCATTTGCTCGTCATCGAGTTCATTCAAGCCGCTTAGGAGAAACACGAATCCTCCTCGCTGAAGGAGGCTCTCACCTAGCTTCAAATCTGAAATACCGCCCAGATCCCTTAATCTAAATGTCGCCCCTTGAGAGAGACCCCCCACCTCGGTGGTATAGGGGCGCAAGCGTAAGAATATCGGGAAGAATCCGTGGCGGCTTGGCAACTGATCTGACGCAAATCTCCAGGTCAACTCCCTTAGATGGAGTTCCGCAGAACCATCATTAGCTATAAGGAGGAATCGCCTGCCTTCCCGCAAGACGCCAGCGATATCTTCTCTCAGGACTGACCGCCTGCCGCTGCTCCAGCCTGTGAAGTCTTCATTGGCAAGCAACCCATACCGGTATCTACGAAGTATGTGCCTACGGCACCGCCTCGAGATATGAAGCAACAGGGGGACTAAGAGCCCCGAGCCGTACCTTCGAAGCAAAGGCATCATCAGCAGTGTCATAGCGGTTTCACTTATTGGAGCTATAACGAACAAGATAGAAAAAAAGGCAAAGAGCGCAATCATTATAAGAGCCGACCTCGGCACCACCAGTACACTCCGCGAATGGTCTTCCTTCGTGTTTCCGAAGGCATCGCGAGTCTTTATGTGAAGCCTCTCAATGCCAAAACTCTTAATTTCAAGACGAAGACTCTGAACCGGTATGTAGTTATCGTGAGCCACGCTCTCCTTATAGGTCTCCGCATCGGAATGGGCAATGGCGCTGAAATTCGCGCTTATCTCATCGCCATACGGGTTGCGACCTTCACGGTCGTAGTGGGGTTTGACCTCTATCTCACGTCCCACAACGAGATATGGAATTAGAAAGGTGGAGAGATCTACAACAATGTCGACATCCTCATCCAGTCGGTACGCACCGATGCTGCTCCGAACCCACGTGTATCCAGCGACCACGTCAAATCCCATGGCATCAAAGCGAGCCCCTTCAGGAAACACAGAGAAATTTACGCCGTCCGAACTCCGGTAGGCTCGTTGTCTGGTGCCGATCCAGATGTAGCTTCCTGCCTCAGCAATGGCATTGACCGCCTCGCCAATCCTCCCAATTGGGATCTCCGGAAGATGGTCTTCACGAAATCGAAGAACACCTTCGGTCGTACCAATCCACACTTCCCCCCGTATCTGCGCCACGGACGTCACGTCGTAGGCAGAAAGGACTTCCTCGTATCGACCGTCTTCCGTTACTCGAAAGCATGACCCGTATCTGGAGCCGATCTGAGTAACAAGCCAAATGGATCCGTTAGCCTCTGCAATATCGACCACATCGCCAGGGATCTGCGGGTTGAATACAGCGGTCGGAGTATCATCCCCACCTATCCAATATGCATTATTACGAGCCGCAATCCAGATGGCATTCTCGGTCTTCTTGATTTTGTGAACTATCGAATCGATGGTCGGATCTGGGAAAAGATCGCCGTTGGCTTGGAGATTATCGAGATTAAGTCGGAAAAGGCCTTGCCGTGCGCCGAGCCAGACCGTGTTATCGACACTCAGAATGGACGTGACGTATAGATCGTTCCTGTGTCCTCCCTTAAGCAGCTCCGGAGCTCCTTCTCGAATTCGAAGGACTCCATTCTGAGTGCCCGCCCAGACTTCTCCCCGCACCTCGGCAATCGTCGTAGCAGTGAGCCCTGTCAATATCTCCTCAGCGGAGGTTCCGTCGATTCGGTATAGACCGTCCTCCATTGCAAGCCAAATGTGACCGTCCGCCGCCGCTATGCCGTGGACATAGGTTCCGGGCGAGACTCTGACAAGCACCTCCCCCCAAGCACTAATTCCCAATGTGAATTGAGTCGCCAAGAATACGACAACCACCCACACTCTCATAGAGACCCCCTGCCTTATTAGCCTAATTGTCACAGTCTTATTAGCCTAATTGTCACACTTGCTGCAATTCTTGGCCATATGTTACGGATCAGTCTCCTGCCTGAGATGGATTTGAAGTGAGCCTACGGCATCGAATCGCAATGGGCTCTCGATTCCTCATCGAGTCTGCCTGCGTAAGGATCTGCCAACCAGTCATTCGGCACGACGACCATCGAACGCGTGCCAAAGTAAATCGAGTTCTGAGGGCCCAACCCATCTTCGACCCGCCCTTTCCCCATCTGTACAAAAGCCCAATGGTCGCCCGGAACGACGATAAGGTGCGGGGCGTCAGTGGGGAGTCGGACCCGCGACAATTCGTCGCCAGTGTCTTGATCGAGTCGGATGAGCCACCAAGCCGTGTCCCCATTCGATTCCGCCGGCTTTTTCCCGAGGAGGTAGAGTTCCCCTGACCAAGAATAGATTCCAGCTCCGAGCGTTGAGTCTTCGAGGGCGGTATAGTATTGCTTTAGCTGTCGGACTTGATCCATAGCGAATTGCCGGACGAGATGCGGTCGATAACGAAACTCTTCCGGGAAATTCTCGAGCATCTCGACGCCATCAATGCCATCGGCACCAATCTTGACCTTCGCGAGAGTCGGCTTCTGGTCCATAAAAAGGATAAACCCCACACCATTCACAGCGGCTAAATAGGGCATTTCCCTGGCGTACTGGAAAACGACGTCGGAATCGGGGTCGATGGAGTAGACAAGCTGATTTTTTCCCGCAGCCCCTAAGTACAGAAAAGCGCTTCCCCAGAGGCCATTGGGCTGTTCGGGTGTGATCTCACGGTAGTCCGCGAAAGCCAACAGGCCCTCGCCCATCGGGGCCATGTCATAGATCGCTTCTATTTGGAGTTTTTTATTGGTCACTGTCGCCTTGTGTTCAATGCCTGCACCCTGGATAGGCGATGAACGTGCCAATTCGAGCCGATCATTGATGTAAAGGAACTTTGATTCGTCCCCTCGCATCGTGTAGTGATCCAGGATGACGAAACCCTGGCGACCATTGGGGTGAATGTGCGAGGGAGCCTGAGGCGTCGTAATTCGAGAGTCGCCATGATTCTTAAAGCCTACTCCTGTCTCTACTCCGAAGCCGGGGAGCACTTTACCGTCGGTCGAAATTGCCAGCACCTGGCCCTTGCCGCTCCGTCGGAGTGTGTCGACGATTAACAGTTCCTTGTGGCCATCATCAGTCGTCACCCAAGCTCCAGATCGGGGCCAGCCGAGTTCCTCAGTAAACCGAACTTCATAACAGCTGGAGATGCCGAACTCCAATTTGTCGGCCCGAAGTCCTCCCACGCAAACCAGAGGAAAAAGTGCCCACAACGTGAAGCCCAAAGTGGCGCGCGAGACATCGAAGGTATGCCGTCTCAATAAAAACCTCATATCTCCCTCCTAACAATCACGAGGCTTACCGATACAGTGTGTGCCAGCTTGGGTGCCACCATCGCACGCCTTCGCGAGGATCCGTTCCTCGTCAAGGAGGAGTGCTTGGAGGACTTCACGGGACGTGTCCACTCCGGCAGGAGGATCGGCGGCGCTGGCACATAGCCTCAGCACAGCGGCATGGCTTTCGCCGGAAGTGTCGGAAAATTCACTGACAGGAGGGCCGTCTAAAGAATCCGAAGACGGCTCAATGGCCGAGGTGCAGAATTTAAGCAGCACCTCGTCTCCTCCCTCCTGGGTGGTCGCTGACGAGGCGCACAAGAGAATGCCAACCACAGCCAAAGAGACAACGCTCGTCCACTTGCCACTCGGCCCTTGCGGGATGTTCATAAGTATCAGCCTCCTGGTTATGAGGGCCGGTTGGGATTCAGTCCCACGGCCAGCTAGGTTTGGCGCCGGTGGGGAGCACGGTGTACGACATGCCTCCTCCAGGCTCCGGCCGTCCTGTTCTTCGTGAAGGTTGGCCGGTTGCCGGAGTTGGGCGACTGGCCTCAGATCTACACTAAACGGAGCGGGAGTCGAAATCCCGTGTATGCTACTCGATGCACACCTCAGGCTGCAAGCCGCAAGGCCCAGGGGGCTCAGAACCACCGGCCGGAGTCGCTCTCCCCGCGGCGACGTACCAGCCAAAGCCGGTACCTCTTTTCGGTAACTTGCCTGAGGTTGTCGTTGGGCAGATACGGTTGAGGGCGTGGGCGACGCCAGAGGTGCCGGTAAGGCGTCACAGTGAAGGAACTGTGCAGCCCGCCGGTTCACACGGCGGGAACGGCTGCACACGCCGTTGTGGGAAGCCGGTTTCCGAGTCACCCTAACGGAAGAGTCGATGGCCGGCTCTCGCCGCGCCCCGTCGAAGAAGCTGAAGGTCGGCTTCGAGCCGGCGTCGAATACCTGCGCGGCACCCTTTTCCCCGGCCTGTGGGCGATCCGCAGGGCTCCGCCCTTTCCCGAGGCACAGCGCATGAAGTCCTACAGGACCAGCGATCCGGCTCTTGCCCAGCCGGAATCCGTGGCGGCTGAGTACACCGCACCGCCGACGGACGCCAGCGTCGCTACGGCCGCAGGGAGAGTGATGGACCTCACGCTGGTCGTTTCCCAGCCCTATCGAGCCCATCAATGAACCCTCCAAGACAGATTGTCTCTGGCATCGTCTCTCTCGCTGGCAATTTAGCTCGCTCGTCAAGGAGTTGAGTCTATACAGAAACGCGAGCTCCCCGACCTCGGCGGGGCGCTTCGAAGGGGTAATATGAGTTAGGCGCCATCAAGAGCCCCTCAAGAACCCCTTCACGAATGGCCGGAAGCCCAGCCTATCACACAAGCCCCCGCGGCAGTGCTACCCCAGGCCTGGCCCGACCGCGGCTTCGCCGGCCAGGTCGAGGCCTGGAACGCCGCCGCCGAGCTCGTGGACGGCAAGTGGGAGCGGGCCTTCGCCAAGGCCGACTGCGTACGCGCCGGCTTCGCCCGGCTGCTCGGTGACGAGGACGCGGACGACGACGGCGACTACGCGCTGGCCGCCAGCACCCACGAGCTGGTGGCGCGCTTCCTCTCGGCCCTGCCGCTGGCCGAGCGCCCGCGCCTGGTGACGACCGACGGCGAGTTCCACTCGATCCGCCGCCAGCTCGACCGGCTCGACGAGGAGGGCCGGCTCGAGATCGTGCGGGAGCCGGCGGCCGATCCCGAGACGCTCGCCGAGCGCCTCGCCGCGGCGGTCGACGGCCGCACCGCGGCGGTGCTGGCGTCGGCGGTGCTGTTCAGGAACGCCCGCGTCGTCCCCGGACTCGGCACGGTCGCCGAGGCGGTCCGGCGCCACGGCGCGCTGCTGCTCGTCGACGTCTACCACGCCCTCGGCGCCGTGCCTTACAGCCTGGCCGCGGAGGGCCTGGAGGACGCCTTCGTGGTCGGCGGCGGCTACAAGTACCTGCAACTCGGCGAGGGCAACTGCTTCCTGCGCACGCCGCCGGGCTGCGATCTGCGCCCGATCTACACCGGCTGGTACGCCGAGTTCGAGGGCCTCGAGCGCGCGCCCGACGGCCGCGTGACCTACGGCGGCGGCCCCTGGCGTTTCGCCGGCTCGACCTACGACCCCACGAGCCACTACCGGGCGGCGGAGGTCTTCGACTTCTTCGCCGAGACCGGCCTCGAGCCGCCATTCCTGCGCGAGGTCAGCCGGCACCAGGTGCGCCTGCTGGCCGAAGCGTTCGACGCGCTCGATCTCGATCCGAGCGTCGTGCGCCGCGACGCGTCGGTCGACCTCGCCCGGGTCGGCGGCTTCCTGGTGCTCGAGAGCCGCCGGGCCGGCGAGCTCTGCGGCGAGCTGCGGCGTCGCGGCGTGATGACCGACCACCGGGGCGACTGCCTGCGTCTGGGGCCGGCGCCCTACCTCTCGGATCGGCAGTTGCGGGACGCGGTGGGCGTCCTCGGGGAAGCTGTAAGGCGTTCGTAGATGCGCATGGGGGAGCCCTCTGCGTCGAGCCGGGCATACGGGTCGCGGTCGGCGGCGGCGGCGCCGAGGTCGTGGCGTTGCCGTTCTGACAGCCCGGCAAGCTCCGCGCACGAGCTACGGCCGTCCGCCGAGCCTCAGCTCCTCGAGCGAGTCGACCCTGAGCCCCTTCCTGGCCAGGTCCGCCAGGTCGTCGAGCGAGGTGATCTCGGCGATGCGCCGCCGGGTCTGTGCCGAAAGGCGGCCGAAGCGCTGGGAGAGAAGGTCGAGAACCACGCACCGCAGTTTCTCCGTGCCCTTCTCGATGCCCTTCTCGAGACCCTCCTCGAGGCCCTTCTCGATGCCCTTCTCGAGACCCTCTTGGCGACCTTCCGCCCGTATGTCGTCAGCCCACGTGGTGATCATTTCTTCTACCTCTCGATATCCCGCCTCGCGGAGCAACGCCTCGTACTCCGGCGCCGTCTGCGGGTCCATTTTGACGTACGTCCTCACGAAGTTCAACAGCCGGAAGCGGCGATCCTCGTCGAGGCCGGGGGTTTCCAGGATGCGGCGCAGGCAGGCGATCGCCAGCTCCGCTCGGCTGGCGAAGCCCCGCGGGCTCATCAGCACCGCGAACGCCCACGCCAGCGGCTCCGGCCGGGCGAGGTAATCGCGCGCCGAGGCCAGCGACAGCCCCAGGCTGTTGTAGGCGAAGGTCACCGGGACGAATCCGAACGAGACCTCCTCGAAGCTCCACCGGGTCAGGCCCGCCTGCCCGCCGTGCAGGTAGACCACTGCCGTATGGACGGGCAAGCCCGTGCCCAGGGTGAGAACGTGGTTGTAGTCGCGCAAACGCACGAGCTTGCGCTTGCGGTACTCGTACTCGATCTCCAAGTGGGCCAACGCCCGCGGCTCCGGATCGGCCGGCACGCGGATCTCCGCCACCAAGTCCGGATACCAGTGGCGGCCCCGCAAGAGGTCGTGGAAGCGCTCGCGGCCGGGGACGAGCTCGAGCTTCGACGGGTCGGCGGCAGCCGCCAGGTGCGGAAGGGTCAGTGTCAGGAGATCGGCGGGAAAGGCGATGCCGAGCTCCTTGACGATATGGTCGTGAGCGCCACGCATAGATCCTCCGTAACGAAAGCGGCCATCAGACGCGCGCAATCCGTGCGTGCGTCTTCTGAAAACATGTAAGACGTATGAGAGCCGTGAATTCTGACGCGGGAGTTGGACTTTTTTCGTCCGAGGGCGATAACGTCCTTGTTTTCAGTGGATTGGCCGAATCATTGGCCGCCGATCCGTTCGCCGACGCCACGGCCTTCGGGCGCCAGAGGGCATGAGCTCGACGAGCGGACGGACATCGTCGGAGACGCGGTCCAGGTCGCGCTGGGCTTGCGCGTTTTGCGCAACGGGTCAGCACCGGGTGTGAAAGGCTTGCGCGTCTTGCGCAGCGGCTCACCACCCGCTGCGGGGGGAGGGAGCGTGGAGAGGGGGAAGGGGAGCCCCCCGGCAGGGCTTCTGCGAGGAGGCGCTGAGCCGAGGATCTTCAGGTGCCGGTCTTGGACATTTCCGCCGCTCCGTGCTAAGAACGTCGGGATCTTCTCGGGAGGGCCGCGTTTTCGAGGGCTTGCCGTTGAAGGAAAGGCAGGAGTTTGCCGGCACCGGGCGTTACGAGGTGCGGGGGCATCTGGGCACCGGGGCTTCGGGGGACGTCTACAAGGTCTTCGACCGCAAGCTGCGCACCCTGGTGGCGCTGAAGACCCTGCACAAGACCAATCCGGTCGCCATCCACCGCTTCAAGCGCGAGTTCCGCTCGCTCACCGGGGTCGACCACCCCAACCTGGCGCAGCTCTACGAGCTCGAGTCCCACGAGGGGCGCTGGTTCTTCACCATGGAGCTCGTCGAGGGCCCCGACTTCGTGGAGCACGCCCAGCTTCGCAACGGCGCCGAGCCGGCCGCGGTCGAGCGGCTGCGCGGCGCCCTGCGGCAGCTCGCCGAGGGGCTGCGCGCCCTCCACGACGCCGGCATGCTGCACCGCGACGTCAAGCCGTCGAACGTGCGCGTGACCGCCGGCGGCCGCGTCGTCCTGCTCGATTTCGGGCTCGTCAAGGAGCTCTTCGACGCCAGCGTCTACGAGACGCTCGAGGGTGCCGAGGTCTCGGGCACGCCGGCCTACATGTCGCCCGAGCAGGCCGCCGGCCTCAAGGCCACGCCGGCGAGCGACTGGTACAGCGTGGGCGCGGTGCTCTACCAGGCCCTCACCGGCCGGCTGCCGTTCCCGGGCGGCTTCCTCAAGATGCTCACCGACAAGCAGAAGACGGACCCGCCGCCGCCGGCCGAGGTCGTGCCCGGCGTGCCGGCGGACCTCGCCGACCTGGCCATGGCGCTGCAGGCGCGCGAGCCCGCGGCCCGCCCCGGCGGCGGCGAGGTGCTGCGCCGCCTCGGCGCCGCCGCGCCGGCGTCGCGCCAGGGCGCCACCCACTCGAGCGGGCCGGGGGCGCCCTACGTGGGCCGCGAAGCCCACCTCGAGCGCCTGCTGGAAGCCTTCCGCGCCACCTGCGAAGGCCGCACGGAGGTGGTCTGGGTCGAGGGCAGCTCGGGCATGGGCAAGTCGTCGCTGGTGCGCCACTTCCTGAGCCTGGCGCGCCAGGAGCGGGAGGACGCCGTGGTGCTGGTGGGCCGCTGCCACGAGCGCGAGTCGGTGCCCTACAAGGCCCTCGACGAGCTCATCGACGCGCTGTCGCGCTTCCTGCGCCAGCTCCCGGACCACGAGGTCGAGGTGCTGATGCCGGCCAACGTGCGCGCCCTGGGGCGGCTGTTCCCGGCGCTGCGGCGGGTGCCGGCGGTGGCCGGGGCGCACCGCGAGGCGGTCGCGGTGCCCGATTCGCGCGAGCAGCGCCGGCGCGCCTTCGCCGCCCTGCGCGAGCTCCTCGGCCGCCTGGGGCAGCGCCGGCCCCTGGTGCTCTCGATCGACGACCTGCAGTGGGGGGACCTCGACAGCGCGGCGCTGCTGATCGAGATCCTGCGTCCGCCGGACCCGCCGCCCCTGCTCCTCGTGGGCACCTTCACCGCCGAGGAGCGGCAGACCAGCCCGCTGCTCCAGGAGCTGCTGGCCGCGGACTTCGGCGACGCGGCCGAGGTGCGCGAGGTGCTGGTGCAGGAGCTCTCCCCCGCGGCCACGCGCCAGCTCGTGCTCGAGCTCCTCGGCGAGCGCGGCGGGGGGGCCCAGGCCCTCGCCGACGCCATCGCCCAGGAATCGGGCGGCAATCCCTTCTTCGTCGACGAGCTGGTGCGTCTGGCGCGCACCGAGGCCGGCCGCGACCGCGACGGCGGCAGCCTGCCGGCCGAGATGGAGCGCGCGCTGGCCCACGCCATGAGCGTCGAGCGGATGATCGAGGCGCGCCTCGAGCGCCTCTCGCCGGAGGCGCGGCGGCTGCTCGAGGCGGTGGCGGTGGCGGGGCGCCCGACCGCCCTCGACGTCGCGCGGCAAGCCGCCGAGCTCGGCCGCGACACGCAGGCGGCGGTCACCAGCCTGCGCGGCGCCAGCCTGGTGCGCATCCGCAGCTCGCGCGAGCGCGAGGAGATCGAGACCTACCACGACCGTATCCGCGAGGCGGTGACGCGGACGCTGGACGAGGCGCGCAAGAGCCACCTCCACCGGCGCCTGGCCCTCGCCCTCGAAGGCTCGGGCCGGGCCGACCCGGAGACCCTGGCGCACCACTACCACGGCGCCGGCGACCGGCAGATGGCGGCGAAGTTCGCCGGCGAGGCGGGCGACCAGGCCCAGGAGGCCCTGGCTTTCGACCGCGCCGCTCGCCTCTACCGCATCGCGGCGGGGCACGAGGCCTTCGCCGCCGCCGAGGCGCGCGTGCTCCAGGTCAAGCTCGGCGAGGCCCTCTCCAACGCCGGCCGCGGCGCCGAGGCCGCCCGCGCCTTCCTGCGCGGCGCCGAAGGGGCGATGGCGGCGCGGGCCCTGGAGCTGCGCCGCCGCGCCGCCGAGCAGCTCCTGATCAGCGGCCGCATCGACGAGGGGCTCGAGACGGTGCGCGCGGTGCTGGCCTCGATCGGCATGAAGCTGACCGCGACGCCGCGCCGCACCCTGCTCTCGCTCGCCTGGCGGATCCTGCGCCTGAAGCTGCGCGGGCGCGGCTTCAAGGTGCGCGACCCCAGCCAGATCTCGGCCGAGGAGCTGATCCGCGTCGACACCTGCTGGTCGGTGTCGATCGGCCTGGGCACCGTCGACACCATCCGCGGCATGGACTTCGGCAAGCGCCACCTGCTGCTGGCCTTGCGCGCCGGCGAGCCCTACCGCGTCGCCCGCGCCCTCGCCATCGAGGCGGGCTATTCGGCGACCGGCGGCAGCAAGGCCCGCGAGCGCACGTCGGGCCTGGTGCGCGAGGCCATGACCCTGGCCGAGCGCGTGGGCCATCCCCACGCCCTCGGGCTCGCCAACATGACCGCCGGCGTGGCCGCCTACCTCGAAGGCCGTTGGAAGCGGGCGCTCGAGCTCCTCGACCGCGCCGAGGGCGTGCTGCGCGACCACTGCACCGGGGTGACCTGGGAGCTCGACACCGCGATGTCGTTCCAGCTCCGCTCGCTGCTGCTGATGGGCGAGGTGGGCGAGGTGCGCAAGCGCCTGCCGCGCTGCCTCAAGGACGTGCGCGACCGCGGCGACCTCTATGCCGAGGTCAACCTGCGCAGCCGCGTCGCCTGGGTCGTCCACCTCGCCGACGACCGGCCGGACCGGGCGCTGGCGGAGCTCGCCGACGCCATCGGCCGCTGGTCGCAGCGCGGCTTCCACATCCAGCACTACTGGCACCTCACCGGCCAGGTGGAGACCGCCCTCTACCGGGGCGACGCCGTGGCGGCCTGGGAGGCGCTCGAGGGCGCCTGGCCGCGGATCGGGCGCTCGCTGCTGCTGCGCATCCAGTTCACCCGCACCGAGGGCCGCCACCTGCGCTGCCGCGGCGCGCTGGCCGCGGCCGCGGCCGCCGGCGTCGACACCGCGCGCGGCAAGGCGCTGCTCAAGCTGGTGGACGGCGAGCTGCGCCGGATCGCGGCCGAGAAGGTGTCCTGGGCCCGGCCCCTGGTCGAGCTCGTGCGCGCCGGCTTGGCGACGCTCAAAGGCGACGGCGGCACGACGCAGGAGCTGCTGGTGTCGGCGGCGGCCGGCTTCGACGCCGCCGACATGGGGCTCTACGCCGCCGTCGCCCGCCGCCGCCGCGGCGAGCTCGCCGGCGGCGACGAGCGCCTGGTGCGCGAGGCCGACGGCTGGATGGCGGCGCACGGCATCCGCAACCTCGCGCGCATGAGCGACGTACTGGCTCCCGGCCGGTGGTCCGACGGATCACCGTGAGCGGGGAGGGCAGCGCCTGACTCCGTGCCCACGCTATGCCGTGACGCGCTGCCCGTTGAAGCGGCGGAAAGAAAAGCCGGTGAAGGTCTCGTTGCCGGTGAGCTTCGCCTGCGCCAGCACCTCCATGGCCACCGCCTCGCCCAGGTCGAGGCCGGCGGTCATGTCCGTGCGCCAGTGGATGCCGGCGAAGTTGCGGCCCAGGCTCAGGTTCGCGGCCAGCTTGTCGAGCTCGCCGCCGACCGTCAGCGGCGGACCCGTCCAAGGCGTCAGGGAAAGGCCGTCGGCGCTCGCCACCACCGGCTCCGGGACCACCGAGGACTCGTCGAACACGGCCTTGAGGACGGTGGCGCAGGCCCCCGCGATGACGGAATGGCCGGCCGGGTAGGACGGGTGAGGAGGGCACCCCTCAGGATAGGCGCAGGGCAAGAGCGCCGTTCCCCGTCTGCTCCTCGCTTCGGCCAGAGCGGCCGAGTCGAGCAAAGCCGGCGGCAGCGGATAGGAGGCACGGTCCAGGAGGTGGTTCTCCACCCGGCCGCCGTACTCCTCCGGCCGCAGCCGGCGGTGGACGAGCCACTTCTGGTACCAGCAGACCGTCAGCGCCGCCTGAGTCGCCAGCGCGAGCAGGTAGAGCACGTAGGGGCCGCCGAAGGTCGAGAAGCCCGACTGGGTGCGGGAGTGCTTGTAGGGGTTGCCGCCGTCCGGAAGCACTCCCCACTTGAGCAGCATCAGGCCGGCCGCGAACGGCCCCTGGTAGGAGAAGTCCCGGTGGACGTATTCCGCCAGGTCGCGGCCGTTGCGCTGGAAGCGCGCTTCCGGGTCGAAGCGGTTGACCGGCGTCAGGGCGCCGTTCTGGACCGCGAGCCAGTCGTCGTAGGAGGCGAGGTAGTCGTCCTCGGGAAGACAGGTGCGGATCTTCTGCCGGGTGCGGATCGGCGGCAGGGGGATGTCCTTGAGGAGGAACTGGGAGAGGTAGGGTCCCTCCCGGTCGCCCTCGGTCGAGCCGCGGAAGAGGAGCCGGGGGGTGACCCGTCCGTCCTGCCGCGGCCCGCGGTAGGCGGGCAGGGCCGACAGCTCCGCGGCGGCCTGCTCGGCCAGCGGATGACCCGGATAGTCCTCGAAGCGGACGTCCCGCAGCAGCGCCTGCCAGTAGAGCTCGACCATCTCGGCCGCCTGCTCCTCGCCGGCGAAGCGCGGCGCGGGCGGGAGCGTGAGACTGGCGGCGTCCGGCCCCACCAGGTCGAAGCCCAGAGCCGCCTGCGGGTTGGCGAGCCTCACCTGGCCGCCCAGCGGGATCTCCTCGAAGTCGTTCGGCTTGCCCGAACGCAAGGCCGCGAGCAGGAAACCGTAAGCCCGCGGCTCGACGACGCCGAGCGGATCGTGGGGCAGGGCCTTGGAATAGCAGGCGATCCGCCGCGGCAGCTCCTCCTCGTCGCCGTTGGCCAGGTGCCGCGGTAGGGGACGGCGCTCGAGGCGCTCAGCGGCGCGCCGGCGAAGGCGCACCGCCTGCTCGAGCCGCACCGCCAACGGATCGTCCCGGCGCCCAGGGCCCGCCGCCGCCGGTGCGGCGAGCGCCCCGGCCAGGAGCGGCGCCGCCACCAGGGCGGAGCCCAGGAAATCCCGGCGGGTAGTGTCCTTCGGACGGCTCATCAGAAGGGCTCGATGACGCCGACGTCGGTGACGCCGCCGTCGACCGCGACGGCCGGAGCCGACACGAAGACCTCGAAGTCGATCTCGGCGGCGACCCTCAGGCGCGAGAACGGGGCCGTGACCGCGGGGAGGGTGAAGGAGCCGTCGTCGTCGGTGAGCGTCGAGGCTCCCAGGTAGCGCACCGGCGCTCCCGCGATCGGCTCCCCGCCGTAGCCCCGCACCTCGCCGACGACGGTGGTCGTCACCGGCGCCGCGGCCGGCAGCACGAAGGCCAGGCTGGTCAAATCCCCGTCGATCGGACCCCCCGGACTGGCGAACGGGCTCAGGGTGCCGGCCACGGGATCGAGCTCGAAAAGCTCCTCGCCGGCGGCCACC
>Ga0299906_10001046_pt1 | contig 24148 bp, 12 predicted proteins | sample RVTome_14_FD_200259 | JGI IMG/M metagenome (GOLD analysis project Ga0299906, IMG submission 200259) | Soil microbial communities from uranium-contaminated site in the Upper Colorado River Basin, Wyoming, United States - RVT145D125 (version 2) ...
CCCGTCAACCGGGATTCGTCCGCGCCGTGAGACGGCGCCGCGTCACCGCTCAACCGAAGATCTTCTTGATGACGGAGCCGAGGGCGTCGTCCGACTTCCCGCTCGCGCCGAGCTGCTGCCGGGCTCCCTCGTGTCTGGGGTTGATGCGGAGCGTCGTCTTGAACTCGTTTGCCGCTCGCGAGCCCAATCCGAAAGATTTGTAGTAGAGACCCAGCCAGTAGTGGATCTCCGGGTCGCGAGGGGAAAGCCGGAGCGCCTCGACGAACTGCGCCTCCGCCTCTTTTCGTCTCGACGGGTGTCGCGACAACGCGCGGCCCAGCATGCCCCGGTAAAGGGCTTTGCCGGGTGAGATCTCGATGAGCTGCTCCAGAAGCGGCACCGCGCCTTCCCAGTCGCGGAGCTTGAAGTGGAGTTTCACGTCGCGCACCAACCGGCCCTCGCCGCCCGCTTGCGCCCGCCGGCGCGCCTGAGCTTGTGCGAGACTCGCCGGCTCGTCCTCGTCCTCTTTGGTGTCCTTAATGTCTGCTCGGGCGGGTGCCTTCCGGGTTACCGGTGCATCCGGGACCGGGGACGCCGCGGTTCGCGCGACGGGAGTAGGGGCGCGAGGGAGACTTGCCGGCGGCACTGGCGCGGGCTCGGTTGGAGCTCTCTCGACGGTCTCCGTAGGTTGCGCCTCGAAATCCGACTCGACTTCCACCTCGAACACGACCTCGACCTCGTCTTCGAGCTCGAGAGTGGAGTTCTCCACGTTGATGGCCACCTCTTCGATCGGGATTGGCACGAACATGGACGGTGCATCGTCCTCGGGAAGCTCGCCGGGAAGATCGGGGTCGGACACCGACAGGACGTTCTCCTCGTTCCACGGCATGTCGTACGAAGCGGAGGGAGGTTGCTCGTGCACGCGCGCTTGCCGAGGCGGCACCTCGTGCTCCTCTTTCACGGACCGCGAGGGCACGCTTTCTTCCCCGAAGAAATCTCGAAACTGATCGGCTGGGTTGTCGGCAACCGACCAATCGGGGACGCTCGACGTTTCGAAACCCTTGACTTGCGACGGCCGTTCTTCCGGTGGGTCCAGGACGGACCACGACGGCACGCCCAGCCGATCCACCGGCTCGGGCGGTGGCGGCTCGCGGACGGCAACGGAGACGCTATCCGCAGGCGGAGCCGTCTTCGGGGTCGCGACCCGAGGCGTTTCCGCACGAGGCCGGCGGGGGGCCGCGGGTATCGGGGTGATGCTCAGATCGCTCGGCGTCCCGGAGGAAAGCCCGAGAAACGAGAGAAAAGACGCCCAAAGCTCCTTGAGACGTCCGAGAATCCCGGTGGAAGCCTCGTCGCTCGGGGCCGGTGTCGGCGTCGGTGTCCGCCACGGCTCACGCACGACCGGACCATGGGCGAGGGGCGTCGGCGCGCGCGTGGGCTCGGGCATCCTGGGGGCCCGCTGGGGTTCGGGCGCGGAAACCTTCTGGCTAATCTCGGAGAGAACGAACGTTCCGGTCTCGAATTGAAGGCTGGGGGGCCCCTTCGGCGGCTCGGACGTTGCTTCCAGAACGCCGGCGGCGAGGAGTCCGTAGAGCGCCCGGAGCACCACCCCCTCGTCACCGCCCACTTTGTCGATCAAGACCCGTACCGCGGTCGTGCGGTTGCTCACGGCCTTCAAAATGCTTCGTTCCACCGATCGAAGCGCGTTCAGGTCGAGCGCGAACGGAGGCCGGTCCACTAATTCGACGTCGCCGTCGAGCGAGGGGAGGCCGACGAGGACGAGCTTCTTGCTCGTCATGTGCCGGATGCCTTCCATCAGGATCCGGTAAACCGAAAGGCTTACCCGGAGGTCCATGGGAATCACCGTGGGTCGCTCATCGAAGCTGTACATGCCGCGCTTGGCAGAGAACAGCGACAGCGCGATTCTGTTCACTTGCGCCGCGACGTAGTGCCCGAGCTCTTCCTCCGAGACGATTCCAGAGGCCACGAGCGCCCTTCCGAACTTGACCCGCGAGGCCTTCATCAGCTCGCTCGCGGCCGCGAAGTCATGCGGCGAGATTCGCCCGGCCTCGATCATGCTCTCACCCAGGCGGTCCCTTTTCCGGTTGCTCGAGGCGAACACGATGAACCCGCGGTCGAAATAGACGGTCTTGATGGCTTCGGGGGTGGTGACCTGGAGGTCTCCGCTTCGCTCTTCCGAAACGATTCGCCGGAAGACTGCGGCGAGAGGGGTGTCCGCGAGCGAGCCTATGAATCCAATGGGTTCGCGTTCGCGAATTGACGGGTCAACAGGCATATCGCAGCGCTGGTCGTTCGAGGTCCCTAACTATAGATCAATGTCGTTCCCCCTTGCAGGGTGACGATGGATGCGCAAGGCACACAAGGTGCGGGACCACGAGCCGCAAGATCGTGGGCATGGTGCGCCATGCGGGAGCGAAGGAGATCCACCTCCGCATCTCTTCCCCTCCCGACCACCGGCCCGTGCCTTCACGGCATCGTCACCCCGAAGCGCGAGGAGCGTCAATCCCACCCCACGGGCTCCAGTATCGTTTGGACTTGTCAGTCACCGCGAACGGAACTATCCTACTCCCCACACCGTCTAAGGGGAAGAAGCACATGTCGCCTCGGCCGCTGCCACTGGTACAAGGAACGCTGGACCTCCTGGTGCTTCACACGCTCCTGTCCGCGCCGATGCACGGCTACGGCATCGCGACCCGGGTCCACGAGCGGACCGACGGGGATCTGGCCATCGAGGACGCCGCGCTCTACCAGGCGCTGCATCGTCTCGATCGTAACGGCCTGGTCGAGGCCGAGTGGCGGCCTTCGGAGAACAACCGCCGCGCGCGCTACTACACCCTGACGCCGGCCGGACGCAAGCGATTGCGCGAGGAGGCGGCCAACTGGCGACGCTATGCGCGCGCGGTCGAGGCCGTCCTCCAAGGCGGCTGACGGGGACGTCTCATGCGTCGGAAGGACCATCCCCACCGGCCGTTCTGGTACCTCGGCCGTGGTCCCGACAGGGTGAGGTCGGACGTGGATGAAGAGCTGGACGTTCACCTGGAGATGCGGGTGGAGGAGCTGACGTCCCGCGGACTGTCGGTCGAGGCGGCGCGCCGGGAAGCGTTGCGTCGATTCGGAGATCTCGAAGGCACCCGCCAGTACTGCCGGCGGCAGGGTCAGGAAAAGGAGAAGAGCATGCAGCGAGGTCTGATCTTCCAGGATCTGAAACAAGACATTCAGGTCTGCCTGCGAGATCTATGGCGGGTCCCGATGCTGATGCTGACCATCGTCGGCACCGTCGGCCTCGGCATCGGGGCTACGACGGCGATCTTCAGCGCCGTCAACGCCGCGCTCCTTCGGCCTCTCCCCTATGAAGACCCGGCCCGCCTCGTTCGGATCTACACCGACGCCCCTCCCCACAAGTTCCGTTTCTCGGTGGCCGACCACCTCGCCTTGCAGGAGCAGCAGACGAGCTTCCAGCAGATCGCGGGATACACCGAACGAGCGATGGCATTCAGCGATGGTGAGGTTGCGGAGCGGCTGACGGGAAGGGTGGTGTCCTGGACGTACTTCGAGCTGCTCGGCATCCGGCCCGCTATCGGTCGACACTTCACCGAGTTGGATGGCCGACCGGGCGGCCCGCCGGCGGTGATCGTCAGCCACGGTTTCTGGCAACAGCGCCTCGGCGCACGTGCCGACGTGATCGGAAGACCCATACGGCTCGACGGCTCGGACTATGCGATCGCCGGTGTCCTTCCGCGGCTGGTGGGCCCGCTGGAGCAGGGACAGGAGTTCTTCGTGGCCGCGCAGTGGGACACCCCACCGCGCCGGGGACCGTTCTTCATCACCGTGATTGGACGCCTGCGAAATCGATCGGAGGAGTCGGCGGCGGCAAGCGACCTGCGCGCCATCAACCGGCGCCTCTTTCCGGTGTGGCAAGCCTCCTATCAAGACGACAAAGCGTCGTGGGGCATGATGGACCTGAAGGCGCATGTCATCGGCGATGTAGGGACGATAGCCGGGGTTGCGCTCTCGGCCGTCGGGCTCGTGTGGTTGATCGCCTGCGCGAACGCCTCGAGCCTCATGATCGCGCGCGTGACGAGCCGCCGTCGAGAACTGGCCGTCCGGGCGGCGCTCGGGGCCTCGCGCGGACGCGTGGTGCGGTACTTGCTCGCGGAGAGCGGCCTGCTCGCGATGGGTGCCACGGTCGTGGGCGTCTTGCTGGCGTGGGTAGGTATTGGCCTCCTCCGGGATTTCGGGGCGGGTTACCTACCCCGCACGCAGGAGATCACCCTCGAGGGGCCGGTGCTGTGGCTTCTTGCCGCCCTGACGGCAGCGAGCGGTCTCCTCTTCGGTCTCATCCCGGCGGTAAATGGAACCGGTGGCCCGGTGGACCAGTCCTTGCGCTCGTTGGGTCGATCGTCGACGGGCAGCATCGCCGTTCGACGCCTGCGGCGAGTGCTCGTGGGAAGTCAGTTCGCCGTCGCCACACCGCTCCTCGTCGTCGCGGCGCTTCTCATCTCCACTCTGAACGAGCTGAGACAGGTCGACCTCGGCTTCGAGAGCGGGAGCTTGCTCACCGGCGCCATTCTGTTGCCGGCGAAACAGTACCAGGAGCCCGGGCCGGTCAAGGCTTTCTGGGACGAGCTCCAGCGGCGAGTCGAGGCGCTCCCTGGAGTTTCCGGGGTGGCGTTTGCCGATGGTCGCCCGCCCGCCGGTGTAGGCAACTTCAACAATTTCGATCTGGAGGAGTTCCCGACTCCGCCGGGACAGTCTCCACCGGTCACGCCCTGGGTGGCGGTGACGCCGGAGTACTTTCGCCTGCTCGGCCTCACTCTCCTGCAGGGGCGCCTTTTCGACGAGCGGGATGGGCTCGAAGCTCCTCCGGTCGTGGTGGTAGATCGCGCCTGGGCGAGGCGGTTCTTTCCGAACCAGGGAGCGGTGGGCAAGCGATTGCGAGAGGGTGGGTGCACGGACTGCCCGTGGACGACCGTCGTCGGCGTCGTCAGCGACGTCAAGTACGCGGGCCTGGACAAGCCCGATGAAGGAAGCGTCTACTGGCCGATGGCCGAACGAGGGTTGTCGCACCCCATCGACCAGGCGACCGCGCGTTTCCGGTATCTCGTCCTGCGGACCAGCGCCGATCCAGGGACGGTGCTGCCCGCGGTTCGCCAAGTCGTCCGCGATCTCGATCCCAGCCTCCCGTTCCACAACGTGGCGACGATGGAGGAGCTGGTGGCGCAACAACTCCGCATGCCGCGCTCGTTGTCGCTCCTCGTCGGCGGGCTTGCGGTCGTCGCCCTCATCCTCTCGATCGTCGGCATCTACGGGGTGATGGCGTACTACGTCCAGCAGCACTCGAAGGAAATCAGCATTCGCGCCGCGCTCGGCGGGAGTCCGGTCGACGTGCTTCGACTGATCCTGGGCCAGGGGATGAAGGTCGTGGTGAGCGGAGTCGTCGTCGGCTCGCTGACCGCGCTCGCGCTCACACGGCTGATGTCCACCCTGTTGTTCGGAATCGGCGCGGCCGATGCGTTCACGTTCGTAGGCAGCGCCGTCTTCCTGCTCGCCGTCGCGCTCGCGGCCTGTCTGGTGCCCGCCAGACGGGCCATTGGCGTCGAGCCTGCGAGCATTCTACGCAACGAGTGAAGTGACGGCGCCTTCGCCCCCACCCGGCAGAAGTTGAAATCCGGCCGCTCCGACCCGAAGACGATCGAAGCTCTTTTTCGTGCGGGCAGCCGGATCTCGATCGATTCTTCCATCACTACGCCGGCCAGAATCAGTTCAAGCTCCACGTCGCGATCACTTATGTAGCCGTGGCGGCCGGCCGGCTGTTCGGATTCGCAACCGTCAGCGTGGGAAGTGTCGAGCGGACGAACCTTCCCTCTCAACGAAACAAACGACGCCTGCCTGCTTACCCACTGCCGACCCTGCGGCTTGCGCGGCTCGGTGTAGATCGGCAAGCCCAAGGCCTCGGCGTTGGGCGCGCGCTGCTCCGCCACGTCTTGACCCTCGCGCTCCATCAGCGAGACTCGTTAGGTTGCGTTGGTGTCGTAACCGACGCCAAACCGGAGGCGGTCGAGTTCTACCGGCGTTATGGCTTCGAGCCACTCGAAGGAGTACGCGAAGGCGCGCTTCATGGCGATACGAGACCCCTGTTCCTGCATCTGGGCGCGGTGGAAGAAGCGCAGACGGATCTAGGCCCGACCGGCCGCATTCCCTGAAACGGGAATCCGCCGGAGCCCCCGACGAAAGGTGCACTGTCTTCTCCTGGAAAGCAACGAGCTTTCGTAACACAACTCGCGTCCTGCAACGGCACGTTCTCGACCACGCTCCTCGGCGAGACGGTCCGAGACCGGGGCAACCTCCTCGGGATCCCCGCTCGGGGGAAGTGCGTACCTAGTCGAGCGTGTCTACGGGACCGTCCTGAACGTTGCGCGCAAGATCGCGGTTGATGGCGGGTCCACGGGCCCGCTGCGTATTACTTCGAATAGGAGGTGCTCGCGAATCAGGATGGTGCACCCTCCATCGAGTGCCGGTCATCATGGAGTATTCGAGGGTGCCTGGAGATCTGGGTGATCCGGAGCGTCTGCGATTCCCGCAGCGCTCGACGGGTCCCGCGGTGATTGGGCGGTCCAGAAGAAGCTCTTCCGCCAGCGAACCGAGTGGCCCTTCCGTAAACTCGTGCTCGATGCACAAGGAGAACATAATGAAGAACTGCAACACAAGAGAGCAGCGGATCACGCGGGCCAGCCGGCTCGTCTCGCGCATCACCGCTCTCGGCATGACTATCGCGGTCGCGCTGCCGCAAGCAGCTCACGCCGACAGCGTCGCACCGCCACCCGTTCCAGCCAACCTCGAGGTGCAGGCGGGGAACGAGGCTTTCCTGGTGGGGCACGCGGTCGGCACGCAGAACTACGTCTGCCTCCCTGCCCCGAGGATCGGCCAGGTCGCCTGGGTGTTGTTTACGCCCCAGGCCACATTGCTCGACGACGACGGGGAGCAGATCACGACCCACTTCTTCAGCCCCAACCCCTCCGAAAGCGGCATCGTACGCGCCGCGTGGCAGGACTCACGGGACACGAGCAGCGTCTGGGGCCGGGCTATCGCTTCCTCCTCGGACCCGAACTTCGTGACGCCGGGTGCGATTCCCTGGCTCTTGATCGAAGAGGTTGGAACCCAGGAGGGATCGACGGGGGGCGACACCCTTTCGAAAATCACCTTCATTCAGCGACTGAATACCGTCGGAGGGGTAGCGCCGTCGACGGGTTGTTCCCTGCCGACGGACATCGGCAATAGGGCCTTCGTGCCTTACACGGCCGATTACTTCTTCTACCAGAAAAGCAACTAGCGACTGGCCAGGCCGCGCGCCTGCGGGTGAGGCGGTCTGCCGACGAACCAAGGGGGTGGCGCCCGTGAATGGTTGTTTCTCGTTCACGGCGCCGCCCCTTCTACTCATTCCCGGATAGCGGCCAAGCGAGCGGCTGGGCAATCCGCCGAAGGACGCGAACCTGCTCCTTGGTGAAGTGCAGCTCTCCACCCGGACCGGTCAGATCGCTCGGGAGGAACCCCTGTTTCAGGATGCCGCTCCGGCTGTGAGCTCTGGATACGAAGCGGCGAGCGAGCTCATGAGCCACGACCCGCCCGAAGGGTCTTCCCGGAGCCTCCGGCGAGAGGAGGCACGCCGCTCGAAGCATCCACGGATATCGCCGACCGGGAAACATGGATAGCCTGGCTCCCTCCACTGCCCAGTTCCCCGAGGGATAAAGCCATCGGTCTCTTCCCACGGAACGTGCGAAGTCGCGTCAACATCGCTGGAAGGAACCTAATCAATACTCCTCTTGGGGAGTATCGGCCTCGAGCTCTCCGGGCGCTGACGGTCGTCGAGTGTATCTCTCGCCGGTAGGCCTGCGCGCGCCGGTCATGCTGCACGACGCTCCCTTACGGCGCCAAAGGAGTCGGGGAGATCGGGCTCGTTCTCGTTCCTACCGCGTGAGCGTTGGCCGCGGCGTTACCGATGAAGCGCCGGCGCTGATCGAGGGCTTTACCGCAGCCTCCATTTCTGCGCCTGGGCGCCGGTGCACTCCCAGACTTGAACCCTGGCTCCGTTGTTGTACTGATCCGGCTCATGGACGTCGAGGCACAATCCGGCGCCGCTCCGAATCTGATCGTCCAGGACAGTCCATCTCTGCTGCCGCCCGCCGTTACATCCCCAGACTTGAACCCTGGCACCATTGTTGTACTGATTCGGCTCCTCGACGTCGAGGCACAACCCGGCGCCGCTTCGGATCTCCTCACCCACCACCATCCACCGCTGCTGCTGCGCTCCGTTGCAATCCCAAACCTGGACCCGGCCCCCGTCCGTGGTCTGCTCCGGCGCATGGACGTCAAGGCACTTGCCAGCACCGCTCACGATTTCATAGCCCGAGCTCTGTGAAGCGCGCGATGCACCGATCGCCACCATGGCGACCCATGCGATTCCGATCGGAACCGAGACGGTTTTCGAGCTCATCGTGCACCTCTTTCCTTGAGGAGCTCCTCGAGCTCCTGGTCCCCTTTGACCAGTGCCCAGTGAAGCGCGGTCTCTCTATTCTTGTTCGCGGCATTGACGTCCTCTACCTTCGGAAGCAGCAAACGGGAGATCCGCGGGTGTTCGTTCTTGACCGCGAGAATCAAGCTGGTGTTCCCCGCCTGGTCCGCGGCGTCGACGTTCGGCTCCCGGCGCAGGAGAAGCTCGACCGTCTCCACGTGTCCACCCGCGGCCGCAGAGATCAACGGCGTGGTTCCGTCCCGGTCGGAGGCTTCCAGGTTCGCTCCGGCGTCCAGAAGGAGCTCGGCCACCTCGACGTGCGCCCCTTTGGCCGCGAGAATCAACGGCGTTTCGCCTTTCTCGGTTTTCGCCTCCCGGTCGGCCCCCTGATCCAGAAAACGTTCGACGGCATCGACGTCGCCAGCTCGCGCGGCCTCGAGGAGCGTCTTCGGCTGAGGAAGCCAGAGGAAGGCGGCGAGCGCGGCACAGGCCGACGTCAATGAGGCTCCTGGAGCGGTCACGGTTCGTCTCCTTTCTCAGGCTGCCCCGATGGTCCGGAACAACTTGGCGAGGTGAACGGGTTACCGCCGCGAATCGTCTCCCATTCCTCATCCGGCAGCGGCTCATTGGCGATTCGACAAGCCTTCTCCTGCCATGACTCGGGATCGACGTCCCAGATCCAGATGGTTCCATCGGAGCTTCCCGAGGCGAGACGCCTGCCATCATGGCTGAACGCCACGCTCGCCAGGCGTTTGTGTCCGGTCAGAGGTGGTCCGAGAGGCTGCCGGCTGTTCACATCCCATAGCCAGATGACGTCATCTGCAGTCACCGACGCAATCCGTCCGCCGGTGCCATCGAAAACCACGCTGTTCAAGCTGGTGACGCCGCCGGTGCTGAGTCGACCTCGTTCGTCCCCAGACTGCATGTCGCGCAAGACGACGTCGCTCTCCCGTGCGTAAGCGAGGAGGCTCCCGTCGGGACTGAACGCGACACTCTTCACGACGGCTTTTTTTTCGTCGAAGACTCTTTGGAGGCGGGACGGACCCCAGACGGCAATCAGCGATGCCTCGCCGTTCTGGATGCCTGTGGCCAGGAGACTGGTGTCGGCGCTGATGGCGACGCTCCGGACGCGACCCGGCGGCCCGTAGCGGACGACTCGTTCGGATTCGACATTCACGACTCGAAGAGCCTTGTCCGCGTCGGTCGCTACGAGAAGCTCCTGTTCGCGGCTGAAGAAAACCCCTTCGCTGTCTCTCGCGACGATTTCATCGACCACCTGGTCTGTTCCCAAATCCACTATCCGAATGACTCCCTTCGGATCGAGCGCCGCGAGCCTGCCTTCCTCCGGATCGAACGCGAGGCTCCGTACAGGAGAGCCAAGGCGAATGGTTTTTTCGTGGAGAGTTCGTTCTTCCATGTCCCACAGGATGACTTTCTGGTCGGATCCGCCCGAGGCGAGGTGTTGGCTGTCGTCGCTGAATGCGACGCTCTGCACCTTGGAACCGTGTCCAGTCAGCCGGTCTCGCGGCTTCGCCTTTTCGGGCTCTTCCAGGGACTTGCAATCCCAGAGCAGGATCACTCCGTCGTTGCTCGCCGACGCCAGGAGCTTACCATCCGGGCTGAAGGCGACGCTACGCACAGGCTCCTGGTGCCCGCTGAGAACCCCCGCCAAAGACGCCTCCTTCGTCTTCCAGATCGCGACCGTCTTGTCGTAGTGGGCTGAGGCCAGCAGCTCTCCCTCGGGATGGAAGGCCAAGCTTTGAACGGAGCTCGCCTGCTCTCGGGGCTCGCCGATTTTCTTGCCTGAATCGAGATCCCACAAGATCACCGCCCCGGTTTCGTGTCCGGAGGCGAGAATCCGGCCATTGGGTGCGAACGCCAGGCTCTGAACCTCGGCGAGACCTGTTGCGAGCGTCTCGGGCTCGTCGGTCTCTAGGTCCCACAACAGGATGGAGCCATTGCTCCCTCCCGAAGCTACTCGTTCGCCGTCCGGCGAGAAGGCGACGCTCGAGACACTCCGATCGCTCACCGCGATCGTTCGGGAAGCGGCTCGCCGCTCGACGTCCCACAAGATCACTCGGCCAGCGTTGTCCGCCGTGGCGAGAAACCTTCCCGCAGGATGGACCGCCAGGGCCTGCACTTCTCCCGCCGTTCCATGCACCGGGCTCGATGTTCCCGTTTCGACGTCCCAGAGAAAGAGTGAACCGTCGCGGCTCGCCGAAGCCAGGATATGGGTTCGTGGGACGAAGACCACCGCCTGCACCGAGCCTTCATGCCCGTGCAAGAAACGGTTGAGGTGGAGAGCGCGAGCCAGGACGGTCAGGAGACTGTTCGCCGCCTCGATGGTCGGCGCAACCCCGTACGCTTCTGCGCTCCAGAGGAGAGCGAGATCGAGCTCCCCGTCCGCATGGGAGAGAGCGTGCAATGCCAGACGGCTCGAGTCCGCTTCACGGGCCGCCCGGAGCGCGAACCACACCAGGCCACCGAGCACCGCAGCGAGGCCGGCCACCGCCCAGAGGCCCCATCGCATTCGTCGCGCGGATTTCTCCAGTCGCTCCTTGGCCTCGCGCTCCGACCGCTCGCGCTCTCGCTCCGAAGCGCTCTCATCCAGAAAACGCATCGCTTCGTCGAAATCGCCGTGGTATCGCGCCGCCCACGAGGCCGAGGGGCGGGAGCTCGACCGCCAATCGAGCGCCGTCGAGAGAGCGGGATCGCGAAGAAGTCCCTCCTGCCCCTTCGCGTGGCGTAATGCTTGATCCACGAGCCGAAGGTAGTGATCGCGGGATTCCTTCTCCTGATCTACCCAGGAGCGAAGTCTTTCCCACTGCCGGATGAGGCTCTCGTGTGAGATGTCGAGAAGAGTATCGGTGCCGCCCGGTGCCGCGGAGCACATGAGGAATGCGCGGCCCGCGCTCCGAAACCGATCGACGATGCCGAGGATTGCCTCGGGCGAAGTGTGAGTGATCGCCTGAATCTCGCTGACGTAGGCGGGTCGGCGCACGCGGCGATTGCTCCCGTCGGTGTCGGTCAGAGCCCGAAACAACGTCTCGGTGAGCTCGAGCTCGTCCGAGCTCATGCCGGATATGGCCTCGTCGGCGTCGTTCGATAAGGCTTCACTCAGGGTTCCCGCCTTGACGTAGTGCACTACGTCGATGGCGCCGCGACCTTCCTTTCTCCAGAACTGCCATGCCCGCATGAGGGCGTGCTGCAGCACCGGAAGATGATCCCGATTGTCACCGGCGTCGTTCAGAATCCGATCCACCAGAACGGGCTGGATCGCAGCTCCATGGAGTCGAATCGGCCCCTCGATGGCGGCGCGCAGTTGCCCACGGGTCAGGCGAGGAACGAGATACTGGCTCTCGTTCAGCGCTTCGGGGAGTCCGGGAAAGGCGTCGCAATCGCCGATGAAGTCGGAACGCATGGTGATGACGACGTAGACGGGGAGCCTCTGCTCGGAAGCGAGTGAAAGCAGGAGCGAAACGAAATCCCCCGCCTCCTCCCGGAGGCGCGTCGTCTGGGCGCGGCTTCGAAACCGGAAGATCTCTTCGAACTGATCCACGAGGAGAAGCAGGTTCGCTCCCGACTCGGACAAGCATCGCGACAGGAGCTCAAGCACCGCTCGTCGTCCGCCGGTTTCGAATTCGGTTCGAACCGCCGTGTCCAGGGACCGAGGGTCTTTTGCCGGCAGCACGGAATCGATGGCGGCGGCGTAGTTGGCGAGCGGGGCGTCGCCGGGCCTGGCGATGGCCACCAGCCATCGATCTCGATCTTCCACCAGGAACCCGGCTTTCAACTTGGGGACGAGGCCAGCACGAACGAGAGACGATTTGCCGCACCCCGAGGCACCGACCACCGCAACGAACCCGTGCCGATGCAGCCGCTGGAGGAGGGCCGCGGACTGCTCTTCGCGGCCGAAGAACAGATGGCTTTCGTCGCTCTCGAAGGGACGGAGCCCCACGAAGGGATTTTCCAGAAGTCGTTCCTCCGCCACGTTCATGAGCTACGTCCGTGTTTCGAGGAAGGACAGGATGGAGTCGGGAGAGAATCCGCCGGTGTTATCGAGGAGGTGAACGTGGAACGGCGGTCGGTCGAACTGCGAGACTTGCGGAACCTTCGGCGGAGGTGCGAGGAACACCCCGAGCTTCAATGAGCGACCCTCATTCGCGACAATCTTCAATGCCAGGTCCACCCGCTCTTTGACCCAGTCCCTCGAGACCGCGCCGAAGAAGAGGATCAGCTTCTCGACCTTCCGCACCCTTTCCTCGAAAAGGCGCTGCACGTCCTGGGGCTCGTCCGCATATTGATCGAGATACGGCACCCGACCCCGGTCCGCGAGCAGGCTCGCTACCTTGAGAAGGTGCTCGGTATCCCTGGCATGGGTCGAAAGCATGCAGGGAAAGGACTGCGACGAAGGTTCCTCCAGCGGCTCGTCGAGCCGTTTCAGTTTCTCGACGATATCGCGTCCGAGATCGGCGCGGTCGGAGCGGATGAACTCGTAGCAACGCTTCCCGCGCTCACCGTGCTCGAGGCCGCGGAGAAACTCTCGATGGCGGTCGTCTTCGATGGTCTCGAGCTCGAGACTTCGCGGCACCCAGATCAGGGACGCCGGGGAGTGGTCCAGAGCGAGATCGAGCTGCCGCTGAGGGTAGCTCTCTCCGTTCTCTTCGAGAAGCTCGCGGCCCGGAGCCCCGTCCAGAAGGTGAACTGAAAGATCGACGTCTTTGAGTAGTCCCCTTACCCGGCGGTCGTGCTCCCCGGCAACTTCGGGAGGCGGCGGCACGTCCGATACCACCTGAACCGCCGCCGTCTCGAGATCCGCGATCAATCGCCCGCGGGCGCGCCAGAGTGAGTCGGAAGTCGTGGCCAGGTAGACTCGACGGGCAGCGCGTTCCGCCTCAGGAGGCTTATGCGGTTCTCGCCGGGAGTCATTGAGCGTTTTCAGGAGATCGTAGAGAGACCGGGCGAGCGAGCGCACCTGGCGGAAAAACAGGTCGCCTCGAGAGGGCTCGCCGAATTCGTCGTCATCCTTGGAATGGTGGAGCTCGAACCCGAGCGTTCTCCCCATCTCCCTTGGCCAGTCTTCGGGCGGGATAGGGCCGATGAGGCCATTGACGATACGCATTCTGCCCTGGATCGAGACCGCGTTTGTTTCAAGCGCCGTCCGGTGAAAGCGGGCGAGTTCCTTCCTGCAGTAATCGGACTCCAGGTAACCGCGCGAGGTGAGGGCGAGGAAAATCGCGGAGGAGTTGACGGCATGTTCGATGACGTCATCGAAGAGAAAATGGCCTTGGAGCCGGCGGCGGTCGCGCCAGAGCGTAATCGTGCCCACTTTGCCAACTTGTCGATCTAGGCACCACTTCAGGCTTTTCTCGAACGAAGTCACCCAGCCGTCGTCGCTATCGGGCCGAGGGATGTCGTCGACGTGGGCGTAACTCAGAAAGATGTCGTTTTGGAATCCGGTCGCGAAACCCATGGCAACGCCTTCGCGCGGGTGTGTTTTGGTGGACTCTATCACGTCATCTTAAGCATTAAGCGTGCCATTTGACGGATCGAAGAGAAGTCCTTCCAAGTCGTTCGCTAATAAGAGCTACTGGCAGAGAGCGGGTTCCCGAACGACTGTAGCGGAAACAGCTACATACTTTAGACAGGCTGAAGGCGTTGAAGCCGTAAACAGCGCAGGATTCCCGCCAGCACCGCCCGCGTTCTCATCCGCATCCTCGACAAACACGCTGGTCCGTTTCCATGGCGTCTACGCCAATCGGTACGCTCCGTGCCTCGCCATCACCCGGATTCGGGTAGCGAGGCAATCTGTTTCCTGATGGCTTCCTGGGATGGGTCGAGCGCGAGAGACCGCTCGAGGACGCGCCGGGCGTCACCCGATCTCCCGAGTCGCCGGTAGATGTCGCCGAGGGCGTTGAGAAGGCTCGTGCCGGCCGGACGGATCTCGGCGGCGCGCTCGAGGAAACGAGCGGCGCTTTCGAGCTCCCCTTTGAGGTAGTAGGAAAGACCGAGGCCGAGCGCCACTTCGTATTGGTCTCCGTAATCGGGCTCGAGGGGCAGGAGAAGCTCGAGCGCGCGTTCGGGCTCGCGCGAGCGAACGTAGGCGCCCGCGAGCTTCCAGTCGGCCATGGGGAGCTTCGGGTTGTCGAAGGCGACCGCCTCTTCCAGCATCCTTCGGGCGTCGTCGAACCGACCGAGCGACCAGAGCTGGTCGCCGAGGGTCATCGCGAGCATTCCCGGCTCCTCGGCGTCGAAGCTCCTCCGGGCGGTGAACGCGGGCCGAGGGACAGTGGTCCTCGGGGAGAGGGTAAGGGCGGCGGTCTTCTCGACGAGCACTCGCTCCGCACCCATGAGCTGGACCCGCACTTCGTAGGTTCCACCCGCCATCCCCGACAGATCGACGCGCTGGTCCACGGGCCGTCCGACGTACTCGGCGGCTGGAAGCTCATGCTCCCGGATGATTCTCTGACCCTCGAGGAGGGCGACGCGGATCCGATCGCCGGCGCCGGCGGAAGTGACTTGAAAGAAGACGTGCGCGGTGTCCCCGATGGCGAACAGTCCGTCCGTGGCCGGGTGAACCCTCAGCCCCGCCGCCTCGAACGTCTTCAGGCTCCCGGTGTCTCCCGTGGCCGGATCCTCCTCGATCTGGAAACCCAGAACGACGTCGCTGAGCGCCGGCATCCCGGCGGGAATCGAGCCGACTTTCACGTCTCGCTCCGCCACGGTGTATTGGCGCATCACCCGGTTTCTCAGAATCACCGTGACGTTGAAGTCGCCGGCAACGAGAGGCAGCCCGTCCTGGTACGAGAACGAGGAGCCGGAGCCTCCTTCCACCTGACTTCGTGAAAGCTCGACGAAGCTCTCCTTGTCGTCGGCGAGCACCAGGACGCCGTCTCGATCGCGAATCTCGAGGCTCACGTCTACCGTGGTGTAGTATTTCGTTCGGGCCTCGTCGGTCTCCACGGGGAAGTTCTCGAAGTCGATCTCCACCGCGTACTGCAGGAATTGCGAGCCCTCGGGGCCGAGCAGCACCGCGAACGTGCTGCGGCTCGGCACGAAATTGAACGAGTAGTCCGCGGAGACCTTTTTTCCGTAGCGGAGCCAGCCGTCGACGTAGTCGGTCCGGACGGCGCGTTTCGGTGACTCCTCGATCCTCGACAACATGAGCTCGGTGCCAAGAAGCGCGGCCGAGGTGTCCTTGCGGTCCACCGGGGCGGTGGCGTCGAAGGTGAGAGAAGCCCGCGCGAGCTCGGGGGAAACTCGATAGAGAGCATCGAAAGCGCGCGCCGTCTCCGCCCCGGCGTTGCCCCGAAGGAGAGCTCCGGGGGTATCGAGCACCGGGGAGTAGAGGCGAAACTCCCCGACGTCCTGGGGCTTGAAGAAAAGGAGATAAAAGAACGGCGGGAGCCCCTTCGCCACAGAGGGGGGTCCTCCGTTGTAGAACCACAGCTCGGAAGTAAAGAGCTGGGTCTGATTGTCGAAGCGCTCGATGCTTTTCGGCTCCCCCAGGATGACGTACATGCGTCCCCGATCCGTCCTTCGTCCGGGGCGGGAGGCGATCTCCCGGAACTTCTGGTCCGCATGCTCCAGGCGGCGGTAGTGCTCGTCCTTGACCTCGTTTTGCGGCGTGGCGGGAATCGGGTCGCGCCTCCTCCAGAACGCGTCGATGAAGGCCCTTCTCTCGTCGACCGTCTCGAGCGCCAGGAAGGTGTCCCGCTCCCTGTCTGTAATAATGTAGGACACCTCGTCCTGAAGAAAGCCGCGCGCGTCCGCCGGAAGCGGGGCGAGCCGTTCGTCCTGCCCGAGGGCGGCCCAGACCAAAGCCGGCAATGCCGCCGCCGCGATGGCGATTGAAACCCGCGCTCGCATTTCCCGGCGTTCCGCGGCTACGGGCGAGGCGCGCCTCCCTCGCTGGTCGTAACCGGCGGCGCCTGCGACAGGAATCCTTGATAGATCCGGCGTGCTTCCTCGAACTGAGCGAACACGTGCTCCTTCTCTTTCTCGGAGCGCCACCCCGGCCATGCCTCGGCCATCGTGCGCAGTTTGTCGATCCACTTCATCGAGTACTCCGCCGCCGCTCGGCTTCGCACCGGTTTTCCTTCGACCTGCACCCATACGGGATTGGTGAACGCCTGCGCGTAGGAAGCATCGAGAGGATATCTTTCCTTCGGATTGCCTTCGGCACGAAGGTGAAACCAACCGCTCTCGCGAACGGGATAGGACTTCGACAGGTCGAATCGGGTCCGCTCGCCCGTGACGGGGAACTCTTCGACGACCCGGCCGTTGAAGACCAGAACGACTTTCTCGAGGGGGGTGATGCTGCGCACGTGAGCCACGACGTCGACGGATCCGCCGGCGTCAGCGATCGCGACGTCCTCTCCCGGGATTCGGCCGTTCACCGTGAGCTCGACCAAAGGACCGGTGGTGACGAAGGCGTGGCCGTTCCTAAGGCCTTCGAACCAGGCTTCCATGGTAAGCCCGCGCGCGCCGGTATAGACGTAGGTTCTCACCGAACCGACGAGCTTGCTTCGATGAAGATTGCTGATCGAGTCCTCGCCTCCGGTCGCCGTCACCCGGAGCCCGTTGTTGAGGGTGGCGTACCAGGGGTAGAAACCGGCGCCTCCCGCGTTGGACCACTCGACTCCGTCGGTCGTGCCGAGGGCGGCATCGACCATATAGCCTTTTCCCCCGCCGAGGTCGCCGTCGAGCGGGTCGCGTTCTCCCCCGAAGGCGTGTACGTAGCCGACGGTCGCACCCTGGGCCTTCGCCTTCCGGAACATGTCGGTATTGCTCGGGTACAGGCTTTCGATCGCGGTGCCTTCGTAGCCCGTGGTGAAAGGCGAGATCAGATGGTCCCTCATGCCGAACAGGAACACGTGTCCGTAGAAGGGCGGCCGGTACTCCTGCCCTACGACCAGAACGCGCTCCGGCGTCGATAACGGGTGGGGTCCTCCGCCGGGAACGAAGAACTGGTAGTCCAGAATGCGATTGTCCTTGTTGGCGATTTGCTCGTTGACGATGTCCTGATCCTCGGCCTCCGACATCATCATCAAGTTCTCGAGCGTGTTGTGAAGATTGCCGGCGTAGTTCATGTGAACGTGGGTCGAGCCGCTGTACCATCCCTTCGCCGCCATGTCCGTGACCGGCTCGAGAGGGACGGCAACCCGGCTCACCTCACCCGCTCGAATCTCGACCTCTTCGCGTTTCGGCCAGTACTCGAACCCCTTGACGATGTGGAGGCTCACCTTGCCCGGCGGAACTTCCACCGTGAACTCACCCCCGTGGTGGAACATGGGATCGCCCAGACCGCTCGCCCGGGCGTAGGTGTCGCTCGGGGCATAAAACTTGCCGTCGGACGCGGTCAGATGGACCCTCGAGCCAGTGAGCTCGCCCGTCCCCGCGTCCACCGTGCGAACCGACAACATCCCCATGGGTCGCTTCCACCGCCGGTCGGTGATGCGAATCGTTCGATGCTCGCCGCCATAGGTCTCGAGGAGCGCGAGTTGCGGCAGGCCCCCCTGGTTCGAAATATAGGCAATCCACTCCCCGTCCGGCGACCATCGTGGATGGAACGCATCGTGTTGGAAGAACGTCAACTTGTAGGGCTCGCCGCCCGCCGTCGGCTGGACGTAAAGGTTCGAGAATTGGTCCGCGGCGCCGCCGGTCGAGGAGTACACGAACCTTTTTCCGTCGATTGAGACGTCGGGCCGCGTGCGGTAGAGCGTCTGCTCTTCGAGCACGGTCCTGGCCTTCGCCATGCCGAGGGCCTCGGCGGGAACGCGGACGACGTTGCCGGAGCCGAGGGGTACGTCGTGGTTCGAGACCAGCAGGAGCTCTTTTCCATCCGGGAGCCACGACGGTGTGATGTGCATATCCCAGTTGCCGAAGTAGAGGCGATCCCTCCCGTAGTCGTTGTCCTTGGTCACGGCGATCTCGTCTCCGTCCCAGGCGCCGTTTTTTATCGGACGGATATAGACATTGAAGCACCCGCTGGGCTTGGTCGAAACGTACGCGACGCGGCTTCCATCAGGAGAGAAGACGGGGTCCACGTAGATGAAGGCGTCCTCCGTGAGCGGGGAGCTCTTTCCCGTGTCCATGTTCATGATCTCGAGCTGGATGGTTCCTCCACCGTCGTCCGCGGTGTAGAGGATCCACTTTCCGTCCGGGGAGACGTCGGGCAAGGAGTGGTACTTCGCGCTTTCGGTCAGCTCCCAGGCGCGGCCGCTCGACGGCTCGACTTTCCAGATCGATCCGCTCATCCCGACGGCGATCCACTTCCCGTCCGGCGACCAGTCGGGACCCCAGGGAGTCGAGCTGGGCGCGGGTGGGAAGTAGAAGTTGTGCATGTAGTTGCCTCCTTGCTTCGAGGAGGGATACACGGCGGGCTCCTGGGTCGAGCCCGGTCGAGAGAGGCAAAGAGTCGAAGCGAGCGAAAGCGAAGCTACGAGCCGAAGCCTGGCCATGAGGAGCTCCTTTCGTCACCGCGCGGGGCCCTCGCGCAGTCGTGGGATTCTACGCCCGTTTCGAAATAACAGGTAAACTACGTCTCCGATCTGCGATGAACGCCGTCACGGGTACGATGGTCCTGGGGCTCTTTGTCTACTCACCCCCGACCTTCCACCGCGACGTGGCGCCGCTCCTCTTCGCGAAGTGCGCTTCCTGTCACCAACCGGAAGGCGCCGCCCCGTTCTCGCTCCTGAGCTATGGGGACGTGCGGAGCCGGGCCCGGCAAATCCTCGAGGCGATCGAGTCCGGGTTCATGCCGCCCTGGCTCCCCGAGCGGGGATACGGAGCCTTTGCGAATGAAAGGAGGCTCACCGGCGAAGAGCGTTCCCTCCTCCGGGACTGGGTCGACGGCGGCGCTCCCGAAGGCGACGCGAGCGATCGGCCGGCGCCGCCCCCACTCTCCGGAAGCTGGCAGCTCGGAGAGCCGGATCTCATCGTCGAGATGTCTCGAAGCTACACGCTGCCTCCGGGCGGAGAGGACGTCTATCGAAACTTCGTGATCCCGCTCCCGATCGAATCACCGACCTTCGTTCGCGCCCTCGACCTCCATCCCGGGAGCCCGCGGACCGTGCATCACGCCCGAATCCTCGTCGATCGATCCGGAGTGTCTCGCCGTCTCGACGCGGAAGACCCGGAGCCCGGCTACGACGGCATGCTGGTCGATGCCGCTACGTTCCCCGAGGGTCTGTTTCTCGGCTGGTCTCCCGGCAGAGCGCCGCTCGGCGGCGAGGAGGCTCTGGTTTGGCCGATCGAGCCGTCGACCGATCTCGTCGTCCAGCTGCACATGATGCCCGGTGCAAAGCCCGCGGAGATCCGCCCTTCCGTCGGCTTCTATTTCACCGACGACCCTCCAACGAAACGCGCCGCCGTTCTTCAGCTCGGATCGAGGACCATCGACATCGCTCCGGGCGATGCCTCCCACGTCGTCGAAAACCGCTACGTCTTGCCGGCGGCGGTGGAGGCGATCGGCATCTATCCTCACGCCCACTTCCTCTGCCGGGAGATGCAGGCGTTCGCGACGCTTCCCGACGGGACCCGCACCTGGCTTCTGTGGATCCAGGACTGGGATTTCTACTGGCAGGACGAGTACCGGTACGAAGCTCCCGTGGCTCTTCCCGAGGGAACGACCATCACCATGCGCTATGTCTATGACAACAGTGCCTCGAACCCTCGGAACCCCTTCGACCCGCCGCGACGCGTTCGCTGGGGGGCGCGCTCCTCGGACGAGATGGGGGACTTGCTCCTGATGGTCGTGCCCCGGAACCCGGAGGATCTCCCGGCTCTCCGGGAAGACTTCCGCCGAAACGAGCTCCTCCAGGAAGTCGCCGGCTACGAGAAGGCGCTCGAAGCCGACGCGAACGTCCGCCACGAGCTGGCTTTCGCCTACAGGGAGCTCGGCCGAACGGCGGACGCGATCCGCGAGTGGCAACTTGTCGTGCGAGAGCGTCCCGACTTCGCCGAGGCGTACTACAACCTCGGCGGAGCGCTCGCGAGCGAAGGACGCCGGAGCGAAGCGATATCGTCGTACGAGAAGGCGATCGACGCGAAACCCGACTACGCGGAAGCCCACAACAACCTGGGGGTGTTGCTGCAGGCGGAGGGCCGGCTCGAGGCCTCCGAGGCGAGCTATCGCCGCGCCCTCGAGCTTCGATCCGATTACGCTTTCGCTCACCACAACCTGGGGAGCGCCCTTCTCGCTCGCGGCAACGTAAACGAGGCGATCGCGCATCTGGAAAAAGCGGTCGCGATCGAGCCCGGTTACGCGCAAGCCCATTACACCCTCGGGAGCGCTCTCGGCCGCAAAGGCCGCCTCGAAGAAGAGCTCGCGCACTACCTTCGAGCCCTCGAGGCCAAGCCCGACTATCCCGAGGCCCTCAACAACCTGGGGAGCGTCCTCTCCGCTTTGGGTCGCCCGGAAGAAGCCACCGTGCCTCTTCGGGAAGCCGTGCGCCTTCGGCCGGACTACGCGCTGGCACACCTCAACCTCGGGGTCACCCTCGCGCAGGTGGGGGAGCTCGACGAGAGCGCGATCGAGTTTCGAAGAGCCCTTTCGCTCCGAGGGGACGATTGGCGAGCGATGTCCGGTCTGGCCTGGATTCTCGCCGTTCACCCGCGTGAAGACGTTCGCGAGCCCGCCGAGGCCGTGCGACTCGCAGAGCGCGCGAGAGTGCACCTCGATGACGCCGTGACCCTCGACGCGCTCGCCGCCGCCTACGCCTCGGCGGGCCGATACGGTGACGCGGTGCGGGTCGCGGAGGAAGCGCTGGCCGAGGCCCTCGGCGCTCGCCGCTCGGAGCTCGCCGGCGAGATTCGCGAGCGACTCGGTCTCTACCGTCAGGACAAGCCGTATCGCGCTCCCGGTCGGTAAACGAACGCTTTCCGCTTGACTTGAACGGACCGTCGGCGTTAGCGTCCTCAACAGCGTTGGCAGGGACGCAGGGTTCGCCGGTCCGCTCGCGGCTTCGCTTCGACAGGGTCCGATCGAACGGAAGCCCGATGGACAGTCGCAACGGTTGCGTGGCGTGCTGCCGGGCTAGTTTTCCGGCAGCCGTGACGTCGGTTCTTGCAGCCCGGATCGACCGATCCTCATCCAAGGGAAAGAGGTGGGTCGATGAATAGCTCGCGTGGTTTCGTTCGCCTTCTCTCCGTCGTCTTCATCCTCGTCTTACCGGCTCTGGCGTTGGCTCAAACCACGACGCTGTCGGGAACGGTCACCGATAACCAGGGAGGTGTCCTTCCGGGGGTCACCGTCACCGCCACCGAGACCAGCACCGGACGGCAGCACGTCTCCGTCAGCGACCAGAACGGCCAGTATCGGTTCCCGATCCTGCCAGCGGGGACCTACCGCCTGGAAGCGGACCTCTCGGGATTCTCCAAGCTCACCATGCCGTCACTGGAGCTTCTCGTGGGGCAGAGCGCGAGCGTTCCCCTCAAGATGGGTCTCGCCGGGGTCGAGGAAACGATCACCGTGACCGGGGAGTCGCCCCTCGTGGACATCCTCTCGTCGGAGATCGCGGGCAACGTCGACCGGCGCATGATGGACGAGCTTCCCGTCCAGGGGCGCAACTGGATGGAGCTGTCGCTTCTCGTCAAGGGGGTCACTGGAAACGACACCGCCAACAACCGGCCGGGTGTGGTTCGAGACGAGCACTTTCAGCTCAATCTCGACGGGCAGCAGATCACCCAGAGGGTCGCGAGCTCCTTCTTCGGCCAGCCCAAGTTCAGCCGGGAGGCGATTGCCGAGTTCGAGATCGTCACCAACCAGTTCGACGTCACCCAGGGACGCTCGGCGGGAATGCAGGTCAACGCCATCACGCGATCCGGCACCAACTCCCTCGGCGGAAGCTTCTATGGCTATTTTCGCGATGATGCGCTGAACGCCGCCGATCATGTCTCCGGCACGGTGCTTCCCTTCGAGAACCAGCAGATTGGCGGCGCCATCGGCGGGCCGATCCTAAAGGACAAGGTGCACTACTTCGTCTCCTACGAGTACGAGCGGCAACCCAACACGGTTTTCGCGCAGCCGCCTCTTCTCCCGGGACAGTCGTTCTCGATTCCGACGCCGCAGACCCAGAACAGCTTCGTGGCTCGCGTCGATCACGCGGCGAGCCAGAACGACCAGCTCTCGTACCGCGTATCCTACTGGGACTTCGAGACTCCTACAGATTTGACCTCGAACCAGCATCCGTCGAATGCGAGCGCCAGAACTCAAGACTCGATGAACGTTCTCGGAACCTGGACCAAGCTCTGGTCGGCCGACAAGGTCACCGAGCTCAAGGTCGGCTACAACGGCTTCGAGTGGCAGAACCTGCTCGCCTATCCCCAGGTGGGAGTGTGCTCCCAGGAGTTCGGCTCGACCACGGACCAGATGACCTGTCAACCCAACTACGAGTTCCCCGGCGGCTTGATCATCGGCCCTCCGCGAAACTTCCCCCAGAGATTCACACAGGACCTGTTCTCCGCTCGTTTCCAGCTCAACTGGAACAAAGGGACGCACGACATGAAAATCGGGGGCGAGGTCCTCAAGTGGCGGGACGGGGACGAGTGGCATCTCCTCGAGAGAGGGGAGTTCATCTTCGACGCCCGGCCTGCCGATCTCAACCGTCGGTTCCCTGAGGAGTGCGCCCTCGATCCTTCCTGCTGGGACGTCTCCGGTCTGGATTCCACGGTCAATCGCTTCCAACAGAACGTGGGAGACTGGACCATCGACATCCCGCGGCCGTCCTGGGCGATGTGGTTCGGGGATACGTGGATGGCCGCGAGCAACCTGACCATCAACTATGGTCTTCGCTGGGACGTCGACTGGGGGGCCACCGCGCCCCCGTACGTGACCACACAAATCCCGTTTTCGGAGGCAACGCCGGGAAGGGAGGCGGGAAGCCCTCTCTTCAAGAGCGACATCCGCGATCTCAACAACTTCGCTCCCCGCTTCGGTTTCGCCTACGACGTCGGGGGAAAAGGAGACCTCGTCATCCGCGGCGGTAGCGGAGTGTTCTACACCGTCAGCTCCTCGAACGTGACCTTCAGCCAGCAGTCTTTTAATACCGAGCGCATCCTGGTGAACTCCTACCCCAACGACCGACTTCCGGGCTTCCTCGACGATCCCACGCGCGGTGTCACCCCGGAGGACGTCCTCAACGGCGTCGTGCCGCTCCCGCCCCAGTCGCCTCGGGTCATCGCCCACAACTACGTCATGCCTTACACCTGGCAGACTTCGATAGGATTCCAGAAACAACTCGGTCCGGACATCGGCGTCGACGCCGACGTCGTTTACTGGAAGGGGTACAGCGAGCCGCGCGCCATCGATTACAACCAGTTCCTCGATCCTGCGACCGGATACACCCGGACCATTTCCCGGTTCGGAAGGCCCGATCCGCAGTTCACGTCGATCCAGTACATGGAGAGCTCGGGCCACATGGACTATGCCGCGCTCCAGACGGGGGCGCGCCGGCGCTTCAAGGACAACTTTCAGGTGGGCTTGACCTACACGTTGATGTTCATGAAGAACGACGACACCACGAGCTGGGGTTACTTTCCCAACAACAGCTTCGATCCCGATGCGGATTGGGCACGCGCGAACGACTTCCAGCGCAACACGCTGCGGCTGAACGGGATGTACAACTTCGGATGGGG
>Ga0299906_10001049_pt1 | contig 24122 bp, 21 predicted proteins | sample RVTome_14_FD_200259 | JGI IMG/M metagenome (GOLD analysis project Ga0299906, IMG submission 200259) | Soil microbial communities from uranium-contaminated site in the Upper Colorado River Basin, Wyoming, United States - RVT145D125 (version 2) ...
CCACAACCTTTCGATTGCAACTTGGTATCAGGAGCTTTAGGAGTTCCCCGAAGTTTGGCAATGTATTCACCCATAATAGAGATTTTCCCGATCCCTCCTCTGAAGTTATAGGTGATTTAGTTTCAACGTAATTTCTTATTATAGATAACATTATTCATGCTACTGAAAATAAGATTATAACTAAATAATACATAATATTATCCGTATACCTATAAATTTTTCTTCTTAAACTTATTTAACTATTGGTCTCTTTAGTTTTTACTCTTAGTTACAAACTAAATAGTTTAATAATTTAAAAATTATTATAGGAACTTTAATTTTAAGTTACTTTCATACATTTGGCTGGTATGGTATAGCTAAGCTTGATTCAATTTTACTATAAATATTAACTATTATTTAATTACTTTCCTCTTCGTCCTCGGCTAAAGCGAAAGCGAAAGCGAAAGCGAAAGCGAAAGCGAAAGCGAAACCGGCGGTGAATACCCTAGAAGAATTCATACTTGATTTAATTTTTGATATTTCTTCTATTCCTTCTTCAGTTAAATGAGCCTTAGAAGTCATTAATGTAGCTATCTTTCTTCAATCTTTAAAATCTTTACTTTTAGATCCTAAAATAGGATACTTTTCAAAAAAAGGAATAATAACCCCGGTTATATCAGAAAACTTATTAACAAGAAAATTTACAGAAGATCCTTTTGTCAACTCTAATCTTCCGCAATTAAAAAAAGTAGTGAATTTTTCTATTAGTAAAGTATCTCTACTATGCTGAGAGATTTGATAACCTAAGATAACTTGATATTTTTTTTTAGTATTATTTTTAACAAGTTTTACAAAGAAACAACCTTCACCCTCCGAGAATCCCGCTATTCAATTTGGATCTAATTTATCAGGTACTGTTACCAAAGGAATTTTTCTACCAATAATATTTGAAAAATCCTTTTTCAATATTTCAGGTAAACCTTTATTCATAGAAGCTCTAATAGAAATAATTTTATTAAACCCCTCAATTGTTAAATGTTCTTGGTTTTTTATTAATTCTAACGCTTCTTTGAAGAGTAAATAATCCGCTAATTTTTTTGTAATAAAAGGATATAAGTCAAAATGCTTTATAATAATATCTAAATCTTTCATTGAAAAAACTCTAAATTGTACTATATCCTTTTTTACTTTTAAAACTCCTATGCCCCCAAAAAATTCTTGAATTTTTCTTAATAATTCTTCATCTTTTTTATGTAAAGCTATAGAAAATCCAGGGTTTACATAGTAGCCTATTTTATATTTAGTATTTTTACCTATAGCAAGATGAAAACAAGCTTCACCGTCCGAAAAACCAGTTACATATCATGGATTTAACTCTAAATTGGATTTTTCAATATTTTCCATATATTTATTTAATACTATAAGGATAGTTGCACAAACTAAACTTTAATCATCACCATTATCCTTATTATAAAAAAGATAATAATAATTAATAATATTAAATTAAGATCAATAAATAATAAACTATTATTGTATACTTCGCGTTTTTATGGCATAAATTTAAAAATAAGCAGATTTATATATAATTATATTTAGTAAACATCTCTTTAGTTATTTTTTTTTCTCCTTTTTTATAACATTAATTTTTAGGATAAATAAAAAAAAAAATCTACGACGTTTTACTATTTATATAGTAAACCTTTTACCTTTAGAGTTTATAAAATTTCACTTAAAAACTGATTTCTCAGTGACTAGAGTACACCTTACAGAGTTTAGCTTCTCTGAAGAACCGTCTACTCGTTGCTCTTTTACAGCAATATTAAATAATATTACTGACTTAGATCCGCGATTGTCCATTTTCGAAATAAAATATTATTTCTCTATCTCTAGTGATATTACCATACCTATAGTGATTAGCTAAGCCAGAGATAAAGTTTCCCAAATCTCCTTGGTTACTAGAGCTTTAGGATTTCCCCGGAGTTTGGCTCTTATACACGATAATATTGTTTTCATGTAATTCAACTAATCCTTCCATTTGCGAAAAAAAAATCAAATTTAACATTCAATTAGTTAAAAAAAAAACCTTTAAGATTATAATCTAGTGTTATAGATTATTAATCCTCAAAAATTCTACCAGTATTCATATTAGCTTTAATATTAATAATATGGGCTAAGCCTTCTTCGGTATAGTGAGCTTTATTATTAGTTAATTCTGCTATAAGGCAGAAGTCTTTAAAATCTAAAGCTTTTATACCTAAGATAGGATATTTAGTAAAGAAAGGGATAATTTTTTCAGTTAAGTTAGATCTTTTAGATACTCTGTATACTACTGCATTCATAGAGTGTTTATAAATTTTACCACATTCTAAATATTCAGCAATACAAGCTATTAGTTGTTCATCACGAACATGTTGTTTAATTTGGAAGATCAATTCAATAACAGCTTGTGAGTTTCCTATAGGGTTTCTAATTTTAACTCCAAATGATCCCTCTCCACTAGTAAATCCTGCTAATCATTGAGGATTATAAATAGAGATGTTTTCTCTCTTAACGGTAGGAGCAGGCTTAATATCAGGGAAAGCTTCTTTCAATACTTCGGATAAACCATTATTTATAGAAGCTTTTATTGATATAATTTGTCTAAAACCTTCAGGTGTTAAATGTTCTTGGTTAGCTAGTAATAAGTAAGCTTGTTTAAATAAAAAATAATCTACGAATTTTTTTGAAATCAAAGGAAATTGATCAAAATGATCTAAAACTACTTTTAGATCATTAATAGAGAACACTCTGTATTGTATTGAAGCTACACCTTGTGTATATATTTCACCAACACCGAGATAATTTTTAATAGCTTCCAATATAAATAAATCTTTTTTATGTAAACTAATTTGAAATCTAGGTTTGATTACTCAACCTGATTTAACATTATTGCTTTTTGTAATACTTAGAACAAATGAACTTTCTGCGTCCGCAAAACCAGTTAAGAAATTAGGATTTATAATTAAACCATGATTATTTGTAGAATAATTTCTTTTATTTACTAATTGAGTAGTAAGGATTTTGTTTCGATAGTTTCTCTCGAAACCCTTTAGAGTACACTTTAACATTATATCACGAGACATAATGCAACTACCGTCTACTCGTTGCTCTTTTACAGCAATATAGAGCTTGCGCCCACATATTACTGACTTAGATCCGCGATTATCTATTGCTCTTTCGATTATCCGCAGGCTTATTACCATACATAAGTAATTACTTCATCCACCGATATATTTTCATATATGGCTTGGTACCCTTGGCTTTAAGATTTCCCCGGAGTTTGGCAGTTTATTCCCCATTAATGATTTCCCAGATCATTTAGGAAGAGGAGTAGCACTATCTTGAAAATATATTCCTCAAGGAGTTGGTACATCAAAATTTATTTTGTATAAATTATTGAAAAATAACATAATATAATATATGTATGAAATATCTCTATATCCTAAAAAATTTGTAAATATAATACACTATAAACAAAATATAGAGTTAAAGATAAACTATAGTATATAAATATATACTTATAAAATATAAAGGTTAATTTTATTAATAACCCTTTCAATGTAGAAAAGCTTTGAGATCCTCCACGGATATCTCAAGATCTACCATTATATTAACACATCTTTATATTATTATATAATTTAATAAACATACCTAATACTGATTAAATAGTGGTATTTTTATTTATAATTTTTAAGCAGCAATACATGTAAATTTTTATTTAAAAATTCTATAGAACCCTAATCTATACCTTTGAAAATATTAACATTGGATTCTAAACAAATATAATTTTTATTATATTTAGATTCATAAAATTTATAATTTTTAAATTTAGTTCTTAAATACAAATTTAACAATATACAAATAAAGATAAGAAAAATTAAATATAGATGCTCTGATGATATAGAATATAAAGGTTCCATATCTATAGATTCTAAAAGAGCAATAAATTCTTGAATATTAAAAATTTCTTGCCCTAAGCAACATACAAAAGTAAAAAAGCCATCATTAATGCAAATTAGCTTGGTTATATAAGATTCCCACCACCTCACCCTCATATTATACCTTTAGAGTTTTCCCTAAGCGCTCCAGCCGAAGAGCACTACTTGAACCTTTTATTAATATAGGACTGCTTGCGCCTTCAGCAGGAAAAAATTTTATAAAAAGAAAATAAGATTTAAAAAGAATTTAATTTATTTTCGTCAGCGAAGCTGGCTCTACAATATACAATATTACACTATATTTGCTAATAAAAAAAAAATTATAATTTATACATTAATGCAATATATAAAAATAAAAGAGTAGACACTTAAAAAAAAAAGTATTCATTCTCTTAATATCGGTGTATTTTTATATGAAACTAAGATCTTTTAAATACTATCATATATCTACCTCTATAAGGTGTGTTAATACCTTTTTCTAGTTGAGATTTCTCCCTACGAGATAGTGATTTTATGTCTGAGTTAATAGCATTTGCTGCCTTACGGATAGATTCATAAGTAGTAGTGAGTTTAGTCTCAAGATCTGTGATTTCTACTTCAATACCAGGCTTGTTAAGTTTTGTTCTTTTCAATGCGGCTGTTCTAATAAGATCTATAGATTCTATGGTGTGTTTTTTACCATAAAAATTATTGTTAACTCCTTTACGAGACTCACTCATGAGTTTCTTAACTTGCTCGCTGTGTTTTCTACCTAAGGCAAGAGTACGCATTTTTTCTATACTTTCTTCTGAAAATACTCGTCCAAAAGAAGAACCAGCTATTTTTAACATATTGTATTCCGGGTTTAAAAGTAATATGTAATACTGCTCTAACAATAAAGCTAAAGTTTTTGCTTGTTCAACTTCAGATATTAAAGTTTCTGGTATAACATATATATCTAAATTAAAAGAATCTAAATCGAATTCTTTAAAAGCTAAATCTATTTTTCTAGTACCCTTCCCTTTTTTATTTTCTAAATAATCATGCTTTAATCTATTAGCTAATTGTATAGATGAACCTAGATAACAAAACCCATTAATTTTATTTGTAAATACGTAAACACCTGCTTTACCTAACCCTCCTTTAGGTAGGAATTCTCCAACAGTATTTTGGAATTTATCCGAATTTTCCAAAGGTAGTTCAAAGCTAACAGGAACAATATTCCGTAAAACATCAAAAGTGGATTTTGTTATCATATCTTTATTTAATTCTAATATAAATAGTAATAGATCTAAAGTAATATTTTCTTTAGCTAAATCTGTTGCAGGGTATAATTTAAAAAAAATTACTTACTATAGCAAAAGGACTTTCAGCATCCTTTTTAGAAAAGACATTTTCAAAATATGCTTTATTATTTTTAGTACTATAGGATCTTCTACCAGAAGATAAATTATTTTGGCTTTTCATAGTCATTTTATTAGAATCCGAAATTAAAGAATCTTCTTCTCTGAGATACCTTAGTTTAAATGTACCTTTATATAAACCTTTTTTACGGGCAATAACTGAAAGAGTTCCAGGGCTAACCTTATCAAAAAATTTTTGAATATATTTAGCAGTATCTCGAAGAGAAGGAAAAATCAATACTTCATTTGTTTTAACATTAGTTAATTCAACAGAGTTTGAGAGCTTTAAATTTAAAGCTGATCTAGTTGAGTCTACATTCTTCATTCTTTCTTTTTTTCAGATTGTTCTTATTTCATTTACATAATCTAATAAATCATCAGGATTCATCAAATCTGTAGTATAAACAGACTCATCTAAAGGGCTTTCACTTACGGTTAATCTACCTAAAAATAATTCTTTTTTTGAAATAAGCGTAGATATATTTCCTCTATAAACGTCAATAACTTTAGCTAATTCCGTACGACTTTCCGCCTTATAGATAATCTTATTTGTTTCATTATCAATAAGATATGTAACCTTAGAATTTTTTAATAAACTTGGTAACATAGAATCCAAACTACGTGGGTTTCCAGCTGGAGAACCTGCAACTTTTAAAACATTATATTCAGGATTATGAAGAAGAATTAAAATTTGTTCTAAAGTTAATGAAAAATTTTTCATTAATCTTTTTACCTTTTCTTCTGTATTTGAATTACCTGAGTATTCCCCTTCAAAATGAGTTAAAGCTGAATTTATTAATTCATCTGGAATTAAATATATCTCAAGGTAAAATCTTTCTAACCCTGACTCTTTTATAGCTAGATCTATAACCCTGTTTCCTAACTTAGATCCTAAATAACCTACAAATAATCTATTAGCTAAAGAAATTGAAGATCCAACATAAGAAAACCCACTATCTTTATTAGTAAACTTATAAACCCCTGCTTTCCCTAATCCATTCCGCGTATATTTACCTATTAGTTCTACTAAAGATGAATCGGTAACAGGTAACTCGAATTTAAGAGGTTTTATATTTCTTAAAACATTAAACTCGTTAGGAGTAAGTTGAAAATTAGTAAGATGGCATTTAAGTATAGAATTTATCATATCAAGATCGAGATTTTTATTAGCAAGATCACTATTAGGGTAATTTTTTAAAAAGCTATTTACTAATAAAAAAGGGTTATCTTTATCTGATATATCAGAAGAATTAACTTTTCTTCAAAAGTCTTTACTGTTTTCAGACAACTTAGTAGAATAAAACCTTTTATTTTGTGGATATCCTCGTATTGTCTAATCTTAGATTTTTAAGTTGCTTACTTTCTAAATAACTTATTGTTTCTATTGCCTTATCTTGTGACTTATGCTGAAAATATTGTCTTGAATTTATTTTCAAAGCCCCACGTGCAATTTCAAACACGAAACCTAAGGTAATTATTAAAGTAAAAATTAGCATTATCGTTAATCCATAAATATTGTTAGTATAACTACTAACTACATAAGGGTAAAGCAGTAAAATCTCTAAGTCAAAAAGTAAAAATAACAATGCATACCACCACCTCATAACCTTTCTTTCCTATCTTAATACTCTGTTAACCCACCTTAAGGAAGGGATACTGTGTGAACTTTACTATTTATGTAATGTTTTTTCAAGTCCATCCATGGATTCTCTTAATGCTTTTATAGTTTTTTTATGATCGGTTAAACTAAAAGGTTCTGTTTGTGTAGAGTTATCTACTTTATTAGTATTTTGATATACTTTATAAGTTTTATCCTCTTTGAATATTTCCTTTAAATCTGCTATTGCTTTCTTCGCATTTTCTATATTCTCATTTTTTGTACCTTGTGCAGGGAAAAATTCAGTTTGAGTGGAAGAATCCAATGTAGAGGGTAAGTTTTCATTTTCAAACATGGTAAGTATACCAATGTTATATTCATCCTTTGAGCAAATAGTTTATTACCATTATTGTTAAGGGTAGGATTCCAAGGATTCGCACCTTGATGTCAACTAATATTTTATTAATATTATAAAAAGACATAAACAAGTTGAATCCTTGCTATAGGATATAATAATAGTTATTAAAATTCGTAGCTTGATAGCTTGCGCATGCAACAAAAGTCATGGTAATTATTACAAAAGTCATGGTAATTATTACAAAAGTCATGGTAATTATTACAAAAGTCATGGTAATTATTACTAATCCAAAGGATAAGCGAGCTCGTAATAGAATAAATATTTTAGGTGTAAGCTTTATTATACCTAATTCTTACCACTTAGTAGGCTTAAGCTATGCTGCAACAAATTTTCATCCGCAGGGCGACAGTTAATAACTATAAGATATCTTTCTAATAAATCTAGGTTTAATAATAAATTTAATAATAAATTTTCTTGTTCATCTCATTCTCTGCGCTTTGCTGATCCGAAGGATAAAGCTACGCTAGAGAAAAGAGGGAACACAGAATTTAATTCTTAAATAAAATATGTGTCAATATTAAAGGGCTTTAACGTTAATATTCTTCTCCCTTTATTCTTTATTAAAGGATCCTCATCTTAATTAAAAAAAAAGAAAGACTAGGGTATTATTATTTTTTTGTACACAGGCTATTAATAAAAAATTTACTAAAGCTCTAAATTTTAGAAATCTCATCCAACTTTAACTATTTCCTACTATTTACGTGTATATCTATAAATTTATCTAGATTATTATATAATTCAGTGATAAAATAACAGTCGAAGATTAAACCTATATATAATAAAATGAAAATAACAATAATATATATAGTACTAGTCTTTTTATTCAATTGAATAATTTTAATTAAATAATAGTTTAAATTATTATTAAATTTATCCCCCACTAGGCTAGACAAATTGAATTTAATCTTATCTTCATTTAATAAAAATTTAAATAAAATAACCATTGATAAAATAACAATTAAACTTAAACACGCAGAAGTAAGAATATTTATTGAAAGTATTAAATTAGATAAATCACTAGTAGGAATAGAATCATCAAATAATTTACTGATATTAGAGGCAGATGAATTGATAATCTGCCCTTGTCTAGCAGAAGTTGAAAACCCTATATTATTATTTAATCTATTAAGTGAAGAAGCTCCAACATGAATACCCCCACCGATTAAAGAACCTACCATTACAATTCCTGCTTTTTGCACGGGAGGTAGGCTTGTTTTACTTATAACTTTAGCCACACCTGCAGAAACAGCACCTACTGTACCTGCCAAACCTACATTACTTCCTATAGTACTTACTCCTTTACTAATTTCAGCCGCAGCTTCTTTTCCTATTTCAACCTTAGCACCTATAGAAATATTAGGGTTTTTAGGATCATTAGTAAATAAAACATTATTAAAAATTGAAATACTTTCATAATAAAGTAATATTATGAAAAGTAAGAATAATAAAGGAAATAAAACCTGTAAAACCTTAATGTATTTATTTTGAGATAACTTAAAGTCATCTAAATAAAAAACGGCAAAACTAAAAAATAAAGCGAAAGATAGTAAACTTATAATAAAAGATAACATTTACTTCTGGTGAAAAAATATAAGTTAAAAGCACACAAAAGTGTATAATTTTATATCAAGATGGAAAATAAATTTTATTTTACCACTTTTAGAAAAAGATGAATCGAACATCTACCTTCCTGTGTAATCGGTTGCTCTACCATTAAGCTAATTTCCTTTATATTATGGTTTACTTTTTATTATTAATTAAAATCTGTATCTGTTTTTAATATTATAAAGGCTTTAATATTTATTATTCTTCTCCCTTATTCTCTGTTGAGGATCCTCATCTTAATTAAAAAGAAAGATTTAGGTGTTTAATATTAAAATAATGATTAGATATTTTTGTTTATTTTCTAATTCAAAGCATTATATCTGTAAAAAGTACTCTACCTTAACTTAGATCTTCTATTCTTTTCTGATCCGAAGGATAAAGGTACCTTTTTCTAAAAGGTTTTGTTTGTCCCCTGTTTATAAAAGTAGATAATGTTCCAGATGTACATTCGATAGCTCTAGCCGTGGCTTTCCTTCGAAATGTATTTAAATTTGAATGTATTTTTGTACAAAGTACCTTTACGAGCATGAACTGAAAAACTACCACATGAAGCTTTAGGGTAAATTTTTTTTACATATTCAACCGTTGCAACCAAGGATTTAAAGGTAAACACTTCATTAGTTTTAACATTAGTCAATTCGACAGGGTTAGAAACCTTTAAAACTGTGGCTGATCTTTTTGAATCTACATTACTCATTACCTCTTTTCTTCTGATTGTACGTTTTTCATCTACAAAATCTAATAATTCTTCAAGGCTCATGAAATTTGTAGTGAAAACAGATTCATCTATAGGACCATTTGTTATAGTTAGTCTACCCAAATATAAATATTTTTGCCTAATATATGCAGAGATATTAGACACACCAGTTTTAAGAATTTTAGCTAGTTCAGTTCGACTTTTCGCTATATAAATAACCTCATTGGTTTCATTATTAATAAGATACGTAAATTTAGAATTCTTCAAGATACTAGGTAAAATGGTATCCAAGCTACGTTTGTTTCCTGCAGGAGAACCTGCTACTTTTAAAACATTATACTCAGGATTATGTATAAGAATTAAAATTTGTTCTAAAGTTAAGGTTAAATCTGTAATCTTCTTTTGTCCAACAAAGCCCAGCTCCGATGCTACTCTATCGGAATCCACTTGAGACTCCTCCTTTGCTAAAGTTAAATTTATTAACTTTTCTGGTATTAAGTATATCTCAAGGTAGAATCTTTCTAGACCTACATCTTTTATAGCTAAGTCTATTACTCTTTTTCCTAAAGTAGGACCTAAATAACCAACAGATAATCTATTAGCTAAAGATATTGAAGATCCAACATATTTGAAACCATTATCTTGGTTAATTAACATATAAGCCCCAGGTTTACCCGGAGTTTTATGTACGTTCTTACCAACTAATTCTTTTAAGGAAGAATCGCTAACAGGTAATTCAAATCTAACGGGTTTTATATTCATTAAAATATTAAACTCATCCAGAGTTAGATCATAATTCACCCGATGGCAACTAAGTATAGAACATACCACCTTAAAGTCTAGGTTTTTTTTAACTAGCTCTTTAGAATAATTCTCTTTTAAAAAGCTATTAACCAGTATAAAAGGGTTACTTTTATCTGTTTCATTAGAAGAATTAACCTTTCTTCAAAAGTCTTTATCTTCTTCAGACTGCTTAGTAGAATAAAACCTCTTATTACCAGGACTTTTATTATTGATTACTCGTTTTACCACCCTCTAGTTGGCTATTTTTTAAACTACCAATTAGATTTATTTCCGTTTTATTTTGAGATCTGGATCCTGTGTCAACTGATCCCTGCTTTGAAGGTATTTTTAGTGCATTTTTACCTAGTTATGCTGACTTGGAGAAAACATATCTACCTTTACAAGGTTTCTTTTTAGCTTTAACCGGAGTATATTTAAAGTAACCATCTATAGTAGTAGAACTTATACCAAGATCTTTAGCTGCAGCTCGTACTGAGGGGTAGACAGTTTTGCTATTAGTCTCTAAATCTAAAACTTCTATTTCATGTCTACTTTTTCGTGCAAGCATAATTTTATCTTTAGTTTCTTTAGACCGCTCTTTACCAAACAAAGGGTGTTTATCCCCTGAAAGTAAAGTAGAAATTTTGGCTTTAGTTTCCTCAGATAAAATTTTACCTTTTCTTAGTGAAGCCATTAAAGCAATAGTTTTCTCACTATGTTTTAAACCAAACATGGGATTTTTTTTTCCTGCCATAACCCGGTTTAAAGCTCTTAGACTCATTTTTTTCTTAGTTTCTTCTGATAACACACGACCTGATGAAGAACCTGCTACTTTTAACACATTATATTCAGGATTAAACATCAATATGTAATATTGTTCAAGTAATAAAGTAAAATTTTTAATCTCAGATAATTTTTTATCTTTAATTAAATCAACAGGGAGAACATAAATATCTAAATAAAAAGATTCTAAATTCTGCTCCTGAAGAGCTAACTCAATTTTTCTATTTCCAATCCTGTTTCCTAAATAAGCATGCATTAATCTATTAGCTAACTGTACCGAAGAACCAACATAACTAAACCCATCAAATTTATTAGTAAATTTGTAAACTCCTGCCTTAACTTCACCCCCTTTTCTTAGAGAACCTCCAACTATATTAATAAATTCAGCCCGGTTTTCCTCAAGTAACGGTAATGTAAAACGTACAGGTTTTATACTTTTTAAAGATATAAATTCAGATTCAGTAATATTAAGATCTTTCGTATGATTACTAAGAATAGAAAAAAGGAACTCAAAAGTGATCTTATCCTTGCTTGCCTCCACTGTGGGGTTTTTTTTTAAAAAATTACTTACAATAGCAAACGGATTATCACTAATCAGATTTGCCCCATACATCCCATCATAGACTTGCTCCAAAAAAGATTTTACCTCCTCCGTTTTTTTCTTATCTACGGCTTCTAACCCCTTCTTTGTCTCTAAGGAGGTAGGCGAAGTAGAATAATTTTTCTTAGCTATATAAATATTAACTTTATTAGAGTTTAATCTACCAGTTGTCTTACCGATAAACTCTACATAATTATTAGAAGTATTAGATAACTTAATAGATTGTCTACTTTCAATCTTAAGAGCTCCCCGCCCTAGTTCAAATACAAAACCTAAAGTCAATAATACACTAAAAATTAACATAATAATTAAACCATAAATACCATTTGCATAAGAGCTAACTACATAAGGATAAATCAAGAGAATTTCTAAATCAAATAACAAAAACAAGAGGGCATAAATGAAAAAGGAAATATCAAAAGGCAATCTAGTTTGAAGGTAAGAATGAAATCCGCACTCAAAAGCAGATATTTTTTCACTATAGGGATTACGGGGTGCTAAAATTAAATTTATAATTAAAAATAAAATAGCTATAATGCAAACAAAAACAAAAAAGAAAGTTAAACTACTCATTATGAATTAAATAATATTTGGACCAATATGGTCAATTTGTTAATATTAACATTTAGTTAAATAAATCTCATCTTAACTAAAATTAATAACTCAATATATTACTATATTGTTCAGACTATGTTTTCCTACTTAGTGTTTAATAGCTGGCAATTATTAGATATTCAATATCAATAACGCCATATTAATTGGTAAGTAGTATTGGATAGTTTATATAGGATTATTGTCGGTATTACTCACCTATTAGTCGTTGAACGTTTTTATCTTAAGATATTAAAGTAACTCAATTAATTTAAGAACTCTCTAATATTAATACTAAGATAAACTTCGCTGCAAATTATCAAACATACATCGGGGTGTAGATATTCTTGCAATTAATCCAATGTTTTTTATAAATTTTCCGTCATTAATATCTCTGTAATATTAATAACAGCAAATCTACTGGGCTACCCCAATCCTTCTCGGTTAAGTACTATAAACAAACGTACAAATTAACTTGTGGGCGCAAGCTCTTCACCTCCTCTTGAATAAAAGTCTTAATCACTCAAATTATGCCTTTCTTTTCTTATAAGAAGAAGCAACTTGCCTATCTCTTCTGGAATTCATTATCTTAATGTATTCATACCAGATTTTATTATACGAATCTTCTCTACTCCTTCTAACTTCAGATGAGCCTTAGATTTAACTAATTCGACTACTCTGCATCAGTCTTCAAAGTCCTCTCTTTTAATACCTTCTATCTTATGATCACTAAAAAATGGAAGTATTTTCTCCGAAATATCCGAAAATTTTCTAACAATAAATACCCCTGACTTGTTATTTCCACTATGGTAATTGAATAGGCCAGATCCGAAAAAAGAAATGAATGACCTTAACAGTTGCTCATCTCTCGAATGTTGAGATATCTTAAAGCTTAATGAAACTGCATCTAATTTACCTTGGCCTGATTTGGTAATTTGAACTAAAAAACATCCTTCACCAGAAACAAACCCAGCCATTCATTCGGGGTGAGGTATAGTAATATTTTCTATCAGGGGTCTAGTGACAGGAACAGTATTGGGAAAATTAGTCTTCAATAAGTCGGATAAACCTAAATTTAACGAGGCACGAATATTGACAATTTCTTGCAATCCCCTAAACGATAGATGTTCCCCTATAACCATTTTATGGATTATTCGTTTAAATAATTCGAAATCCGCTTTTTTTTGAGTTATTAAAGGGTAGTTGTCAAAATGCGAAATTATTTTTAAAATCTCGTCTAAAGATCTTACCATATATGTTGTATCCTTATTAGTAGTATAAATTTTACCTATACCTCCAAAATAAGCTTGAATGCGCATTAATAATGATTTATCTCTTGAGTGCACTTTAATTTGGAATAAAGTACGGACATAAAATTTACCGTTAGGGTTTTTTTGAATGCTAACATTGAAACAACCTTCTGCATCTGTATAACCTGATAGGAATCAAGGTGAAATAGGATGGATCTTATTTTGCTCAACGGTAGAGTAGCCGAAAGTTTGTTGTGAAAAGATAGAAGATAATCGAGTCATATTTTTATTTCGATTATTATTATTTTTAACGGAGGTGATCAAAGAATAAGTACCTAACACTCGGGTGTGCATACTTGAGAGATGAAAACCAGAGCTTGTAAGATAAGTATCTGACACAATTCTATTTGTATTTGATAGCAGTAATAAATTACGAGCAAAACGCTCCCTAACACAGAAGAAGGATATAAGGTTTTTGGTACCCATACTTAATCATTCTTTATTCATTAATATAAATAATAAAATAACTAGAGTTATACTAGATATTGTTATAGATATAGGACTAGACATAACTATATTATTATATTTGAATTCTAAATTTTTTACTAAAACATTATTATTATTATAAATATAACTAGATAATTTTCTATCTTTTAGTAAAGAATTTATTTTATATTCAGGTGTATAAAAGAAAATTTCTTTTATAACATTAAGGTAGTAGACTGCACCAACTACACTAGTTAATATTGCTACTAAAGATAAAAATACATAACCACTATCTAGAGCAGCACTTAAAACCATCTGTTTAGCAAAAAATCCTACCAAGGGTGGAACCATCTACATTATAATAAGTTATTCCTGACTTTTCAGTTTAACTTTAGTAAAACCCGTCTATCATGAATGAAATAACTTATTTATTTTAAGCCGTCATACCATTTTTACCGTACAGTATACCTCCCTAATAACCCCATACGACACCTATAAAAGCTTCGGTTTCAGGTAAATTATAAATTAAGAGGTACGCCCCCTATATTAGACCTAACCTTATATAATGTTAGTTCAACCACACTATTACATAATTGAATCAAATAATTAAAAGGAATTAGAAGATTAAGAATAACATATTTAGGTTTAGAACAATTTTCATAATAAAGATCCTTATATCCTTATTATTATTTAATCTTAAAACTTTTAATTCACTCTACCTCTGTTCATACCTGCTTTAATACGAGTAATCTGCTCTAATCCTTCTTTATTTAGATGGGCTTTGTTTTTAATTAGTTCGGCTACTTGACATCAGTCATTGAAATCTTTTAATTTTACTCCTTTGATCTGATGTAGTTTAAAAAATGGAATGATTTTTTCATAATTCTCAGTGAAATTTTCACACACAAAATCTCCACGTTCAGCTCCTTTAGGAAAGGAGTATTTACCACATTTAAAATAGTCAACTAAACTTTTCATCAATAGCTCATCACGAGAATGTTGAACTAATTGAAATCTTAATAGTACTTGAAATCCTGATTTGTGGGTCGCAGATTTTCTTATATTAATAAAAAAACAACCTTCACCACTCGTAAATCCAGCAACTCACTCCGGGTCGCTAATATTTGGATTTACCACAGGTCTAGGTACGGCAACACTTTCGGGGAAAGCTTCTTTCAGTCCCTGAGTTAGTCCTTTATTTAAAGTAGCACGTATATTTATAATTGCTTGAAGACCAACATTCGTTAAATGTTCCTTTCGTTGCATCATCATAACTACCTCTTTAAATAAGAGATAATCTGCCGATTTTTGAGTTATTAAAGGATATTTATCAAAATGAGGGATTATTCTAGCTAAAATAGGTTCTAATGAACTAACGGTAAAACTAAGGCAATCCTTATCTGCAACACTAACTGTACCTACTGATCCAAAATAAGACATAATAAGGTTTAATAATTCTTCATCTTTTTTATGAAGCTTAATTTGAAACACAGGTTGAACTGATCATCCTGTGCTAAACCCCGGTCTTTTTCTAAGTTTAACAAGAAAACATCCTTCAGCATCTGTAAATCCTGTAACAAATCAAGGTTTAAGAAAAAATGGTTCCTTAACAGAAATGTAATCAACTAGACCAGAACGAGAATTACCAGTAGAATAGAATCTACTTGTAATTTGGTTAGATGGGATTTTGATTGGAGAATAGATGCTATCGAAACCTGCTAAAGTTAGAACACAACCTTTTAATACAATTAAATTAATGTGGCAATTTTTACTACTTACTACGGGTATTAATGCTTCTTCTTTACTGCTATTTTTAGCCTTATTTACAACCAAAAAGAGAATAAAGAAAATTAAGAATAATGATAAGGCCTACGTTCTTTGATGTAATGGACTTTATCTTCATAATTCATCCTCCTACGAAGTAAGGAAGGCGACGAAATTACGTATCACGTAAAGTCTCTGAGGATCCTACTTGTAATATGGCTTATTACTTTGGTTTCCTGCTGATTGTTCAAAATTATACATTTTTACTTGAATTAATAAGATAATTCCAGTAGCATAATTGTAAGAAGTTTCCAGCATACGGTGATATTTTTTTTCATAATAAATATAAATATATTTAAAGGCAATACAAAAATAACCTCTGATAAATTAAAGGTGAGCCTTATTATCTTACCTTTTAATTTGTACTAATAAATATACATTAACCTATTATTGCTGTAGGCGCCCCTCTTTTGCACACCTACAAAAGAAAAGATTGTGATAGCTAAACTTAAGGCTAAAATAGGATTGACATAAAAATATCCTCTTAGCTGGCTAATTAATTGAACCACGGCGATCAAATTTATCATACAAATAAATACATAGATAAGGAAGATGTAAAACCAAAAGATTATATAATGAAACAATAAAAACCGAGCTTTTAGCGCCCCCAATATAATCTATTTTGATTCTCTACCAGTATTCATACCCACTTTTAATTTACGTAATTGATCTAACCCTTCATTAGTTAAATGTCCCTTTACTTTCATTATATCTACTGCTTTACAAAAATCTGCTAAATCCTTGGATTTCGCACCTTGTAAGGGCATATTTTTAAACAAAGGAATAACTATATCAGATAAATCTTTCAATTTTAGAATTTGAAAATCAACTTTATTTTCTCTAAATCTTAAGAATACTTTACCACAGCCTCAAAATTTTACTAAGCTATTCATAAATACCTTATCAATAGAATGCTGAGTTATGTTATATCTTAATTGTACTTGTCATCCTGTTTTTACTGTTGACGATTTAGTAATTCTAATACTAAAACACCCTTCTCCTTCTGTGAAACCTACCACTCAATAAGGATCAATATTTGAGTTTAATAATTCTTCATCATTAGTTTCGGTCTTATAGCCGGAGTAATATCAGGGAAAGCAGTCTTCAATAATTTAGAAAGACCTAAATTCATAGAAGCTTTAAGAGAGATAATTTTATGTAAACCAGAAATAGTTCAATGTTCTTTTTGATTAACCAAGGTAACTATTTGTGCAAATAACTTAAAATCTTCAAGTTTTTTAGTTAAAAGAGGATATTTCTCAAAATGATTTACTATTACATTTAAACCTCTTAAAGATTGTACCATATAATTACAAGATTCTTCTTTATGATAAATTTCTCCCACACCTCAAAATATTCTAATTTTTTCTAATAAATTAAGATCTCTTTTGTGTAAACCTATCTGAAAAACAGGTTGTACTATTCAGCCTACTTTTACTGAATTACTCTTAATTATTCTCACTGTAAAATTAGATTCAGCATCGGAGAAACCTGTTAAGAATCAAGGGTTTAGATTATCTGATGAATTACATAATAAGTTTGTGGATATAGAAGTATATGATCTTCTTAATATATTTATTTGGTTAGAAAGGATTTTGGCTTGATAATTCCTTTCGGAACCCATTAGAGTATACCTTAAATGCGTTAAATTAACACACCTATGACCGTCTACCCGTTGCTCTTTTACAGCAATATAGAGCTTGCGCCCACATATTACTGACTTAGATCCACGGTATTCCATTTCTCTTTCGATCATCTTCTGACTTGTTACCATACCTGAGTAATTACTTCAGCCACTTATATCCTTTCGAATATAGCTTGGTACCAGAAGCTTTAGGAAATCCCTGGAGTTTGGCCATAACACCCAATATTGTAGAGGTTTCCCATACCTCTTAGCAGGTGAATTATTTTTATCCAATAATTCTTTATGTTCTTTATTATCAGTTACATAAAAATAAAAAGAAAATCCGATTGTAACTAATATAATGAATGCATTTAAATTACTTATTGAATATTGCATTAAATAGAACACAAAAGCCTGAATAGACTCTATACTAGTAATACTTAATGCTAATAATATAAAACCTACATGACTTATAGTACTATAAGCCAATAATCTTTTTATTCGGAACTGTGTTAACACGGTTATCAGATTTATCATGCAAATATATACATTTTAAGATTTTAAATCTCTTCCTTTATTCATACCTGATTTTATTGAGCGAATTTGCTTTAAACCTTCTTCAGTTAAATGTTTACCCTGCTTCATTAAATCTGCTATTAAACATCAATCGTTAAAATCCTTAGATTTTACACCAAGAATAAGGTATTTTAAGAAAAAAGGAATTATTGTATCATGAATCTCAGAGAGTTTAGTTATTTTTAAAATATAAGCCTCTTTATCACGGTAAACTTTACCACAACCTAGATATTCAACTATGTTTAATAATAATTGTTCATCTCTAGTGTGTTGTGTAAGTTGAAAAGTTAATCTTACAGCATAACCTACAACCGTTTTAGATTTAAATATTGTAACCACAAAACTTCCTTCTCCACTAGTAAATCCGGCTAATCAATATGGAGATATGCATGCAATGTTAGGGGTAATCCCAGTTCTTTCAACTGGAAGAACCGCAGGAAACGCTGAAACTAAGTTCTCAGATAGGCCTCAATTTATAGATGATTTTATTGACACAATTTTTGTTAACCCTTCATCTGTTAAATGCTCTGAGTTTTTAATCATATAAAATACTTGTTTGAAAAAGACATAGTCCACATATTTTTGAGTTTTTAATGGATGTTTCTCAAAGTGGTTAATTATTATTTGTAAATCGGCCATAGATTGAACACCATATTTAATATAATCCGATCTATCTTTAAATAAAGTCCCTACACCAAAGTAGTCTCTTATTTGTTCGAGTACAAATCCATCTTTTATATGTACACCTATTAAAAACCTAAGTTGAACTTGCCATCCTGTTTTAAGTTTATTATTTTTAGAAATAGAAATACCGAAAAATCCTTCTCCGTCGGTAAGACCTGTTATAAAATCAGGGTGTAATTTACCTTTCATGTTAAAACCTTCGTCTGAATTAGAACAAAATGGTAAATTAGATGTAGAAAAAAGAACTTTTGGAGCAATTGAATTAAACCTGACCTTTTGCATTAAAGGGTTTATATATATCTGGTTAGAAAGGATTCTGACTGGATAGTTTCTTGCAAAACCCATTAGAGTATATCTTAACAAAGGAGTATATTTTATAGCTCCTGTGCAACTACCGTTTACTCGTTGCTCTTTTACAGGTATACAGAGCTTGCGCCCACATATAACTGATTTAGATCCGCGATAACCCACGTTCTTTTCAGAAGTCTTCTGACTTATTACCGTACATGAGTGATTAGTTCATCCACACATAAACTTTCGAATATAGCTTGGTATCAGAAGTTCTAGGGTGTCCCCGGAGTTTGGTAGTTTTAGGCATAATAATAGAGGATTCCTACTCCTCATGACACCTACTACTGTACCTATTATTAATGATAATAAAGAACTCATTAATAAACCAAATGTTCAATTAAAATCAGTAAAATAATTACTTGTAAAGTATACTATTTCTAATAATAATATAAAGATAGATATTTTGGCTATGATAGCTATAAATGTAGTAACAATTGTCGGAACAGCATCATAAACGTCCATGGTGATTAAATTTGTCGTCCAAATTAAAGAAAAGAACGACTTTATACAAAAATACTCAACAATAAACATATTATATAAATTCTAATATAAACATGTAATATTTCATATTTATAATAAATAATGCCAAAATTTGTATTAGTATTTTGGGTGGGTTTTTTTAATATCTACCTTTATTCATTCCTATCCTTATTTTACGAATTTGATCAAAACCTTCCTTAGTTAAATGGACCTTTGTTTGGATCATTTCCGCTACTTTAGCTCAATCCTCAAAGTCTTGTGCTTTCACACCAAGAATAGGGTATTTATAGAAAAAAGGTAAAATATCTTCGTAATTATTTTTGAATGATTGACATCTAAACTCTATGTAATCTTTATAAAGATAAGTTTGACCACATCCAAAGAAATTCACTAAACTTTTTAGTAAAAATTCGTCTCTAATATGTTGAGTTAATACAAAAAGTAATACTACACGACTTCCTGCTTTATATAATTTAGATTCCCTAATGCTAACTTTGAAACAACCATCGCCACTTGTAAAACCAGCTACTCACTGAGGATGTAATTTAGTATTATCTAATGGTAAAGGTGGTCTTGATATAGCAATACTATTAGGAAAGGCTTCTTTCAGTAAAGGAGTTAATCCTTTATTAATAGAAGCTCTAATATTTATTATTTTTTGTAAACCTTCAACAGTTAAATGTTCCCCGCGTTGCATCATCATAACTACTTCTTTAAATAATGAGTAATCTGAATATTTATTAGTTTTTAAGGGATATTTATCAAAATGAGGAATTACTTTTGTAATAATTTGATCTAGAGAACCTATTGTAAAATCACGACAATTATTTCTTTCTTTACCTATTCTCCCTACTCCTCCAAAGTAAGCTTGGATAAGTCTTAAAAGATCTATATCTCTAACATGAAGATTGATTGTAAAGTTAGCTTCTACCTGTCAATTATGCTCGGATTTACATAAATTATTCTTTCCACGTTCTCCCTTTATTCATTCCAGTTTTTATTTTTTGAATCTGATCTAACCCTTCTTTAGTTAAATGAGCTTTATTTTCTATTAATTCAGCAGTATTACAAAAATCTAGATAATCTAAAAACTTTATACCTTGAATTTTATATTTTTTAAAGAAAGGAATTATTTTATTTTGGATATCTGAAAATTTCTCTACTCGGTATACAAAAGATTCTCTACTTTTAAAGATACTTCCGCAATTAAAATAATCAATAAAACTTCTCATCAATTGTTCATCTCTAACATGTTGAGTAAGTTGAAATACTATTTTTACCGCTTCACCTATTTTTGTTTTAGCTTTATACGTACGTATTAGAAAACACCCCTCGGCAGATGTGAATCCAGCTAATCAATTAGGATGACGTTCAAAAGTATTTTCAACTATAGGTCTCTCAACTGGAACAATATTAGGGAAATTAGCTTTTAATTCCTCGGAAAGACCATTATTCATAGAAGCTTTTATAGCTAAAATCTTTTCTAGTCCTTGTGAAGTTAAATGTTCTTTATTTTGAACTAAAGCAAAAGCTTGTTTTAGTAGTTCAAAATCCGCCCGTTTTTGTGAAAGTAGAGCATATTTATCGAAATGTTGAATAATTATTTGTAAATCTTTTACAGAAGAAACATAATATCTAATAGCAGTAGGGCTATTGTACATATTTCCTGCATTAAAAAACTTTTGAATCTGTTCTAATAAAGCTTTATCTTTTATGTGTAAGTTTATTTGATAAAAAAGCTTAACACGTCAACCTGTTTTATAGGTATTATCTTTATAGACATCAATTCAAAAACAACCCTCACCGTCAGTAAAACCTGTAACAAATCAAGGATTCATTAAAATATTATTCTTAGGAATTAGGTTAGAATTAGTTAAAGTAGAAAAAGATTTTTGTTGTGCACCGACCGGTAATTTGCTTTTAGGTGATTTACGTATTAGAATAAGAAAACATCCTTCTGCATCTGTAAATCCTGATATAAATCAAGGTTCATTCAGTTGAGGAAGTTTATCCATAACATTGTTCAAGCTAGATTCAGTAGAATAAAGTCGTCTTTGAATAATTTGACTAGAAGGGATTTTAACTTGATAGTTCTTTTCAAAACCCATTAGAGTACATCTTAAATGTGGAAAATTAATTCCACATCAACTACCATATACTCGTTGCTCTTTTACAAATACAGTATTATTTATATTTGACTTAGATCCGCGATAACCCATTTCAGTTTCCTTCATCTCCTGACTTGTTACCATACCTGAGTAATTAGTTCAGCCACTAATGTATTTTCATACACTGCTTGGTATCAAGAGCTTTAGGGTGTCCCCGGAGTTTGATAGTTTATTCCCAACAATTGAGGATTTCCCAAGTCCTCTTTCAGGTGATCAAAAATGAAATGGTGCAGCACTAACTTTAAATAAAAATCCTATGCTAAAAATAAGTAAAGAAAAATTTATATAATATGGTTTATATCAGGAATTGATATTATCACTTATACTAGTAATTATATACAAACCATCCATATTAGTTGTTCCAGAATTTGCGTATAATAAACTGCATCCTAATAAAATAAAACATGAACTTAGACCCAAGGCTGTCAAATTTATCTTGCAAATAAAGTTTAACGTCCGATTATAAAAATAAAAAGTTATATTATTTTACTTACATTTACAATATACCTCTTCCTGTATTCATACCAGCTTTGATTTTTAAAATCTTGGTTAACCCTTCCGGAGTCAAGTGTTTCTTGGTTTTTAACATTTCAGCAACTCGACATAAATCCTCGAAATCTTTTAACTTTACTCCAAGGATAGGGTTTTCTTTAAAGAATGGTATAATTTTTGTTGTAATATCGGTAAGATTTGTTACTCGGAATCTACAAATGTTACCTCTAGTATAGATATTACCGCAACAAAAAAACTCAACTAAACTCGCTATTAATTGTTCATCTCTTTGGTGTTGAGAGATAATAAAATCCAATTGTATATTTACCCCTGACTTAGTTGTTGCAGATTTTTGAATATTTACGAAAAAACAACCTTCTGCCGCGACGAATCCTGCTAATCAACTCGATTCTTGTACGAACTTATTTACCACTTTAGGTCGAGATACAGGGATCACATTCGGAAAGGCAGCCTGCAACTGATCAGATAAACCTCTGTTCATTGAAGCTTTAATTGCTACAATTTTTTGTAGCCCTTCTAGCTTTAAATGCTGTTTATTTAAAACTAGCTTATATGCTTGTTTGAAAAGTTCGAAGTCTGCTAATTTTTGGGTAATTAGAGGGTATTGATCTAAATGATCAATAATTTTTTCTAAATCTTTGGAAAGAATACGATAGTGAAGAATTTTTAATGTTGGATGTAAAGAAATACTACCAGCTGAAAAGTATCTTTGAATTTGTTCTAAAAGAACTCTGTCTTTTTCATGTAAAGAAAACCCAAATTCAAGTTTTACTTGTCAACCAACTTTATTTTTATTTTTCGAAATACCTATAGAGAAATAACCTTCCCCGTCTATAAATCCTGTAAATCACCAAGGATTAAGTTTTGTAGGTAAATTAGGATTATCAAAGGGAGCTACGTATGTAGAGAAAAATTGTAGAGCTAAAGCACGGAATCTTATTTGTTGACTTATTTGTTTAGAAGGGATTCCGACTTGATAGTTTCTTTCAAAACCCTTTAGAGTACATCTTATACTCGACACGTTGCCGAGCAAATTACCGTATACTCGTTGCTCTTTTACAAATAATGCGGTAACATTACTTGATTTAGATCCGCGATAGCCTATTTTAGTTTCCTCTATCTTATGAGTTGTTACTATACATGAGTAATTAGTTCATCCACAAATACCCTTTCAAGTATTGCTTAGTATCATAAGCTTTAAGGCATCCCCGGAGTTTGGCAATTTTAGGCACAAAAATAAGGATTTCCCACGTCCTATGGCACCTAACAAAAAATAGATTAAACCACCTGTAGTAGCTAATTCTGAATTTCTGTATATTGTACTTAAGAGATATAAACCGTAACTTTGCAATTCTATTGATAGAAAAATAGAAACTAAATCATTAGTAGACATTAAAAAAATTGCTCCACTAACTACAAATAATAAAATTAACGAGGCAAACTGGATTTATCTTACAAATTCTAAATTAACTTTTTATCTAACCCTTAATTTATTAGAAGTAGGGAAGAATACAACTTGACTATAGTTATAACCTTATAGTTATACTAAACCTGACTAATCTATCTATCAACACAATTACCTATTATACATTGCATCTTTAATAGCTTTTATTAATGTAACTCCCTCTGAAGTTAAGTGCATTTTATTTTCTATTAAAAAAAATGCTTTTTTAAATCTCTCGAAATCTAATAATTTTATCCCTGAAAGAGTATATTTTGTTAATAATGGAATTAATTTTAGGTTAATATCATC
>Ga0299906_10001050_pt1 | contig 24114 bp, 17 predicted proteins | sample RVTome_14_FD_200259 | JGI IMG/M metagenome (GOLD analysis project Ga0299906, IMG submission 200259) | Soil microbial communities from uranium-contaminated site in the Upper Colorado River Basin, Wyoming, United States - RVT145D125 (version 2) ...
GTCAAAGACTGGCAGCGAATCCAGGACAAGTCAAGTGTGGAATGCGCAAAAACACCGGAGAATCAGGGCTTTGTCACTCTCAGGCCGCCTGGGAGGGATGGGCTCCTCTCCCAGGGGGAGAGGGGAGTCGGATCTGATGGATGTTCGAGCCGGGGGGAGGATTTGGACGGCGTCAGCCGTCCGGAAATCCCCCCAGTCCAGCTCGAAGAGGACGATTCCCTCCCGGGCGTCCTTGACAAGCGCAAGCCCTGCGGTCCTCAAGGACGGATCGGTCATTGAGGACTTCGTCCTCGAATGGATCGTTCTCCGCGTCGAAGCCGCGGATCGGCAGGCCCAGTCTGCCCTACGAGAGCCTCGCCATTCGTTCGTGCTAGGCTTTGCGGGATGTGCCCGAGCCGGCGGCGTCCGACCCTTTTCACCCTCGCCCTGTACACCCTCCTCGCGGCGCTCACGGGTCCGGCGGCCCAAGCGGCGGACCGGTTCTACGAAGACCTCCTGCGCGAAGGCATCCTGACGGCGGAGCGCGGCGACGCGCCGCGCGCCGCGCGTCTCCTGCGCCTGGCCTGCTTCGGCCTGCTCGAGGAGCCGCCGGCCTTGGCGCGTTGCCTCGCCCATCTCGCCCTGGCGCAGGCGAGCCTCGACGACGGCGACGCCTTCTTCGCCACGTTCCAGCGCGTGCTCGAGATCGAGCAGCGCTTCTCCGCGTACAGCCGCGCCGAGCTCGGCGACGAGGCGCGCCGGCGATTCGAGGGCGCCCTTCGCGAGCGGGTCTCGCCCGAGGTCCTCGCACGCTCGCCGGCCTTCCGCCATCTCGCCCAGGATGCGACCTCCGAGGTGGTGACGGACGAAGACAACGGCCCGCCCGTTTCGGCGCCCCCCAGGAGCTTGCCGCGGGAGGTGACGGCGGCGATCATCCACGCCCGCGAGGTCCGGGGCACGGCAAGCCGCGACGAGATCCTGCGCGAGCTCGAGGCCCTGCGTCCCCTGGCCGACGCCCATCCCAGGGTGGGGGAGCTGCAGCTCCTGACCGCGGAGCTCGCCTACCGGGTGCGGCGGTGGGAGGAGAGCCGGGCCTACTTCGAGCGGGGCGAGATCCGTCCCGACCAGCCGGCGCTCGCCTTCTACTTCGCCGTGACGCTCTACGAGACCGGCGAGACGAAGCGCGCGGTGGAGGTCCTGGAGCAGTGCCTGCCGCGTCTGCGCCGCAACCCCTTCGTCGACGAGTACGCGGCGAAGATCCTGGGCGCGGGCGCCGGGGGAGGCTGATCGCGGCTACCGCCGCCCGCGCTTCGACTTCTTGCGCTCGGCCGCCGCGGCCAGCAGCTCGGCGGCCTGGGCGGCGGTCACGGCCTGGGGGTCGGCGCCCTTGGGCAGCGAGGCGTTCACTTTGCCGTCGGTCACGTAGGGGCCGTAACTGCCGTCGAGCACCCGCACGGGGCCGGCGGCGCCGGCGACCTCGCCGACCTCCTTGAGCACGGTCTTGGGAGCGCCCCGGCGGCGGCTTCCGCCCTTCTTGGGCAGCGTCAGGATCGCCAGGGCCTCGCCGAGCCCCAGGTCGCAGGCTTGCTCCCAGGATTCGAGGTTGCGGTAGTCGTCGCCGTGCTTCACGAAGGGTCCGAAGCGCCCGAGCCCGGTCGTGATCTCCTCCCCGCTCTCGGGATGACGGCCCAGGGTGCGCGGGAGCTGGATCAGCCGTCCGGCGATCGCCGCCGTCACGTCGCCGGCCTTCATGCCGCGCGGCAGCGACACCCGCCGCGGCTTGACGTCGCGCTCCTTCTCCTCCGCGCTCAGACCGAGCTCGAGGTACTCGCCGAAGCGACCCACCTTGAGCGTGATCGGCCGGCCGGTGACCGGGTCCGCGGCGAGCGGCGGCGTCTCGTCGTTCTTGCTGCGCAGCAGCTCGAGCGCGCGCCCCAGCGTGAGCTCGTCGGGCGGCATGTCGACCGGGATCGTCGCCGCGTTGGTCGTGCCGCCCTCGCCCCGGCGCACGTAGGGTCCGTACTTGCCCACCTTGACGACGACCTCCTCGCCGCTCTCCGGGTCGGCGCCGAGCGCGATCGCGGGGTAGGTGACCTCGCCTTTCTCGACCCGCTCGACCAGGCCGGGGCGGGCGCCGTCGCCGCGGTAGAAGCCGGCCACCAGGGCGTCCCAGGCGATCTTGCCGTCGGCGACTTCGTCGAGGTCGTCTTCCATGCGGGCGGTGAACTGGGTCTCCACCAGGTCGCGGAACTGCCCTTCGAGGAGCTCGGTGACGCAGAACGCCGTGAACGTGGGCACCAGCTCGTTGCCGCGCTTGAAGACGTAGTCGCGCTCCTGGATCGTCGAGATGATCGAGGCGTAGGTCGACGGGCGGCCGATGCCCTCGTCCTCGAGCTTCTTGACCAGGCTGGCCTCGGTGTAGCGGTAGGGCGGCTTGGTCACGTGCTCCTCGGCCTCGACGGCGCGCGCCTCGAGCTCCTGGCGCTCGGCGAGCGCCGGCAGCAGCGTCTCCTGGTCGCCGAGCTCGGCCTCGGGGTCGTCGGAGCCCTCGACGTAGGCGCGCAGGAACCCGGGGAACACGATCTGCCGGCCGCCGGCGGTGAAGACGAGCGCCTCGCCGCCGGCGTCGACCGTCACCTCGACGGCGGTGCGCTCGAAGCGCGCCGCCACCATCTGGCAGGCGATCGTGCGCTTCCAGATCAGCTCGTAGAGGCGGAATTCGTCGTCGTTCAGGTAACGGCGCACGTCCTGGGGGCGCCGCGCCAGGTCGGTCGGCCGGATCGCCTCGTGGGCCTCCTGGGCCCGCCTGGCCTGCGTCTTGTAGTACACCGGCTGCTCCGGCAGGTAGTCCTTGCCGTAGATGTCGGCGACCACCTCGCGGGCCTGGCGTACGGCGCGGTCGGCGAGGACGACGCTGTCGGTGCGCATGTAGGTGATGAGGCCCACCCGGTCGCCGTCGAGGTCCACGCCCTCGTAGAGGCGCTGGGCCACCTGCATGGTGCGGCGCGAGGGCATGCGCAGCTTGCGGTTGGCTTCCTGCTGCAGGGTGGAGGTGATGAAGGGCGGCGACGGGCGTTGGGTGCCGGGGGTCGTCTCGAGCGCCGACACGGTCCACGGCCGGGCGTCGCGGGCCGCCGCGGCGAGAGCCTGCGCCCGGGCCGCGGCGAGGTGCAGGCGCTGCGTGTCGCTGAGCGCTCCGGTGGCGGCGTCGAAGCTCTTGGAGGTGGCCAGGCGCCGGCCGTCGACGCGCTGGAGCCGGGCCCGGAAGCGGCCGCCGTCGGCCGCCAGCTCCGCCGTCAGGTCCCAGTACTGCGAGCTCTTGAACGCCATGCGCTCGCGCTCGCGCTCGACCAGCAGCCGCACGGCCACGCTCTGCACGCGGCCGGCCGACAGGCCCGGGGCCACCCGTTTCCACAGCAGGGGCGAGAGGGAGTAGCCGTAGAGCCGGTCGAGGATGCGCCGGGCCTCCTGCGCCCGCACCAGGTTCTCGTCGACCCCGCGCGGCGACTTGAGGGCCTGCTCGATGGCCTCGGGCGTCACCTCGTGGAAAACGATGCGGCGCACGTCGACCGACGCCTTGGGCTTCAAGAGCTGCAGCACGTGCCAGCTTATGGACTCGCCCTCACGGTCCTCGTCGGTCGCCAGCAGCAGCCCGTCGGCCCCCTTCAACGCGTCCTTGAGCTGCTTGACGTATTTCTTCTTGTCGGCGGGCACCACGTAGACCGGCTCGAAGCCCTTGTCGACGTTGACGCCGAGCCGCGCCCAGTCCTCGCCGCGCACCGCGGCGGGGATCTCCTTGGCGTTCTGGGGCAGGTCGCGCACGTGCCCGTAGCTCGCCTCCACCTGGTACTGGGGGCCGAGGAAACGGCTGATGGTCTTCGCCTTGGCGGGCGATTCGACGACGACGAGAAATTTTTCGGGATTCGACATTGAGCCTCGTTGTTCCGCGGCCTTCCCGGCCGCCAAGGGCGAAGAGGCTAACGGGGCGCCGATCGGGGTGTCAAGCGAGGGCTTCCGGCTTCACAGGAGCTCGGCGGCGTGCCGGGCCGCCCCGAGCAGCCCGACCTTGGAGTCGAGCACCACGTGGACGGGCACCCGTTCGAGCAGGGGCGCCATCCGTCCCTTGTCCTTGAACGCCGCGATGAAGCCGTCGCGCTCGAGCAGCGGCAGGATCTTGGGGGCGATGCCGCCGGCCACGTAGAGGCCGCCGTAGGGCAGCAGCTTGAGGGCCAGGTTGCCGGCCTCGGCGCCGTAGGCCCCCACGAAGACGTCCATGGTCTCCGTGCACAGCGGCTCGTCCTCGGCGATCGCGGCCTGCGACACCACCGCCGCGAGGTCCACCGTCGGGCTCTCCTTGCCGATCTCCCGCTTCCAGGTCTCGAAGGCGGCGGCGAGGGCCGCGGACTCTCGCGCGGTGCCGCGCAGGCGCAGGAGCTCGTAGATCGAGGCGATGCCCTGGCCCGAGACCACCCGCTCCACCGAGACCCGGGTCAGTTGCAGGCTCTCGCGCAGGAAGCCGAGGAGCTCGATCTCGAGCGGCGAGCGCGGCGCGAAGTCGGTGTGGCCGCCCTCGGTGGCGAAGACCCGGTGCCCCGCGGGCGCGGGGATCAGGAACCCTTCGCCCAGGCCGGTGCCGGCGCCGATGACGGCGATCGGTGCCTCGGGCTCGTGGCGGCCGGCCTGCAGGGTGTGGAGCGCCGCCGGGGGCAGCGCGGTGACGCCGTGGCCGATGGCGGTGAAGTCGTTGATCAGCTCGACGCGGGCGATGGCGAGCTCGCGGGCCAGCCGCTCGCCGGCGAGCGTCCAGGGGAGGTTGGTCACCCGGCTGGTGTTGGCGGCGACCGGGCCGGCGACGCCGAAGCAGGCGGCCGCGGGCCGCGCTCGCCCGCCGGTCTCGGCCGCCGCGGCGGCCAGGAACTCCACCACCATCGGCGCCAGGCCGGAGTAGGCCTTGCTCGCGTACGTCCGCTCGGCGCGCGCCGTGAGCAGCCCGCCGCGCGTCTCGACCAGGCGCAGGATCGTCTTCGTACCGCCGATGTCTCCGGCCAGCAGCGTCACCATTCTCCTCAGGCTCTCGTCTTCCACGCTCCTTCGGCTCCGCGTAGAGCGTAGAGTATAGGCGGCGGACGCTGCGCCTCGCTCGTCCGTAGACTCATCGGAGCCTCTGCTGACCGAGGCCCGGCCACAGGAGCACGCACATGACCACAGCGCCCATGACCGCCGAGGACGTTTCCGTCGCAGAGAACGCCGCCCCGGGGGCCGCGGCGGCGCCGCGGGCGTTCGAGGAGATCAAGCCGCCGCTGATCTTCGACGAGCTGCGTCACGGCGTGCTGGGGCAGGACAAGGCCTTGCGCTTCGTCGCCGTCGCCATCTTCAAGCACACCACCGGCAAGGTGCCGGGCAACCTGATGATGATCGGCAATTCGGGCACCGGCAAGACGACGGTCATGAACAACATCCAGCGGCTCTACAACACGGTGCCCGAGTACCGACCGTTCCGCGCCGTGACCATCATCAACGCCAACCTGCTGGTCGACGGCGACCGCATGGAGTTCCGTCCCGAGCGGCTGCTCTCGGCCGTCGAGCAGCGCGCCCGCGCGATCGCCGGCGCCCAGCCTTCGCCCGAGGCCCTCAAGGCGGCGATGGAGCGCGCCACGATCTGCATCGACGAGATCGACAAGATGGCCGCGGTGGTGGCCGGCAAGCCCAATCCGATCGGGGTGATCCTGCAGCAGGGCCTGCTGACGATGATGGAGGGCGAGACCATCGCCTACCCGGCCCACGTCTGGTTCCACGGCGAGGAGCGCCGGACGACGCTGGAGATCGACACCGGCCGCATCATGTTCATCTGCGGCGGCGCCTTCGAGGGCCTCTACGACCAGGTCTACAACCGCGTGCTGAAGCCCGGCAGCGGCGAGAAGCTGCGCACCCAGACGATCCGCACGGCCGAAGGGCAGGTGCGCATCGAGACCCGCTTCGAGCTCGGCGATTACCTGAAGCCCAAGGACCTCTTCGAGTTCGGCATGGTGCCGCAGTTCATGGCGCGTTTCGAGAACACCGTGCTGCTCTACGACCTCTCCCACAAAGTGCTGAAGGAGATCCTGCTGAAGTCGTACGAGTCGCCTTTCGTGCGCTCGCGCCGCTTCTTCAAGGTGATGGACATCGCCCTCGAGATCGACGAGCTCGCCGCCGCCCTGATCGCCGAGGAGGCGGTCAAGGACAGCCGCACCGGCGCCCGCGCGCTGCGGCCGATCTTCGCCGAGATCGTCAACCCCCTGGAGTTCGACCCCTGGCACAGCGAGGCGCTCGTCAAGCGGCCCGAAGGCGGTCACCTGCTGCGCATCACGGCCGACATGGCGCGCCAGGTGTTGAAGTAGGTGGGCTTCGCCCACCCTACTCGGCCGCCGCCAGGGCGCCACGGATCGACTCTTCGTAGGGCGGCGCCAGCACGCCCACCTCGGTCACGATGCCGGCGATGAGCTCGTGCGGCGTCACGTCGAAGGCGAAGTTGCGGGCCGCGGTCGCCGCCGGCGCCACACGCACGCCGAAGACCTCGGTCACCTCGTCGCTCTCCCGCTCCTCGATCGGGATCTCGTCGCCGGTCGGCGTGCGCGGGTCGATGGTCGACAGCGGCGCCGCCACGTAGAAAGGCACCGCGTGGCGCGCCGCCACCACCGCCACCGTATAGGTGCCGATCTTGTTGGCCGTGTCGCCGTTGGCGGCGATGCGGTCGGCGCCGACGACCACCCGGTCGACGAGCCCGCGCGACATCAGGGCGCCGACGCTCGAGTCGGTGACGAGCTCGAAGGGGATCGCGAGACGCTCGAGCTCCCAGGAGGTGAGCCGCGCCCCCTGGAGCAGCGGCCGCGTCTCGTCGACCCAGACGCTGGCCAGACGGCCGGCGCGGAAGGCGGAGGTGATCACCCCCACGGCGGTGCCGTAGCCCGCCGTCGCCAGGCCGCCGGCGTTGCAATGGGTCAGCACCCGGTCGCCCGCCGCGAAGAGGGCGGCGCCGTGCTCGCCGATGCGCAGGTTGGTCTCGACGTCGCGGCGGTGGAGGTCGTGGGCCCACGCGAGCAGCGCCGCGCGCGTCGCCTCCGGGCCGCCGCCGCGGGCCTGGTCGAAGACCTGACGGCCGCGCTCCAGGGCCCACCGCAGGTTGACTGCGGTGGGCCGGGTCTCGCCCAGGAGGGTCGACGCCGCGTCGAAACGCGCCGCGAGCTCCGCCGGCCCCGCCCCCTCCGTCCCCTTGGGGGGATCGAGGGGGGAGGCCTGCAGCCCCACCACCAGTCCGTAGGCGGCCGCCACGCCGATCGCCGGCGCGCCGCGCACCGAGAGGCGGCGGATAGCCCCGGCCACCTCCTCCACGTCGCGGCACTCGAGCCAGACCTCCTCGCGGGGCAGGCGCGTCTGATCGAGGAGCAGCAGGCGGCCGTCCTTCCAGGCGATGGGGGAAAAAAGCTCTTCTTGCTGGCTCATGGCCGCGTATCTTAGCGCCCCGGCGGCGATTCGGGTAAGATCGCGGCGATCTCCTAGGAGGGAGTGTGCTCGCGGTCGGACAGGTCTGACTCGTCCGACGATTTCGGCCGGCTGGAGACGGTGGAGGACACGATGAAGGTACTGGTCGTCGGATCCGGAGGCAGGGAGCACGCGCTGTGCTGGAAGCTGCGCCAGAGCCCCTTGCTCGAGGAGCTCTACTGCGCTCCCGGCAACCCCGGCATCGCCGAGGTCGCCGATCTGGTGCCGATCGCGGCGGACGAGATCCACAAGCTCCTCGACTTCGCCACCGACCTCGGCGTCGACCTGACCGTGGTCGGTCCCGAGCTGCCCCTCACCCTCGGCATCGCCGACGACTTCGCCCAACGCGGCCTGCCGCTCTTCGGGCCCCGCCAGCAGGCCGCCGAGCTCGAGGGCAGCAAGGTCTTCGCCAAGGAGTTCATGCGCCGGCACGGCATCCCGACGCCCGACTTCCGGGTCGCCCACGACGCCGAGGAGGCGCGGCGGGCCGCCGCCGGCTTCGGCTTTCCGGTGGTGCTCAAGGCCGACGGCCTGGCCGGCGGCAAGGGCGTGATGATCGCCGAGGGCCAGGACGAGCTCGAGCGCATGATCGCCGTGTTCTTCGAGGAGCGCCGCTTCGGCGCCGCGGGGGGGCGCGTGGTGGTCGAGGAGCACGTGGACGGCGAGGAGCTCTCCTTCATCGCCCTCTGCGACGGCGAGCGCGTCCTGCCGCTCGCGACCTCCAAGGACTACAAGCGCCTCGAGGACTTCGACCGCGGCCCCAACACCGGCGGCATGGGCGCCCACAGCCCGGCCGGGGTGCTCACCGCCCAGGCCTCGACCGACGTCTACGACCGCGTGGTGCGCCCCACGGTGGCGGGCCTGGCCGCCGAGGACCGGCCCTACGTGGGGGTGATCTACGCCGGCCTGATGATGACCGCCGACGGGCCGCGGGTGCTCGAGTACAACGTGCGCTTCGGCGATCCCGAGGCCCAGGCCCTGCTGCTGCGCCTCGAGTCGGACCTGCTGCCGGTGCTCGCCGCCGGCGCCGCGGGCCGCTTCGACACGGCGCGGCTCAGCTTCAAGAAGGAGGCCTCGGCGTGCCTGGTGCTGGCCAGCTCGGGCTACCCGCGCCACCCGGTGAAGGGCGAGCCGATCTCGGGGCTGGAGGCGGCGCGGCGCCACGAGGGCGTGGAGGTCTTCCACGCCGCCACCGCGCTGCGCAAGGGGCAGCTCGTCGCCGCCGGCGGCCGGGTCTTGAACGTCTGCGCCACCGGGCCGCACCTGCGCGACGCCCTCAAGCTGGCCTACCTGGCGGCGGCCGAGATCCACTGGCCGAGCAAGGTGATGCGCCGCGACGTCGGCCGCCGGGTGCTGGAGAAGGCGGCGGGTTGAACGCCGCCGGCCGCTCACTGTCGGAAGCTCGCCGTCGGACGCTCACGGACGGGCTCTGCACCGGATCGCGGACCATTTGACAGGCGCCGAGAGCCGTTGCCATAATCGCCGGCAGAACTCCCTGCCGTGGTCGCGGTAGATCTCGCGAGTTCTGTCTTTCGATGACGCGCTCACGAGCGCTTCCGATGATGCGGACGTCCCGGTCGTCACTCCAGGCTCCGTTCCTCCCCCAGAGGCGTCGCCGCCTCGGAAAGGATTTCTGACCATGCCAGGATGCGCTGGCTGCTCGTACAAGGGCATGTCGACCGCCGTGGAAGACAGCTTCCTCGGCATCCGCTTCCGCGAGGAGACCAACCTCACCCTGTGCCGCTCGGAGGGCAAGCTCTACGCCCAGGGCGCCCGGGTGGTGGTGGAGCTGGAGGACGGGCCGGCCTACGGCGTGGTCGAGAAGTCCCCGATGCCGGTCTTCAAGCCCTGCCAGAAGTCCGGCGCCCGGCCGATCCTGCGGCTCGCCACCGGCGAGGACGACGCGGCCAACGAGCGGCGGGTCAAGAACGAGTTCGTGGCCAAGCGTTTCTGCCGCGAGCGGGCCAAGAAGCTCGAGCTGGAGCTGAAGGTCTCGCGCGTGGACTTCACCTTGAACGGCCGCCACGCCACCTTCTACTTCACCGCCAACGGCCGGGTGGACTTCCGCCAGCTCGTGCGCGAGCTGGCCCAGCGCTTCTCCACCCGGGTGCGCATGGTCCAGGTCGGAGCGCGCGACGAGGCGGGGCTCCTGGGCGGCATCGGCATCTGCGGCCGCACCCTCTGCTGCTCGACCTGGCTCAAGGACTTCAAGCCGATCTCGATCCAGATGGCCAAGCGCCAGAACCTGAGCCTCAACCCCTCGAAGATCTCCGGCCAGTGCGGGCGTCTGTTATGCTGTCTGGCCTACGAAGATCCCGGCTACCAATCGAAGCGGAAACGCCCCAAGGCCGAACGGGGACAAACCCATGACGTCGCGTAAGCTGATCCGACCGGAGAAGTCGGACCCACGTTCCACCCGCGGAGTCCGGCGCAAGCAGGTCCCGCCCGAGCAGACCAACGCCGAGGAGTTCTACTACCTCAAGCAGATGGCGGCCAAGACCCCGATGGTCGTGGTCCTCAACAACGACGAGGAGCTCCAGGGCTGGATCGAGTGGTACGACAAGGGGTCATTGAAGCTCAACCGCAGCCACGGCCCCAACCTGCTGATCCCCAAGCACAGCATCCGCTACATGTTCAAGGAAGAAGAGCTGAAGCGTTTCCGCAAGCGCGAGCGCGCCGCCGAGCGGGCGGCCGAGCGGGCGGCCGAGCGCGCGTCGTCCTGAGCCCCCATCGCCGTAGGCCTTGCGACCCGGTCCCTCTCCGGAGGGAGAAAGCCGGAGAGGTTAGACCGCATGGAGAACCTTGGTCCCTACGTCAGCCGTTTCGGACTCGACCAGCAAGGCATCCTGAACGCCGGCCGGGTCTACTGGAATCTGCCGCCGGCGCAGCTCTACGAGCATGCGATCCGCCGCGGCGAGGCGGCGCTGGCGCTCGAGGGGCCGCTGGTGGCCTCCACCGGCGAGCACACCGGGCGCTCGCCCAACGACCGCTTCGTGGTCCGCGAGCCCTCGAGCGAGGCCGACGTCTGGTGGGGCAAGGTCAACCGCCCGTTCGAGCGCGAGCGCTTCGAGTGCCTGCTGCACCGGGTCCGCGCCTACGTGCAGCACCGCGACCTCTACGTGTTCGACGGCTACGCCGGCTGCGATCCGCGCTACCGGCTGCGGGTGCGGGTGATCAACGAGAACGCCTGGCAGAACCTCTTCGCGCGCAACATGTTCGTGCGCGAGAGCGAGGGCGCGCCGCTCGTCGATTTCGCGCCCGACTTCACGGTCTTGAACGTCCCCGGCTTCCAGGCCGATCCGGCCACCGACGGCACCCGCAGCGGCGCCTTCATCCTCGTCGACTTCGGCCACAAGCTGGTGCTGATCGGCGGCACCCACTACGCCGGCGAGATCAAGAAATCGATCTTCACGGTCATGAACTACGCGCTGCCGCGGCGCGGCGTGATGAGCATGCACTGCAGCGCCAACTACGGCGAGGGTCGCGACGACGTGGCGCTCTTCTTCGGGCTCTCGGGCACCGGCAAGACCACGCTCTCGGCCGATCCCGAGCGCACCCTGATCGGCGACGACGAGCACGGCTGGTCGAGCGACGGGGTCTTCAACATCGAGGGCGGCTGCTATGCCAAGGTGATCCGGCTCGACCCCGAAGGCGAGCCCGACATCTACGCCACCACGCGCTGCTTCGGCACCATCCTCGAGAACGTGGTCTACGATCCCGAGACCCGGGTGCTCGACCTCGACGACGACTCGCTGACCGAGAACACCCGCGCCAGCTATCCGATCACCCACCTGCGCAACGTCGACCCGAGCGGCTGCGCCGGCCACCCGCGCAACGTGGTCTTCCTCACCTGCGACGCCTTCGGCGTGCTGCCGCCGATCAGCCGCCTCGACGAGGCCCAGGCCATGTACCACTTCCTCTCCGGCTACACCGCCAAGGTGGCGGGCACCGAGCGCGGCGTCACCGAGCCGAGCGCGACTTTCAGCACCTGCTTCGGAGCGCCCTTCATGCCGCTGCACCCCGGCACCTACGCCCGCCTCCTGGGCGAGAAGATCGCCCGCCACCAGGCGCGGGTCTGGCTGGTCAACACCGGCTGGACCGGCGGGCCCTACGGCACCGGCCGGCGCCTCAAGCTGGGCCACACCCGGCGCATGGTCACCGCGGCCTTGACCGGCGCCCTCGACGAGGTGCCCACCGCGCGCGATCCGATCTTCGGCCTCGCCGTGCCCGAGCGCGTCGACGGCGTGCCGCCGGAGACGCTCACGCCGCGCCGCACCTGGAGCGACGGCGCCGCCTACGACGCCCAGGCCGCCAAGCTGGCGCGCATGTTCGTCGACAACTTCGAGCAGTACGCCGACGAAGTGAGCGGCGAGGTCCGGGCGGCGGGGCCGAAGGGCTGAGGGACGAGGACGGCGTCAGCCGTCCTCGCTCAGGCGTTGCAGGTTCCGGAGCGCCAGCTCGTTGTTCGGGCTGATGCGCAGGAGACGCTCGAACAGCTCCCGTGCCTCTTCCTTCTCCCCCTTCATCATCACCACCACGGCGAGGTCGTTGAGCGCCGGCACGTGCTCGGGGACGAGCTCGAGCGCGCGGCGCAGGTCCTGCTCGGCGGCGGCCGCGTCCTCGAGGGCCATGCGGACGACGCCGCGCTGGTAATAGGCGTCGACGTTGTCCGGGAAGCGCTCGACCGTGGCCTCGCACGAGCGCAGCGCGTCCTCGTAGCGCTCGAGCGAGGCCAGCAGCCGCACCTCGAGCAGCCGCGGACGCACGTCGTCCGGCGTCAGCGCGATCTCCTGGCGCAGCACCGCCAGGGCCTTCTGCGGCTCGCCGCCCGCCACCGCTTCCTGGACCTCGCGCAGCAGCTCGTTCACGGGATCCTGCGCCGCCGCCTCGGCCGCCTGCCGGCGGGCCTGCGCTTCCTCGGCGAGCCGGCGGAGGCTCTCGCGGGCCGCGCCCGCCTCGGCGTCTCGTCCGGCGGCGGTCAACGCCTCGCCCAGGCTCTCCCACGCGAGCTGCTCCCGCGGCCCGATCTCGGCCGCCCTCTCGAGATACGGGAGGGCGTCGGCGGCCCGGCCCGTCGACGCCAGCGCACGGCCGTAGTCGAGGAGCACCCGGTAGGCGACGGGACCGCCGGCGGACGCGTGCGACGTCACCTGGCGGGCGAACGGCTCGAGCGCGGCGGCGGCCGCGGCGAGGTCGCCGCCCTCGCGGTGTGCTTCGGCCAGCAGCAGGGCGAGGCGCGGGTCGCCGTCCACCCGGCCGTCGAGCAGCGCCACCGCGTCGCCCGCCCGGCCCACGCGGAGGTAGCTGCCGGCGAGCACCCGGAGCACGTCGGTGCGCAGCTCGGGCGGCGCGGCCTCGCGCAGGCGCTCGAGCGCCACGATGGCGCTCTGGGGGTCGCCGGTCTGGCTCAGGTACTGCGCGCGCAGCAGGGCCACGCGCGGCTCGTCGGGCAGGCCCTGGAACAGGGGTGCCACCTCTTCGCCGTGTCCGAGCGTCAGGCCGGCGGCGATGAGGGCGATCCGCGCCGGCACGTCGCCGAGGTTCTGCGCCACCCACGCGCGCAGCAGCAGGAAGGAGTCCGCCACCCGACCCTGGGCGCCGCGCAGGAGCCCCAGCTCGCGGGTGGCGGGCGAGACCGCCACCTTGGCGACCGAGCGCTCGAGATAGGCCTCGGCCGCCGCGGCTTCGCCCACGGCGAGGGCCGCGCGCCCGGCGTTGTAGAGCACCGCGGGATCGGCCGCCTCGCCGTCGGCCACCGCCCGCAGCGCGTCCAGGGCCTCGGCGGCGCGGCCCGCCTCGAGGTAGAGCGTGCCCAGGAGCGCCAGGTCCACGTGGGTGGCGGCGCCGGTCTGCCGCTGCCGTTCGAGGAGCTCGATCGCTCCCGTCGCGTCGTCCTGCCGGAGCCGTTCGTAGGCCTGCCGGCCGACCTCCGAGAACTCGGCCGGGTTCTGGGCCGGCGCCTCGCTCTGGGCGAGGGCCGAGGCGGCGGCGAGGACGGCGCCGAGCAGAAATGGGATGAGGCGGTTGGCTTGGGTCGGCATCACGGGTCCCCCTGAGTGTGTGAAAGGCGCCGGCCGCAATCGAGGGGGTGGTTCGTTGAGGTATTCTCGCGGTCGGCGGTGCGCCGGCAAGACGAACGGCGTAAGGAAGGATGATAATGTACGCGGCCCTACGGCGCGGAACGATCGTGGTCTGGATCGCCTGCTCGGCGGTGCGAGCGGTGCCGGCGCAGGCGGGCACGGAGGAGCTGCTGGCGCGCGCCGCCGCCGACCTCACGGCCGGCCGCTTCGCCGCCGCGGAAATAGTCTACCGCGAGCTCGCCGCGCGCCAGCCGGGTCTGATCGACGCCCACCGCGGCCTGTCGCGGGCGCTGGCCGCGCAGCAGCGCCGGAGCGAGGCCGCCGCGGTGCTCGGCGGTCTCGGCGAGGGTCTCCTGGGCGCCGGACGGCACGCCGCCGCCGCCGAGGTGCTCGGCGAGGCCGCGGAGCTCGGCGCCGCGGACCCTCGCCTCCAGGCGCTGCTGGGCAAGGCCCGCCTCTTCGCGCAGAGCCCGCAAGCGGCCATCGCGCCGCTCGAGCGCGCCCGCGAGCTCGGCGACGCCAGCCTCCTCACCCGCCTCTACCTCGCCGCCGCCCTGTGGGAGAGCGGACGCCCGGAGGCCGCCGAGACGCTCTACCGCGAGCTCGTCGACGGCGCCGCCGGGCCTTTCGCCGCCGTCCACCAGCTCGGCCGCCTGCTGCTCTGGCAGGGCCGCTTCGCCGAGGCCGCGCCGCTGCTCGAGCGGGCCGCCGCCGAGCGCCCCGCCGCCGCCGACGTGCGCTTCGACCTGGCGCAGGCCCTGGCCGGCGCCGGCGAGCTCGACGGCGCCCTCGCCGCCTACCGGCGCACCGTGGAGCTCTCGCCCGGCCACTACAAGGCCTTCTACGGCCTCGCCCGCGTGCTGGCGCGGCTTGGCGGCCAGGACGCCGCCGCCCGCGAGGCCCTCGCCACCTACCAGCGCCTCTACGCCGCCGAGCAGGAGGCGACGCGGCGCGAGAACCTGGAGCGCGCCCGCTTCGACCGCGGCTGGAAGGCGATCGAGGACGGCGCCTACCGCGAGGCGATCGGCCTTTTCGAGCGTCTCGGCGCCAGCCCCGAGGCCTTTGCCGGCACCGCCGCCGCCTGGACGCTTCTCGGCGATCCGGCGCGCGCCGCCGTGTACCTCGAACGGGCGGTGGCCCTGGCGCCGGAGCGCGAGGACCTGCGGCGTCTGCTCGCCGAGGCGCGGCTGGCGGCGGGCGGAGGTCCCTGACGGTGTGGCTCGTCCTCGTCGGCCTCGTCCTGGCGGTGCCGGCGGCCGGCGACGACCCCTGCGCCGCCCCGCGCTTCACCGAGACCGCCGCCGACGCCGGCGTCGTCTTCACCCACGACCCGGGCTCCCGCGGCGAATACCACCTGCCGGAGTCGATGGGCGCCGGGCTCGCCTGGCTCGACTACGACGGCGACGGCTGGAGCGACCTCTACGCCGTGCAGTCGGGCCCCTTCCCCGGCGGCGGACGCGGCCGACAGAGCCGCGACAGACTGTGGCGCAACCTGGGAACGGGCGACGACGGCCGCGCGACCTTCGAGGACGTGACCGAGCGCGCCTTGCCCGACTTCGGCGGCTACGGCCAGGGCGCGCTCGCCGCCGACCTCGACGGCGACGGTTGGACCGACCTCTACGTGACCCAATTCGGCCCCGACGTCTTCCTGCGCAACCGCGGCGACGGAACCTTCGAGGACGCGACCGCGGCCTTCGGCCTCGGCCTTCCCGGCTGGAGCTCCTCGGCCGCCGCCGCCGACGCCGACGGCGACGGCGACCTCGACCTCTACGTGACCCGCTACCTGGTCTACGACCCGTCCGAGGAGCTCTTCTGCGGCGACCTCGAGCGCGGCCTGCGCCGCTTCTGCGACCCGGTGCTCTTCGCCGGCGCCGAGGACCGCTTCTTCGTCAACCGGGGAGGCCGTTTCGAGGACGCCACCGCCGCCGCGGGCCTCGCCGGCGCCGCCGGCAAGGGCCTCGGCGTGGTCTTCACCGACCTCGACGGCGACCGCCGTCCCGACCTCTACGTGGCCAACGACCTGACGCCGAACTTCCTCTTCCGCAACCTCGGCCGGCGTTTCGAGGACGTCTCCCTCTTCTCCGGCGCCGCCGCCAACCGCGAAGGCGCCTTCGAGGCCGGCATGGGGATCGCCGTCGGCGACGTCGACGGCGACGGCGACCCCGATCTCGCGGTGACCAACTTCGACGTCGAGACCAACACGCTCTACCTCAACCTCGGTTCGATGCAATTCGAGGACGTCTCGGCCCGCAGCGGCTTCGGCACTCCGTCGTTCAACCTCCTCGGCTTCGGCGTCGCTTTGGCCGACTTTGACCGCGACGGCGGCCTCGACGCCTGGGTGGCCAACGGCCACATCTTCGAGCATCCGCCGCGCGAGAACGTCACCCACGCCCAGCGCGACTTGCTGCTGCTCGGCGACGGCCGCGGCGGCTTCCGCGAGCGTCGCTGCCCGTGGCTCGAGGAGAGGCCGCTGGTTGGCCGCGGCCTCGCCGTGGCCGACTACGACCGCGACGGCGACGCGGACGTGGCGATCGTCAACAACGGCGGTCCGCTGCAACTGTGGCGCAACGACGCCGAGGCGGGCGGCTGGCTCGCCGTGGAGGCCGAGAGCGTGGGGACGAGGGTGGACGTCGTCGACGCCGGCGGCCGCCGCCGGCGCCGCTGGGTGACGGCGGGAGACAGCTACCAGTCGACCAGCGAGCGGCGGCCGCTCTTCGGGCTGGGCGCGTCCTCGCCGGCGGCGGTCGAGGTCGCCTGGCCCGACGGCCGGCGGACGCGATTGCAGGGCCTGCGCCCCTCCCCCGGCGGCTCCGGCGACCGCGGTGCGGGGCTGGCCATGCGCTTCCGGTGATTCCGGGAACCGGGGTGCAGGCGCTGCAATGCACCTCGGCCAATTCCCGAAACTGGATTGCAGGCACTGCATCGCACCTTCGCCAATTGCCGGAAGTGCGCTGCAGGGTCTGCAACGCACTTTTGCCAATTGAGGAAGTAGCATTGCAGGCACTGCAGCGCACCCTGCCAATTGCCGGAAGTGCGTTGCAGCGGCTGCAACGCACCTCTGCCAATTGAGGAAGTTGCATTGCAGGAGCTGCAGCGTACTTCTGCCAATTCACAGAAGCGCATTGCAGAGGCTGCAGCGCTACTTTCCTGATCGAGGCAATAGCGTTGCAGAGGCTGCAACGTCACGGTCACGGCGGTGCAGTCGGCTGACTCCTTCCCGCAAGTGCTGAAAACACGTGGCTTACGCCAAAGCGACTCGGTCCGGCAGGAAGATCCAGGAAACTGGATATCCCAGACAGACATAGACGATGGGAGCGCAGGCGAGACGCTTGCTCGCCTCATCTGCACTCCCTGCGGGCGCCGTTCAGCTCCGACGCACCAGGATCCTGCCGGCCAACTCCAGCGCCGCCGCGCCCGCCGCCTCCAGGAAGCTGGCGATCGACGCCGGGCAGCGCGCCAGGCCGTCGGCGAGGTTCAGCGCCTCCGTCAGCTCCGGATTGCCGTGGCGCAGCCGGCCCACGGCGCGGCCGTCCCGATAGAGCACGGGACCGCCGGCGTCCTCCGGGTCGACGGAGAAGCTCCGCGTCCGGTCTACCAACGGCAGGAATGCGGCGGCGAGCAGGGCCGTGTCGCGGTCGGTGAGGGTGCCGAAGGGCTCGTCGCCGTCCTCCGGATTCTCCCACATGCGAAACAGGCCGTAGCGCTCGTCGCCGAGCGGCACCACGCGCCAGAAGCCGCCGGTCACCGCCTCGCCGGCGGTCACGGGGTCGTCGTGCTGGTCGAGACTTCGGAGGTAGCTCGGATGGAAGGCGTTGACGAGGGTAGAATCGTCGCGATCGGGCATTGGGTGTACTCCTTTGCCTGGTCGGGCTCGGGCGAGCCACCAACTCGCTCGGGCCGTCTTGGTTTTGTGAAGCGGATGCTCCGTTACCGCTGAGAGTAGCCGGATTCCGGGGACAAGTCAACCCTCGAGAGCGTCATAGGCTGGGATTCTTCGATGGCCACGGCCCGCCTCAAGCCCGCCCAACAGCGGACCGCCCTGCGCGTCCTCGGACGCGACCGCCTCCGCGAGCTCACCGACCACTTCGAGCTCGACGTCGGCGACAAACGCGTGATCGACAACCACGTCGACGCCCTCGTCCGCAGCCGCGGCGTCGACTTCGCCGACGTGCTCGCCCAGCTCTTCCGCGACGAGCTCAAGGCGATCTGCGAGGCCCTCGGCCTCGACAGCGGCGGACGCGCCAAGGAGCCCATCATCCAGCGCATCCTCGACGCCGACACGGCGTCCGTTCCAGGGGAAAAAGAGAGCGCCGAGACGGCAGCGCCACAACGCCCCAGGAAGACATCCGAGACGGCTGCACCGGCTGAGCGCCAGCTCGACGTCTCCGCCCTCGGCGATTGGCTCTGGAAGGCCGCCTGCGAGATCCGCGGCCCCGTCGACGCGCCGAAGTTCAAGGACTACATCCTGCCACCTCGCCGCGGACTTCGGCGACCGCGACACCGCCGCCAAGCTCGTGGAACAGGATCACAAGCTGGTGCGCTTCTACGTCCCCGAGGGCGCCCGCTGGTCACGCATCGCCAAGATCACCACGAGTCTCGGCGAGGCCCTCACCGACGCCGTGCGCGCCGTGGCCCGCCAGAATCCCCGGCTCTCGGGCGTCATCGACGTGACCGACTTCAACGCCACCACCGCCGGCCAGCGCATCGTCGACGACGCCCGGCTGGTCGCCCTCGTCAAGGTCCTCAACGACAAGGACGAGGGCTATCGCCTCGGTCTCGACGACGTGGAGCCCGACATCCTCGGCCGTGCCTACGAGTACCTGCTGCGCAAGTTCGCCGAAGGCCAGGGACAGAGCGCCGGCGAGTTCTACACGCCGCGCGAGGTCGGCGTGCTCATGGCGCGCATCCTCGACCCGCAGCCCGGCATGACCGTCTACGACCCGTGCTGCGGCTCGGGCGGGCTGCTCGTGAAGTGCCACCTGCGGCTCCTGGAGACGAAGGGCGAGAGGACGAACGGACGGCTGCGGCTGCCGTCCACGGTGGCCCCGCTCAAGCTCTTCGGTCAGGAGATCAACGCCTCGACCTTCGCCATGAGCCGCATGAACGCCTTCATCCACGACATGGAGGCCGAGATCGCCCCCGGCGACTCCATGGCCCGTCCGGCGTTCACCGCGGGCGACGGCAGCCTGCGCGAGTTCGAGCTGGTGACCGCCAATCCCATGTGGAACCAGAAGTTCGCGGCCAAGACTTATGAGAACGACGGCTACGGCCGCTTCGGCCGCGGCACGCCGCCGACGTCGAGCGCCGACTGGGGCTGGATCCAGCACATGGTCGCCTCGCTCGGGCCGAACGGACGCATGGCCGTCGTGCTCGACACCGGGGCCGTCAGCCGCGGCAGCGGCAACCGGGGGTCGAACAAGGAGCGCGACGTCCGCAAGAAATTCGTGGACAACGACCTCGTGGAAGCCGTGCTGCTGCTGCCGGAGAACCTCTTCTTCAACACGACCGCGCCGGGCATCGTGATGATCGTCAACCGCCGTAAGCGGCGGCCGGACGAGATACTGCTCATCAACGCGTCGAAGCTGTTCGCGAAGGGAAAGCCGAAGAACTTTCTTGAGGAAGAGCACCTCGCACGGATCGCGGGGGTCTATTGTGACTGGCAGGCTGAGGATGGACTGGCGGCTGTGGTCGGCAAGGCGGAGGCGGTGAAGAACGACTACAACTTGTCGCCGAGTCGGTATGTGTCGACGGGAGCGGAGGCGGAAGTGTTGCCGCTTGATGAGGCGGTGGTGCTCTTGGCTGAAGCTGAGGAGGAACGTGCAGAGGCGGATCGGAATCTGGCCAAAGCTCTCGCAGAGTTGGGGTTTGAGGGGTGGCGGAATGGCTCGTGACCAAGGTTCCGATGTACCCGAAGACTGGGAAGTCCGTTCTCTACGCGATGTCGTGATTGATCTTACTTCCGGCGACTGGGGTAGTGCGGACGAAGATGCCGGCCAAGAATGCCGTGTGATCAGAGGAACGGACTTTGAGAAACTCACCAAGAGCGATCTCAGCCAAGTACCCATCCGCCGCCTGAAGGAAAAAAGCATCGAAACGCGACGCCTCGTTGGCGGCGATCTTCTGGTAGAGATGTCAGGAGGAAGTAAAGACCAGCAAACAGGCCGCATACTTCTTGCAGAAGATAGTTTAGTCTCTCAGGATAGCCAGCCTTTCGTCTTCAGTAACTTCGTTAAACGATTACGCCTCGATACCGGTGCGGTCCTCCCTGAGTACTTCTATCTCTATTGGCGCTTTCTCTATCAGCTCCGTCGCATGTTCATCTACGAGAAGAGAACTACCGGCATAAGGAATTTCAAACTTTCAGATTTCCTCACAAACGAATGCCTCGCGATTCCTCCAATCAAGGAACAACGAGCCATCGCCCATGTCCTGCGGACGGTGCAGCGAGCGAAGGAAGCGACGGAGAAGGTCATCGCCGCCGCCCGTCAACTCAAGCAGAGCCTCATGCGTCATCTGTTCACTTATGGCCCTGTTCCGTTCCACGAGGCCGGCCAAGTGGACATTCGCGGAACAGATTTCGGCGCAGCGCCAGCGAACTGGACGATAATGCGATTGGACGAGTGCGCCGAAGTTCAAACAGGGGTAGCGAAGGGTCGCAAGCTCAATTCGACAGAAACCGTGACGCTTCCCTATCTTCGCGTTGCGAACGTCCAAGATGGCTTTCTCGATCTGACGGAGATAAAGACCTTGACGATTCGCTCCTCAGAAATAGATCGTTACTCGTTGAGGCGCGGCGACGTGGTCCTCACAGAAGGCGGTGATTTCGACAAGTTGGGGCGTGGCTTCATCTGGACCGAGGAAGTGTCCCTCTGCATCCACCAGAATCACATTTTCGCCGTCCGTGCCAATCGAGAGCTCCTCCTGCCCGAGTTTCTCGCCTACATGACGCAGAGCAACTACGGTAAGGCGTATTTCCTCTCCGTCGCGCACAAGACTACAAACCTCGCCTGCATCAACACGACAAAGCTGAAAGCCTTTCCTGCTCTCCTTCCTGAATTGGAAGGCCAGCGGAGCATAATAGAGCGACTGCGATTCGTTGATCGCAAGATCGCCGCCGAGGAAGCCAAGAGAAGCAGTCTCGAATCGTTGTTCAGCTCACTCCTGCACGAGCTAATGACCGGACAAACCCGAGTTGATTAGCGGATTCTACCAAAGTGAGAGTGTGATGCCAATCGGCAGTGAAAGAGCAGCAGTCCAGAACCCCTTCCTCCGCTACGCCGAGGAAGCCGGCTGGACCTACCTCTCCCCGGAAGCCGCCCTCGACCTCCGCCGCGGCATCACCAGCCCGGTCCTCGACACCGTCTTCCTCGATCAGATCCAGAAGCTCAACCCCGGCATCGTCGACCTTCCACGCGCCGAGCAGATCCGCGACCGCTTCGTCCGCGTGCGTCCCAACATCGAGGGCAACCTCACCGCCTGGGAATACCTCAAGGGTCTCAAGACCGTCTTCGTCGAGCTCCAGAAGCGCGAGCTCAACGTCCGCGTGCTCGATCCCGTCAACCTCGACGCCAACGCTTTCCACGTCACCGACGAGCTCACCTTCTCCAACGGTACGCCCCCCGACATTCGCGCCGACCTCGTGTTCTTCGTCAACGGCGTGCCGATCATCGTCGGCGAGACCAAGTCGTCCAAGAAGCGAGAGGGCATCGCCGAGGCGTTCGACGACCTGCGCTACTACCACCGCCACGGCCCGGAGCTGCTGGCGGTGCTGCAGCTCCACTGCCTCACCCATCTCGTGCAGTTCTACTACGGCGCCACGTGGAACCTCACGCGCAAGGGCCTCTTCAACTGGCGCGACGAGCAAGCCGGCGACTTCGAGACCCTGGTGAAGACATTCGTGTCGCCGCGCCGCGTGCTGCGGATGGTGACCGAGTTCGTGGTCTTCACCCGCAAGGACGGCGAGCTCGAGAAGACGGTCCTCCGGCCGCACCAGATGCGGGCCGCCGAGCGCTGCGTGGCGCGCGCGCGCGACCCGAAGAAGCGTCGCGGCCTGATCTGGCACACCCAGGGCAGCGGCAAGACCTACACCATGCTCACGGTGGCCAAGCGCCTGATCGAGGACCCGGTCTTCGGCCACCCCACGGTGCTGATGATCGTCGACCGCAACGAGCTCGAGGCGCAGCTCTTCGGCAACCTCGAAGCCGTGAGCTTCGGCCACGTGGAGGTGGCGTACTCGAAGGCCCGTCTGCGCGACCTCTTGCGGGCCGACCGGCGCGGCCTGATCGTGTCGATGATTCACAAGTTCGACGGCATCGAGGCCGACGTGATCACCCGCGAGAGCGTGTACGTGCTCGTCGACGAGGCCCACCGTTCGACCGGCGGCGACCTGGGCAACTACCTGATGGGCGCGCTGCCCAACGCCACCTACATCGGTTTCACGGGCACGCCGATCGACCGCACGTCCCACGGCAAAGGCACGTTCAAGGTCTTCGGCACCGACGACCCGAAGCGCTACCTCGACAAGTACTCGATCCTCGAGTCGGTCACCGACGGCACCACGTTGCCGCTCCACTACGAGCTGGCGCCCAACGACCTGCTGGTGGACCGCGCGACCCTGGAAAAGGAATTCCTCGAGCTGGCCGAAGCCGAGGGCGTGGCCGACGTGGAGGAGCTCAACCGCGTGCTCGACCGGGCCGTGAACTTGAAAGAGGAGCTCAAGAACGACGTCCGGGTGCCGAAGGTGGCCGCGTTCGTGGCCGACCACTTCAAGAGCTTCATCGAGCCGATGGGCTACAAGGCTTTCCTGGTGGGCGTCGACCGCGAGGCCTGCGTGCTCTACAAGAAAGAGCTCGACCGCCACCTTCCCGCGGAGTATTCCGCAGTGGTGATCAGCACCATGGGCAAGAAGGACGCCGAGCTGTACAAGAAATACGCACTCACGGACGATCAGGAAAAGGCGGTCCGCAAGCGGTTCCGCAGGCCGGACGAGCAGCCGAAGATCCTGCTGGTGACGGAGAAGCTCCTGACGGGCTTCGACGCTCCGATCCTCTACTGCATGTACCTGGACAAGCCGATGCGCGACCACGTGCTGCTCCAGGCGATCGCGCGGGTCAACCGTCCTTACGAGGACGAGGAGGGCCGCCGCAAGCGTTGCGGTTTCGTGCTCGATTTCGTGGGCGTCTTCGACAGGCTCGAGAAGGCCCTGGCGTTCGACTCGAAGGACGTGGAGGGCGTGATCGAGGGCCTGGAGGTGCTCGAGAAGCGCTTCGGCGAGCTCATGGACCACGGGCGCGAGACGTACCTGCCGATCGGCCAGGGACTGCGCGGGGACAAGGCGGTGGAAGCGCTCCTGCTTCATTTCCTGGACCGTGAGCGTCGGGAGAAGTTCTTCGCGTACATTCGCGAGCTGGAGGAGCTTCACGAGATCCTTTCGCCGGCCGAGTACATGCGCGCGTACCTGGACGACTACGGGAAGCTGATCGCGATGTACCGGCAGGTGCGCAGCAGCTTCGATCGCGGGATCTCGGTGGACAAGAGCTTCCTGCGCAAGACGGCCGAGCTGGTGCGCAAGCACACGTACACGACCCAGATCGGGGAGCCGGGGTCGACCTACGAGCTCGACGAGCCCACGCTGGAGGCCATCGCCAACCAGGACACGCCCGACACGGTGAAGATCTTCAACCTCCTCAAGGCGATCGACGAGCTGGTCGAGAGCCGGAAGGCTCACGAGCCCTACCTGATCAACATCGGCGAGATGGCCACGGAGATCGCCCGCCGCTTCGAAGAGCGCCAGAGGACGACGCAGGAGACGTTGACGGACCTCTGGAAGTTGATCCAGGAGACCAAAGCGGCGCGGCAGGAGGCCGAGGCCACGGAGCTTTCGGCGGAAGCGTTCGCGGTGTACTGGATGCTGAAGCGGGACGGCGTGGAGAAGGCGGGGGAGGTGGCGCGTGCGGCGGCGGATGCGTTCGATCGCCATCCGCACTGGCGGACCAGCCGTCACCAGGAGCAGGACGTGCGCAAAGCCTTCTACAAGGCGCTCATCGACGCCGGCGTCGACGGCGTGGTCGACGTCGCCCAGGGGATCCTCAGGATGCTTGGAGCCTCCCGATAATGAGTCGAGCGACGGCGACGGCCGTGGCCGAGTGGGCGCCGCTCGAGGACGCGGTGAGCAAGGACGTGCTGCGAGCCGAGATCCGGGTCTGGGCGGATCGGATCGGCGTGGAGGCTAAAGAGGTCCACATCCGTCCGATGCGTCGCAAGTGGGGCAGTTGCTCCACGGCTGGGCGGGTGACGTTCAGCTTGGACCTCCTCGTCGAGCCGGCGGAATTCCGCAAGCGGGTGATCGTCCACGAGCTGCTGCACCTGAAGGTGCCGAACCACGGCAAGCTGTTCCGGGCGTTGTTGCGAGCGTACACGGATTCAGGCGAGTCTCCGTCCTCTCCCTGATTCCCAGCCTGAAATCGGCTCCGGTACAAGTCACTGAGAACAGGGACCTTATCGCCACCGGGCGAAAAAACCTCAAACCCCGCGTCAG
>Ga0299906_10001051_pt1 | contig 24108 bp, 18 predicted proteins | sample RVTome_14_FD_200259 | JGI IMG/M metagenome (GOLD analysis project Ga0299906, IMG submission 200259) | Soil microbial communities from uranium-contaminated site in the Upper Colorado River Basin, Wyoming, United States - RVT145D125 (version 2) ...
GCCCGTGACGGCATCGTCTCCTTTCTCAGCAACGGCCAGATCATCCTCTTCAATCGCGAGGCCGAGCGGATGTTCGGCTACAGCAAACGCGAGGCACTCGGCATGACCATCGACCGGTTCATTCACGAGGAGTGTCGGTCTTTGCACGAAGCGGGGGCGGAGGCGTACCTCAAGCAGCATGGCGGCGAACTGCTCCGCAAAACTAACCGGATTCCGGGGCGCCGGCGGAGCGGCTCTATCTTTTCTCTGGAACTTTCTCTCTCGGTAGCCGAATCGGACGGCCATCTCTTCTATACGGCCATCCTGCGGGAACAGGTTTCCGAGGTGTGAAAAGCCGTTCGTTTTTGCGCAGGGCAGCAAAGTTTGCCGCGTTGGCAGGCGGCTTTTGGCATGTCGGCGGCCCCGGACCTTTTCCTGTGAGCAGGGAAAGTTCCGGGGCCGTCTGTTATTGCCCCGGTCTGGTGGGAAAACTTGACCGAACCTTTATTTTCGCTTCGTATTATGGCATAACAAGTGGTCAGCAGTTGGCCCTTGAAGCTCAACCCCGACTCCGGATTTTGCGAATCGAGACCCATGAACAAGAATTACCAGCCGCGAACGGCCCAGTTTCTCCAGCGCCTGACCGATGAAGTCATAATCGGTGATGGCGCCATGGGGACGCTTCTCTACAGCCGGGGGATCCCCCTGGAGACGAACTTCGAATATCTGAACCTGGTCCGGCCGGAAATGGTGCGCCAGGTGCACGAAGACTACGTGCGCGCCGGTGCCCAGATGCTCGAAAGCAACACCTTCGGCGCCAGCTCGGTGCGCCTGGCAGCGGTCGGCCTGGAGAAAAAGGCCCGGGCGATCAATGCCGCCGGTGCCCGGCTGGCCAGGGCGGCGGCCGGGCCGGAGCGCTTCGTCGCCGGTTCGGTCGGACCGCTGACGCTGCCGCGCGGGGAACTGCGGGAGCTTTCCCCGGCGGAAAAAGAGGCGGTGCTGCACGAGCAGATGGAAGCGCTGGCCGAAGGCGGGGTCGACCTCTTCCTGCTCGAGACCTTTGCCAGTCTGGATGATCTGGAACTGGCCGTGAAGGTGGCCGCCGGTATCGGACTGCCGGCGGTGGCGCAAATGGCCTACCTCGAGGAAGGCCGCACCCGCGACGGAGCGGCGGCCGAGGAAGTGGCCCGGCGTCTTTCCCTGGCGGAAGTCGCGGTGCTCGGGGCCAACTGCGGTTCGGGACCCCGTGACCTGTTGAAGGTTCTCTCCCGGCTGGCGGCGGTTACCGATCTGCCCCTTTCGGCTTTCGCCAATTCCGGTTTCCCCCAGTATCTCGACGGCCGCTTCATCTATCTGGCTACCCCCGAATACTTTGCCGGCATGGGACGGGAGATGGTACGCGCCGGGGCCGCCCTGGTGGGGGGATGTTGCGGTACCACCCCGGAACACATCCGGGCGCTGGCCGAGGCCTTGACCGGCCTGAAGCCGGGTCGGCAGCCGCGGCCGGTGGCATCCGCGGCAACGCCGGCGGCGCCGGTCGTCGCTGCCGGGCCGCTGCGGACGTTCCTCGACGCCTGGGGCGAGCGGCCGATCATCACGGTTGAGCTCGACCCGCCGCGGGGGCTGGACTGCAGCAAGGTGATCGCCGCGGCGCAGGCGCTGGCCGCGGCGCAGGTCGATGCCATCAGCCTGGCAGAGAACCCCCTAGCCCGCATCCGTCTGGGTAATCTGGCCCTGGCACGGCGCATCCAGGAAGAGGCCGGCGTCGAAGTCATCGCCCATGTGACCTGTCGCGACCGCAACCTGATCGGACTGCATTCCGAATTGATGGGGGCGCACCTGCTGGGTCTGCGCAACATTCTGGCGGTGACCGGTGATCCCGTATCGGTGGGAGGGGAAGCAGGAGCGACCAGCGTTTTCGATCTCAACTCGGTGGGACTGCTGGAACTGCTCACGGCTCTGAACCAGGGCAGGACCCTGCTCGGCAGCGACCTGCAGGGCCACACCGATTTCCTGCTCGGCGCCGCCTTCAACCCCAATCTGCCGAGCATGCAGGGGCAGCTGCGGCGCCTGGAGAAGAAAGTTGCGGCGGGAGCCCGCTTCGTGCAGACCCAGCCGGTCTATGACCGGCGGGTACTCGAGGAATTGCTCCTCCGCTCTGCGCCGCTCGGCGTACCGGTGCTGGTCGGTATTCTGCCGCTGGTGAGCGAGCGCAATGCCGAGTTTCTACATAACGAGGTGCCGGGGATCGTGCTTCCCGACGAGGTGCGGCGGCGGATGCGGGGGAAAAGCGGGGCTGAGGGCGTGCGCGAGGGGATGGAGGTGGCGCGGGAACTGGTGGAAGCCGGTCGTGGACGGGTCGGCGGCTGGTATCTGATGCCCCCTTTCGGCAAGGTGGAACTGGCTCTGGAGCTTATCGAGACGATCCGCCGTTGAGACCCAGCAGACGGTCGAGTTCACCTTTTTCATCCAGGTCGAAGAGGTCGTCACAGCCGCCCAGCAGGGCGTCGTCGACAAAAATCTCGGGGACGGTCGTCCGCCCCGAGCGTTCCCGCATCTCCCGCTCCCGAAGGGGATCGGTGGTGACGTCGTGCTCGATGAATCGTACCCCCTTGATGCGCAGCAGTTCCTTGGCTCGCTGGCAGAAGGAGCAGTAGCTTTTGGTGTAAATTTCGATCCTCTTCATCGGGCACTCCTTGACGGTGAACGGAATGGCGGAAAAGCAATTTTAACCGAGGTTCGTCAACTTGCAAGGGAGGTCGCCGTATGATGCCCGTCCTCAACCGTTGGTCGGTTGTTCTGTTGATGGGGCTGCTGCTGGTCGGCTGCGGCCTGGCGGCGCGGCCGCAACAAGAGTTCCAGCCCGTCTTCAAGGACTACGTCGAACGGCTTCGCTGGCGCGATTACCAGCAGGTCGCAGCCTACCTCCCCGAAGCCGACCGGGAAGATTTCCTGCAGCGATTTTCAGCACTGGACGACCTGCACATCGTCGATGTGCAACTGGAGTCGGCCGATTTCGGTGAAGCAGGTCGCCGGGTGCACACCACGCTTGCCCTCGAGTACTATCTGATCCCATCCATCACGGTGAAAAAAGTTCGCCTGCGCCAGGAGTGGCAGTACCAGGGGGAGGACCGCTACCATCCGGGTACCTGGAAACTTGCAGGACCATTCCCGCCCTTCCCCTGAAAACCCGGCGGCTCCACGCGCTTTCCTGTGGCGTGTAAATGCGCCGTCATTCCGAGCCCTTATTGCGGCTGGCTGGGGCCGCGAAGTTAAATTTTCCCTTGCTTTAGCCTTTTCCTTTATGGTATTTAACTGCATACTGTATACAAAATAGCGAGGGGCACCTGCCCGCCCGAAGGGGCCTCTTACCTGTTTTCAAAGAGTCATTCGTCCTTTTTTTCGGATTGGCGAAGAAGGGGACTTCAGAGGAGGTCAAGTTGACTCAGGTTGCTTTTTCCAGCTGGGGCAGAAAGATCGTCGACAATCGCAGCGGCGGCGAAGCTGACTTGGCCTCGCTCAAGCTCAAACTGCCCGAGTATTATCAGAACGAAGGCCGGATCGGGGCCTTCATGGGCTGGGATGGCGTGGTGCTGCTCGACCGCGAGACCGACATCGTCGCCATGGCTGCCGAGTACATGAAACGGGTGCAGGAGAACTACTGCTGCGCCAAGTGTACGCCCGGCAAGAAAGGAACCCGTATCCTGCAGGACACGCTGGCTCGTATCGTTGCCGGCAACGGCGAGGAGGGCGATCTGGCGACCATCGAGAGCCTCGCGACACTGCTCGAGAACTGCAAGTGCACCCTCTGCATGACCTCGGTAATCCCGGTGCTCGATACCGTCAAGCACTTCCGAGCCGACTATCTGGCCTACATCAGCGGCGAGCGCAAGCCCAAATATGCTGCAGCCTACAAGGAAAAGCTCACCGCCCCCTGCATGGACAAGTGCCCGGCACACATCGACATCCCCGCCTATATCGAGGGGGTCAAGGACTACCGCTTCGACGAGTCGCTTTCCGCCGTCCGCCGCAACATGCCGATTCCAGCGGTCTGCGGCCGCGTCTGCCCGCACCCCTGCGAGAAGGCCTGCCGCCGCGCCCTGGTCGACGAGCCGATCAGCATCATGGTGCTGAAAAGGGTCGCCTCCGACCATGAGTGGATGCACCGCCACCAGCCGTCGATGATCCCCGCCCCGAAGAAGGATAAGAAAGTCTGCGTCGTCGGCGCCGGTCCGGCCGGCCTCGCCTGTGCCTACTACCTGGCTCTTGAGGGATACCCGGTCACCATCATCGAAATGTTGCCTGAACCGGGAGGCACGGTCGCCGTCGGCATTCCCGACTACCGCATGCCCCGTCACCTGCTGCGTCGCGATGCGGAAATCATCCAGAGCCTGGGTGTCGAGATCCGCTACAACACCAAGCTCGGTCGCGACGTCTCACTGAAAGAACTTAAGTCGCAGTACGATGCCGTTTTTCTCGGCGTCGGTGCGTTTCGCTCGAAACCGATGGGGGTCGAAGGGGAGGACGCGGGTTACGAAGGGTTCTCCGAAGGCGGCATCAACTACCTGCGGGCAGTCGCCCTCGGGCAGCCGATCAAGACCGGCAAGCGGGTGATCGTGGTCGGCGGCGGCAACACCGCCATCGACTGCGTGCGTGTTGCCCTGCGCGAGGGAGCCGAGGAGTCGATCCTGGTCTACCGGCGCACGCGCAAGGAGATGCCGGCCGAGCCGTACGAGGTGGACGACGCCGAGGAGGAAAAAGTCCGCTTCGAGTTTCTGGTCAACCCGACCCGGCTGGTCGCCGAAAACAACCGGGTCGTGGGTGTCGAGGTGGTCAAGATGGCCCTCGGCGAACCCGACGCCTCGGGTCGTCGCCGGCCCGAGGTGGTTCCAGGCAGCGAGTACGTCATCCCGTGCGATATGGTCATCCCAGCTATCGGCCAGGACCCCGATCTCTCCTTTCTCGAGCAGGAGGATCTGGGAATCAAGACCACCAAGTGGAGCACCATCGTCGCCAGGGAAGGCCTGCTGATGACTGATTGCGAAGGGGTCTTCGCCGGCGGTGACTGCGAAATCGGGCCGATGACGGTAGTGGCAGCGGTCGGCGGTGGCCGGCGCGCGGCCCGGGTGATGCACCGCTGGCTCACGGAAGGCAAGGCGTTCCTCGACGAGGAGGACGCCATGGAGGATATCGTCAACAAGCTGGGCGTCTTCGATGCCAACGAGAACGTCGGTATCGCCGGTGGGCTGCACCGCGAACATCAGCCCAAGGTGGGCGGCGCCGAACGGGCCAGAAACTACGAGGAAATCGAGTTGGCGATGCCCGAAGACCAGGCGGTGCGGGAAGCCCAGCGCTGCCTGCGCTGCTACCGGGTGGCAATGGTGGCGGTCAGCTGAACCGAGGTCGACGCTCGGTGCCGGTCGGAATTTGAGGGCGGCGGGTGCTTAATGCCCGCTTGCCCTTTCTGATGCGATAAAGGTGAAGAGACCATGGTCAATCTCAAGATCGACGGCAAAGAAGTGCAGATTGAAAAGGGGGCGACGATCCTGGCGGCTGCCGAGAAGATCGGCGTCCGCATCCCCACTCTCTGCTTCCTGCAGAAGGTCTCCCCCACCGGTGCCTGCCGCATCTGCGTGGTGGAGGTGGCCGGCGCCGACAAACCGATGACTGCCTGCAATACCCCGGCGGTCGGGGGAATGGTGGTCACCACCCAGTCGGAGAAGCTGGCGGTCATCCGCCGGCAGGTGGTGGAGCTGCTGCTGGTCAACCATCCGCTCGACTGCCCGGTCTGCGACGCTGGTGGCGAGTGCGACCTGCAGAACGTCTGCTACGAGCAGGACGTCACCCGTCAGCCCTTCGGCGCCGAGGACGTCAGCCATGGGGTGATCAACAACTGGCCCCTCATCAAGCAGGTCCCCAACCGCTGCATTCTCTGCGAAAAGTGCGTCAAGGTCTGCCACGAGGTGGTGGGGGCGAGCGCCATCGTGGTGCGCCAGCGCGGCGAGCGGGCGTTCATCGACACCCACGACGGCAAGCCTCTCGACTGCGAATTCTGCGGCAACTGCGTCGACGAGTGCCCGACCGGGACCCTGCTGTCCAAGCCTTTCCTGTTCAAGGCCCGCCCCTGGGAGTTGCGCAAGACTCCATCGGTCTGCACCTACTGCGGCAGCCAGTGCCAGATCGACGTCAACGTCAAGCAGAACAAGATCTACCGTGTCACCTCCGAGGACGGCGTGACGGTCAACGACGGCACCCTCTGCATCGGCGGCTACTTCGGTTACGGCTACGTCAATTCCGCCAAGCGCCTGGCCCGGCCGCTGCTGAAGAAAGGGGAGAAGCAGGTCGCGGCCGGCTGGGAGGAGGCGCTGGCCCTGGTGGCCGACCGGCTGGGGCAGGCCGGCGCCGACAGCGTCGCCGCCCTCGGTTCGCCACGCCTGACCAACGAGGAGAACTATCTCTTTCAGAAGCTTTTCCGGGCCGCCGTCGGGACCAACAACATCGACTCCGAGGCCCGTTTCGGCGCCCTGCGCGCGCTCAAGGCCCTCGACCGGGCGCTCGGCCTCAAGGGGGCGAGCAACCGCATCGCAAAGATCGGCCAGGCGGAGGCGGTCCTCGTCTTCGGCTCCGACGTCACCGCCGAGGCCCCGGCGATCGACTGGCAGATCGAGCAGGCCTGCCGCAAGCGTGACGGCAAGCTGGTGATCGCCAACATGCGCCGGGTCAAGCTGGTCCGCTACGCGGAGAGCTTCCTCCAGTACCGGCCCGGCAGCGAGGTGCTGCTGGCCAACGCCCTGGCCAAGATCATTCTCGAGAAGGGGCTGGCTGACGAAGCCTACCTGCAGCGCTTCGTCGCCAACCTCGACGAACTCAAGAGCCACCTGCAGACCGTCGACCTGGAGCAGGCGGCGCAAGAGACGGGGCTCTCCCGCGATCTGATCGAGGAGGCCGCCCTCCATCTCGGCCGCGCCGGCTCGGTCGCCCTGGTCTTCGGCGGCGACGTGATCAAGAGCGAAGGGGCCGAGGCGAAGGTCGCCGCCCTGGCCAACCTGGCCTTGGTGACCGGCGCCCTGCACGGCGACATCGGCGGCCTCTTTCCGGTCGACGAAAAGGGGAACATGCAGGGGCTGCTCGACATGGGGGTCTGCCCCGAGTTGCTCCCCGGCTACCAGGATTACCCCACCGGACGGCAGAAGTTCGAGGCCGCCTGGAACGTCCGGCTGCCGGAGGGGGGACGCGACGCCCAGGGGATCCTCGAGGGGATCGAAAAAGGGGAGATCAAGACCCTCTATCTCGCCGCCACCAATCCGCTGGTCTCCTTCCCCGACAGCGGCCGCTGGCGCCGGGCGCTGGAGAAGGTCGAGTTCCTCGTCGTTCAGGATATCCTCGCTTCCGAGCTGACCGGGCTGGCCCACGTCGTCCTCCCCGGCGTCTCCTTTGCCGAGAAGAAGGGGACGGTCACCTCCCTCGACCACCGGCTCGGCTGCCTCGGCCCGGCCCTTTCCCCGCTCGCCGAAGCGCGTGCGGACGGTGAAATTCTGGCCGCGCTCTACGCCCGGCTGGTCCCGGCGGGGACCGTCTCGGAGCCGGCGGCGCTTCTGGACGAGGTGCGCCAGCTCACCCGGCTCTACGGTGAGGTCTGCTCAACCGACGGGAGCGGCTGCCGCAGTTGCCTCAAGGAGCCCTTCCGCCCGGATGAGCGGAGCATGACCTACACCCCGGTCGAGCCGAAGGCCGTCACCGAGGGCCTGCAACTGCTCACCGGCAAGATACTCTTCCACTTCGGCACCACCTCCACCTTTGCCGACGGCAACCTGGAGGTGGCTCCGGCCGGCTACATCGAGATCCACCCGGAGGACGCCGCCGCCAGCGGAATCAAGGAGGGGAGCACGGTGCGGATCACCTCCACCACCGGCTCCGCCCGCGGCCCGGTCAAACTGAGCGAGAATGTGCCAAAGGGGCTGCTCTTCGCCCCCTATCACTTCGCCGACCTCAACATCCAGCAGGTCATCCCCGCGGGGCAGAACCGCACCGTGGTTCAGGTGGGCAAGCCTTAGCGACCGCCTGGTCCCTCAGACTTGACAAAAGGCGCCCCGGCGATCGTTCCGGGGCGCCTTTTTACTGATACACCCTCCTTCCAGGGTGGGGAATCGTCGTTATTTCTCCTGGATGTCCGCCTTGCTTCCCCGTTCGATTTTGACCTTTTGAATCGCCATTTGGGTGACCTTGACACAGGTCAGAAGGTAGTCACCCCACTCCACCCGTTCCCCCGCCACGGGAAAATGCCCCAGCTTGAAAAGGATGAGCCCGGCCAGAGTATCATAGGGCTGTCCTTCCGCAAAACGCACCCCGAGCAGGTCCTCCAGATCGTTAAGGGAAATCAGGGCGTCGACCAGGTAGCCGCCATCCTTGAGGCGCTGAATGCGCTGCGGTTCACTCACATCATGCTCATCCTCTATTTCCCCGACCAGTTCCTCCAGCAGGTCCTCGGTGGTGACCACACCGCTCAGGCTCCCGTATTCGTCAACCACCATCGCCATGTGGAGGTGACGGCGCTGCATCTCCCGCAACAGTCCATTAACCCTTTTCGCTTCCGGAACAAAGAAGGAAGGCCGTATAAGGCTCTCCAGCTCGAAGTCGGGGGTCTGCACTGCCCGGCCCAGCAGGTCCTTGGCATGGATGAAACCGATCACGTTCTCAATCTCCCCCCGGTAGACCGGATAACGTGAATACTGGCCGTCGAGAACCACCTTCAGGATCTCTTCTCGGCTCTGCGCCAGATCCAGGCCGACGATCCGGGGGCGAGGGACCATGACCTCCCGCACCTGGGTTTGGGAAAACTCGAATATATTGCGGATGAGCTCCTGCTCGCCGGGGGTGACTGCCCCCGTTTCCCGCCCCTCGGCTATCAGTTGCTGGATTTCTTCTTTGGTGACGAAGGCCCGTTCCCCCTTGCCATGGACCCCCAGCAGGGCGAGCACCGACCGGCTCGACAGGGTGAGGAAAAAAACCGCGACTCCGCCGATCCTGGCGAGGAAGCGAATCGGCCGGGCCACCCCGAGGGCAATCCGTTCCGAGTGCTCGAGGGCGAGGGCCTTGGGCACCAACTCCCCAAGAATCAGGGAGAAGTAAGAGACGAAACCGACCACCAGAAAAAGCGCCAGAGGTTCGGCGGCATTGCTGACCACGCGGACGGGGACCTGCTGAATAATCGGCTTGATGACTTGAATTGCGGCGGCCCCACCGACCGCGGAGGCCATGGTCCCGACCAGGGTGACGCCGATCTGGACCGTGGCCAGAAAGCGGTGCGGGTCGGAAAGCAGTTGCTCCACCGCCGCTGCCCGCCGGTTTCCCTCGGCCGCCAACTGGGCAATGCGGCCGCGGCGGACGGAGACGATGGCGAGTTCCGCCCCGGCAAAAAAGCCGTTGGCCAGAATGAGCAGCAGGACGATTAGGAGTTCAAGCCAGATTGTTTCCATACGATTTTTCCTCTCTTCGCCTTGATTCCGGTCTGACGCAACCCATCACCCGGAACCGGGACCCTTCGTCTGCAGGATCAGCAATGGGCCGTCGGGGACAATCGCCCAGCGGGCGTCATTGCCGAAGCGCCAAAGCAGCTCGTGGATTGCCTTGCCGAGGTCGGCAACCGGATGGAAGTGGAAGCGCTTCAGCGTTTCGGCGTCGATGCCGTGGGTATGGATCCAGACCTCGTTCTTCAGCATCACCTGGTAGGTCTCCTGAGCACACCACTGGTCGGGGATGAAGAACTCCTTGCGCAGCAGCTTCTCGATGAAGGCGGCGGGCGAGGTGGCGTGTTCGAAGACCTCCCGGTATTCGGCGCTGCCGAATCCCTCCAGGCACTCGGTGGCGATGAGGATCACGCCTCCCTCGCGGACGGCGCCAGCCACCCCGGAGAGCCCCTTGGCCGTCTGGTAGAGGTTGCAGTCGAGGGGGGCGCCGGCGTTGGTGGTGACGACGAAGTCGAGGGGGGCTTCCAGGGTCGTCACGCAGTGGCCGGCGAGAAAGTCGACCCCGCGCAGGTGCGCCTCGACGGGGTGGCCGGCGAAAATGCCGGTGACCCGTTTTGCGGTGTCGAGGGTGACGTTGACGATGAAGTCGGCGCCGGCCTTATTCATGACCGAGAGGGCCGCTTCGTGAAAGGGGTTACCCGCCAGCACACCGTAGCGGGTTTCGGGGTGGGCCACCATCTCCGGGCCGTGCATGTACTGCAGGGTGCGCAGCGAGGAGATGCCGGGGAGGATCGACTTGCGGCCGCCGGAGTAGCCCGCCCACATGTGCGGCTCGATGAAGCCGGTGAGGATCTTCAGTTCGGCCGCCACGTAGTGACGGTTGACGAAGGCGGGGACGCCGTCGCCGATCTCGCCGACGAGGGTCATCTCGCTATCGTCCTTCGACAGGTGATTGATAATCCGGTAGCGGGCGGCGATCTCGGGGCCGACGAGGCGCTCCAGTTCCGCTCCTTCGTTGGGGCGGTGCATGCCGGTGGCGATGAGGATGGTGATGCGCTCGGCGGGGATGCCGGACGCTTCCAGTTCGGCCAGGATCGGCGGCAACAGCAGGCTGTTGGGGACCGGCCGGGTGATGTCACTGATGACGATGACCGCGTCAAGCTTCCCTTGCGCCAGCTGCCGCAGCGGTGGCGAGGCGACCGGGGCAGCCAGAGCCGCGGCGACGGCGCCGGGGGCATCGGCCAGCGCCGTCGCCTCTTTGGGAGAGAGGACCCCCTGGAAGTTCGGGGTGCCTGGAAACTCGAGGTCGATTCCCTTTTGGCCGTACTTGAGATGGACTTTCATGAGCACCTCCCTCAAGATGATGTGCTGCCGCTGATGCCTGGTGCCTGCAAAGTTGTCGACGCGGCGCCGCCCGGGGTCCCGGACAGCCGCTTGCGCAGGTAGTCGAGGCCGAAGATCAGCGGAATGCCGAGCCAGGCCAGAAAGTATATCTCCAGCGATACCGGACCCGTCGCCAGCACCCTCTGCAGCGGCGGCCAGTAAAGCAGTGCCCACGAGAAGGCAACTTCGAGGGCGATGCCGAGAAGCATCAGACGATTGCGCAGCAGGCCGAGATCGAGCCCGGAGCGGTATTGGAAGCGCCGGCCGAGCAGGTTGCCGACCTGCAGAAGCAGGACACTGGCCAGGGCGATGCCGGTGGCTGAACGATAGAGTGCGTCGGCGCCGGCCATTTCCTGGCCGAAGTGCCATCCCCCCTGTACCAGGACGAAGAAAAAGAGCAGAAGCGACCAGCCTGCCTCGATCAGGCCGAGGAAGAGGTAACTCTGCCGCAGCAGTTCCCCGGTTAGCAGCCCGGCGTGCGGATCGCGCGGCAGCTCTTCCATCACCTCCGGCTCGGGCGGCTCCTGGCCGAGGGCGATGGCGGGGATCATGTCTGTCCCCAGGTCGATGGCGAGAATCTGGATCACGGTCAGGGCGAGGGGAACGGGAAGCAGGATGTAGAGCAGATAGGGAAATATCTCCGGTACGTTGCTGGCCAGCACGTAGCGGGTGAACTTGCGGATGTTGGCGAAGACGGTACGTCCCTCCTCCACCCCGGCGACGATAGAGGCGAAGTTGTCGTCGAGGAGGATGATCTGGGCGGTCGCCCGCGCCACGTCGGTGCCGCCGCGCCCCATGGCGATGCCGACGTCCGCCGCCTTGAGCGCCGGCGCGTCGTTGACGCCGTCGCCGGTCATGGCCACCACCTTGTCCATGGTCTTGAGGGCGGCGACGATTTTCATCTTCTGCTCCGGCGAGGTGCGGGCGAAGATGCGCACGCCGCCGGCAAGGCGCGTGACCAGTTCCGCTTGCTTCAGCCGCTCCAGCACGTCGCCGGTGAGCAGCCGGCTGGCGTCGGCATCGGGCGGGACGATGCAACTGTGCCGGGCCACCGCCAGGGCCGTATCCGGGTGGTCGCCGGTGATCATGATGACGTCGATGCCGGCCCGGTGGCAGGTCGCCACCGCCGCCGGCACCTCGGGACGCAGCGGGTCCTCGATGCCGAGGAAACCGGCGAGAACCAGGTCACGCTCCAGCTCCGCCAGCGGTGTCTCGGCCCCTGCCTCGGGCGACAGCGGCCGCCAGGCGACGGCGATCACCCGCAGGCCGGCTGAGGCCAGCCGACGCATCGCCTGCTCGGCCGCCGCCAGGGCTGCGGCATCGGCACCCAGCGTCTCCCCGTCGCCGGTACGGACCGCTGCCAGCAGCGGCCGCAGCGCTTCCCACGCCCCCTTGACGGCGAAGAACCGGCGGTCGCCGGCGGCGTGGACGCCTCCCTCCCGCCGGCGGCCGGCGTCGAAGGCGAAGTGCCGGAGACGTCCGGCCGCAAGGGCGGCGCAGTCCCCGCCCAGTGAATGGTAGGCATCGGCGACCGCCACGTCGAGGGGATCGCCCGAGAACCCTGCCTCAGTCGGCCGCACCTCCGAGGCGGCGAGGGCCAGTTCGAGTATCTCCATCCCGGCGCGCGGGTCGGTGAAATTCTCCCCGCTCAGCGGGTCGGCCAGGTGGGTGAGGCGCAGCTGGTTCAGGGTCAGGGTGCCGGTCTTGTCGGTGCAGATGACGTGCACCGCCCCCAGGGCCTCGACGGCGCTGAGCCCCTTGACCAGAACGTTTTTCTTCGCCATGCGCAGGCTTCCCATGGCCAGCGACAGGGTGAGGGTGGGCAGGAGCCCTTCGGGGACGTTGGCGACGATGATCCCCATCATGAAGACCAGGTTGACCCAGAGCGAGCGACCGCTCGCCACCCCGTAGAGAAAGAACGAAACCCCCATGAAGACGGCGATGCCGGTAAGGATGCGCACCATGCGGGAGGTCTCGCGCTCCAGGGGTGAGGGGGTGCGGCGGATGCTTTGAGAGAGGTGGGCGAGCTTGCCGAATTCGGAGCGGATGCCGGTGGCGAAGACCACCGCCTCGCCGCTGCCGCGCAGCACGGCGCAGCCGGCAAAGACGACGTTGTCGCTCTCCGCCAGGCGGCTTTCCACCGTCGTTGCCCCCAGCGCCCGGGGCTTCGACTCGCCGGTGAGCGGGGCGTTGTTGACCAGGAGGTCGTCGCTTTGCACCAGCCGGGCGTCGGCGGCGATGCGGTCCCCCTCGGCGACCAGCAGTACGTCTCCCGGCACCAACTCCTCGGCGAGGATGCGCTGCGTCCGCCCTTCGCGGGTGACCGTGACCTGCGGCGGCAGGTAACGCTGCAGGGCCGCCATCGCCCGCTCCGCCCGGTATTCCTGGATGAAGCTGAAACCGGCATTGAGCATGGCGACGCCGAGCAGCGCCCAGCCAAGCACAGCCATGCTCTGCCCCGGCTGGATGGCATTGGCAATGAAACAGAGGCCGGCGGAGGTGTAGAGCAGCAGGGCGAAGAAATGGACGAACTGGTGCAACAGCCGGCGCAGCCACTGCCAGCGATCGACGACTTCCACCGTGTTGCGGCCGACTTCCAGCAGCCGCTCCGTCACCTCGCGGGTGTTCAGTCCCTCCGGCCGGCTGCCGAGGATGCTGAATACCTCTTCGGGTGCAAGCTGCTGAATCTGCCGCGCGGTGCTCATGGCCAGCGGTAGATGCCGACGTCGCAGGGGGTTCCGCGCAACACCCGCTCGAGGGCGTCGCCGTGCAGCGCCCGGTGCCAGCGGGTTCGTTCCGAAGCTCCGAGCAGGATCAGCCGTGACTTGAGCTTGCTGGCATGAACCAGGATCTCGCGCACCCAGTCGTCGCAAACGACGATGCGGCTGTCGAGGTGAAAGTCGGTTTCGCCCAGCCTCTGCCGAAGCTCGTCAAGCACGGCGGCGAGGTAGCGCACCCCCTGTTCGCGCAGCGCCTGATGCTCCTTGGCCGAAAGATGGCGCAGACGCAGAGTACTCACCACCATGCCGCGCAGCAGGTGAACCCTCTCGAGATCGGGGAGAAACAGGCGGAAGAAAGGCCAGACGGTGGTCAGGCCGCGAGGGTGGCCGGCCAGAGGGATGAGCAGTTCGCGGGGGATGCCGAGCAGGCCCGGTTGGACGACGCGCACCGCCAGCACCGGAAAGGCGCCGTGGCACAGCAACTGCTCGGCGAATGTGCCTCTCAGGAACGGCTTGCGGGTGGAGCGGACCCGGGTGCCGCAGACGACCACACTCTCCGGTCCGGTTGGAATCGTCTGCGCCAGAGAGAGGAAAACTCCATGGGCCAGCGGCAGGAGCTGCGGGAAAAGCTCCACTCCCTGGCCCAGGCATTCCCGTCGCAGGTGCTCGATCTTCCGCTCCAGCTCGGCCTCTGGCACCTTCCCGTCGAGGACATGCAGCAGGTTAAGGGTACGCTCGGGGCTGTGGGCGGCGAAACGGATCGCGTAGCGCGAAACCCAGTCGCCATTGAGCGAGCCGTCGTAGGCAAGGTAGACCATCGACACCACCGGTCGGTGCAGGGAGCAAAGAAGCTCTGGCGTGTTGCGGACAGTATAGCAGGCCGGGAGGGCGATTCCGGGTTCGGTGCAGTCGGGCTGGTGTCCCGTTTGGTTAGTCAACCAACCTGGACACTAATGGTCGTGGAAGCCCATGACCACGAGCAGGCAGCTGCCGTCGGCGATGACGTTGATGCCGGCCTGGCGACACCGCTCCACGGCCGCCGGGCTCTCGGCGCCGGGCTGCATCCAGATGTTCTCGATCCCTTTGGCGATCGCCGCCTCGACCACCTCTTCAGTGATTTTTGGCGGGGTGATGACCGAGAGGCTTTTGACCTCGGCGGGGAGGTCGGCGACGCTGGCCACGCAGGGAACTCCTTCGATGGCGTCCGCCCGGGGATTGACCGGGATCGCCTTCCGGCCGTTCTGCAGGTAGCAGCGCAGCACCCGGTTGCCGTACTTGTCCCGGTTGGTCGAGGCCCCGGCGACGCCGAAGGCTTTTGCGGCCAGGAATTTCTCGATGCGGGGGTCCATGGCGTTCTCCTTGCTGGTCGGTTGCGTTGTCTTAAGAGTAGCAGAGTCTGCTGGCGATTGCCTGCCGCGAGCCCCTTTCTTCCCAGGAGGTTGCTACCGCCGCTTGTCGCCGAAGATCGAGCCGAGGACGCCGCGCATGATCTGCCGGCCGAGCTGGCTGCCGATGGCGTGGGCGGCACTCTTGGCGGCCGCCTGCAGCAAGTCGCCGGCCGGGTTCTCCGGCTTGGCGCTGCGTCCGCCCCGCGGGGGCGGCAGGGCGGCTTGCGCATCGCGTTCGGCCCGGGCTTTGAGGTGTTCATAGGCCGACTCTCGATCGACGAGTTTTTCGTAATGGCCGGCGAGGAGCGAGCCGCGGAGAACCTCGGCACGCTCCGCCGGGGCGAGAGGGGCCAGGCGGCTGCGCGGCGGAAGCATGATGGCCCGCTCTACCGGCGTCGGGGTACCCTTGGCGTCGAGGACCGAAACCAGCGCCTCGCCAACCCCCAGTTCGGTGATGGCGGCGACGACATCCAGACCAGGATTGGCGCGGAAGGTTTCGGCCGCGGCCCGCACCGCCTTCTGGTCGCGCGGGGTGAAGGCGCGCAGGGCGTGCTGGACGCGGTTGCCGAGCTGGCCGAGGATCTCCTCGGGGAGGTCGAGGGGGTTCTGGGTGACGAAGTAGACGCCGACCCCCTTCGAGCGGATCAGCCGCACCACCTGCTCGATTTTTTCGCGCAGCGCCTTGGGCGGGTCGTCAAAAAGCAGATGCGCCTCGTCGAAGAAAAAGACCAGGCGGGGCTTCTCCGGATCGCCCACCTCGGGGAGGCGTTCGAAGAGTTCGGCCAGCAGCCAGAGCAGGAAGGTGGCGTAGAGCTTGGGGTTTTGCATCAGCTTGTCGGCGGCGAGGATGTTGATCATCCCGCGGCCGCCGGCGCCGGTCTGCATGAGGTCCTCGAGGTCGAGGGCCGGCTCGCCGAAGAAGTCCGCGCCGCCCTGCTGCTCGAGAGAGAGCAGACTGCGCTGGATGGCGCCGATGCTGGCGGCGGAGATGTTGCCGTAGGTGGTGCGGAAATCGGCGGCGTGGTCGCCGACGAAGCGGAGCATCGCCTGCAGGTCCTTGAGGTCAAGCAGCAGCAGCCCCTGGTCGTCGGCGATCTTGAAGACGAGCTGCAGCACTCCGCTTTGGGTTTCGTTGAGGTCGAAGAGGCGGCCAAGCAGCAGTGGCCCCATCTCCGAGACGGTCGTGCGCACCGGGTGCCCCTGTTCGCCGAAAAGGTCCCAGAAAGTTACCGGAAATTCCTCCCAGGCAAAATCCGCAAGTCCCATGGCGGCGGCGCGTTCGGCGACCTTGGGGTGGTCGCCTCCCGAACGGGCGAGACCCGAGAGGTCGCCCTTGACGTCGGCCATGAAGACGGGAACCCCGAGGCGGCTGAACTGCTCGGCCAGCACCCGCAGGGTGACGGTCTTGCCGGTGCCGGTGGCGCCGGCAATCAGGCCGTGGCGGTTGGCCATCTTCGGCAGGACGCCTATATCCGCGGCGCCCAGGGCGATCGGCAGCGGCTCGTTGCAGGGTAGATTCATCGGATAGCCTCCTGGAGGGGAATAGCGGTTGCTGTCGCCGGATGATAGCGCAGACGACAGGTGAGGACAAGGGGAGTGCCGGGTCGGTTTTCAACTTGAACATTAAAACCTTTTACATTAGCATGCTCTTTATTTGGAGGGCGTCGGTGGGGGCCGGCTCCCGCCACAGGGAGGATTGAAAATGTACAAGCTACGCAGGTTGTTCCCGGGAAGGGCACTGGCCCTCGTCTTCTCGTTTCTGGCCCTATCGCTGTTCGGCGGCGCTCAAACTGCTGCGGCGCAGGAGTTCAGGCTGGCGGTCATGCAGGCGCAGAAAGGTGCGGCCGCCAAGTTCAAGACGCTTCAGTCCTATCTCGACCAGCACGGCATCCGGACCCACCTCGTTGCCGCCGAGAACTACACGGCCGCTGCCCAGATGTTTGCCGACGGCCGGGTTGACGGCATGTTCAGCGGCTCCGGCGTGGCCGGCGCCATGATCATCAAGAAGGTCGCCTTCCCACTGCTTCGCCCCGTCGCCAATAACGGTACCAGTACCTACTGGGCAGTGGTCGTCGCCTGCAAGGGGGCGCCGACATTTGATGGCCGTGCCGACTACTTCAAAGGGAAGAAAGTCGCCAGCTGCGCCCTCGCCTCCTCGGGGGAGCTGTTCCTGCGCAACATCCCCGGCGCCCGTGCGGCGGTGGCCGAACTGAAGATCGTCGGCTCCCATGGCGACGCGATCGAGGCGGTGAAAAAGGGGGAAGCCGACATCGCCATCGTCAAGAATCTGGTCTGGGACAACCTCAAGGCGCAAAATCCCACGCTGGAGAAGGTCGGCAGCGACAACGGGCAGAACCCCAATGACGCCCTCATCGTCTCCGCCAAAACCGATCAGGCCTTCGTCAAAAAGCTGATGGAAACCCTCCTCGCCCTGAAGAGCGACCCCGGTCCCGAGGCCGCCGCCGTCCGCCGGGATCTCGGCATCCAGGGATATATCCTGACCTCCGCCGCTGATTTCAGCCACACCCTCGGCCTGCTGCAGCGGGCCGGGGTCGGTCCGGATTACGATTTCAGGTAGCCAGCGATGGAAACCGATGACCACATGAAGGCCGCTCCTTGCTACGAGGAGCGGCCTTTCTTCGTCTCTGGAAGCAGCACTCAAGGGCTGGATATCGGCGCGGTCGGTCGCTGCACGATCCCGCCGGAACCCTCCCGCGGGAGGGAATGCTCTGTTATCAGCTCAGCTTGCCGAACCAGCCGCGGCGCTCCATCCACTTGGTCAGTTCCAGCACGGGACAGATGGTGAAGGAGAGAGCGGCGACGATGGCCAGATCCACCGGCGCGAGGCTGACGGTGGAGAATGGCTGGTGCAGCGGCGGGAGATAAATGATCAGGGCGAGCAGCAACAGTTCCCAGAGGATCGCCAGGTTCAGCCATTTGTTGGCGAAGGGTCGCTTCAGCACCGAGAGGCGGTCGGAGCGAAAGTTGTAGGCCTTGAAGAACTGGATCAGCACCAGCGAGACGAAGGTCACCGTCATCGCATGTTCAAGGCTGCCGTTTCCCAACTCCCAGAGAAACAGGCCAAGGTTGACCACCGCCGACCAGATCCCGCCGACCACCATCAGGACGACCACCGGCCGGGTGAAGATGCCGGTGCGGGGGTTGCGCGGCGGCCGGCGCATCAGGTCGGGTTCGGGCGGGTCGACGGCCAGGGCGAGGGCGGGCAGGCCGTCAGTGGCGAGGTTGACGTAGAGGATCTGCACCGCGCTCAGGGGGAGCGGCAGGCCGGCCAGCGAGGCGGCGGCGATCAGGCCGATTTCGCCGATGTTGGAGGAGAGGAGGTACATCAGGTACTTCTTGATGTTGCCGAAGATCCCCCGCCCCTCCTCGACGGCCGCCACAATGGAGGCGAAATTGTCATCGGTCAACGTCATTGCGGCGGCCTCCCGGGTGACGTCGGTGCCGGTGATCCCCATGGCGATGCCGATATCGGCCTTCTTCAGCGCCGGCGCATCGTTCACGCCGTCGCCGGTCATGGCGACGATCTCTCCCTGCCCCTGCAGGGTCGTCACCACCCGCAGCTTGTGGGCCGGGGAGACGCGGGCGAAGACTTCGATCTGCCTCACCTCGCGGGCGAACTCCTCCTCCCCCATTTCCTCAATTTCCGCACCGGTGACGACGCGGTCCCGCACGAGCAGACCCAATTCGCGGGCAACGGCCCGGGCGGTGACCGGGTGGTCGCCGGTGATCATCATCACGGCGATGCCGGCTTGGCCGCAGGTCTCGACGGCGGCGGCGGCCTCGGTGCGCGGCGGGTCGATCATCCCCACCAGGCCGAGGAAGGTCATGTCCCTTTCGGCGTCCTGCCGGCAGGCCCCTGCCTTGGAAGCCACCGCCAACACCCGCAGCGCCTCCTGCGCCATTTGGTCGGCGACTTCCAGAATCGCCTCCCGGCCGGCGTCGTCGAGTTCCCGCTCCCCCTCCCCGGTCAGCAGCCGGGTGCAGGAAGCGAGGATCACTTCCGCCGCCCCCTTGGCGCAGGCGATGGTCCCCTCCGGTGTTTCGTGCAGCGTGGTCATGCGCTTGGTTTCCGAGGTGAAGGGGATCTCGTCCACCCGGGGACAGCGCGCATCGAGCTCGGCCTTCTCCAGTCCGGCCTTGGCCGCCGCCACCACCAGCGCCCCCTCGGTGGGGTCCCCCTTGACCTCCCAGCGGTCCTGTTCTCCGGCAGGCCTGACGTGCGCGTCCGAGGCGAGGGCGGCGGCCTGCAACAGCCGCTTCAGCGGTTCGGGGACGTCAATCTCCCTGCCGTCCCGGGTGAACCGGCCGCGGGGCTCATACCCGGAACCACTGACCTCGATCATCCCTCCGGCGACGTAAATCCTGCGCACCGTCATCTCGTCCCGGGTCAGCGTGCCGGTCTTGTCCGAGCAGATGATCGAGGTGCTTCCCAGCGTTTCGACTGCCGGCAGGCGGCGCATCAGCGCGTGGCGCCGGGCCAGGCGCTGCACGCCAAGGGCCAGGGAGATGGTGACGACGGCGGGGAGGGCCTCGGGGACAACCGCCACCGCCAGGGCGATGCCGAACAGCAGCATGTCGATGAAGGGCTGGCCGCGCAGCAGGCCGAGCGCGACGATCACCGCCACCACCGCCAGGGCAGCCCAGGCCAGCAGATGGCCGACCCGGTCGAGATTCTCCTGCAGGGGGGGGCGGCCGGTCTCAACCGTCTCCAGCATTTTGGCGATCTTGCCGAATTCGGTCCCCATGCCGGTGGCGACCACCACCGCCCGTCCCCGGCCGTAGGTCGCGGCGGTGCCGGCCCAGGCCATGTTTCGGCGGTCGCCCAGGGCCGGTTCGCTGGCGTCGAGGGGATCGGTCCCCTTCTCCACCGGCGTCGACTCGCCGGTCAGGGTGGCCTCCTCGGTCTGCAGGTTGACCGCTTGGAGCAGTCGGGCATCGGCCGGGACCTTGTCCCCCGCCCGCAGCTGGATGATGTCCCCGGGGACCAGGTCGCGGGCCGGGATCTCGTCTTCCTTGCCGTCACGCAGTACCGTCGCGTTGGGTGCCGCCATCTGCTTCAGCGCCTCGATGGCCCGTTCCGCTCGCCACTCCTGCACGAAGCCGAGGACCACGGCGAAGAGGACGATGACGGCGATGGCGACCGCTTCGAGTTCATGGCCGAGGAAGGCCGAGAGGGCGGTGGCGACCAGCAGGATGATGATGAGAATGTTTTTGAACTGGGCAAGGAGGATCGCCCAGGGCGAGATCCGGCGGGCGGCCTGCAGTTCGTTCGGGCCGTACTCGGCCAGGCGGCGGACTGCCTCTTCCCTGGAGAGGCCGTCGGACGAGGTTTCGAGCTGTTCGAGAACCTTTTCGGCTTCGAGCTGGTGCCAGTTCATGAGGGTATGATCCGTGCGATGTCGTGGCGCCCGGACGACTCGCCCGCCTTTCCTCGGCGGCGAGGGGCATTACCAATTGTACCCGCTGCCGGCGGGATGGGTAGGGAACTGGGGTGATTTGCACGGGGGTGGGGGGGGGGCAAGCCAGGTGGGGTGAAGGCCCGGCGCGCGGCCGGCGAGGGGTTGACCGCCAAAGGCAAGGGCGCTATAGTCTGTCCGCTACGAAAAAATTTCGGAGGACTTCTTCAATGCATACCTACCAGGTAACCTACGACGTGGGCGGCGACATTCGCAGCGCCCTGATCGAAGCCACCGGCCCGGTGGAGGCGACCCGGCTCTTCCTCGCGCAGAACCGCGAGGGAAATCCCGTCGTCCTCTGCGTCGTGCGCCAGTAGTCCACCCCGCCATTTGCGCCACCGGCGCCACCCCTTATACTTGGAGGCAGAGACCCGAACGCTCGCCGGGAGCCTGCCATGACTCAGCGCCTCCCCTTTCGCTACCTCGAACCGACCTTCTTCGCCGGCCAGCTCGATGACCCGGTGCTGCTGGTGCGGGTGCGGCCGCGCGGGAAAAACCTGCTGGTCGACTGCGGCCAGATTCACCACCTGGCCAAGCGCGTCCTCAAGGGGGTCGAGGCGATCTTCATCAGCCATGCCCACATGGACCACTTCATGGGCATCGACACCTTCATCCGCCACAACCACGTCTCCCCACGCACCTTCGACCTCTACGGACCGCCGGGTCTCGCCGGGCGGCTGGCGCACAAGCTGGCCGGCTACGACTGGAACCTGACCGAGGATTACTGGTGCACCTTCCGCGTCCACGAGATCCATCCCGGCCGCACCGAGAGCTGGGAGCTGGCCGGGCCGGACGGCTTTCCGTGCCGTTTTGCCGGGACGGCGGCGCGGCTGGAGCGCACCATCTACCAGGGGGACTTTCTGCGGGTGGAGGCGGAGCTGTGCGACCACAAGATCCCGGCTCTCGCCTTTCGTCTCACCGAGCGGGAGGCGTTCGCGGTGGACGCGGAGAAGCTGCGGCGGCAGGAGTTGGTGCCGGGACCCTGGCTGCGGGAACTGAAGCGGCGTTTCTGCCGCGGCGAGCTGGGCGGAGAAACGCTTGCCGTCCTGCGCCGCGAAGGCGAAACGGTCCGGGAAGAAGCGGTCGCCGACCCCGCCGCTCTCTTTGCGGCGATCCGCAGCCCGGCCGAGCCGGCGAGCATCGGCTATCTCACCGACGTCGGCTACACCCCGGAGAACCGGCAGAAGGTGCGCGCCCTGCTGCAGGGGGTGACGCTGCTGGTCTGCGAGTGCTCCTACCTGGCGGCCGAGCGCGACAAGGCGCGCGTCTCCTACCACCTCTGCAGCAGCGACGTGAACGAGCTGGTGCGGGAGCTGGCGCCCGCCTTCCTGCTGCCGATGCACCTCTCGAAGAGCTACGTCGGCCGCGGCGAGCAGCTCTACCGGGAGCTGGACCTGCCTCCCGGCGTCACACTGCTGCGCCTCCCCGAGCACCTCACCCCCCGCCCCCTGCTGCCGGCCGAGGTGGCCGGGCTCCTGCCCTGAAACGGTCAAACCGGTTTTTTGGGATACTGTTCAGGCTTCCCCTTTGGGTCGGTAGAAGGCGACGGCGTTGTCGTAGAGGACCTTCTGCGCCAGATCCTCGCCCAGCACGTCGAGCACCAGCAGCAGGTCGTCGTCGGCATAGGGGCGCGGCGCCCGGGTCGAGGGTAGGTCGGTGCCGAAGAGCAGGGCTCCGGGATTGGCCGCGCAGATGGTGCGGAGCGCCTCCGGAACGTCAAAATCGACCCGGCCGAAGCCAGTGGCCTTGACCCGCGCCCCCCGCTCCACCAGCCGCAGCAGGGTGGGGAAGCCCTCCTTCGACAGCCCCAGGTGGTCGATGCTGACGGCGGGCAGTCCGGCCAGGGTGGCGAAAAGGTCGGCCAAGTCCAGGGAGTCGACGTACAGCTCCACATGCCAGCCGGCGACCTCATGGACCCGCCGGGCAAAGCTCTCCAGCTTGCCGACTCCTTCCGAGCCGCCGCGCTTCAGATTGAAGCGGACGGCCCTCACCCCCGCCGCATCGAGCCGCAGGATCTCCGCGTCGGAGACGGCGGCCGGCAGCTGGGTGACGCCGACGAAAGCGGGGCCGAGCTGCTCCAGGGCGGCCAGCAGGTAGCCCTGGTCGAAGGCCTGAAAGGAGCCGGAGACGACCGCCCCGCCAGCGAGATTGAAGCTGCCGGCGGCGCGGAGATAGTCGTCGCAGGTGAAGTTGTCCGGGAGGTAGCCCTGGTTGGGGACGAGGGGAAAGCGGGCGTCGATGATGTGGAAGTGGCTGTCGAAAACCTTGTATGCGGGGATTTTTCCGTCGGTCATAAAAAGGTCCCTCCAAGGAAATGGGGCTGGACCAGAGTAGCGCGTCATCATTTCGCCTGCCAGCAAAATCATGCTGCGGCGAAGGGGGAGAAAGGCGCCTGACCCCCAGATCCCTTTGCCTTGCTTGCGAAATGTCGCCGGAGCCCTAAAATTAACCGGTATGACCGACACAATCAGCCGGGGAGGAATGTACGATGCCAACCTACGAATACCGCTGCATGAAGTGCGAAAAGGCTTTTCCCGTCGTCATGAGCATGGCCGAGCACGACCAGACGAATGTGAGGTGCCCGGCGTGCGGGAGTGGCGAGGTGGTGCAGCAGTACTCAACCTTCTACGCCAAGACGAGCAAGAAGAGCTGAGCGGCGATCCGCGGGAGGGACTGCCTTCATGTTCCTGTGGTTCGGCTTTCTGACCAGCGCCGCGGTCATCGTCTACTGCGGTGCCAGGCTCTCGCGATATGGAGACATCATCGCCGAGAAGACCGGCCTGGGGAGGACCTGGATCGGGATCCTGATGATGGCGTCGGTGACCTCGATGCCGGAGCTGATGACCGGAATCAGCGCCGTCACTTACGTCGGGGCACCCGACATCGCCGTCGGGGACATTCTCGGCAGCTGTGTCTTCAACCTCCTGATCCTCGCCTGCCTCGACGTCGCCGAGCGGGGAACGCCGATCTCGGCCAGAGCCCAGCAGGGGCATGTCCTTTCCGCCGGCTTCGGCATCCTGCTGCTCAGCTTGGTCAGCATCAGCCTGTTCCGAGGCGAGCATATCAGACCCTTCGGCTGGATCGGCCTTTACAGCCTGCTCTTTGCGGCGATCTACCTGATGGCCATCCGTCTGGTTTACTTCTACGAAAAGAGGCAGCTCGCCCGGTTCATCGGCCAGCGGGCCGAAGAATTCCGGTATCAGGACATCCGGTTGAAATCCGCCCTGATCAACTACGGGTGGAACGCCCTGGTCGTCATCGGCGCGGCCGCTCTCCTGCCCCGGTTCGGAGCCGGGATCGCCGAGGCGACCGGCCTCGGGCAGACCTTCGTCGGCACCATCTTCGTGGCTATCGCCACCTCCCTGCCGGAAGTGGTCGTTTCCGTCGCGGCCGTAAAGATCGGCGCGATCGACCTCGCCATCGCCAACCTTTTGGGAAGCAACCTCTTCAATATCCTGATCCTGGCCGTCGATGACGTCTTTTTCATTCAGGGGCCGATTCTCTCCCATGTCGACCACAGTCAGATTCTTTCGGCCCTCGCCGCTATCGCCATGACCAGCATCGCGATCATCGGGCTCACCTATCGGGCGGAAAAGAAGCTGCTGCGAATGTCTTGGGATTCGATAGCGATGATATTCGTCTACATCGCCAACCTGATGCTGCTGTACATGTACAAATAAATTAATCTGGTTAT
>Ga0299906_10001052_pt1 | contig 24107 bp, 20 predicted proteins | sample RVTome_14_FD_200259 | JGI IMG/M metagenome (GOLD analysis project Ga0299906, IMG submission 200259) | Soil microbial communities from uranium-contaminated site in the Upper Colorado River Basin, Wyoming, United States - RVT145D125 (version 2) ...
CGCCACCCTGAGCCTGCTCGGCGGCCTGCTCGGCATCGGGCTCGGGCTGGCCGCCGCCCGAGTCATCGGCGGCCTGCTTGGCATCAGCGTGGTGGTCAATCCGGCGGTCATCGTCGTCGCCGTCCTCTTCACCGGCGCCGTCGGCGTCTTCTTCGGCTTCTACCCGGCCAGAAAGGCGGCCAACCTCAACCCCATAGACGCGCTGCGCTACGAGTAGCGGGACAGGTACAGACCACAAAAACTAGTAGGGGCACGGCGCGCCGTTCCCCTACTATCGGGCAATCTCATATTTCTGATTAGCATCAATTTTCCGCCAATTCATAAAACTCCCTCCCCTTCAAGGGGAGGGTTGGGGTGGGGATGGGAATTGGCAGCTCCAAGGCACCCCATCCCCCTCCTGACCTCCCCCTTGAAGGGGGAGGAAAACGTTTCGCGAAAGATTCGTTCAAAACAGTTATATTTTTCAGAACGGGCGCAGCATGCTGCGCCCCTACCTTTTTACGCCGCCAGCTTCGCTTCGTAGCTCTCCACCAGCCGCTGATACTTCTTTTCCAGACCGGGGCTCTTCGCCACGGCTTCGGCGTAGGCCTCGACCATGGCCGGACGCAGGGTTTCGGGGAGGATGCGCTCGGCCAAAGGGTAGAGAATGGTGTCCTCCTTGTCGATGTGGTCGCGCAGCAGGGCGATGTAGCCGCGGGCGTTTTCGGCGATCTCCACCACCGGCGCCGGCTCGCCGGCCAGGGCCCGCTGCGCCGCCTGCTCCATTCCCCGGACGAAGGCGCGTCCCTGGTCGTGGGCCATCAGCATCGCCGCGACCGGCGAGTTCTGCTCGGGCATGCCGTTCGCCACCAGGGCCTTGAACAGGACGTCCTCCTCCTTGGCATGGTGGAAGCGGTCGGCGAAGTTGCGGATGAAGTCGACCCCGTCAAGGAAGAAGTTCCAGTCAGCGAAGCGTCCCGCCTCCAGCAAATCCACGTTCTTTTCGAGCAGCGCGATCATCCGCAGGATCAGCTTGTGCTCCTCGACCATCACCGCCGTCACATTGGTCTTCATTATCAGCTCCTTCTTTCGCCGTCGACACCGATCACCGCCACTTCGAAGGGGATGTTCTTGCCGGAGGCTTCCAGCGCCCGCTGGGCCATGATCGCCAGGCCGCGGCAGCAGGGAACCTCCATGATGGTGACGGTGAGGGACTTGATGTCGTTCTGCTTGAGCATCTCGGTCAGCTTCTCCAGGTAGGGAGAGGTGTCGTCGAGCTTCGGGCAGGCGTTGACCAGCACCTTCCCCTTGATGAAATCGCGGTGGTACTCGGCGTAGGCGAAGGGGGTGCAGTCGGCGGCGATCAGCAGGTGCGCATCCTTCAGCCAGGGAGCGAAAGGGGGAACCAGGTGGAGCTGGGTGGGCCACTGGCGCAGTTCGGAGGAGATCCGGCCGGTGGGGACGGCGGTTTCGGTTTCTTTCTTTTCGATGGTGCGCACGTGGGAACCGGGGCAGCCGCAAGCGAGGTTTTTCATGGTGTTTCTCCTTTTTTGTTGGTTATTGATTATCCAGATATTCGTTGATTTCCTCTTCGATCTTCTGTTCGATCTCGGCGCCGAGGGCGTGGATGGCGACCACGTCCTTGAGCAGACAGATGCCGACGCCGCAGGTGACGCAGCCGATCTCGTACTTATTCAGGATTTCCCCGATCCGGGGGTGGGTTTCGATGACGTCCTTGATCTGGGCCGTGCCGAGATTTTCTTTCAGGTTCATGGCTTCGCTCCTTCCTCGATGGTGACTGGAGAATAGCGCGGGACCAACGAGAAAAACATGACGCAAGTCAAGAGCGAGGAAAAAGTTTTCTGATGTAAATCAGGGAGATGGATGGCAACGGAAGAGAGCGGACAGGGGGGAAGCGGAAACGGCAAGGGCAGAGGCCGGTGGGTGGCCTGGACTAACGGGAGGGGTTTTCCTGGTTGGTTGGGCCGGAAGGCTGCGGGGAGGGAGAAGGGCCTCCCGCACCGCCGGTGAACGGCGCGGTCCCCGGCGAGGCCGGCTGCCCCGCGCCGGGAGTGGCGGGCTGGCCTGCGCCGGGCTGAGCGGCCTGGGTCGGCGTGAAGACGAATTTCCAGTCGGCGTAGGCCCCCGCCCCCTTGAAATCCTCGTACGGCGCGCGGAATCCGGCCTTCTTGAAAGGTTCCAGGCTGCTGGTACTGTGCACCCCCCTGATCCCGGCCAGCGACTGGACGGCGCCGGGCAGCCCGGCGATGCTCCCCCCTTCCTGGATGAGCTCGAAGTCCTCGCCGGTGAAGGGGTCCTTGTACGCCTCACGCAGGTGCCGCAACGTCTGCAGCGAACGGGGGTCTTTCAGCAGATCCTCCACGCTCTTGGGCAACGCCCCTTTGGCACCGGCATGCGCCATCTTGAAGTAGCTCTCGACGGCCCGCCGGTACTGGTTGCCGCGGAAGAGCAACTCTTCCTCCCGCTCCCGCTGCATCACGTTTTTCCAGGTATTGCCGGCGATGCCGGCGGCCAGGCCCATGATGATCATCATGAGCAGGACCACCATGAGGGTCGCGCCGCGTTGGTTGTGGGGTTGGGGGAAATGACGCATCATTCTCGTTCCAGACGGTTCCTGAAGATTGCCCGATGTGGGCCAGAACACTTTACCCAAAAAAGCGCTGTCGGTGCCAAATGAAAAAAAGAAGACCGCGAATGCGGTCTTCTTGGAGCACAAGGTGAGGTTGATCCTCCTCCCCCGGCAAGGCGAATACCCATTTGTCAAGCTTGACCCACTAGTGTCCTGTTTGGTTAGTCCTATTAATTAATTTGTTTCTTTGCTCTGTCCACAGAATCGATAATTGCAGCGGCACTTTTGGTCCATTTGAACGGCTTGGCACTTTCAGTGTTATGAACCCTGATGTACCGATGAATCTCGTTGCGCAGTTCCTCCACGCTGGTAAAAACGCCGCGGTGAATGGCGCGGCGCTCCAGTTGAGAGAACCAGCCTTCTACCGCATTGAGCCAAGAGGCGCTGGTTGGCGTGAAGTGCAAGATGAACCGCGGATGGTTGGCGAGCCACGTCTGAACCTCCACCGTCTTGTGGGTGCTGCTGTTGTCCAGAATCAGGTGCAGGTCCAACTCTCTGGGCGTTGAACGATCGATCTGGCGCAGAAAGTCGAGAAACTCCTTGGCCCGGTGCCGCTTGGTTGTCCGGCCGATGACTTTCCCCGTCAGGATGTCAAAGGCTGCGTACAGACTTGTGGTGCCATTGCGCTTGTAATCATGAGTGCGGCGCTCAATCTGGCCAGGCCTGAGCGGCAGCATCGGTTGCGTCCGATCGAGCGCCTGAATCTGGGTTTTCTCGTCCACTGACAGCACAAGGGCATTGTCGGGAGGGTTCATGTACAACCCGACCACATCCACAACCTTCTCAGCAAATTCGGGATCGTTGCTGATCTTGAAGGTCTTGAGGCGGTGGGGCTTTAGGTCTGAGGCCTCCCATATCTGCCGGACCTGCCAAGTGGTAACCCCGGCCGCTTTGGCCATGAGGCGCACACTCCAATGGGTGGCCTCCTTGGGAATGCGCTCCACCGTCAGCGTCAAAACCTCCTTGACCTTGGCCGTCGAGAGTTTCTTTGGCTGGCCGGACCGCGGCAGGTCTTTGAGGCCATCAAGACCACTGGCCTTGAATCGGTTGCGCCACTTGTATACTGCGAGCTTGGAGGTGCCGAGCGATGCGGCCACCTCTTCTGCGGTCTGTCCTGCGCCACTAAGCAGAACAATTCGAGTCCGCAGTACAAGACTTTGCGCCGTCTTGGGAGACCGAAGCAACACCTCGAGGGCCTGCCGGTCTTCTGCTGTCAATTCGTATTTTTCGTGAGTGCGGGCCATGGTCGAAACTATACCACGGCCAGCGTTTAAACAAAAGAACTAACCGCACGGAACACTAGCTCTCCGCATTCAGGCTTTTGGTTTCCCCCGCCGGCGTGCGCCTGGCGGACGACCCGGTGGTCGGCGTCGCATAAGAGCCATTAATGTATAACATATTGAAGACCTGGAATTGCTCCTCTTCTATTTGGACCCTTAGTTTCAACTCTTATTATTTGCTTTTCAATAAATTCAATTAAATTTTTTGATCCAAGTTGTATATTATCCAATGCTGCCTTATAGGCAACGATAGCCTCATTAGCATCTCCTATTTTTTCACAAGAAACTGCATATTTAAAATGGGCAATGAAATTGTTTGGATATAGTTTTATTGCTTCTTGGAGCTTATTATGGGCTAACATAATATCTGCGGACTTATAAGCTTGTTTTGCCGCTAAAAAAAATGCAGCAAGTTCCTTATTATTTTTTTTCTCCACATTTCGTTCAACATAAGAGAATTCAAATGCGCCACGGCGCTTGCCCCAAAAATACGAACAAATAAAAAATTGGTATAAAATAACCACAACTAAAGGGATTGTTAATATGAAAAATTTGGAAAGGATTCCTAGCACAACACCTGTCCCCAGTGCCAAAGAGGTGTTAATAGCCCAAAATTTCATATAATATAAAATTGGTATTTTCATGGCGAATTTCCTAACATTAATTGCATTCATCTTGATTACATCCATCAGTATCCTTATTTTTAAAGATATCATTAATATTAATTATAACATCATTCCAGCCATAGGGTGAAAGCAGTCTTGAAGGGATTGTATCAGCTTTTACTACTGAACTTACTTGGCCTGCCATTTCTTGCGTTCTTTCAGCTATAGTAGGCTTGACTGCTTGCATTCTTTTTGCAACATCATTCCAATAATCCTTCCATGCACATAATCCATAGGGGTCAATCCAGTTAATCGGATTGTTTTGGACATACCCATACAAGTCAACATCTCCCCCAGAAAACCAAATCGGATCCTTCGCCGTCCACCGCCCGATCTCAGGATTATAATCCCTATAGCCGAACCGCACCAGATTCGCATCTCGATCATGCAGTCCGCCAGCAAACCCAAAAGGCACCGTAAAGGTAGGGTCGCTGTCGGCGATGACATTCCCAAAGGAGTCGTAATCGATTCTCTTGACGACATTCCCCGAGGCGTCAGCGACGACCCTGAGTGATCCCACCTGGTCGTAGGCTAGATAGTAGGTGGTTTCGCTCTTGGTCATAGTGACAGGCATGCGGACGCCGGTGTACTTGAATCGCATGACAAGATTATTATGGGCATCGTAGACGGCGAGCAGGCGGGTGAATCCCTGCCAGAGGTACTTTTCGGTGATGATGCCGTCGATCTTCTTGGCAATGCGTCTACCCAAGGGGTCATAAAGGTATTCGATGAGAGAGCCGCCGGGCAGGTTGGTGCTGAGCAACTCGCCGCGGGAGGAATAGTTGTAGTTGGTGACCTCCGTCCCTTCGGTTCTAGTGGTGAGGAAGCCGTCCAGGTTGTACTGGTAGGTGGTGCTGCCAGCGGTGAGCAGGTGATCTTCGTCGTCGTAGCTCAGCGTGCGCCCGGCAATGCCGCGCAGGGTGTTCATTTCATAGTCGCGGACGCCGTTGGCGTTGTAGCGGTACTCCTCGACGAGGTCGCCATCCTTGGTGACCGTGAGAAGCCTTCCCATGGGGTCGTAGGTGTAGACGTAGTTGCCGGTGGCGCCGGCTGCAGTCTCGCTTTTATTGGTGATGCGGCCGGAGAGGTCGCGAGTGAGGCTGTAAGCATAGGGACTTTGCGCGCTAACGGTGAGGCTCTCCGCGTCGACTTCGCCGAAGGCGCTGAAGGTGCGGCTGAGGCTGTAGGTGGTGTCGGTGACCACTTCTGGCAGGCCATTGGAGGCGTTGCGGGTGATGGTGAAGCCGCCTGCGCCGGTTAGCAGGCCGTCATTATCGTAGGCGTAACTCTCGGCGGCTCCGGCGTAGGTGAGGCCGGTAAGGTTGAAATCGTTGTTGTAGGCGTAACTGAGGGTTGTGCCCAGAGTCCCGCTTGTGGTCTCGGAGGTGACGAGCGGACCGTCATAGCCGTAGGAGATCGATTCGCTGCCTTTGGTAACGGAGCCGATCTTGGTGGCGCACAGGTAACTGAAGTCGATATTCCCCTCGGGGGTCTGAGTCTGCGACAACCGTCCGTTGCTGTAGATGTTGGCAATCCGCCGTCCGGACGGGAAGATGATATCGGTAAGGCGCCTGTCCCTGTCATAGAGATACTGGTAGTTGCCAGAGAGCGGCGTTTGGTAACTGGTCTTTTTGTCTACCTTGTTGTAGCCGAAGCCGTGGTTGACGGTAGTGGGATTTGTGAGCATAGTCATGTTGCCGTTGTTGTCGAAGGCGAAGCTGACCAAGCTATTATCGGGCCGGTGGATGCCGGTGACACGGCCGAGGGGGTCGTGATCGTAGGTGGTGGTGCGGGTTTGACTGCCGCTTACGGACTCGATGACGGAATCCAGGAAACCTTGGGCGGTGTAGGCAAATGTGGTCTGCCGAGCACCCTGGGTGATAGAGGTCAGCCTTCCTTTGGCGTCGTAACCGTAGTTGATGTCGTGCAGACCGGATATGGAAAAGCGGGACGTCAAGAGCGTAACGGGATCGTAGTAGCTCGTTACGATCCTGCCTGAAGGCGAAGTTGCTGTCCTTGTTGCCTGAAGGGTATTTGTGGCTAGGGTGGCGGCCTTGCCATTAATATTGACCGTTTCGTTGATCAGGTCCGGCACCTCATCAGAATTGGTATCCTCGTAAATTTTGTCCCGCAGGGTGACCCGATTGAGGCCGGCCGGGGTGCTCTCGGTCAACTCCTTGACAACCTTGTATTTATACTTCGAATCGAGCCCGTATTTGTAAGTCAGGTCGGTTCCGCAGGAGAGGGACTTGGTCTCGGTCAGCCCGTCGGCCGAGCGGCTGAAGGTCGTCACTCCTCCGCTGGGACCAGTCATGCTAGATGTGTAGGCGCCGGTTGAATAAGTGTGATCAAGGTAGGTGGAGATGCTCCCCTCGGCGGTGATCTTCTGTGCCTGAATGTTTCCGTTGACCGAGGCGGTACGGGTAAAGCTCCAGTGCCCCAACTCTGGGTCGTAGACGTCGGTCAGGCGTCCCTCGCTGTCGAAAACATGCTCAAATCGATTCGAATTCGGATCGATCTCGGCGGTCATCAGGCCGTCCGGGGTGTATTCGAAGCTGAAGTAGCTGTTGTCCGGGTAGGTGATGCGGGTGAGGTGGTTGTTGGAATCGACGGTCAATTGGGTCGTCAACCCATCTGGCGAGACGACGGAGACAGGCACTCCGTTCGCCCAATTGATACGGGTCACGTTTCCGAACGGGTCGGTGATGGTCTCCAGATTGTCGTTGGCATCGTAGCCGAACGCGCGGAGAACTGCGCCTGTTTCGAGATCGATGGTCTTCTTATGTAGCCCGGTGCTGGACAGTATGTGGCGGCTGCTTTCTTCGACAAAGGGTATGTCACCTCCTTCGGATGCAGTGAATTGGGAAGAAGAAGGGCTCACTTTCCGAATCACATGTTTTTCGTTTTCAGAAATATAAAGATAGTCCGCGCCATCCACGACTAAACCATTTGGTAAATCAAATTGTGCTTCGGTTGCCAAACCGCCGTCGCCGCTGTAGCCTTTTGTTCCGATACCGGCGACAGTGGTGATGATGCCGCTAGTATCCACTTTCCGAACACGCAACCCGGATAAAATATAAAGGTTTCCCGCGCCATCCAGGGCTATGCGTCTGGGGCCAATACTGGCCTCAACGGCTGGGATCCCATCACCGTTAAAACCCCAAGTGCCGTTGCCAGCGATGGTCGTAATAATGCCACTGGTATCCACTTTACGAATTCGCAAGTAGTCGGCAATATAAAGATTTCCCGCCTCATCCACAACCATGTCGGTTGGATAATATAGGGAGGCCTCGGTAGCTGGGCCGCCATCGCCACCATAGACTCCTCCATAATAGCCAGAGGGCCCGATACCAGCGACCGTGGTGATAATACCGTTGACATCCACCTTTCGAATTCGGTGATTATATACGTCGACAAAATAGAAGTTGCCCGTGGCATCCGCTGCTACACCATATGGGTTATATAGGGAGGCTTCTATGGCGGGACCCCCGTCGCCGCTATAACCTTCTGTGCCATTGCCAGCTACCGTAGTGATGATACCGTTAACATCCACCTTTCGAATTATATCGTTACCACTTTCCACAATATACAAGTTGCTCGCAGCATCTACCGCCACGTCAACTGGCTCAGAAAGTCGGGCTTTGGTGGCCAAGCCGCCGTCACCCTGATAGCCGTCACTGCCATTGCCAGCGACTGTGGTGATGATACCGTTAACATCCACCTTTCGGATTCGATGGTTATAAATATCCGCTACATACAAGTTGCCCGCGGCATCCACTGCCACACCTGCTGGGTACAAAAACTGAGCCTCGGTGGCTGGACCGCCATCGCCGCTATAGCCAAAAATTCCGATTCCGGCGATAGTATCGATTATTCCCGCATTTGTTTTGATTTTTGTGCCGTCTCCCTTATAAAGGGTTTCTGAATCCTTGGGTACCAGGTGATTATGAGCCGACAGGGTCCATCCCACGGCACCCAAGCCTCTCCCCATAGCCCACTCATGACTAATGACATCTATTGTCTTATCGACCCGTTTCCAGGAGACAACTTCCTGCCGCGCCCGGATTGTTGTCACATCACTACCCGCATTTCCGAATGCCTGGGCAAAATTGCCTGTCGAGTAGTAGACCGCATCGTAGACAAAGCCGATACTAATGTGGGCTACGGCTGATCCAATGACCGGCCGTCCCAAGTGATCAAGACCGTCCCAAACGAATTGCTCTATTTGGTGGGGCAAAGGCACCAGGACGGATCCCAACACCCTTCCTGCAACCTCCACCTTGACAATGATGTTCTTGAGGCTTGCGGGCACCGTTGCGCCGCTGGCGGGCACAATGATTTTCGCCTTATAGCCCTTCACTCGGTTGCTGGAGTAGTGCAAGGCCAGGTTGGTTCCTGGGATGGTGATATCCTCGTGGAATATCCGGCTGCGGTTCTTTACAAAGGAATTTATCTTGGTTTTATCGCAGGGATCGGACTGTTCATCATTCTCCTGCTGGTCCACGTCGGGTTCTCCCTCAGGATTTGGGGCAACAGCGTCCTGGGATGGGCCATAGGGCCAGTTGCAATCCCATGGGGTGAAGTGGGTCACCGAAAAACGCCAGAAGGTCGAATTCGGGGGATATTTCACGGGATCGCTCAAACCCAGCACCTCGTCGCTGTAGGAGCTATCCCCGTCCAGATCGTCCTGTAGGTTGTCGCCGTCGGCGTCGAGGGCATCAACAATGCCGTCGGCGTTGGTGTCGAGCAGCAGCACCACGATGCCGTTGTCCGCTGGTATCCATTGGCCCTTGTCCCGATCGTAATAGCCCACGGGGACCGCCTCGCCCACGGGAAAGCCGAGGAAGTTCTCTGCCCAAGTGACGACGGGCTTGTCGAATTTGATTCTCTCTACCCCGTCAACACTCATTTCCGCGCAATAGGTGTACCCGGAGGTGGGCGGCAGGACGGCAGGCATGGATTTGGGAGTCGTGTACTCAGTTCCTCGAACGGTAACGGTGGATAGTTCCCGGATGACATTCCCCCCGGCATCCACCTCATAAGCCCTGTTGTCCCCCTGAATGACCATGGTAAGGGAGCGACTGCCGAAGGCATCGCTTACCGGGGTACTTTTGTGGGTGAATACTGCAGTCGACCCTCGCTCGAAGGTAACGGAAGTAGCGGCCGAGTCCACAGGGATCATCTGGATTGTCTCGACAACGGCGATATCGTTCCAGGGAACATAGACCTGCCGATGGGAGGTAATAAGACCGGGCTTCTTGTAAACCACCACCATTGTCGAGCCGCCCTCTACCGGAATGGTGAACTCACCGTTTGGGTCGGTCTCCACCGTGCCGTATTCCTGGCCATGACACTGAATACATGCATTGGCCCCAATAGATACAGTAACTCCATTGAGGGGCGCATCATTTGAATCCTTCACCGCGCCCTTGATAAGTGCGAATCGCTTGTGGTCATAGGTTTTTTTTGTCGCATTGGGAGGTATCAGGTCTTCGTAACGGGAGCCGAAAGAGCCCGGCGGCTGGGGGTCGCCTTCAATAATAGATAAAACAATAAAGCTACCCTTTTTCCCACCGAGATCAATAATGAGTTCATTATCGCCTTGAAGGTCAACTTCTATTTCAATCAAATTGATTTGGGTATTCAGGTTCGAAGGGGTGATGACTTCTGAACCGTTTAAATAAATATGGCCAGAGGTTACCCTGTACTGCCCACTGGAGTTGCCATTTTCAATTCGCAGAAATGAGCGTCCCCCGTTCAATGCAGAGATAAAGTTCTCGGTTACGACGAGCGATTGAGAACTGCCAACCACATAAGTTTTTTGCCCGAAAATAACTGTTTCCGCTAAGCAAACTGGCTGGATGAAACCCATCAGCAAAATGACGAAAAGGCCTGTGCAAAAAAACATTTTTTTCATAGTGAAACCCTCCCGAAAAACATTTTAGATTACAGCCATTTGGGCTTGGATAATATTCAGAAGCTATTCCCTCAACTTCACTGAATTGCCTCAAAAACGCAGAAACGGGAAACATCCCTCGCATAGCAAGAGAACTGTTCCCCGTTATTTTGAATGCCAGTAATCCACCCCCCCTCCTTGAAGCGGTGAACCAACTAGAACTGAAATATTTAAAAAAATTTCATTTAACTAAACATGCCTATTCCAAATGTCAAGTGATGACGAATATTTTTTTCAAAAAATAACTACCCTCTGACCTTCCGGCCCCTTAGACACCCTTATTGATTATCAACCAGCCCAAGGCTTTCCAGTGCGGGTTCTGGCCGGCAGTTTCCTCTGATCATGTTCGGCTGAGCGAGAAGGCTGAATCATTTATTGTTATTGGGTTCTCGCGAAAGCCCGTGCCAAGGCGCGCAGCAGCACCGTCCCCGCCTCTTCGGCCGAGCGACCGAAGGCGACCAGTCCGTCCTCGTGCCCGCCCATGGCGAAGATGCCGCCGGCCCGCACCGCCTCATCGCGCAGCAGGCGCCGGGTCTCCGCAGCCATCTCCGGCGTGCCGTAGGCGGCAGCAGGATCGGTGCGGGGGATGCCGAGGGCGGCGGCGTGGCGCCAGATTTCCGGCGAGTGGGCATGCATGATGAAACGCAGGCTGACATCCAGGGCGTAGAGGGCGCCATGGGTCAACGACTCGGAGGAGGGCCGGATCGGCCCTTCGGCGACCAGGCGGTTTGCCTTCGGATAGGACTCGACTACCGTCGTGTAGTGCCCGACGTCCAACTCCGCCAGCCCCCCGGTCTGGGTACCGCTGACGACGAAGCGACGTCGCTCGGGCGGCGCGTCGTACGGCTCGAGACGCTGGCTGATGTTGCCATAGCCGAGCCCGCCGTAGCGGGCCGGGTCCTGCCCGGTGAGGCGCAGCAGGTAGAGAACCTTGCGCCAGGCGTTGATCTCCCGCAGCGCCGCGTCCGGCAACGGCGGCGCCTCGCGGAACTCCAGTGCAAACTTGATGACGCCTTCTTGTTGGTTCAATGAAATTTCCTCGGGAGGTGTCCAACCTCTCAACCGCTCGCTTCTTCGATGCCCCTGCCATGGGGCAGCTGTCAGCCTTCCTTCCGCTTCTTCCAGTAGGCGGGCTTTCGCTTCAGATGGGCGACGGCCAGCACGATGATGGAGCCCGCATCGATGCCGTAAAAAATGCCGTAAGGAAAGCGGTTGACCAGGCAGCGCCTGACCTTCGGGTCGACGAGGGGATGGAGCTCAGGGAAGGAAGCAATGAAACGGAGCGCTTGGTCGAGCTCGTCGAGAAACTCATAACCGAGCCCGACCGCCTGCTCCTCGTACCAGGCGACAGCGTCGTCCAGCTCGGCCTGCGCCGCCGGCAGAAAGGCGATCTTCATCGTTCGTTGCGATGCCTGGCCATCACCGTCTCGTACGGCACCGCCTCGACCTCGCCGCGCTTGTAGGCATCCCAACGCGCCGCCGCTTCCCTGACCCAAATTTGTTCGAGATCGGCATCGGGCTTGATGGTATCCCGGATGACCCGGTCGACAATCTGGACCCGTTCGGCTGGGGGGAGTTTTTCGATTTCCTGAACCAGTTCAAGGATGGTGGCCATCGCCTTCTCCTGTGTCGGGTTGACAATCCAGTCTTACATCCGAGGCGACCGCAAGTCAAATCCTTGCTGGCGCCATTCTTTTTTCGCTCAATGCGCCTCGCGCCAGTTCTTGCCAACTCCGATGTCCACCACCAGCGGCACGTCGAGCTCGACCGCCCCCTCCATCTCGGCCCGGACCAGCTCCCGGACCGTCTCCAACTCGGCCTGCGGCACGTCGAAGACGAGTTCGTCGTGGACCTGCAGCACCATCTTCGCCTGCAGGCCCTCTTTTTTCAGTCGCTCATGGATGCGCACCATCGCCACCTTGATGATATCGGCGGCCGACCCCTGGATCGGGTAGTTGATGGCGTTGCGCTCGGCGTAGTCGCGGATGTTGCGGTTCGGGCTGTGGATCTCGGCGACGGCGCAGCGGCGGCCGAGCAGGGTGGTGACGTACCCTTTGGCCCGCGCCTCCTCCTTTTTGCTCTCCATGAAGACCTGCACCCCCGGGTAGCGGGCGAAGTAGTTGTCGATGAAGGTCTGCGCCTCTTTTCGGCCGATGCCGAGGGCCTTGGCCAGGCCGAAGTCGCTCATGCCGTAGATGATACCGAAGTTGATGGTCTTGGCCTGGCGGCGCATCTCGGCGGTCACCATCTCGGGGAAGACGCCGAAGATCTCGCTGGCGGTGCGCCGGTGGATGTCCTCGCCCTTCTCGAAGCTCTCCGTAAGCACCGCCTCGCGGGCCAGGTGCGCCAGAATGCGCAGCTCGACCTGCGAGTAGTCGGCCGACACCAGCACGTTCCCTTCCGCCGGGATGAAGGCCTCGCGGATGCGCCCCCCTTCCTCGGTGCGGATCGGGATGTTCTGCAGGTTCGGCTCGCTCGAGGAGAGCCGGCCGGTGGCGGTCAGCGCCTGGTTGAAGGAGGTGTGCAGGCGCCCCGTCTGCGGATGGATCAGCTTCGGCAGGGCGTCGGTGTAGGTACTCTTGAGCTTGGCCAGGGAGCGGTAATCGAGGAGGCGGGCGGCGACCGGCTGCTCCTCGGCGAGCTTGGTCAGCACCTCGACGTCGGTCGACCAGCCGGTTTTGGTCTTCTTTCCTCGCGTCAGCTTCAGCCGTTCGAAGAGGACCTCGCCGAGCTGCTTCGGCGAGCCGATGTTAAAGGGACCGCCAGCCATCTGGTGGATTTCCTTCTCCAGCGCCGCCAGCTTCGTCTCCAGCTCTTTCGAGAGGCCGCCGAGGAACTTGGGGTCGATGCGCACGCCGCTCCACTCCATGTCGGCGAGCACCTCCACCAGGGGCATCTCGACCTCGTAAAAAAGCTTCTCCTGCCCGGCTTCCCCGAGCATCGGCTCGAGCTTCCCGGCCAGGCGCAGGGTGATGTCGGCGTCCTCGGCGGCGTAAACGACCGCCTTTTCCACCTCGACCTCGGCAAAGCCGATCTGCTTCTTTCCGCTGCCAGTCATCTCACTGTAGGTGATGGTTTTGTACCCCAGCAGATCGGCGGCCAGGGCGTCCATACCGTGCGAGGTGGCGGCGGGATTGGCGAGGTAGGAGGCGATCATGGTGTCGAAGGCGAGGCCTTTGACCTCGATCCCCGCCCGGCGCAGCACCAGAAGGTCGAATTTGGCGTTCTGCGCGATTTTCCCCTTGCCGGCGTCGGTCAGCAGGGGCCGTAGCCGCTCCAGCACGAGTCCCGGACCGAGCTGTTCCGGCGCTCCCAGGTAGCGGTGTGCAAGAGGGACATACCACCCCTCCCCGGGGCGCACGGCGAAGGAGAGGCCGACCATGTCGGCCAGGGTCGGGTCGAGCCCCGTCGTCTCGGTGTCGAAAGCGAAGCGCGGAGCTTCCTCCAGCTCGGCTGTCAGCTCCACCAGGTCCGCCTCGGTGAGCACCGCCCGGTACCCCTCGCCGGTCGCCCGCTCGTCGCTGGAGAACTCCTGGATCAGCTTGTGAAACTCCAGTTCCTTGAACAGGGCGGTGAGCGCCGGGCGATTCGGTTCACCCAGTGCGAAATTGTCATAGTCGAGGTCGAGTTCCATATCGTCGACCAGTGTAACGAGCTTTTTCGACAGCCGCGCCAGTTCGCCGAACTCGCGCAGCTTCTCCTGCACCTTCCCCTTGACCTGGTCGAGGTTGGCCAGCAGGTTCTCCACCGAGCCGAACTCCTGGATGAGCTTGACCGCGGTCTTCTCGCCGATGCCGGGGACGCCGGGGATGTTGTCCGAGCTGTCGCCGGCCAGCGCCTGGACCTCGATCACCTTCTCCGGCGGTCCGCCGAAGCGCTCGGCGACTTCCTCCAGCCCCGAGACTTTGTCCTTCATGGTATCGAGCAGGCGGATGCGCCCGGAGACAATCTGCATCAAGTCCTTGTCACCGGTGACAACGGTCACCTCCAGCCCCTCGGCGGCGAACTTCTTAGCCAGGGTGGCGATGATGTCGTCGGCCTCGAACCCCTCCTTCTCGATGGCCGGCATGTTGAAGGCGCGCACCACCTCCTTGATGATCGGCACCTGCGGCACCAGGTCCTCGGGCATGTGTGCCCGGTTCGCCTTGTACTCGGGGAAGAGCTCCTTGCGGAAGGTCGGCCCGCGGGCGTCGAAGACCACCGCCAGGTGGTCGGGCTGCTGTTCCCGCGCCACCTTGAGCAGCATGTTGACGAAGCCGTAGACCGCGTTGGTAGCGAGCCCCTTGCTGTTGGAGAGGTGACGGATGGCGAAGTACGCCCGGTAGATGTAGGAGGAGCCGTCGATAAGGAAAAGGCGCTTGGGCTGATCGGTCATTTATTAAGCCTCGGCAGATGGAGATACGGGTCGCCGGCATTATTTCACAGGAACACCGAAATACCAAGTGAGACCCGCCGGCCGTAAAGGCGACCAATTGATTTTCTCCGGACCGGCGCTTCCAGTTTCTTCGCGCACGAGATGAGGGGCTCACGTGTTGCAGGAATTGCATACCCGGTTGCCATTACATCGGGAAGGTGTTAAACTTTTTGCGATTTTTGATTTGGGCTTTTCATTTTCCACCGCCCCCATAAATTCGGGATTCGGCCTTTACACTTAATATCATCAATAAAAAGGACCATTGAGCCGCTGAATGCTGTCCACTCTCCAGAAAAATCTGCCGGCCATCTGCCTGATGCTCACGGCCCTGCTCGGCCTCGCCCTCGGATGCCTTGGCGCTGCCCTCACGGGTGAATACCTGCGCCCCGCCGTCCAGCCGGCAAAGCCTCTGGCCGGCGAGGGTCCGGCGCCGGCGAGGAAACCGGTATTGACCGATTACCAGGTCATCCTCCAGCGCAATATTTTCGACTCGACCGCTCCCGGCATCGGCACCCTCTCCGATGCCGAGGCGCCAGGGCAAGGGGCTTCCGCCGCAGCTCGCGCCAACCTGATTCTTTTCGGCACGGTGGTCGCGGGGGCCAGATCTCTGGCCGTAATTCATACGGGGCAGGAGACCAAGTCCTTCCGGCAGGGGGATGAGCTTCCCGGCGGCGGCCGCATCGAGGAGATCGCCAGAAACCTCGTCCAGATCAGATACCCTGGCGGTCCACTGGAAACGCTCCACCTCTTCCAGGGGGAAGGACCGAAGGAAACCCCGTCCACGCCGAACACCATCGGCACCAGCACCGACGGCACCAGTATCAAGGCGGTCGGAGAAAATCGCTGGGTGATCCCCCGCAGCGTCGCTGAGCAGGCCCGGGGCAACCTGAATGAACTGCTCAGGCAGGCGCGCATGGAACCGAACATCGTGGCAGGTCGCACCGAGGGCTTCGTGGTGCGAATGATCCGACCGAAATCCCTGCTCGACACCTTGGGCATCAAACGTGGCGACATCCTCATGCAGATCAACGGCATGCCGCTCGACAGCCCGGAGAAGGCGCTGCAGGTTTTCCAGCAACTGCGCGAGGCGAAGCACCTTTCAATCGGGCTGACGCGGAGCGGCTCCCCCATGAACTTTGAATACGAAGTAGAGTAGGAGGCTATCCCGGTGAACGTCACAAGGACTCTATGTGTTGGCCTGCTTCTGGCCTGCCTGTCGCTGCACCTGCCCGGCGACGCCTGCGCGCAGCAGCAAAGAACCGAAGCGCCGGCCACCGGAAAAGTGACCCTCGACTTCAAGGACATCGAACTGGCCGACCTCATTCAGACGATCAGCGAGATGACCGGCAGGAACTTCATCTTCGACGAAACGGTCAAGGGGAAGATCACCATCATCTCTCCCACCCAGATGTCGATGGCGGAGGCCTACAACCTTTTCCTGACCGTGCTCAATGTCAAGGGTTTTGCCGTGGTCCCTGCCGGGAAGTTCAACAAGATCGTCCCCAACAGGGATGTCAAGGAGAACAGTCTGCCGACAACGCTGGAGGGGAGCAGCGGCGAGCAGTACGTCACCCACCTCGTCCCCCTGCAGAACGTCGACGCCACGCTCCTCGCCACCACGGTTTTGACCCCCCTGGTCCCCAAGACCAGCAACATCGTCGCCTACGCGCCGGCCAACACCCTGATCATCACCGACACGGCGGCCAATATCACGCGGCTGCTTAAAATCATCCAGGAACTCGACGTTACCAGCGCCTTCGAGGCCCTGGAGATCATCCCCCTCGAATATGCCAGTGCCGACGAAGTCGCCCAGATCTGCACCCAGGTCATCACCCAGGTGACGGCCACCCCAAGGCGCGGCCGGGCCGCCCAGACAGCACAGGTCGCCGGCGCCACCGGCAGCAAGGTTCTACCCTACTCGCGTACCAACGCCCTGGTGGTGATGGCCACCGCCGACGACATGGCCACCATCAAGGGCCTTGTGCGGCAACTCGACCAGAAGCCTTCCCGGGAGCGCTCACACATCAACGTCTATTATCTGGAGAACGCCGACTCCGAAACGCTGGCCAAGACCCTCAACGAGATCCTTACCGGCATCAAGGCCCAGACCCGCCAGGCACTGCCGACTGCGGCCGGCCAGGCAGCAGCCGCGCCGCTGGCCGGCGAACCGGTGACGATCACCGCAGACAAACCGACCAATTCCCTGATCATCAATTCCAACCCTGAGGACTACGAGATCATCCAGCAGATCGTCCGGCAACTCGACGTCAAGCGCAAACAGGTCTTCGTCGAGGCGCTCATTCTCGAACTATCGATGGACGCCACTCAGAGGCTCGGCGCTTCCTTGCAGGGAGCGGTCGACGTCGGCGGCGACAGCCTCATCTTCGGCACCAGCAACCTGAACACCGGCCCGGCCTTTCTCTCCGACCTGGCTTCCAGCTCCGGCACCTCCGGCATCCCTTCCCTGCTTGCGCAATCGATTGAGGGTATCCTTCTGGGGGGCCTCTTCAATCCCATTACCGTCAAAGGCCTCGATGGCCAGGACGTCACTATTCCCGCCCTGTCCGCCCTGATCGACGTTTCCCGACGCGACGCCGACGTCAAAATCCTTTCCGCCCCTAGGCTGCTGACCTCGGACAACGAGGAGGCGGAGATCATCGTCGGCTCCAACGTGCCGATCATCTCCTCGCGCCTCACCGACACCGGCGGCACCGGGCTGGCGCAGAGCGTCTCGGTCGAGCGCAAGGACGTGGCCCTGACCCTGCGCTTCACCCCGCAGATCACCGAGGGGAATCTGGTGCGGCTGAACGTCCTGCAGGAGATCACGGATATCGCCCAATCCAACCCGAACGTCGGCGATCCGAACCAGGTCGGCCCCACGCTCACGAAGCGCCTGGTGCGCAACACGGTGCTCGCCGAAAACGGCCGTACCATCGTCCTCGGTGGCCTGATCGGTGACCAGGTACAGGAGACCATCGCCAAAACCCCCCTGCTCGGCGACATCCCGGGTCTCGGCTGGCTTTTCAAGCGCAAGCTCAAGGTCTCTCGGAAGACCAACCTGCTGCTCTTCATTACCCCGCACATCATCCGCAACGGCGACGACCTGGCCGCGGTCACCCGCAAGAGCCGTGATGCCATGGACAGATTTCAGGATGAGGGTCTGACCCCCGGCTGGTCGATTGATCTGCCGCCGGGCGAGTCGTTGCCCGCGCCCGCCGCCGAGCCGGTAGAAACGGGGAACTGAGCCGATGCTACGCTGGAAACGCCTCGGCGAAATCCTGCAGGAGGAATTCAAGATACCTGCCCGGCGCATCGAGGAGGCTCTTGCCCGCCAGCCCGAAGCCGGCAGCAGGCTTGGTGAAATCCTGCTCGGCATGAAGGTCCTCACCCCCGAACTGCTGGCCAGAGCTCTGGCCAACCAACAGGGGTGCCCCTACCTTGAGGCGATCCCCCCCGAGCCACCCGGCGCCGAAGTGCTTGAACTGGTACCGATCAACTTTGCCAAGGAGTTCCGCATTTTTCCCATGGAACGGAGCGACGGACGGCTCACGGTGGTGGTGGCCGATCCGCTCGACGTTCGCCCGCTCAACGACCTGGCGGCGCTGACCGGCGATGCCATCGATATCTGCGTCACCACCCCCGAGGAGATTCTGCGCGCCATCAACCGGGGGTACGAGCGCCGGGCCGGCGAGGCCCAGGAGTTCGTCCACGATATCGGGGGCGGGCCGGCCGACAGCCTGAGCCGTGATCTCGAACCGGCTGACCTCCTCGACGCCTCCGATGAGGCGCCGATCATCCGCTTCGTCAACAGCCTGATCACTCAGGGGTACAAGGAGCGGGCGAGCGACATCCACATCGAGCCTTTCGAGACCGAACTGATCGTTCGCTATCGCATCGACGGCATCCTCTACGAAGTTCTACGCCCGCCGCACAAGGCCCAGGCCAGCATCATCTCACGCCTGAAGATCATGGCCAACCTCAATATCGCCGAAAAGCGCCTGCCCCAGGACGGCCGTTTCCGGGTGCGCATCGCCGGCAAGGATGTCGATGTGCGCGTCTCCACCCTGCCGACCGCCTTCGGCGAGCGCGTGGTGCTGCGCCTGCTCGACAAGTCCTCCAACGTGCTGAACCTGGAGGATCTCGACATGGGTGAGGCCCTGCTCAGGCAGGTGGTCGGCATGATCAGCAAAAGCCACGGCATCTTCCTGGTCACCGGTCCGACCGGCTCGGGCAAGACCACGACTCTCTACGCCGCCCTGACCCGGCTCAACAACCGGGAGAAGAACATCATTACCGTCGAAGATCCCATCGAATACCAGCTCTCCGGCGTCGGCCAGATCCAGGTCAACCCGAAGATCCACCTGACCTTCGCCGCCGGCCTGCGCTCGATCCTGCGCCAGGACCCGGACATCATCATGGTCGGCGAAATCCGCGACGGTGAAACCGCCGAGATCGCCGTGCAGTCGGCGCTGACCGGTCACATGGTCTTTTCGACCCTGCACACCAACGACGCCGCCGGCGCCCTGACCCGCCTGGTGGAGATGGGGATCGAGCCGTTTCTGGCCGCCTCCTCCATTGTCGGTATCCTCGCCCAGCGCCTGGTGCGCAAGATCTGCCCCGACTGCCGACAGAGCTACCAGCCTGCGGCTGAAGTGATCCGCGAGATGGGCCTGGCCGATGCGGTACCTGCCGGCGCCACCTTCTACCGTGGCGAGGGCTGTCCCAAGTGTATGGATATCGGCTACCGGGGCCGCACCGGCATATACGAACTGCTGAGTGTCGACGAGCAGGTGCGCGACCTGCTGCTGCAGAACAAGGACGCCGCCAGCATCAAGGCGGCGGCGATGCGCAAGGGGATGAAGACTCTGCGCGACGCCGGTCTGGTCAAGGCGCTGGCCGGGGAGACCTCCATCGAGGAGGTCCTGCGCGTCACCCAGGAGGAGGTCTAGGGTGCCGCTTTTCGACTATGCCGGCTTCGATGCCGGCGGCAGGAAAGTCTCGGGGGTAACCGAGGCGACCGGCAAGCGGGCCGCCCTGCAGAAACTGCGCGCCGAGGGGATTTTTGCCACCGAGCTGCGGGAGGAGAGCGCGGCGCCGAAACGGCGCATCACCCGCCTGCGCTTTGCCGGTGCGGTGCCCGCCAGCGAACTGGCCAGTGCCACCCGCCAGCTGGCAACCCTGCTCGGCGCCGGCCTGCCGCTGGACGAGGCCCTCTCCAGTGTCGCCAGCCAGCTCGAACACCACGGAATGATTCGGGCGCTGGGCCGGGTGCGTGAAGAAGTCATTCAGGGTGAATCCCTGCACACAGCTCTCTCGCACCATGCCGGGATCTTTCCGCTCCTTTACGTCAACATGATCCAGGTCGGTGAAAGCAGCGGCAGCCTCGACCAGGTGTTGCAGCGGTTGGCCGACTTTCTCGAGGACCAGGCCCGGCTGAGGTCGCGAATCCGTTCGGCCATGGCGTACCCGGTGCTGATGGCCCTGATCGGCACGGGAGTGCTGTTTTTTCTCTTCGCCTTTGTCGTCCCCAAGGTGACCCGGATGCTTGAGGACCTCGATCGGGCGCTGCCCCTGCCGACTCTGCTGCTGATCCGCAGCAGCGATTTTCTCAGTGCCTGGTGGTGGCTGCTGCTGATCCTGCTGGCACTGGCGGGGGTCGCCCTGCATCGTTACCGCGGCACGGAAGAGGGGCGCCTCCGGCTCGACCGGATGGCTCTGAATGCCCCGCTGTTCGGCAAGCTCAACCTGCTGATCGCTACCGCCCGGCTGACCCGCACCCTCGCAACGCTGCTCCACAGCGGCGTACCGATGCTGACCGCCCTGGACATCTGCGGCAACCTGCTGGAGAACCGGGTCCTGCGCCAGGCGATCGTCGACACCACCATCGCGGTTCGCGAAGGCGAAGGACTCGCCGCCCCCCTGAAGCGCTCCGGGGTGTTTCCCCCCATGGTCGCGCAGATGGCGGCGGTCGGTGAGAAGAGCGGCGAGATGGAGAACATGCTGCTGCGTGTCTCCGAAGCCTATGAACACCAGGTCGAAATGTCGATCAGCGGGCTGCTCTCGCTGCTGGAGCCACTGATGATTCTGTTCATGGGGACCGTTGTCGGCTTTATCGTCATGGCGATCCTGCTGCCGATTTTCGAAGCCAGTCAGGGGATGGGATAAACCGTGAGGCGTGAGGCGTGAGGGGTGAGGCGTAAAGGCTTTTTCTCCTCACTCCTCACCCCTCACGCCTCACTGAAAATGTCACCAATGCAAGGAGTAGATATGAAAAGTTCGCGAATTACCGATACCCGGGGCTTTACCCTCATCGAAATCATGGTCGTGGTGGTGATTCTTGGTATTCTCGCCGCCATTGTCGTGCCCCGGTTGCTCGACCGGCCGGAGGAAGCGCGGATAACCAAGGCGAAGACCGATATCAAGGGAATTGAACAGGCCCTCGGCATGTTCAAGCTGGACAACGGCTTTTTTCCCGCTACCGAGCAGGGGCTCGCAGCCTTGGTCGAGATACCGACTGTGGGGCGCATTCCCACCAGGTATCAGGATAGCGGCTATCTGAAAAAGGTCCCGGTCGACCCTTGGGGGAACCCCTATGTGTACATCTCCCCCGGCATTCACGACAGTTTCGACATCATCTCTTACGGTTCCGACGGCGAACCGGGGGGCGAAGGGAATAATGCCGACATCAACAGCTGGGAACTTGAATAAGGAGTCCGGCTTCACCCTGATCGAGTTGACGATCGTCGTCCTGCTGCTCGGGCTGTTTTCCGCGCTGGTGGTGCCCAGACTCCCGGGTGTGGGCGAAGACGGCCTGAAGAGTTCGGCCCGGCGGATCGCCGGCACGGTCAAGTACTTCTTCAACGAGGCGGCCCTCACAGGGCGTCCGCACCGACTGGAATACAACCTGGACGCGGGGACCTTCCGCGTCCGGCGCATCGAGGCGGATGGGGAGGTGGTCGAACTGAGCGGAACCGGCCGGGAACAGCGACTCAAGGGGCGTGTGCGGTTCAAGGACATCGCCATCCCCGCCCGGGGCTCCTTCAACCAGGGGGAGGTGACCACCGAGATCCAGCCGGTCGGCTGGATGGAAGAAACAGTCGTCCATCTCGAGGAAGAGGGTGGCCGCACGCTGACCCTGCGGATCATGCCTTATACCGGAACCACCGAGGTCTTCGACGGCTACCGGGAGTTTGATTGAAAGCGCTGAAGATACGGGAAAAAGGGTCGGATGTGCGCGGCTTCTCCTTGCTGGAGACGATGATCGCACTGGCGATCATCGGCATCGCCCTCGTGACCCTGCTGGGTCTGGGCAACCGCTCCATCACCATCAGCGACCGCCTGCAGAAGATCACCCAGGCGACCCTGCTGGCCCAGGAGAAAATGACCGAGACCGAGCTGACGTCTCAGGCCGGGAACCTCGATCTGCAGAACGAGGAAGGCGGATTCGACGTCCCCTTCGAGATTTATCGCTGGCGCACGGACTTCGAGGAGACACCGCTGGCGGCGGTCAGGATGGTGACGGTAACCGTCCTCTGGGGGGATGAAAACAAGAATGAGCTGGTCGAACTCACTTCCTTCGTCTTTCGTTGGGACACCGCGCCATGAACAAGTCGGAGCAGGGTTTTACCCTGGTCGAGATCCTGGTCGCGGTCAGCATCAGCAGCATATTGCTGGTCACCATCTATGGCGTCTTCACCACCATGAGCAATGCCAAGATCCGGGTGGAAACCGAAGGGGAAGGGTACCATCAGGCACGGGTCATTTTCGACCGCATCGGCCGGGAAATCCGCAGCAGTTATGTCGACCCCAAGGTTCAGGAGACCCGGATGCAGGGAGGGATCGACGATCAGGGCATCCCCTATCTGGCGCTGGCCACCACAGCCGGCACGCCCCGGCAGGGGGGGACGAGCGGCGTCGTCCTGGTTCGCTACGAACTGCGTCAGGACGCCGACGAGGCATCCGAAAAGCCATCCTTGTTTCGCAGTGAAACGCCTGAGCTCGCCGAGGGCGAGTCGCCGACGACCTACCGTATGGCGAGGGGCATCGAAGCGTTGCGGGTGCGTTTTCTGCACGACGGCGAATGGCGGGACGAATGGCCGCCCGAGACCGGCTTCGGCCCGCCGCAGGCCGTTGAGGTCACACTGTCCCTGGTGATCGACGAGACTTCCGTCCCGTTCCGTTCGGCCTTCGAGGTCCCTGACATCGGGGCGAACTGATGCGCATTCTACGCCAGGAAAAGGGAATGGTCCTGCTGCTGGTGCTGGCGGTGGTCGCCCTGCTGAGCGCCCTGCTGAGCGAGTTCGCCTTTTCCACTTTGGTCGACATGCGGCTCACCGAAACCTTCCGCGACCGGACGCGGGCCTACTATCTGGCCAAGGGGGGCGTCACTGTCGGCCAGATGCTGCTGAAGATGGACCTCAACAGCTACGATGCCCTTGCCCCCGAAGAGCTCTGGTCCCAAGGGGTGAGCAGCTACCCCGTCGGAGAAGGATGGATTTCGGTCGACATTGAGGACCTCGGCGGAAAACTGGACATCAATTCGCTGGTCCGCCCGGACAGGGTCAGCCCCGACGCCGTCAGCAAGGAGCGCTTTTACCGGTTTTTCGCCAACCTCGGGGAAACCGACCCGGAGGGGCTGACCGCCGCGCTGATCGACTGGATTGACAAGGACTCCGACCCCTATGTCGATCTCGTCAGCGGGGCAACCGGTGCCGAGGACGACTACTATCAGCGGCAGACGCCCCCGTACCGCAGCGCCAACCGGCCGTTGCGCTCCCTGGACGAACTGGGGATGGTGCGCGGCTTCACTGCGGAGCTCATCGGCCGGATCGAGCCACACGTTGCGGTCTACGGCAGCACCAAGATCAACGTCAACACCGCCAGCGCGGAAGTGCTCATGGCTTTTTCCAAAGAGCCCATCATCAACCGGGACGCGGCGGAGCAGATCATCGAGCGTCGGCGCAGCCAGCCGTTCGAGACGGAAGGCGAACTCATCGAGCTCAACAGCATCAGCGGTCTGGAGAACCTTTTGCGAACCGATCTCACCGTGACCGGCGGGTTCTACCGCATCCGCTCCACGGCCGAGGTCAACGACGGCGTCAGAAGGATCGAAGCGTTCGTCGACAAGACCAGCGGCAAGCTCCTCTATCAAAAGGTGGATTGA
>Ga0299906_10001054_pt1 | contig 24078 bp, 22 predicted proteins | sample RVTome_14_FD_200259 | JGI IMG/M metagenome (GOLD analysis project Ga0299906, IMG submission 200259) | Soil microbial communities from uranium-contaminated site in the Upper Colorado River Basin, Wyoming, United States - RVT145D125 (version 2) ...
CTCCCACGAGGAGTCGTCGAAATCCGCCCAGCCCGCGTGGGGGCTGTAGTCGTAGGTCCGGTTCGGCGCGCCCGTGGGCTGGCCGTCGGGACCCGCGGCCTTGAAGCCGGTCTCGACGACGGCGACTTCGTGGTAGCGCCACTGGCCCTGGACCAGGGCCGCGCCCTCGGCGGTCGCGAGATCGATTACGGCGTCGGGGGCCTTCGAGAGAAGATCGTCCTCGACGGCGAGCGCCTGCGAAGCGCAGGCACCCGCCACCAGGACGAAGGCCAAGACTCGCGGAAAGCCCATCACAGCACCTTCACCACGTAGTAGTTCACCGTGCCCTGGACTTCCTTGAACCAGTGAGGCGTTCCTTTGGGGACGATGATGACGTCGCCCTTTCCGAGCTTGCGCGCGGTACCGCCGTTGATCGCAACACCGCGGATCTCCCCGGGTCCGGTCGAACGGCCGTCCACCACCTTGCCTCCGGTCACGAACGTGACCGACCCCTCGAGCATATAGATGATGTCGGTCTCGCCTTCGTGAACCTCGGCCTCTCCCGCCTTCTCGCGATGGCTCGCGTGAACCTTGTAGTCGCCGACCTCGATCAGCGGCATGCCCTTCTGGAACGCGGCGGCGACTTTCGCGCCCTCCAGGTAGAAGACGTCAGTCGTGGAGACGGCGCCGAGCGCCGCGGCCCCAGCCATCGCGATCTCCTCGTCCTGGGGCGCGCTCATGGCTCCGCTCACCCCGATGCCGCCTATGACCTCGCCGTCGACCACGATCGGAACTCCGCCCTGGAGCGGAGTGAAATCAGGGAGTGCCACCATGGTGGTGCGGCCGTTGTTGACGACGTCCTCGAAGAACTTCGTGGGCTTCTTGAAGAGCGCGGCGGTGCGGGCCTTTCCGATGGAAACCATGGAGCCCGCGGCAAAGGTTCCGTCGAGCCGCGCCAGATAGAGGAGGTTTCCTCCCTGGTCGACGACGGCGATGGCGCTTCCCGCCCCGAGAGACCTGGCCTTGGCCTCGGCGGCGCCCGCCACCAGGCGCGCGCCCTCGATGCCGAGGTTCTTCACGGTGAGCACCTGGGCTTCACCGAGCGCGGCCCAAATCATGAGAACGACGAACGTCACGAACTTTCGAGTCATTTTCTTCACTCCTACGCCGAAGCCGCCGGCCCGCCTTCGCCAATGCTCCGGCGGGGCCGGCGCCTCGGTTCTACTTGACGACCATGGAGAACGACGCCTCACCGAGCAGGGTCTCGGCCCAGGCGCACCAGATCTCGATCTTGGCGATGTCGGCGACGTACGCCGGAACGACGATCTTCTGGTTGTACTTGTCGCCCTTGATCAGAAGCCTCTGGAGCAGGTATCTGTTCCCCTTCGAGTCCACGACCTGCCAGTGGGGCGCCGGGGTGTCGGGAACCTTGAAGTCCGCGGAGAGCGTGAGGACGTTCATCCCGTTCTCCTTACCGTGGGTCACGGTGCCGGTATTGGCCTTCGGGCCCATGAAGGGTCCGCTCACGTGGGTGGTGTCGGCCGCGGCGGCCATGGAAGCGGCGACCGAAAGAAGCGCAACCGTCATCGAGAGCTTGCGAAGCATTCCTGTTTCCTCCTGTTTCGCCCGCCCCGGTTCTTCGAGGCGGCGCGTTCGCGATTACAGATGAACGATTCCGGGGAAGGTTTCAGCGAAACCCGGTGAGCGGGAAGGCATCTCTACTTGCGGACGCGAGGTGACGATGAACGCGAATGGAAACGGAAGCGGGCGGCCCTGGTCGATCGTTCTTGCGGGTGGAAGAGGGGAAAGGCTGGCCTCGTTCACCGAGCGCTGGCTCGGGCGTCCGGTGCCCAAGCAGTACTGCGCCTTCGTCGGAGGCCGCTCGATGCTACAGCACACGCTGGATCGCGCGTCGCGAGTATCGAGTCTCGAAGATATCGTCACCGTCGTCGCCCGCGAGCACAAAGGCTACTGGCGAAACCAGGTGAGAGGCGAGCTCGCCCGGGGGCTCGTCACCCAGCCGGTGAACCGCGACACCGCGGCGGGGATCTTTCTGCCGCTCGCCAGAGTCCGGGCCATGGACCCGGATGCCGCGGTCGCCATCTTCCCTTCGGACCACTTCATCTATCCCGAGTCGCGCTTCGTCGCGGCGGTCGAGACGGCGCTCCGCGCCGCGGGAGAGCTTCCCGAGCGGCTGATCCTTCTCGGGGTCCGGCCCGACGGGCCCGAGCCCGACTACGGGTGGGTTTTCCGCGGCCGCGAGCTCCTCAATCTGGAAGGGCTGGAAGGGCTGGAAGGGCTGGAAGGGCGAAGGGTGCATGCGGTGCGGACGTTCCTCGAGAAGCCGTCGGCCGAGGACGCGCGCGCCGCCCGGGAGGAGGGGGCGCTCTGGAACACCCTGATCATGGCGGCCAAAGTGGAGACGTTCTGGCGGCTCGGGTGGCGGTACCTTCCCGAGCTCATGTTCCGCTTCGAGAGCTACGTCGAAGCCATCGGGACCCCGATGGAGGATGCGGTTCTCTCTTCGATCTACGCCGACATGCCGATTCGGAACTTCTCCTCGGACCTCCTCCAGAGAGCGAGGACGGAGGTCGGCGCCATCGAGCTCGAAGGCGTCCTCTGGAGCGACTGGGGAAGGGCCGAGCGGATCGCCGAGACCCTCGCTCGTCTGGGAAAGCGGCCCGCCTGGGAACAACAGGAGTCGCTCGCAATCGCGGGCTGACGGGAGTACGAAACGATGCGACTACGAGCTCTCTTTCTCGCCTCGATCACAATCGCGCTGCCTCTTTCCGCCGCCGGGCATGGTCCCGAGGCGCCGATCGCGCAGGTCGAGGCCGTGGGCATGACGGTCTCGGACATGGACCGAGCCATCGACTTCTATTCGAGAGTGCTGGCCTTCGAGAAGACCTCCGATCGGGAAGTCCTCGGGGAGGACTTCGAACGGCTGCAGGGCGTTTTCGGCGCTCGCCTGCGCATCGTCCGGATGCGGCTTGGCGACGAAGAAATCGAGCTCACCGAGTATCTGGCGCCCCGGGGACGGCCCGCGCCCGTCGACTCTCGGAGCAACGACCTCTGGTTCCAGCACATCGCCATCATCGTGAGCGACATGGACGCCGCTTACCAGAGACTCCGGGAGCACAAGGTCCAGCACTCGTCGCCCGCTCCCCAGAGGCTTCCGGATTGGAACCCGAACGCGGGCGGCATCGAGGCGTTCTACTTCAAGGACCCCGATGGAAGGCCTCTCGAGATCCTCGAGTTTCCCGAGGGCAAAGGCGACCCGAAGTGGCGCAGGCTCGCTGTCCCGGGGAAGCTGTTTCTGGGAATCGACCACACGGCGATCGCGGTGAGCGACACCGAGGACAGCCTCGAGCTCTATCGCGACCGGCTGGGCCTCGAGGTGGTGGGCCACTCCGAGAACTACGGGCCGGAGCAGGAGCGGCTGAACAACGTCTTCGGGGCCCGGCTCCGCATCACGGCATTGCGCGCGGGAGCCGGACCCGGGGTCGAGCTTCTGGAGTACCTCGCGCCCGGAGACGGCCGACCCATGCCGGCCGACGAGCGCGCCAACGACCTGATCCACTGGCAGACGATTCTGACCAGCCCCGAGGCGCGGGAGCTCGCTTTCGAGCTCCTCGCCGGAGGGACGCCGTTCGTGTCCCCGGGAGTGGTGGAAATCGACGAGCCGGGCTACCCCTTCGCCGAAGGCTTCCTGGTCCGCGACCCCGACGGACACGTCCTTTCGGTGATGAAGGCTGTAACCCCAACCGGGCGTCCGGCATCTCTGGAGGAGAAATGACCTGCCAAGACTTCATCGAGTTTCTCCTGGACTACCTGGACGGCGGTCTCTCCAACGCCCAGAAAGCCCTGTTCGAAGAGCACCTTTCGGTCTGCCGCTCCTGCGTCGCGTACCTCAGCAACTACCGGGACACGGTCGAGCTTTCGAAGGCGGCGCTCTCTGACCCCGAGGGACCCGTCCCTGAAGAGGTGCCCGAGGATCTGGTGGCCGCGGTCCTGGCCGCCCGCAAGGCTGGAGCCCGGTGATGCGGGCCTCCGAGGAATGGCTGGAAGCCGACGGACTCGGGGGCTTCGCGTCCGGTACGGCCTCCGGGATTCGGACGCGCCGCTATCACGCTCTTCTCCTTTCGGCGACGACTCCGCCGACGGGACGGATGGTCCTGGTCAACGGATTCGATGCCTGGGTGACGACGGGGGCGGGCACGTACGCCCTCACGTCCCAGAAGTATCAGCCCGGAGTCCGCCACCCGGATGGCGAAGATCGCATCGAGAGCTTCGAGAACAGCCCCTGGCCCACGTGGCGCTTCCGCCTCGAGGACGGAACGCGCGTCGTGCAGGAGGTTACCGCCGCCCATGGCCGGCCCGCGGTCGCGGTCCGGTTCGCCCTCGAGGGCGAGCCCCGGAAGGCGACACTCGTCGTGAGGCCGTTTCTCTCCGCGCGGGACTACCACTCGCTCCATCATGAGAACCCTGCGTTCCGGTTCGACGCGGACGTATCCGGAGAGCGCATCGGGTTTCGTCCCTACGAGGGAGGGCCTCCTGTCGTGTTTCTCGCGAACGGCGCTTACCGACACGACCCGGCCTGGTACCGCAATTTCCTCTACGAGGCGGAGAAGGAGCGCGGCCTCGACTTCAGCGAGGACCTCGCGTCCCCCGGGGAGATTCGGTTCGACCTCGAGAAAGGCGACGCGAGCTGGATCCTCTCCTCGGAAGAGGAGGAGCTCTCGAATCGATCCGCCTCGAGCCTGCTCGAAGAGCTGCATCGGGACGAACGGAAGCGCCGCGAGGGATTTCCCACCGCCTTTCACCGGGCCGCAGATGCCTATCTCGTTCGGCGAGGGAACGGAAGCACGATCGTCGCCGGATATCCGTGGTTCACGGATTGGGGACGAGATACCTTCATCGCCCTTCGAGGACTCTGTCTTTCTACCTCTCGGTTCGAAGAAGCGGAGAGGATCCTTCTGGAGTGGGCGGACGCCGTGTCCGAGGGAATGCTCCCCAACCGATTTCCCGACCACGGGGAGGCGCCGGAGTTCAATTCGGTCGACGCCTCGCTCTGGTACGTCGTCGCCGTCGAGGACTTCCTCGCGCGCGCCGGAAGGGTCGCCGCGGCGACCCGAAGGAAGCTCATCGACGCCTCTCAGGCGATCCTCGAGGGTTATTCCCGCGGCACGCGCTACCGAATTCACGCGGACGACGACGGCCTTCTCGCCGCGGGCGAGCCGGGGGCGCAGCTCACGTGGATGGATGCCAAGGTCGGCGACTGGGTGGTGACCCCGCGGATCGGAAAGCCGGTCGAGGTCCAGGCTCTCTGGCTCAACGCGCTCTCGTTCGGGAGCGGCTTCTCGAGCTCGTGGAAGGCGACGTACGAGAAAGGACTCCGGTCGTTCGAGGAGCGCTTCTGGAATCCCGAAGGGTATCTGCACGACGTCGTCGATTCCGATCACGTGAGAGGCGCCGTCGACTCCTCGTTCCGGCCGAACCAGATCTTCGCCGTCGGCGGGCTTCCGCGATCGGTCGTCCGCGACCGGAAGAAAATGCGCTCGGTGGTGGACTCGGTCGAAAAGCGCCTCTGGACTCCGATGGGACCGCGTTCCCTCGCTCCCGAAGACGCCCGGTACGTGCGCCGCTACGCCGGGGGCGTTGTCGAGCGCGACGGCTCCTATCATCAGGGAACGGTCTGGCCCTGGCTCGCCGGGCCGTTCATCGAGGCGTGGGTGCGCGCCCGGGGTGAGACCGCGAAGGCGAAGCGGGAAGCCCGCACGCGTTTTCTCGAGCCGCTCCTGTCCGCCGCCGTGTCGGGGCACATCTCCGAGATCGCGGACGGCGAGGCGCCCCACGCTCCCCGAGGTTGTCCATTCCAGGCGTGGTCCGTGGGCGAGGCGCTGCGCGCCAGGCAGTATTTGGAAGAGGCGATGAAGGCGGTCGCCTGAAAATCATGCTCGATTCTCTAAGGCGTCACTGGCCGGAGTACGTCATCGAAGCGGCCGGGCTCGGTTTCTTCATGATCGCGGCCTGCGCCTTCGGGGTCGCGCTCGAGCATCCGGCCTCCCCCCTCCGGGAGCTCCTGCCCGCATTCCCGCGGCGGGCCCTGACGGGCCTCGCGATGGGCGCGACCGCCGTCGCCATCATTTACTCTCCCTGGGGCAAACGCTCGGGCGCGCACATCAACCCCGCGGTCACCTGGACGTTTTTCCGTCTGGGGAAAATCGAAGGATGGGATGCCTTCTTCTACGTTCTCGCCCAGTTCGCCGGAGGCGTCGCCGGAGTGGTGATCGCGGTCCTCGCGCTCGGGGCACTCGTGGCCCACCCGAGTGTCAACTATGCCGCCACCGTTCCCGGACCCTGGGGCATCCCCCTCGCGTTCGCGGCCGAGATCGCGATGTCCTTCCTCATGATGTCGATGATCCTTCTCACGACGAACCGGCCGAAGCTCTCCCGCTTCACCGGGGTCTTCGCCGGAGTCCTGGTCTTCACCTTCATCACGCTGGAAGCGCCGATCTCGGGAATGAGCCTCAACCCCGCGCGCACCTTCGGCTCCGCGTTCAACGCCGGGCTCTGGACGGCGCTCTGGCTCTACTTCGTGGCGCCGCCCCTGGGAATGGTGCTCGCCGCCGAGGCTTACCGTCGGCGCTCGGCATCGGTGCCGGTCCGATGCGCGAAGCTTCACCATGAGAACGACGAGCGCTGCATCTTCCGCTGCGGCTACGCGACTTGAGCTGCGATCAGCGCGCCAGCGCGAGAAGATCCATGGGATTGACCCGGGCATCTCCGAGTCGCACGCCCCAGTGAAGGTGCGCTCCGGTTACCCTCCCGCTGGCCCCAACGGTCCCGAGGGGGGCGCCGCTCTCGACGAGGGTGCCGAGCTCGACGCCGATCGAGCTCAGGTGCCCATAGAAGGAGTACAGGCCGAAGCCATGATCCAGAATCACCGTGGTTCCGAGAAAGAACATGTCCTTGGCCAGGACCACTCGGCCTCGTGCCGTCGCCAGAACCGGACTTCCTGCGGGAGCGGAGAAGTCCTCTCCGCTGTGCGGGCTTCGAGGTCGACCGTTGAAGACCCTTCTCTTGCCGAAGCTCCCCGAAGGCTCGTATCCAGTGACGGGCGCGCGGAAGCCCCGGTGCCACAGTCGCTCCCGGGTGGTCGCGGAAAACACGCGGCCTAACTCCGCCGCTTCCCGTCTCGATCGGGCCTGATCCTGGGGGCTCAGCTCCACGTACTCGGGAGCGACGTCGAGCCGCTGGATGGCGAACGCTCCGTCCGTGACCACGATCTCCAGCTGGCAGTCGGCCGCGGGCCCGGTCTCGGGAACCGCCCTTGCGCGAAGGGAGGAGGCGCCGGGGCTCTCGTAGAGATCCACGCCGACGAGTGCCTGGAAGACGCGCGCGTCCGCGTCGTGCCAGAAGAGGAGCTCGTCCCCCGCGAAGAAGCCCTCGACCGATGCGAGCGGCGATTCGCTGCGCACCTCGACGATGCCGATGCTTCCTTGCTTCGGCGCGGGGTCCGAGACACGGAACGAGACGTTCTCGCTGCAGCGAACGGTCGCGACCTTGATCTGCTCGCCCGACCGAGCTTCCGCAGCGGAAAAGAGAAGCGCACCGACGAACCGGACGACTCCCGCACGCGAAAAGAACACCGTCGACTCCCCTCGTCCATGTTACCTCTGGTGACCTGACTTTGAGCTACCATCTCGCGCATGAGTACCCCGGATGACGTTCGCGAACAGCTGCTCCGGGCGTTGCAGGGAGGATCGGCGCATCCCGAGGTGACGTCGGCGCTCGAGGGGGTGCCGGCGGCCGCCCGAGGGCGTAGCGCCCCCGGACTCCCGCATACGCTCTGGCAGCTCCTCGAGCATCTGCGTCTCGCCCAGAGGGACATCCTGGATTTCGGGCGCAGGCCCGACCATGAATCCCCGGCGTTCCCGAAAGGCTACTGGCCCGAGTCGGAAAAACCTCCGAGCGACCCCGCCTGGGGAGAAAGCCTCGCCGCCTTTTACACCGACCTCGAAGCCCTTCAGAAGATCGTGGCCGACCGAAACGTCGATCTCACGGCACCGATTCCGCATCTCGACGGGCCGACCTGGTTCCGCGAGGTCATGCTGGTCGTGAGCCACAACGCCTATCACCTGGGCCAGGTCGTCCAGGTGCGCCGCGCCCTCGGCTGCTGGGAGAACTAGAGAGCTCGTTCGACCAAGAAGTCTTGACGAAGCCGGGCAGCATCGAGTTGCGCGGCTTGGCCCAGGATGCTGTAGAATCTACATTAGTGTAGAATATACACCGGGCTGAAAGGACCCGTGCGATGTCGACAACACAAATATCGGCGCATATTGCGGAGGAGACCAAAGAGCGTCTTGATCGCTTTGTCCGCCGGACGGGCCAGACTCGGGCGCGGGTGATCGAGGACGCATTGCTCCAACACCTACAGGCGCTCGAAGAGCTTCCAGCGGATGTCCTCGTGCCCGCCCGTGTCGTTTTGACGGCAGAGAGCGCGGCCGTGGTGCGCGACGCGATCACCCGTCCGCCCAAACCGACGAAGGACATGAAGCGTCTCTTCGATGACCGTTGAGATTCGAGCGCTTCGCAAATCCGACCAACGAGAAGAGTTTCACTCGGGCGACGAGGCGCTCGACCTCTACTTCCGTCGTTACGCCGGCCAGAACCAATTTCGACATCACCTCGGCGTCACCTACGTGGCCATCGAAGAGGAGCGCATCCTGGGATTCGCGACCGTCTCGCCTGGCTCGCTCGATGCGGAGGAACTTCCTTCCGGGCGGCGTCCTCCACCCTACCCTGTGCCAATTCTACGCGTCGCTCGACTCGCGGTGGACGAATCCGCCCGGGGACGACGACTGGGTGAGGCCCTCCTTCGGTTCTGCATCGAGCTCGCCGAGCAATTGAGGGAGGAGTTCGGCTGCGTGGGCCTGCTCGTAGATGCGAAACCCGACGCGATCGCGTTCTACGAACGCTACGGTTTCCAGATTGTGGAAGTCGTCGAGGGTGCCGCTGAGCAAAAACCCGAGCCAACCCCAATGTTTCTCGCGCTGGGTTCCATACCACCTCGCAAGTAATATCGTCATGGGCGCGACTTCGTCGGGCGCTCTCTTCCGGCCGTAGGCCCACCGGTCTCCGGGTGACGATTCCACCGCCGGAGAGAATAGCCGCCGCTGGATGGAGGGTGGAGCCTTAGAACCCGGCGCCGGCTCGCGCGTTCTCGGCGAGGGCGCTCAGCATCCAGAGGTCGGAGTCGACGGAGACCCGGACGAAGACGAGCGTCCGCCCGTCGGGGGACAGCGCCGGCGTATCGATGCTCGCGCCGCGGATGGCGAGAACTTCCCGGAATTCCTTCGTGACTCGATCCACGACGAAGAGCTTGAAGTCGGGCTCGTAGTGAGCGGGGTCCCGCGCCCGGCCGGGGCCCAGAGCTTGAAAGAGAATCCTCCGGCTGTCGGGGAGCCATACCGGAAACATCCCGAAGTCGAGGATCTCCTCGTAGCCTCGCGTCGAGAGGGAGTAGGTCGCGATGCCCGAGCGCAGTCCGGACTTCGACTGCAAGTAGCCGACGATCGTCTGGCTGTCGGGGGACCAATCGAGAGGGACGAACTCGCTTCGCTCCGAAGGATACGGAGGAAGGAGCTCCGGCGTCTGTTCACTCCAGGCAACGTCGGGGTCGATGAGGAAGCCGGTGGTGTTGCGGCTGCTGAAGAGGAGCTTCTTCCCATCGGGGGACCAGATGGGGTAGCGCGTCGGCTGATCCGGCAGATCGGTCAGCCGCTCGAGATCGCTCCCATCCGGCTTCACGCTCCAGATCTCGTACTTGCCGCTGCGGTTCGAGTAGAACGCGATTCTCGAGCCGTCGGGAGACCAGCGGGGGGCTCGGTCCCGGTGCGGATCGTCGGTGACCAGACGCTGATCGCTTCCATCCATGCGGACGAGGACGATGTCCTCGGGACTCTCCCGCGAGCCCACGATCCACTGCCGGTCGGGAGAGACTCGGGGGTTCGAGAACGAGCGGACGGCGCGAGACAGCGAGGCGGCGCTTCCGACGGTAGCGGCCTCGGGGTCGAAATCGAAGACCTCGAGAGATTGCGTCGTGAGCGTAGACGCGTAGACCAGGCTCGTTCCGTCGCGAGAGAAGCTCAGGTGCGCAACGAACGTCGCTGGAGCGCGGACGGGCTCGGGAGGGCCCCGGGTTTGCCCCGAGCGCTCGTCGATGGGGACCCTCCAGAGGTTCATGCTACCCCCGCGGTCGCTCGAGAAGTAGAGATACTCCCCATCGGGCGACCACACCGGGCTCCAATCGACCGCGTCGTCGCGAGTGACGGCGGTGGGCTCGCCTCCCGCCGCGGGAATGGAGTAGAGGTCTCTCTGCGCGCCGCTCTCGGCGAGACCCCAGTAGGCGATGCGGCGGCCTCCCGGAGACCAGCTCGGCTGAACGGCGTCGCCCTCGCTGAGGCGGGTAAGCTCGCCGGTCGCGATGTCGACCGTCCATAGAGCGCTCTTCGTCGGACGGTCGAAGGGAGTGCGAGAGATGGGCTCGGCGGCGAACACCAGCTTCCCTCCATCGGGAGACCAGGCGGGGTTCCAGCCGAAGGTGGTGAGACGCCGCGCCGACTCGCCCGTCGCCCCCATGACGAAGAGACCCCCGTCTTCCCGCGACGAGCGGAACGCGATGTGCCGGCCATCGGGGGAGAACGCGGGCTGCACGTCGTCGGCGGGCGAGTCCTCGGTGAGATTGATGGCGCGCTGACCGCCGGCGCGAAGAAGGTAGACATCCCAGTCCTCGTCGCCGTGGCGGCTGGAGTACGCGAGGAACCCTCCGTCGGGGGAGAGCGTGGGAAAGAGCTCGACCGCGGCGTCGGTCGTGAGCTGGGAGAAGCTTCCGGTCGCGATATCGACGCTCTCTTCCCGCCTTGCGAGAGCGAGGAGCAGGATCCCTCCCCCCACGAGAACGGCGGCCGCGGCGATCGCCCACACCCGGCGGCTCGATGCTTCCCGCTCGAGAGCGGGCTGGAAGAGCTTTCGCGAATCGAGCTCGTACTCCAGCTCCTCGAGCTCGGTTCGGACGTCGACCGCGGTCTGATATCGCCTCTCGGGATCCTTGGCGAGACAGCGTTTGATCACCCGCCCCAGATCGCGGGGAAGCCGGGGGTGGATCTCGGTGACCGCCTTCGGGGTGTCTTTGAGGATCGAAGAGAGCACCGCGGTCGGATTGGCGCCGAGGAACGGGAGGCGCCCGGTGCACATCTCGTAGAGGATGACGCCGAGGGAGAAGATGTCCGTGCGGTGATCGACGCTCTTGCCTTCGGCTTGTTCCGGGGACATATGGGAGACGGTGCCGAGGAGGTGCCCCTTCTGAGTCGCGGAGGCCTCCCCCAGGATCGCGCCTTCGGAGTCGAGCTTCGCGAGGCCGAAGTCGAGCACCTTCACCCGCCCGTCCTCCCCGATCATCACGTTTCCCGGCTTCAGGTCGCGGTGGACGACACCCCGCTCGTGCGCGGTCGCGAGAGCGTCGGCGATGTGGATCGCGACCTGAAAGAACTTCTTCAGGGGAAGACCCGCCTCGGGGATCGCGTCGCGCAGCGTGGTGCCGGTGACGAGCTCCATGGTGAGGAAGAAGACTCCGTCCTCTTCCTCGATGGAGTAGAGGTGCACGATGTTGGGGTGGTTCAGAGCGGCGACCGCCTTCGCTTCCGTCTCGAAGCGACGGCGCCTTTCGTCCGAGGCCGCCTCGGGAGGGAGGACTTTCAAGGCGACCCTCCGGCCGAGCTTTCCATCCTCGGCGGCGTAGACCCGCCCCATCCCGCCCTTTCCCAGGAACTCGACCAGACGGTAGGGGCCGAGCTGGTCACCGACCTGGACATCCCGGATCACCGGGCCGTGCTCGAGCTCCCGCGCCACTTCCTGGAAGATGGGCCCCGCGAAAACCCCCGCCGGCGTGAGCGGGTCGTCTTCCGATTCCGCGAGTGCCACGAGCTTCTCCACTTCTCGACGAAGCTCGTCATCGCCGGCGCACTGCTCGAGGAGCCATCGGGAGCGCTCCTGGGGCGAGCGATCCAGAGCTCCGTCGAGAAGCTCGTCCAACGTGTGAAAGCGTTCGCGATCCATCAAGGGTCTCGGGGAGAGCCGAAGAGCAAAGATAAGCCGGGATCCGAGGAAACGCAAAGAGCGGCAGCATCGCCACAAGATGGCCACAGTTTCGGGTCATACTCGTTTCGTGAGGCGCAAGGCGGTTCTGACGGCGTCGTTCGGGGTTCCGCTCCTCCTCGCTCTATGGGCCTTCGTCCTCGAGCCCGCGTCGCTCGAGGTCAACCGCTACGAGCTGACGCTTCCTCGGTGGCCCTCCGAGCAGGACGGCCTCCTCGTCGCTCTCCTGAGCGATCTCCACGTGGGCTCGCCGTTCAACGGCGTCGACAAGCTCGAGGCCATCGTCGCCCGGGCGACTGCGTCTCGGCCCCATATCGTTCTTCTCGCCGGCGACTACGTGATCACCGGAGTCCGGGGGGGAGATCCGGTTCCGCTGGAAACGATCGCTTCCACTCTGGCGAAGCTCCAGGCGCCTCTCGGGGTATTCGCGGTCCTCGGCAATCATGACCACTGGTACGACGGCCCGCGAGTCCGGACCGCCTTCGAGTCGGCCGGCATTCGAGTGCTCGAGAACGAGAGCGTTCGGGTCGAAGGAGGGGGATTCGATTTTCGGCTCATCGGAATCGGCGACCTGTGGGAGGTGAAACCCGACGTCGGCGCCATTCTCGAAAGCCTGCCGGAGGACCTCGCGGCGATAGCCTTCACCCACAACCCCGACGTTTTTCCCCTGGTCACGGATCGGGTCGCGTTGACGCTCGCGGGCCATACCCACGGCGGGCAGGTCGATCTTCCCTTCTTTGGAGCGCCTGTCGTTCCCTCGCGGTTCGGCGAGCGCTATGTCCGGGGCCACGTCGTCGAGAACGGCCGGCACCTCTTCGTGACCTCGGGCCTGGGGACGAGCATCCTTGCGGTGCGATTTCGCGTGCCTCCCGAAATCGCCTTGCTCCGCATCGGGAGCGCGGTCAGCTCACTCCCGCCGGTGGACCTTGCTTCTTCGCGCCCTCGACAGGGCTCCTGGTGGAAGTCCTCTCCAGCGCGGCGCCGCCTCCGCCCGAAACCCGCTCGATCTTCACCCGGGTGATGCGAAGGTTGTCCATCTCGATCACTTCCAGCCGGTAGGGCCCGAGAATGACTTGATCGCCGGCGATGGGGATGCGGCCGAGCTCTTTCAGCACCAGGCCTCCGATGGTCCGGACGTCGCTCTCCTCCTCGGTCACGAGATCGGGAAACATCTCCTCGACCTCGTTCAGAGGCAGCCCTCCATCGACGATGGTTTCCCCGCCGCGCCGCTCGACCTCGAGCTCCATCTCGTCGAACTCGTCGCGGATCTCCCCCACCAGCTCCTCGAGCACGTCCTCGAGCGTGACCACCCCGGCGACGCCGCCGTACTCGTCCACCACGATCGCCATGTGAGTATGGGTCGCCTGGATCGTGCGCAGGAGAGCGTCGATCGAGGCCCGTTCGGGCACGAACAGCACCGGACGTTTGATCGACTGCAGGACGCTCCCGCCGCGCTCGGCGTCGGCATCGAGGATCAAGGTGATGAAGTCCTTGATATGGATCATGCCGATGACGTTGTCGGCGCTCCCCTCCGCCAGAGGGTAGCGGGTGTGCTGCTGCCCGCGCACGATCGCGAGGTTCTCGGCGATCGACTTGTTCACGAACAGGCACACCATATCCACCCGCGGGGTCATGATCTCCGCCACCTCGCGCTCCGAAAAATCGATCACGTTCTCGAGCAGGCGCCGTTCGGTGGCGTTGAGGACCCCGTGGGCGTGGCTCGCTCCCACGATCATCCGCAGCTCCTCGGAGGAGTGCGCCTGTTCCGTCTCGCCCACCGGCTCGATCCCCACCAGGCGCAGAATCCAGTTCGCGGCGCCGTTCAAGGCGATGATCGGCACGTACATCAGCCAGTAGAACGCACGCAGCGCCGGAGCGAGCCAGAGCGAGGTGCTCTCGGGCTTTCGGATGGCAAGCGACTTGGGCGCGAGCTCGCCGAGGACGATGTGCAGAAACGAGATGAAGAGGAACGCCATGGTGAAGGCGATGGTATGGACCAGCGTCGGGTTTTCGACGCCCGCGGCCCGGAGCGTCGGCTCGATCAACTGGGCCACCGCGGGCTCTCCGATCCAGCCGAGGCCGAGAGAGGCGAAGGTGATCCCGAGCTGGCAAGCGGACAAATAGGCGTCGAGGTGGGAGATGACGTTCTGGGCCACGACCGCGCGCCAGTCGCCCTGCTCCGCGAGCTCCTTGATCTTCGTCGAGCGGACCTTGACGATGGCGAACTCCGCCGCCACGAAAAAGCCGTTCAGGAGCACCAGGAGGAGCGCCGCCCCGAGCAACAGGACTTGTGTCATATGCGCCGAGAGATCCTACCCCATCCCGCCCGTGTAGGGTGGATCACCGGATTTCGCCGCTCCGCGCGGGCCCCGCCGGCGAAAGGAAACCGGCGCCCGCAGCAGTTGTGCTAGCATGGCGGTCTCGTCCTGACTGGCGGCTCCTCCATGCTCGATCTCGCGGGCCTTCCTCGCGGCGCCCTCGCGGGCGCGCTCCAGTACAACCTGGAGCGCTTCCGGTCTCTCCCGAAGGTCTACGACCACTTCCTCGCGGCGGTCGCCAGCCACTTGCGAGCGGACGCCGTCTGGCTCCGCCGGACCCTCCGGGAGAACCGCCCGGTGAGCGAGGAGTACCAGCTCGGAGCCCCGAGGTTTCGCGACGAGGTCCTCATCGGTCGCTTCCTTCGACAGGAGAGGCCCGAGGTTCCGCGGAAGCTTCTCCTGACGCCGGTGCGGGTGAACGGCCGCATCGAGGCCCTCGTCGGAGTCGAGCGACACGAACGAGAGCTCGACCGGGGTCAAGGGTGGTCGTTGAATCGACTGGCCTCGGTGCTGGCACAGGACCTCACCCGCCGGGAGGAGGAGCGGCTGACCCGGGTCCTCGACAGTATCAAGGAGAAAGTCGTCTCCGAGCTTCGCCCGCGGGACCTCGCGTATCAGATCCTGGACGGACTGCACCAGCTTCTTCACTACGATCACTCGGCCGCTCTCCTCATCCACGATTCGAGGAAGAGACTCCTGCGGGTGGAGGCGGACAAGATCGCCTGGACCAAGGCGAAGAGCGCTTTCATCGGCCACGAAGTTCCGCTGACCGACGAGATGGAGAGATTGCTCCGGTATCCGGCGCCGATCGCGACCTTCCCCGCGAGAGAGGATGCGGAGACGATCCTCGAGAAGGCGCTCTTCGACGTTCTCTACCACCACCGCGGTGATGCGCTCCCGAGGCCCAGGAGCATCCTGGCGGCGCCGCTCTTTTTCGACGACACCCTGCTCGGCCTTCTCAAGGTCGCGGCTCTCGAGCGCTTCCCCTTCGACGAGCACGACCGGAAAGTCGTCGAGAGGTTCCTGCCGGCCGCGGCGGTCGCGCTCCGCAACGCGAAGGAGCGCGTGAACCTCGAGACCCAGGCGCTGGAAGCGGAGATCCGCGCGGGGCTCACCACCCTCGCCCGCGCCGTCGCCCACGACGTGAACAACGCCATCGGGAGCCTCCTCCCGCTCGCGGAACAGGTTCGGGAGGATCTTCGCCTTGGCCGGACGGAGCCCGCGACTCTCGTCGCCGACATGGACGTCGTCATCGAGAAGGCCCTCCTCTGCAAGCGCATCTTCGGAAACATGCTGCGGCTCGGCGCGGGGAGGCCGGGCCGGGGCCCGGTGGACGTTCACACCGTGGTGCGGGAGATGCTGCCGGTCCTCAGCTCGCAGGTGGGAGGAGCGAAGGCGTCGCTTGAGCTCGACCTCGCCGAGGGCTTTCCCGTGGTCACGTTCTCCAAACCGCATCTCGAGCGCATCCTGTGGAACCTGGTGACGAACGCCTCCGAGGCGCTCTCGGACCGCGGTGGGACGGTCTCGATCCGGAGCCGGGTTTCGAAGGACGGGGGGGCGGTCATCTCGGTCGTCGACGACGGGCCCGGTATGGAACCGGAGGTTCTCGATCGGGTGATGGAGCCGTTTTTCACCACCAAGGAGAACGGAAACGGCCTCGGGCTTTCGATCTGCCGCGCCCTCGCCTGGCAGAGCGGAGGCCAGCTTCACATTCGCAGCAGCCCGGGCGCGGGCACGGAGGCTCTCCTGCTGCTGCCGCTCGAGAGCGGGGAGCCGGCTTCGCGATGAGCTCTTCCCGCGCCGAGCGCATCCTCGCCGTCGACGACGACCTCGGGATGCGTCGGGCGCTCTCGAGGACGCTCGCACCGCCGTACGAAGTCGAGCTGGCGGCAACGAGCGCGGAGGCGCGGGAGCGCCTGAAGCTCTCGCGCTTCGACGTCGCGCTCGTCGACATCCAGCTCGACGACGGCGACGGCTATCGATTGTGCCGGGAGATCCGCGAAAAGAGCCCGGAGACCGACGTCATCCTCATCACCGGCTCTCACTCCGAGCCCGACGAGAAGCTCTTCCGGTCGCTCGAGGAGGGGGCGTTTTACTTCCTCCTCAAACCCTTCGAGCGCCGCGTCCTTCGCGCTCTCGTCGATCGATGTCTCGCGCTCCAACGGGAGCGGCGGGCGAAAGAGTCGTATGCGCGGGAGCTCGCTCACGACCTCGAGCGCGCCCGTCGCTTCCAGGCGAGCCTGGTCCCGAAGGAGCCCCTGCGGGATTTCGGCTGGCACGTGGAAGGACGGCTGCGCTCCTGCGAAGCTCTCGGTGGAGATTTTTTCCTGTCGCTTCCGGGGCCGGACGGGGCGCTGATATTCGCCATCAGCGACATCGTGGGACATGGGGTCCGGGCGGCGATGTACGCCGGGATGCTGCGCTCGCTTCTGGACTCGGCGAGACGACGGGACCCCGATCCGGCGAAGGTGCAGAGCGAGCTTCTGAGCGGCATTGAGTTCTTCGAGGACGAAAGCTCGGCGACGCTGGTCTACGGCTTGCTCCTCCCCGACGGACGGCTTCGGTATTTCAACGCGGGCCATCCGCGCCCTCTCGTCGTTCGCGGGTCGTCCGAGCTCGAGTCCCTCCGGACGACGACTCTGCTCTTGAACCCGCTCCTCCCGCGGCTTCAGGGCGAGGTCGAGGAGATTCGGCTCTTCCCTGGAGAGCGCCTCCTTGCGTTCACCGACGGAGCCTACGAGGTGCTGGACGGGAGCGAGCGCGAATGGGGACTCGACGGCTTGCGGACCGCCCTCCTCGAGACCCGCGGCCGGAGCCCGGGAGATGCGCTCGACGAGATCCTCGAGCGTATCTTCGGACACGCGGCCGGCCGCCCCCTCGCGGACGACGCGACCGTTCTCCTCGTCGAGCGCACTCCTACTTGAGGAAGTAGCCGACCCACAATCACTCGGAGCGCAGCGTCCGCGAAGCGTCCACGACTGCTGCCGATCGCGCGGGGAGAAGACAGGCCAGGAGGGCCGCCCCGGCGACGATTGCCGCCACTCCGAGGAACGTGAATGGATCTAGGGGCTTCACCGCGAAGAGCAGCCCCGACATCGCGCGGGCGAGAACCGAGGCGGCAACGGCCCCAACCGCAATCCCCGCAAGAACCGGCCGCATGCCCTCCCGAACCACCAGGGCCACCACCGACCGGGACTCGGCCCCGAGGGCCATGCGGATTCCGATCTCGCGGACGCGCCGGGCCGTCGATTGCGAGACGACTCCTCCAATCCCCACGGTCGCGAGCACCAGCGCCACGAGGGCCGAGGCGGCGAGAAGAGCGAGGAGGAAGCGCTCGCGGGCGACCGACGAGGAGACCAGCTCCTCGAGGGTGGTGACGTCGTAGAGCGGAAGCGCCGGGTCGATGGCATTCAGGCGGGAGCGCATCAGGTCCGAGAGCGCTTCGGGATTCGTATCGCTCCGCACCAGCAGGTGCAGGGAGAGACTGTCCTCCTTGGGCGTGGGAGCGTAGATCGTGGGCGCCTCCTCGAGCGCCAGCGTCTCGTCGCGAACGTTTCCGACCACCCCCACGATCTCGCGCCAGCGGGAATCGGGCTCGGGCATACGGTCGAACACGATGCGCTTTCCGATGGGATCCTCGCCGGGGAAATACTTCTCGGCCAGGGCCTGGTTGACGATCGCCACCCGCGGCGCCTCGGCGCCGTCGGACCACTCGAAATCGCGTCCGCGCAGGGGCACCCGCATCGTCCGGAAGAGGGCGGGAGTGGCTTCATCGTGGCGCACGTCGATGCCGAAGCGATCGGACGGCCATCCTTCCACAGTGAAGTCGCTGGTCCAGCCGCCTTGCTTGAAGGGAAGCGCTCGGGTGGCACCCGCGCTCTCGACGCCGGGGATGGCCGCGGCCGATTGGACGAAGCTCGCGACGAAGCCCTCCCATCGGGCGGGGTTGTCGTAGCGCGCCGGCGGAACCGACACCCGCGCCACGAGCACGTTCTCCGCCTCGAACCCCGGAGAGACCCGCGTCAATCCCCAGAGGGTTCGGATCATGAGTCCCGCGCCCACGACCAGAGGAAGACTGAGGGCCACTTCGAGCGCGACGAGTGCTTTTGTCGCGCGTCTCGAGCTCCGCGACGTGGAGGCGCCTCGGGGACCGAGAGCGAGGCCTTCCTTCCGTTCCGAGGCGGAGAATCGCCAGGCGGAAAGGAGTCCCACCAGAAGGGCGCCGAGAAGGCTCACGCCGAAGGCGAACGCGACCACGGTCGCGTCGGCTCCCACTTCGTCGACGCGAGGCAACTTCTCCGGGCTCAAGGCCAGGATCGGCCTGATGATCGAAGCTCCGAAGAGAACTCCGAGAGCACCCGACGCGACGCCGAGGAGGAGTCCATCCGCGAGCCCGAGAAACAGAAGCCTCCTGCGGCTGCCTCCGAGCGCGCGGCGAATCCTCATCTCCTCGGTGCGGCCGGCGTTCCTCGCGAGCATCATGTTCGCCACGTTGATGCAGGCGATGAGGAACACGAACAGGACCGCGGCCATGAGGATCTGGAGGGGCCGCCTCGTATCTCCCACGACCCACTCGTGAAGCCCGGTCGCGCCGCTCTTCATCAGGCGGTTGGTCTCGGGATACTGAAGCTCGAGACGATCGGCGATGGCGGCGATCTCCGCTTCGGCCTCCTCCAGCGAGACGCCCTTCCGCAGGCGACCGAGGACGAATATCGAGTGGGCTCGCCGAAAGGACACCTTCGATCGGAACTCCGGCTTCCACTCCATGGGGAGCCATAAATCGGCGTCCCGGTAGGGGTAGCGGAAGCTCTCGGGCATCACTCCGACGACCCGGTGGGAAACGGAATCGAGCGTAAGAGAACGCCCCACGATCGACGGGTCGCTTCCGAACCGGCGCATCCAGAGACCGTGGGAAAGGACCGCCACGGGGTCGCTCCCTTGCCAGGTGTGGCTCTCTTCGAAAACCCGGCCCTCGACAGGCGGAACCCCGAGCACCTCGAAGAAGCCGCCGGTGACGGTGCTGGCGCGCACGACCGTCGGCTCACCTTCTACCACGAGCGCCAGCTCGTCGAGCCAGGAGTTGTACCCGGCCATTCCCTCGAAGCTCCGCGACTGCTCTTTCCAGTCGAGGTAGTTCGCGGGGGCCACCTGCGCCATGTACCAGCCCCGCTCGGAGTTTTTTTCCCAGAGCGTCACCAGGCGCTCGGGCTCCGCGAACGGCAGCGGACGGAGAAGGACCGCATGGAAGACGGAGAAAATGGCGACGCTCGCGCCGACCCCGAGGGCCATCGCCAGGACGGCGATCGCGGTGAATGCGGGCCGCGTCTTCAAACCTCGCGCGGCGATGCGAAGGTCGTGAAGGATTCGTTCCATGGTTCCTCCTCCTTTCCGAGGACGCGGAGGCCGCGAGCGCCGAAGCGCTTTGAGTCGCATGAGACGCAGCCGGATGCCCGCGAGGACGAGTCCCGAGACCTCCCGCGCCAGGAGCCGGCCCCGGCGCCGAGGGGCGTTCTCCACCCGGTCGAGAACCGTAGCCACGATCTCCGCTCCGTAACGAAGTCTTTCGTCGGCGGGGTAGACCACGAGCAGAAGCCGAAGAACGCGGTTCATGGCTTGCGGGCCGCCGATGCTTTCAGAAGGCTCTCGAGCTTCTGGGCGCCGACGAGCTTCTTGTCCCGCGCGACTCCGAGAAGCGTCGCGAGACGCCGGGTCTCGGCGACCGCGACCTCGCGGCCCCCGGCAGTGAGGCGATAGTAGCGGCGCCGCGAGTCCCCGCAGGAAGCCGTCTTCTCTTCCTCGAGGAGCCCTCCCTGCTCCAGGCGCTGAATCGCGAGATACAGGGTGCCGGTGCTCGACTTGACCGGCCCCCCGGAGGTTTCCTCGATCTCTTTGAGGATCCCGTAGCCGTGCTTCGGCCCGTCGGCGAGGGCGATGAGGATCTGAAACGAGAGGGGAGTCAGAGGCAGCCGGCCGTCCATGGCGCTATCTTGTCGCTCACTATATTGATTGTCAATATATTGCATAATAGTATCAATACGATATCGTCTCCCTTGATGAGGTTCCCATGATCCAGGAAAATGCCAAATCCGCTCCCTCCGGCTGGCTCGCGCTCGCGATCCTTCCGCCGCTCTTCGCCGGCTCGGCATATCTCATGGTCCAGGCGTTCGACCGGGATCCCTGGGCGGGACTCGGCTGGATGCTGCTCCTGATTTTCGCCGCCGTCTGTCTCGGGGGCTGTTCGTGGTGCATCCCAATCAAGGATTGGTGCTTCAGCTCTTCGGCGCCTACGCTTACACCGCGAGGAACCCGGGTCTCCGCTGGGCCAATCCTTTCTACTCCAAGCGCCGGATTTCGCTTCGGGTGCGGAACTTCGAGAGCGAGAAGCTCAAAGTCAACGACGCCGACGGAAATCCCGTCGAGATCGCCGCAGTCGTCGTCTGGAAAGTGGTGGACACCGCCGAGGCCTGCTTCGAGGTCGACGACTACGAGCACTACGTGCGGGTTCAGAGCGAGGCCGCGGTCAGAAACCTCGCGACCCGCTATCCGTACGACGCTCACGACGAGTCCCAGGTCTCTCTCCGCAGCAACACCGCGGAGGTCGCGGAGGACCTCAAGTCCGAGATACACGCCCGGCTTTCCAAAGCCGGAGTCCGGGTCCTGGAAGCTCGACTCAGCCATCTGGCTTACGCGCCCGAGATCGCCGCCGTCATGCTGCAGCGCCAGCAGGCGTCGGCCATCATCGCCGCCCGGCAGAAGATCGTGGAGGGCGCCGTGGGCATGGTGGAGATGGCGCTCGCGAGGCTCCAGCGCGATAAGGTGGTCGAGATGGACGAGGAGCGCAAAGCGGCCATGGTGAGCAATCTTCTCGTGGTCCTGTGCGGCGAACGAGCGGCACAGCCGGTGCTGAACACCGGAAGCCTGTATCAATAGGCCGGTGGCCGAGAGGAAGACGTTCCTTCTCCGGGTGGAGCCGGAGATGCTGGAAGCCCTCCAGATCTGGGCGAACGACGAGCTCCGGAGCGTGAATGCCCAGATCGAGTTCCTTCTGAGGGACGCGCTCCGAAAATCGGGCCGCCTGCGAGCGCCTCGGAAGGGAAAGTCGCTCGAGAGAGAAAAATGACAGAGCAGCCTCGGTCATGACCGAAGGCACACAGCGGCGTTGCATTCCGTGTTACACTACCTAACAAATGTTAGGTAGTGGTCATCGCCGAGGGAGGCTCACGGACCGTCAAACCGCGATACTCGATTTCATACGCAAGTTCACGGAGAAACGATCCTACCCACCGTCGATGCGGGAAATCGGGCGGGGCTTTGGCATCGCCAGCTCCAGTGTTTACGACCACTTGGAGGCACTGACCCGGAAAGGCGTCATTCGTCGGTCCGCTCGGAGTTCACGCTCGCTCGAAATTCTGACGCACCCGGATGGCACCACTCGCCGGGATGCCGGAATCCCTGTTCTTGGAAGGATCGCCGCGGGGCAACCGTTGCTCGCGGAGCAGCACGTTGATGGTTACCTCTCGCTCGAGCCGGCGGATAGAGATCGTGGGCCTGCCTATGCCCTCCGCGTTGTCGGGGACAGCATGGTTGGTGCGGGCATCCTTCCCGGCGACTTCGTGATCGCACGTTATCAGGAAACCGCCAACCACGGCGACATCGTGGTAGCCCGTCTGGACGATGAAGCCACGGTGAAAAGGTTGAAGCGAGTTGGCAGGAAGTGGATGCTTCATCCTGAGAATGACGGCTATTCGCCGATCCCCGTTCGGGGCGAGAACGTGCGGATTCAGGGGAAGGTGATCTCAGTCTACCGGCTCGTTGTAAACGCTCTTTAGAGTCGCTCGCGACCGAAACGGAAGGAGCAATCGTTTGTCTGACAACAGCAGCATCGAGTGGACGGATGCAACCTGGAATCCGGTAACCGGCTGCACGAAGGTCAGCCGCGGCTGCGATCACTGCTACGCCGAACGGTTTTCGGAACGCTTTCGCGGCGTCAAGGGACACACCTTCGAGCTCGGGTTCGATCTAAAGCTCTGGCCGGAGCGCCTCGATCAACCTGGACGATGGCGGCGTCCTCGTCGAATTTTCGTGAACTCGATGAGCGACCTTTTTCACAAGGACATCCCAACTTCCTTTGTCTCGCGTGTCTTTGACGAAATGGAGGTCGCGGACTGGCACACCTACCAAATTCTGACGAAGAGAAGCAGTCTCCTGCAGTCCTTCATCAACGGTCGATATCGAAACTCGCCGGCTCCGCGACATGTTTGGCTGGGCGTCTCCGTGGAGGATCGCACGGCGCTGTCACGTGTCGAGCACCTGCGCCACACGAGGGCGCCCGTAAGATTTCTATCGATCGAACCGCTCCTCGATCGGATTGGCCCTCTCAGTCTCGAAGGCATCCACTGGGTCATAGTGGGTGGGGAGAGCGGCCCTGGATTCCGCCCAATGCGACCGGAGTGGGCTCGAGAGATACGAGATCAATGTCTGGCTGCGGAGGTGCCGTTTTTCTTCAAACAGTGGGGCGGCGTTCGCCCCAAGTCGGGCGGCAGGCTGCTCGACAGAAAGGAATGGTCGCAGTACCCAAGGATTGCCCCGTCAGCGGGCGCACTCTGCGGGGTCACGGCGGGACGGGTCTCTCCTTGAAGCATGCGTACACACTCTCTTTCGAACGCTCATGAGACGGACCGATGACAGTCCCCGGCGACGTCACCTGGCCGTGTGAGCCGCACAGCAAGGCCGAGCACCAGATCCTCAGACGGTACCTGCAGCGCTGGTTCCCTATTCTCAGCAAGCACCACGGACGCATCATCTATATCGACGGCTTCTCGGGCCCGGGTCGTTACACGGGCGGAGAACTGGGATCTCCGCTGATCGCTCTCGACGTTGCCGCCACACATCGAAAGGCCTTGACTGGCGAGTTGCTGTTCGTGTTTACCGACGAGCAAGCCGACAGGATGGAACATCTTCGGGCTGAGCTGAAACAGAGGAACCTGCCTAGGCACTTCCAGATTTATGCAGAGACGCGAAAGTTCCAGGAGAAGCTGAAGGAATTACTTGATGACGTCGATAGGAAAGGTGAAGAGCTCGCGCCGACTTTCGCCTTCATCGATCCCTTCGGATTCTCCGGCATTCCGTATGGCCTGGTGACGCGCCTGCTTGAAAAGGAGAGCTGCGAAGTTCTGATCACTTTCATGGTCGATTCGATCAATCGTCGGTTGGAGCATCCCAACGAGTCCACGGTGAGGCATATTCCCGAAACGTTCGGCACTGACGAGTGCTTGCAGATTGCAAAGAGAGGGAGCGACCGGATCCCGGCCCTACGAGATCTGTATCAGCGTCAACTCCAGAAGGTGGCTCGATTCGTTCGCTATTTCGAGATGCGAGATAGGGACGAACGGGTCATCTACTACCTCTTCTTCGGCAGCAATCATCGGCTCGGGCACATAAAGATGAAGGAGGCAATGTTCGACGTTGGCAAGGAAGGTCTCTACCGCTTCTCGGACGCGACGAATCCAAGGCAGTTGGTCCTGTTCGGAGAGGACCACACCATGACTCTGTGACCGCTCATGCGAGAACAGTTCGCGGGGAAGGAAGTCCTCACGGATCGCATACTTGACTTCGTCAACGA
>Ga0299906_10001055_pt1 | contig 24047 bp, 30 predicted proteins | sample RVTome_14_FD_200259 | JGI IMG/M metagenome (GOLD analysis project Ga0299906, IMG submission 200259) | Soil microbial communities from uranium-contaminated site in the Upper Colorado River Basin, Wyoming, United States - RVT145D125 (version 2) ...
TTGCGGTACGCGCGCTTGATCTCGTCCTTCGATGCGTTCTCGGGCACTCCGAGGACCGAGTAGAAGTCCTTCTCGAACCAAGCGCGCGACGCGTTCACCTAACCGTTCCCCCCATCGGGTGGACGCCTCGGACCGACCTTGACCATCGCAGGTCGCAGCACGCGACCGCGCAGCAGGTAGCCCGGCCGCATCTCGTCGAGCACGAGCAGCTCATCGCCGTCGCCTTCGGCGCGCATGACCGCCTCGTGGCGCTCGGGATCGAACGGCCGGCCAACCGCCTCGATCCGCTCCAGCCCCTCCTTCTCGAGCACGTCGAGTAGCTCCGCGTACACCAGCTCGACGCCGCGCACCATCTTCTCGTAGTCGGTGGTCTGGTCCGCTGCGAGCAGCGCGAGCTGGAAGTTGTCAAGAACCGCCAGCAACCGGTCGATCAAGCCGAGCGCGGCGCGCTCGGCCAGTTGCGTCTGCTCGCGGACCATCCGCTTGCGGTAGTTCTCGAACTCGGCCTTGAGTCGCTTCAGATCATCCAGATGCGAGGCGGCCTCCGCGCGCGCCTCATCCCGCTCGCGCTCGAGCGCCGACCGAGGGTCGTCTTCTACGACCTCGGCCGACACGATCTCCGCCTGCTCGGCGGCCTCGCCGGGCGCCCCTGGGGGAGTTGGGGGGGACGCCCCGGCGGGCCCGTCGCGATGCGGAGCCTCGCCGTGACGCGTGGGGTCCTTGGACATCAGGCCGTGCCCTCCTCATCGACGATCTCGGCATCGACGACCTCCCCCTCGGAACCGGTGGCGCCGGTCTCCGCATCGCCGGCTGCCTGCTGGTGCTGAGCAGCCTCGTGCATGCCCGCGCCGAGACGCTGGTAGGTCTGCGCGAGCGCGTCGGCCTTCGTGCGGATCAACGCGGTGTCCACGCCGCCGAGCGCCTCCCGCACCTCGGTGATCTGCGTCTCGAGCAGCTCCTTGTCCTCGGGCCGCAGCTTGTCGCCGTGCTCGCCCACGAACTTCTCGACCTGATAGGCGAGGTTGTCCGCGTAGTTGCGGGCCTCGGCGGCCTCACGCCGCTTGCGATCCTCGTCGGCGTACTGCTCGGCCTCCCGCACCATCTTGTCGACCTCGTCGCGCGGCAGAGCCGTCCCACCGGTGATCGTCATCTGCTGCTGCTTGCCGGTGGCCAGATCCTTCGCCGAGACGTTCACGATGCCGTTGGCGTCTATGTCGAAGGTGACCTCGATCTGCGGCACGCCGCGCGGTGCCGGCGGGATGCCCATCAGTTGGAACTTCCCGAGCGAGAGCACCGCCGGGGAGTTCGACATCTCGCCCTCGCCCTGCAGCACGTGTACCTCGACCGAGGTCTGGTTGTCGGCCGCGGTCGAGAAGATCTCGCTCTTGCGCGTCGGGATGGTCGTGTTGCGCTCGATGAGCTTGGTGAACACGCCCCCGAGGGTTTCGATGCCCAGGGTCAGCGGGGTCACGTCGAGAAGCAGGACGTCCTTGACCTCGCCGCGCAGCACGCCTGCCTGGATGGCCGCGCCGACCGCGACAACCTCATCGGGATTGACACCCTTGTGTGGGTCCTTGCCGCCGGTGAGCTGGCGCACGAGCTCGGCGATCATCGGCATCCTCGTCGAGCCGCCCACCAGGATCACGTGGTCGATCTGATCCATCGAGATCCCGGCGTCCTTGATCGCCATCTCGAACGGGCTCTTGCACCGCTCGACCAAGTCGGCGGTGAGCCGTTCGAACTCCGCGCGCGTGAGGGTCTCCTCCAGATGCAGAGGCCCCTCTGCCGTGGCGGTGATGAACGGAAGGTTGATCGTGGTCTGCGACGTCTGGGAAAGCTCGATCTTGGCCTTCTCGGCCGCTTCCTTCAAGCGCTGCACCGCCATGCGATCGGCGGACAGATCGACGCCGTGCTTGTTCTTGAACTGCTCGACCAGCCAGTCGATCGCGCGCTCGTCCCAGTCGTCGCCCCCGAGCTGGGTGTCTCCGTGCGTCGCCTTGACTTCGAAGACGCCTTCGCCGATCTCGAGCAGCGACACGTCGAACGTTCCGCCGCCCAGGTCGAACACGAGCACCGTGTGGTCCTTGCCCTGCTTATCGAGGCCGTAGGCCAGCGCCGCGGCGGTGGGCTCGTTGATGATGCGCAGCACCTCGAGGCCGGCGATCTCGCCTGCCTCCTTGGTCGCCTGCCGCTGCGCGTCGTCGAAGTACGCCGGGACAGTGATGACTGCCTGGGTGACCTTGTCGCCGAGGTAGCTCTCGGCGTCGCGCTTGAGCTTCATCAGGATCTGGGCGGAGATCCCCTGCGGGATCCAGGTCTTCCCGTCGATGTCGGTCGACCAGTCCTTCGATCCCATGTGCCGCTTGATGGACCGGAACGTGCGATCGGGATTGGTGATCGCCTGTCGCTTGGCGACCTCCCCGACCAGGATCTCGCCGCCCTTCGAGAAGGCGACGACGCTGGGGGTCGTCCGCTGTCCTTCGGCGTTGGCGATCACGGTGGACTCACCGGCCTCCAGCACCGCGACCACTGAGTTGGTCGTACCCAGGTCGATCCCCACTACCTTCGCCATGTGACCTCTCCTCTGCTCTCTTCCTGTTTCTCCCTGGTGGGTTAGCAGCCGTGGCCACCTGCCCGAAGCCGGAACCACTATAGATTCTTGAGCGTGTTAGTGTCAATGTTTCCCCTCACAAGGCTGCTGAGCTGGGAGGATGACTATCGCGCGATCGGGAGATCGACGAGCGCCCCCGGGGTGATGCCGGCCGTCGCGGTCGCACCCCCGGGGATCTCCACGGCAGCGTCGGCCGGCAGGGTCCGGTACAGGCAGTTGGCCGGATCACCGGCACAGGGGCTCATCTCGAAGACCTCGATGAGCCGTCCACGCCGCACGACGAGCAGGTCCAGCGGGATGCGCACATCCTCCATCGTGAACGTGCGGGGAGCCAGGTCGTCGAAGATGAAGACCATACCCGTCCCCGGCGACAGCTCGTCCCGGAACCGCAGCCCCCGGGACCGCTCCTCCGGGCTATCCGCCACCTCGACCGTCACCTCGAGCCGGCGTCCGTCCTGCTCGATCGTCACGACGACGCCGGACGGATCCGAGGTGCACGCCCCCGCCGCCAACCCGACGGCGAGCACGATCGCGACCGCTCTCATCGGATCGATGATAGGGCCGCGCGAAGGAATCAGCGGACCGTGAAGGCCGCGCGCATCCCAAGCTGATAATGCCCGGGGAGGTTGCAGATCAGCACGTGGCTCCCCGGGTCGAGCGTGACGGTCAGCGTCGCGCTCTCCCCCGGCGGGAATGCTTCGAGCTCGGAGCGCTGCTCGACCCCGTCGGCAGCGGTGTCGACGACCGCCTCCTCGGCGGTGGGCAGCTCGTCGGGCGGCAGATCCGTTACCAGGATGACGAACTCGTGATCCTGCGTCCCCTCGTTGGCCACGCGGAAGGTCACGTGTCGGGCCTCGGCCGACGCGGGATCAGCCGCCACCGTCCACTCCATCAGCAGAACATCGACCTGTTCGGCATCTCCGGCGGGCGAGACGTCGGTCGCGCCGGGCGGCTGGAGCGCGCCTCCGCTATCCGGTCCCCCGCACGCGGTCGCCAGAAGGGCGAGCACCGCGGCAGCCACCGTGACGATGGATCGTCGTTCCATCCCCTCCCCCTTCCTTCCGATCGCACCCTACCCCCACAGCTCGCAGACGCCCACCGCGTTGACGAGGCCGGCCGGCGCCCCTAGCGTTCGCCGCATGCACGTCTCCGTCACCGCCGTCGGCGCCGACCGGCCCGGGATCGTCGCCGCGGTCACCGAAGTGCTGCTCGATCACGGGGCGAATGTCGAGGATTCCCGGATGGCCATCCTCGGCGGTCACTTCGCGATGGTCCTGATCGTCGCGCTGCCCGATGGGTCGGATCCGGACGCGCTGGGCGCCGCGCTGCAGCGGCCGGCGAAGTCACTGGACCTGGTCGTGTCGGTCCGTCCGGTCGCCGAGGTGGCGCCCGAGCTTGCGACCGGCGCGCCGTACGTGGTCAGCGTGTACGGCGCCGACCGTCCCGGCATCGTGCATCGGGTCTCCAAGCTGCTCGCCGAGCAGCGCGTCAACATCAGCGACCTCGCCACCCACGTCGTCGAGGGCGATCCCCCCGTATACGTGATGCTTCTGGATGTGACGGTCCCCGCCGGTGCCGACGAAGCCGCGATCGAGGCGGCCATGCGCGTGCTGGCGGGAGAGCTGGGGATCGACGTGTCGATGCGCGCGATCGAACCGGAGACCCTGTAGCGCGTGTCGGTCCGCCCCGTCGTCCGCTACCCGGCCGCGGTGCTCAAGTCGCGCGCTGCCGATCTGGAGCCCGGCCCGGCCGCCGAGGCCATCGCCGCCGACCTGGTCGACACGATGCGCGCATCGCCGGCGTGCGTCGGCCTGGCCGCACCGCAGATCGGCGTCGGCGCGCGCGCCTTCTGCATGGATGTCACGGGGCACCGCAAAGCGCGCTCGGTCCACGGGCTGGTGGTGCTGATCAACCCGGTCATCATCGGGCGTGAAGGCGGCGAGGTGACCCGGGAGGGATGCATGAGCCTTCCCGACTTCACCGGCAACGTCCGGCGAGCCGAACGCGTCGTGGTCGAAGGGCTGACCCCCCAAGGCCAGCAGCGACGGATCGAAGCCGATGCGTTCGAGGCACGCGCGCTGCAGCACGAGATCGACCACCTGGAAGGCCTGCTCTTCCTCGATCGCGTGGAATCACCGACGACCGACGTGTTCCGGCGGAAGCGTTACGCGCCACCAGACCGCGGGTAGTCCGTGACGCGCCACCAGACCGCGGGTAGTCCGTGACGCGTCACCAGACCGCGGGTAGTCCGTGACACGTCACCCGAACGGTGTTCGTACCACACAGCGCATGCGCCACGTTTGGAGCCGTTTCCGCGCGAACCTATAATCGCGCGAAGGCCCGCCATCTCCTTCACGAAGGGACAAGCAGCTCATGGAGACAGGTGTCCGCATCGCCATCGGGATGGCGATCATCGGCGTCGCGCTCGGGTTCGCCTCGATCCGGATCAAGTACCTGGTCGAGCTCGCCCTGCGCGGCCGGCGCGACCCCGAACGCTTCACGAACATGTTCACTCGCGTCAACGCGCACAACGTGAAGGTGCTCGGCCAGAAGAAGCTGCTGCAGTGGACCCTCCCCGGAACGCTGCACGCCCTGACGTTCTGGGGCTTCCTCATCGTTCAAATCACCTTGATCGAATCGATCGGAGAGATCTTCGACCGCGAGTTCGAGCTACCGGTCGTCGGCGATCACGCCTGGCTCGGCTTCATCCAGGATCTGTTCTTCACCCTGGTCACCATCGCGCTCGTCGGCTTCATGATCATCCGGCTGCGGACCCGGCCGAAGAAGCTGGAGCGCAGGTCGCGGTTCTACGGCAGCCACCTCGGGGCGGCCTACTTCATCCTGTTCATGATCTTCAACGTCATCTGGACGGTGGCGCTCGCGCGCGGCGCGCGCGGGGCGTTGGGAACGCTTCCCTACGAACCGCACCAGTGGGCGTTCGTCTCCAACGGCATCGGCATCCTGCTGCAGGACCTCAGCACGAGCGCGCTCCATCGGATCGAGGACACCGCGCTGCTGATGCACGTCGCCGTCGTGTTCGGCTTCCTGCTGATCGTGCTGCATTCCAAGCACATGCACATCTTCACCTCGCCGTTGAACGTCCTGTTCGGCCGCCAGCCGATCGCGCTCGGAGCGCTGCGACCGCTCGAGATCGACATGGAGAACATGACCGAGGAGACCTCCTTCGGCGCCGGCAAGGTCGAAGACTTCAGCTGGAAGAACATCCTCGACATGTACACCTGCACCGAGTGCGGCCGGTGCCAGTCCGTGTGCCCGGCGTGGAACACCGGCAAGACACTCAACCCGAAGTTCATCATCACCGCCTCGCGCGACCACCTGTTCGAGAAGGCGCCATACCTGCTGGGTCAAAAGGAGTGGGACCCGAACGCCCCCGGCGCCGACGATCCCGAGCACGTGATGAACAAGCAACTGGTCGGCGACGTCCACCTGGACGAGTCGATCTTCGCCTGCACGACCTGCGGCGCCTGCGTCTACGAGTGCCCAGTCGACATCGAACACGTCGACCAGATCATCGACATGCGCCGGTACGCGGTGATGATGGAATCGCGGTTCCCGAGCGAGGCCGGCCTGATGCTGCGGAACCTCGAGAGTTCGGGAAATCCCTGGGGCGAGGCCTCCGGCAAGCGGCTGGACTGGACCAAGGGCCTGGAGGACGACATCGTCGTGATGAACGGCCGCATCCCCGCCGACGTCGAGTACCTCTACTGGGTCGGATGTGCGGGCGCATTCGACGATCGCGCGAAGAAGTCCGTGCGCGCGTTCGCCGAGATCATGATCGCCGCCGACGTGTCGTTCGCGATCCTCGGAACGCAGGAGTCCTGTACCGGCGATCCGGCGCGGCGGATCGGCAACGAGTACCTGTTCCAGGAGATCGCCAAGACCAACATCGAGCAGCTCCACGGCAAGGGTGTGCGCAAGATCGTGGCGTCGTGCCCTCACTGCTTCAATACGATCGCGCGCGAGTACCCTCAGCTCGGAGGAAACTTCGAGGTCATCCATCACTCCGAGCTGCTCGCACGGCTGATCGATGAGGGCAAGATCACGCCGAACAAGACCATCATCGCCAACGTCGCCTACCACGATCCGTGCTACTTGGCGCGGCACAACGACGTGATCGAGCAGCCCCGCCACGTCATCGAGTCGATCCCCGGCGTGGTCGCGCGCGAGGCGCACCGCTGCGGGAAGAAGACCTTCTGTTGCGGCGCCGGCGGCGCCCGCATGTGGATGGAGGAATCCACCGGCAAGCGCGTCAACATCGAGCGGACGGAAGAGCTGCTCGAGACCAACCCGGACATCGTGTCCACCGGCTGCCCCTACTGCTTGATCATGCTCGACGACGGGCAGAAGGAGCTTGTCGCGCAGGGCAAGTCACGCGAGGGCATCAAGATCATGGACGTCGCGCAGGTGTTGCGAGACGCGATGGACATCTCGGGCTTCGAGCGTCCCGCGCAACCCGTCGCCGTGCCGCGCGGCGACGAGGCGTAGCGCGCGGGAACAGGACGCGCGCGCGTCGCATGGAGGTTCGGGGACGATGCCGCGTAGAGGCTACGGGACGCTTTCGGGTGCGTTGTCCCTGTGCTCGCGAACGAAGGTGCGCAGCATCTCGATGAGATCGTCGGGAACCTCGTCGCAGACCTGCGCGACGGTCCACGCCGTGAACGCGAGCACCCACGGCATCGTGGGGCGTGAGACGACCAGCATCTGCACGGGGTCGGCGCGCACGATCGCCTCGATCTCTTCCAGCACCTCGGGCGGCAAGCCGTTGTGATGCACGATCACGTGACCGTGCTCCAGGTTGTGCACCGTCGCCTCGTCGGGGAAGGCCTGGTTGTGGATGCCGGCAGGGACCGGCCCGCCGGGCGGACCCCAATGCGGGCCGGACATCGGTGGATCGGTCGCAAACGTCGTACGCTGCCCGACCTCGATGTGATCCTGTCCCTCGGATGGCAGCGAGAGCGCATCCGAGCAGGCCCGGCCTTCTGGGACGCCCAACTCCACCGGATCAGCGGGATCTCCGTCGCCCCCGCACGCGGCGAGGACGAGGGCGAGCACGATGAACGAGGCGATCCGACGCATGGCCGGCAGCATGCCCGAGCCGAGGGGCGCGCACAACTCCGCGCGGTACCCCGAGGGGCGCGCACAACTCCGCGTGGTACGCCGCGGCGCCTCGCCGATAGGATGATGCCGATGAGCGAGCAGGCGACCGAGGAGAAGCGCGCGCACGACCAAGAGCAGGAGCGCGCCGAGATCGGCCTGCGATTCGACGATCCGTACTGGGACGACGCGTTCTGCGCGTGGTGGGATCCTTCGCTCCGTACCTGCTGCTGAGACCAGGAGGGGAGAGTGGCCGGTATCGCGGCGTGGGGGACGACGATCCCCCTGTGGCGGCTCGACCGGGCGATGCTCGGCGCGGCGTGGGACACCCCGTCCCTGCCCGGCGAGCGCGCGGTCGCTGCCGGTGACCAGGACTCTCTGACACTCGGCGTCGAGGCCGCGCTGGCCTGCGTCGGCAACGATGCGAGCAGCGTCGATGCGGTCTTCTTCGCCACGACGACGCCGCCGTACGCCGAGAAGCACGGCGCGGCCACGATCGCCGCGGTGCTCGACCGGCACGACGTCCGCACGACCGACATCACCGGGACGCTGCGCGCAGGAACCCAAGCGTTGCGAGCAGCGCTGGACGCCGTCGCCGCCGGCGCGCGCGCCGCCCTCGTGGTCGCGGCCGATGTCCGGCCGGCCGAACCATCGACCGCGGCCGAGCAGCTCTTCGGCGACGCGGCGGGGGCGCTGCTCGTCACCCGGGACGGCCCCGTCGAGGTCACGGGGACGGCGAGCCTCGCCGAGGACTTCACCGGGCCCTGGCGACGCACGGGCGACGCCTTCGTGCAGAGCTTCGACGCCAAGAGCGAGACCGAATACGGCTACGCGCGCGCGGTCGAGGAAGCCGCGACCGCGGCGCTCGCCGACGCCGGGATCGACCCGGATGCGATCGCGCGCTTCGCCGCCTACGCGCCGGATCCCCGCACCTACGCGACCACGGCGAAGCGGCTGGGGATCGCGGGCGCGCGCGACACCCTGTTCACCACGGTCGGCAATCTCGGCGCGGCGCACGCTCTCGTGTCGCTCGCGCGCGCGCTCGAGGAGGGAAACCCGGGCGAGCACTTGCTCGTCGCCGCCAGCGGCGAAGGCGCAGACGCGCTCGTGCTGCGCATCGGGGCCGGCGCGCGCGCGCCGGCCTTCACGGTCGCCCGCCAGATCGGGGACAAGCGCATGCTGCCCAGCTACGAGCGCTACGTCCGGTTCCGAAAGCTCATGCCGTGGACCGATCCCATCGTGCCGGGCTCGACGATCCGGTACTGGCGAGACCGCGCGCAGGCCCTGCCGCTGTACGGCGTCCGCTGCACGGCGTGCGGGGTCGTCCAGTTCCCCGCGAACCGCGCGTGCATCGCGTGCAGCACCGCGGACAAGATGGATCGCATCAAGCTGCAACGCACCGGCGAGGTGTTCACTTTCACGCTCGACCACCTGATCGCGGGCGAGTATCTCGAGACGCCGGTGCCGCGCGCGGTTGTGGATCTCGACGGCGGCGGCAGGATCTTCATGGAGTGCACCGACTGCGAACCATCCGAGGTCGCGGTGGGCATGCAGGTCGAGCTGACCTTTCGCCTGATGCATGAAGCCGCGGGGTTCCGCAACTACTATTGGAAAGCGAGGCCGAGACGCGATGCCGGGCATCAAGGATAGGGTCGCGGTCGCCGGCGTCGGCGCGACGCGATTCACCGAGCATTACGAGAAGGATCAAGAGGATCTGTTGCTCGAGGCCGTCGAGGAGGCCGTCGGCGACGCAGGGATCGAACGCAAAGACATCCAGGCCATGTGGGTCGGCGTCTACTACCGCTTCACCGGCCTGAGCGGCACCACCGTCGCGGATGCCACCAGGCTCTACGGCATCCCCGCGACGCGCGTGGAGAACTACTGCGCCTCCGGGATGGACGCGTTCCGCAATGCGTGCTTCGCGGTCGCCGCCGGCGTGTACGACATCGTGCTCGCCTGTGGCGTGGAGAAGATCACCGATCAAGGATCGCGAGGCCTGCCCAACGTCCTGCGCGACTCGATCCCGCCCTTCATGCCGCCGGCGAGCGCGCCGGCGCTGTTCGCGATGGCCGCGTCCCGCTGCTTCGCCCAGCGGGGCTGGACGCGCGAGGATCTCGCGCGCGTCGCGGTGAAGAACCACGCCAACGGCGCCAAGCATCCGAAGGCGCACTTCCGCCGCGAGATCACCATGGAGACCGCGATCGAGGCGCCGATGATCGCGTGGCCGCTCGGCCGGTTCGACTCATGTGCCGTCTCCGACGGTGCGGCTGCCGTGATCATCACCCGGCCCGAGATCGCCAAGACGCTCAACCACAAGGACGACTACGTCATGGTCAAGGCCAACGGGCTCGCGGTGACGAGCGCGCACCCGATGTACGACCCCGGATTCGACTATCAAGGGTTCCCGGCCACCCGGTTCGCGGCCGCCCAGGCCTACGAGGAAGCGGGGATCACCGAGCCCGCCCGCCAGATCTCTCTGGCGGAGGTGCACGACTGTTTCACGATCACCGAGCTGCTCAACTACGAGGACCTCGGTTTCTGCGCCCCCGGTGAAGGTGCGGCTTTCTGCGAGGATGGGCGCGCGTCTGCCGATGGTGACCTTCCCGTCAACCCCAGCGGGGGACTGAAGTCCTTCGGGCATCCGATCGGCGCCACAGGATGCCGGATGATCGGTGAGGTCACCAGGCAGCTGCAGGGACGGGCAGAAGGTGTGCAGGTACGTGACCCGGAGCTCGGTCTGGCGCACAATCTGGGGGGACCGGGTGCGGTGTGCTCGGTGACGATCCTGGGAAGGGATTGACGTGGGCAAGATCTGGCTCAGCATCACCGCGATCGCCGGCCTGGTGGCCGCCCCGTTCATCGCGGAAGGCATGCACCAACTGATCGATGAGGGACCAGCCTGGTTCCCGTTCCTGGTTGTGATGGTACTCGGCGCCGTCGCGCTGCTCGCGGGAGACCTCACGCGCGGGGTCGCGTGGGGGATGATGACCGGTATCGTCGCCTTCGCGATCCTGCTCTCCTGGTGGCCGGATACCGTCGAATTCCTCAACACCGAGATCCACCCGCCGTTCTGAGACATGACCGCCGCCGCTCGCGGCGGACGAGCGGATCCGCTGGTTGCGCGCGGCGGACGAGCAGATCCCCTGGTTGCGCGCGCGGGACGGGTGCTACCATCTCCGGCACTCGCGGATGTAGTTCAATGGTAGAACGAAAGCTTCCCAAGCTTTAGACGGGGGTTCGATTCCCCTCATCCGCTCTCACACTTCCGCCTCAACCCTCATCCGCTCCCAGGTCGGCCGTCGCGATCGACCATCCGTCCGTTCCGGAAGACACGGTCTTCACGTGCAGTGCTCGTGCGACTAGAACGGATGGCACCCGGGAGGCAAGGGCGACGCAGGGTCCCCCGGTTGGGGTTCGGGGAAGCAGACGATGTGCTCGGTTTCGAGCGAGGCGGTGAATCCCGGCTGGATGAGGAGCCCACCCTGCCCTGTCTCGTCGAAGCCGAACAGGCCGGTCCACATCTGGCTGTTGACCGTCGTGCTCGTCTTGATCGCCCCTCCGCCGACAAGGTCGGAGCGGATGGAGCCACGCACGATCGCATCGCGCGCAAGGTAGACGCTGCCCGCGGCGAACGCGAGCGTCGGTGCCCCCGGCGGCTCCGGCGTCACAGACGCGGCATGGGTCTCGATCGGGGCGGGCGAACCTTGTCCGTCGAGCACCATGGTCGCGATGAGGCGGAAACCGTCCGGCCGGAACGACTGGACGCCGAACACCACCGTCGTCTCATTGAAGGCCGGATCCGTCTCGATGTAGGACGGCGCCAGAACTTCGCAGCCGCGATCGAACGTATCCGCCTTGAAGATCAGGATGCAGCCGACGAACTCCTTCGGCGTCGTCAGATCTGCTTTGGGGTCCGGCTGTGGGAAGATGAAGTTGCCCCGCACCTGGCTGGACTCCTGCTCGAAAAGGAACGCGACGGCCTGCGAGCCGTCGGCGAGCTCAACCGGCGCCAACCCGCCGTCGGACGTGAAAGTTCCTATGATGGCGGCCGTGCCACGATTCACCTCGACGTTGTAGGGGCCGCCGGTCGCGGTCATCGGCCCTACGAGCATCAGCGCCGCCGTCGCGGCGGCCAGAACCAACCGTCGTCGCATCATCTTCCTTCCGAGGTCCGGGTGAACCTTTACGGGACCGCGCCCGGGGTGCGGAAGCGGCCACCGTGGGACGTTTTCGACGGAACGGCACGATACCCTGCCGCGGGCGACCTCACGAATCCGAACAACCGACTGCTCTGACCTGGGCAGAAGGCATGGAACGGGACGAAGCGGACGATCCCGGGGCCTACGCGCTCCCGCCGGCGACGAACGAGGCGAATCCCCAGACCATCACGACCAGGCCGATCAGCATGTTGATCACGACGCGGCCGCGCGCCTGCACCTGGGGAGCTGGTTCCCGGCCGCCCCTGAGCCTCGGCCGGACCAGGGCATAGACGTTGGCGAACAGCAGCGCCGCACCGAGCGCCATGATCAGCTCGGCGAGGATCTGCGGCAGCGGGACCAAGGCTCAGGCCTCCTCGAGGATCGGTTCAGGCATGGACGGCGTGCCCCCCGGCAGCCGCTCCCCGACGATGATAGCCAACCCCGCGGCGACCACGAGCGCGCCGCCGACCAAGGTGAGCCAGGACGGCTGCTCGCCCAGCAGCGCCCACGCGTACAACACGGCAGACGCCGGCTCGATGTAGAACATCACGCTCAATTGCTGGGCCTCCAGCATCCCGATCGCCCGCCACAACAGGATCCCGAGCAGTCCCGTGTAGCCCATCCCCAGCAGCACGAGCAGCGGGAGCGCGCGCACCACTTCACCCGCCTCCGCCACGAGCAGCGCCGGCGACACCAGAACGGCGGCGACCCCCTGCTGCCATACCACCATCGCCGACGGCGTGTACTTCGGCGCGAGCAGCTTGCCGATCAGCAGCATCACCGCGAACAGGACTCCGCTGATCAGCGCGGCGATGACACCCCAGGTGTCGATCCGGGCGATGTCGGGAACAGCGATCAAGCTGATCCCTCCGAACGCCACCGTCAGCGCGGCGATGGACAGGGGACGCAGCCGTTCGCCGAGCACCAGCGGCGCCGCGGCGGCCATCAGCACCGGCCCAAGGAAGACGATCAAGATCGTCGATGCCACGTCGAGCCGTTTGAACGCCTCGAACAAGGTGACCCAATGGGCGCCCAGCACCGCGCCGGAGGCGAGCAGAAGCGCGGGTCTGGTATGCGGCCGCAACTCACCCAGCCGCCGGCGCCACGCGAGCCACGCGATCACGACGCTCATGCCGAAGGCCAAGCGGAAGAACGCGATCACCGGCGCGTTCAACGTGACCTCTTTGACGATGACGCCGATCGATCCCCACGCGAGCGTGCAGATGGCGATGAACAGGAACCCTTGTCGTTTGGCCATGGCGTCGGGGTCCCGCCGCAGGCGGGACTCCGACATGGTAGCGGCGTGCGGCCCGGCTGCTACACCTCGTGCGCGGGACCGCGCACCTCGGACGCGGGGCCGCCACCCTGGTTCCCGGACCCGCGGCGCCGCAGCACCCACGCACCGACCGCGGCGAGCAGCGCGAACGGCGCCGCCCACAGCACCACGATCAACCCCGCCGTCGCCATGCGCTCCAGGCCCTCGAGCGCGGTCTCCCAGGCCTTCGCGAAGGATGGGCCCTCGCTCGGAGGCTTGCTCAGGGTGAACACGCCCGGCTCGCCCAGCCGCAGCGAGATCGTGGAGAACTCGGTCCGTGCGTCCAGGAAGTTGATGCGCCCGGTGACCCGCTCGATCTCGGCCTGGACGTTCGCGAGCTCACGCTGCACGACCAGGATGTCCTGCACGCTGCGCGCGCGCCCCATCAGCGTCAGAAGGGCATCCTCCTGGGCCCGCAGGTGGCGCAGCCTGCTGGTCAGATCGACGTACTCCTCGGTGACATCCTGCGACGACGTCTGGTCGCTTCGCACCTCACCGAGCGCACGGACCGCGATCGCGGCTTCCTCGAACCGCTCCGATGGCACCCGGATCGTGAGTTCGCCGAAGGCGACCGCCTCGCGTTCGGGATCACCCGAGCCTCGGCTCGTCGTCAACACCGATCCGCCGAAGCGATCCGCGACCTTCAGCGCGCGATCCCACACCTCGTCGAAGGCGCCTTCGGGCACCTCGACCGAGAGGTCGGCAGTGCGGATGATGCGGTCGTCGAAGCGAAGCTCCTGAACGGCCGCGGCGTCCTCGCCGGGCGCGGCCGCCAGCTCATCGGCCGGCGCGGGAACAGCCAAGTCCCGGTCGGCGAAGCCTTCCTGCGAAGACCCTCCGTGGATCGCGCTGCCCGTTTGGCTGAAGAGAACACTCGTGCGATCGGCATCGCCGCCGCCGATGGAACCCACGGCGAACGCGACGCCCAGCAACGCAGCCAGCGCAGCTGAGACTCGAACGATCACGGTCTTTGTCATGACTTCCTCCTGCATCGCCGTCGACCCTTGGACGCAGCGAGGACGCGAGGGGTTCCCGCTCAGAGCGCCAAGTGGTCGCCGGCATAGGTACGGCGATGAAGCGGGCGCAGCCTGCGACCGAGCGCATTTTTCGGCTCGTCCAGCGGTTCCCTGCTACAGGCGCGCGAGGTTCTCGAACTTGGTGTACTGGCCGAGGAAGGCGAGGTCGACCGATCCGGTTGGTCCGTTGCGGTGCTTCTCGACGATGATCTCGGCCTCGCCCTTCTTCTCGGACTCGCGGTCGTAGTAATCCTCGCGGTAGACGAACATCACGACGTCGGCGTCCTGCTCGAGCGCGCCCGACTCGCGCAGGTCCGCCAGGCGCGGACGGCGCGGCTTGCCCCCGCCGGTCTGCTCGGGTTGCCGCGACAGCTGCGACACGGCCATCACCGGGACCTCGAGCTCCTTCGCGAGGATCTTCATCGATCGCGAGATCTCGGAGACCTCTTGCACGCGGTTCTCGGTGCGCCGGGGCGAGGTCATCAGTTGGAGGTAGTCAACGACCACGAGGCCCAGATCGCCCTTGGCTTTCAAGCGGCGGCATTTCGCGCGGATCTCGCCCATCGAGATCGACGGTGTGTCGTCGATGAACAGCGGCGCCTCGGCGAGGCGGCCCACCGCGGTCGAGACCCGCCGCCACTCAGCCTCGCCCATGCGGCCGGTGCGGATCTTGGCGGTGTCGACGCGCGCCTCGGAGCAGATCATGCGCTGCACGATCTCCATCCAGCTCATCTCGAGCGAGAACATGACCGCGCTTCGCCCGTGCGCTGCGACGTGCTGGGCGACGTTCATCGCGAACGTTGACTTCCCCATCGCGGGGCGAGCAGCGACCAGGATCAGGTTGCCCGGCTGGAGTCCCGAGAGCATGAGGTCCAGGTCGGTGAACCCGGTGGGCAGGCCCGTCACGTCGTCCTGCCGGTCGTGCAGACGCTCCAGATGCTCCATCGATTCGGCGAGCAGGTCGCGGATCGGACGGAAGTCCTGATGGATCTTCCCGGCCGCGATCGCGAAGATCAGCTCCTCCGCCCGATTGACCATCCCCTCGGTGTCCTCGGGAACCTCGTAGGACTCGGCCGCGATCGTGGTGGCGGCGTCGATGAGACGGCGCAGGGTCGCGAGCTCGCTGACGATGCGCGCGTAGTAGATGGCATTGGCCGCCGTCGGAACCGACGAGACAAGCGTATGGATATACGGCGCGCCGCCGACATCGGCGAGCACCCCTCGCCGCCGGAGTTCCTCGGCGACGGTGATCGCGTCGACCGGCTCGCCCTGCCCGAACAGGTCGCGGATCGTCTCGGCGATCCGGAGGTGCGCCTCGCGGTAGAAGTCCTCCGGCTGCAGGAGCTCCAGCGCTTCGCCGACGGCGGTCTTGGACAGCATCATCGAACCGAGCACCGACTCCTCGGCTTCGAGGTTGTGCGGCGGCACCCGGCCCGACGAGGGCTCCCGAGGAAGGCTCCGTATCTGGGCCATCAGCCCCGGACCCTAGCGGTGGGGTGTGACAGCATCGACGGCGAGCAGGTCGTCCACAGTCCATCCACCACCGAGGCCTCGATCTCCCCAGGGGAACCGGCGTCGTCAACAGTTCGTCCACAGGGCCCGAAGATGCCGAACGGCCGCCCTGGGGCGGCCGCGGAGTCCTGCGATGGCCGGAGCAACCGCGCGACTATAGGTCTGCGTCCCGAGCCGGTCAAGAGAAGCAAAAGGCTGAACCATCCCGATCGAGCCCGGGGTCTCCTCTATAGGATTCCGACGCCCGACATCGAATCACAGACCCTGTGGAGCCATCCCGTCCCTCACGCCCGTCGCTCGCCATCGCAGCGGCGTGGATCGCGCTGGCGATGGTTTCGAGCGCGTGCGTTGGCCTGCAGCGCCGCGGCGTGGCCGAACCGACACCGACCAACTCCAGCGCGTACGGGGGCGCCCTCGACCTGGAGGAGGACGCCCTCAAGATCGAGGAGCCCGGGAAGGGAGGCGGCGGGGTGGGCACGCTGCTCGTCCAGCTGATCGACACGACGAACAAGCCGATCGCGGGCGCGGTGCTGCGGTACCGAGGGCCGTCGAAGGGAACCAAGGTGACAGACCGCGACGGGATCGCGACGTTCAAGCTCGAACCGGGAAGCTACACGGTGGACGTCGTCAAGTGTGGGCGAGCCGTGGTCGTCGACGACGTCGCTGAGGCCACGGCCACCATCGTCGCAGGCAAGTCCCGCCAAGGTCGGCTCACCGTGGACGCCGGCCAGGTGTCCCGCCGCTATCAGCCCACGAACTCGGCCACGGCCTCGGAGAATGCTCCATGGTCGCCCGGCGATGCGATCACACTCGGCGTGCGCTTCGACGACACCTGCAAGTTCGAGCGTGCGCCGGACATCGCGGTGGGGGAGTACCGCTGGCGCGCAGGCGGAAGCCTGAAGGTCACCGGGACGCCGAAGCGGACGGACGCGGAGGGATTCGCTCGCGTAACCGTCACCTGCGCGCGCGCCGGTGACGCGAGCCTGGAGATCTATCACCCGGCGGATCCCGGCGGGGCAGTCAACGTGTTGCAGTCGTTGCCGAACCCTGCGTTCGGCGCGTGGTGCGGCTAGGGCCGAGTCGCCCTCGCCTCGACACGATCCGGGAGATCAGGCCTTGGTCACTTCGACCGAGAACTCAGCCTCTACCTCGGGATGCAGGCGCAGCTGCACGACGTGGGAACCGAGGTTCTTGATCGGCGCGTCTATCTGCAACCGCTTCTTGTCGATCTTCGGCCCGCCGGCCTTGTTGACCGCCTCGGCGACCTGAGCAGGCGTCACCTGTCCGAACAGGCGCCCCCCTTCTCCGGCCTTGGCGGTCACCCGGACGGTGAGCTTGCCGAGGGCGTCCGCGATCTGCTGCGCCTGCTCGAGATCACGGACGCCCTTGAGCTCCCTCGTACGGCGGATGACGTCGACCTGCTTCAACGTCCCTGGGGTAGCCCTGAGCGCGAGCCCGCGTGGGATCAGGTAGTTGCGCGCGTAGCCGTCGGCCACCTCGACGATCTCGCCGGGGGAGCCGAGCGAACGGACCTCTTGTGTCAAGACGATCTTCATCGCGCGCCCCTACCTGTTCATGAACGGCAGCAGGGCGACCTCTCGGGCGTTCTTGATCGCGCGCGAGAGATCCCGCTGGTGCTGCGTGCAGGCGCCGGTCACCCGGCGCGCCCTGATCTTCCCACGGTCGGACAGGAACTTCCGCAGCGTCTGGGTATCCTTGTAATCGACCCATTCCACCTTGTCCTTGCAGAACGGGCAGACCTTCGGCTTCCCGCGGCGCGCGGCCGCCTTCTTGTCCGGCTTACGCTTGACCTTCGGCATGCTCCTCCTCGTGCGCCCCGCCTAGAACGGGACCTCCTCGGCGACGGGCGCCTTGCGATCCGAGTCGCCCCAGTCACCGGCACCGGTCCCGCCGGCGCGGTTGGTCTTCTCCACCTTGGCGGTCGCGAACCTCAGCGAGGGTCCAACCTCTTCCGCCTCGATCTCGACGACCGACCGCTTCTCGCCCTCCTGGGTCTCCCAGGACCGCATGCGCAGCGTTCCCGTGACCACCACACGCATCCCGCGCGAGAGCGTCTCGGCGACGTTCTCGGCGAGCTGGCGCCAGACGTTGACGCGGAAGAACGACGTGTCCGCGTCGCGCCACTCGTTGGTCTCGGCGTCACGAACGCGGCGGCTGACCGCGATCCGGAAGTTCGCCACGGCGGCACCGTTGGCGGTGAAGCGCAGTTCAGGGTCGTCGGTGAGGTTCCCCACCAGCGTGACCGAGTTTCCTTGCGACATCTTCGACACCTCCCTGGGAAGGACAGGCTCTTCTTAGTCCTTGCCGGGGCGGATGATCTTGTGCCTGATCGCCTCGTCGGCGAGCTTGAGCACGCGATCGAGCTCGTTGACCGCGTCGGGACCGGCCGTGAAACCGGCCACAACGTAGTAGCCCTCGTGGAGATGGTCGATCTCGTACGCGAGCTTGCGCCGGCCCCATTGATCCACCTTGCCGGCTTCTCCACCGTGCTCGGTGATCACTCCGACGTACTTCTCGATCGCCTGCTGGATCTGCGCATCATCCAGCCTCGGATCGAGCACGAGCATGATCTCGTACTGGCGGGCAACCGCCATCCCTCACCTCCTACGGACTTGGACGGCCCCTTCCCGGGGAAGGAGCAGGGGGTGAGCCCCTCGACCGGCCCCGTGGCCGGACCGCGGAAGCATACCAGCGGCATCAGGCCCCCTCCACCCGCGCTGCCCGGAAAGACAGGAACGGGATGAGAATCGTCCTTGTGCCACCGATAGCCCCGGCATGAGACCACCCTACGATGCGGGTGGGACAGCTACGCGATGGGCGTGGGGGCAGGCCCAGGCGGAGCGGCATCTCCGACGAGTAGCTGCCCGACCATCCCTTGGCCGGCCCCGTGATACCGGCAGAAGAAACGGCTCGAAACCTCCTCGTCGAAGGTCACCATCACGGTCTCACCGGGCTGGACGTCGCCGGCGTCCCAGGGACACCCCTCGCACGTGGCGGAATGGGTGACGGAGGTCTCGTTGATGAACGCGACCCGATCGCCGGGCTCGATCTCGACGGAGGCGGGAGAGAAGACCCACGCCTCCGCCGTCCCGGTCATCCCGACCTCGGCGTCCGCGCCCCCCTGGGGCAGCACGATGAAAAGCGCCGCGAGCGCCGCGGCGGCGGGAACGATCGAGAACCTGGACGTCCGAGCCATCGGCGCGGAATCATAGGGGGCTACACGCGGCGCGCGCATCTCGAGCGCTACGCGTTGGTCAGGTACCGACGCCAGGTCCACCAGCCCGCGCCGCTCAGCGCGACGATGCCGAGCAGCGCGACGGTCCCCCGCCCGATGCCCCTGCCAGCGTCGTCACCCCGGTCACCTGATGGCTCGCCGTCGGATCCATCGGTCGTCTCGCTGGGAGAGGGCGACGGGCTCTGGCTCGCATCCGATGGAGAGGCTGAGGGTGACGGGCTCTTCGTCTCGGAGCGGGTCGGTTCGGTTGAAGGAGAGGGAGTCTTCACGGCTTTCGCCACGACCCGCCCGCACATGCCACAGGGCTGGTCGTCCTCGCTTCGGCGGTTGTCCGGCCGTTGAGAGAAGCTGCCGTGGACCTTGCAGTAGTAGTCGTAGGTGCCCGGTTGCGCGAACGGGTAGCGGAAGGTGTGACCCGGGTCCATGCAGTCATCGGGATCGTTCCCGATCAAGGGGGCGGGGACGCATTGGCGTGAGCTGCTCGACGAGAACTCAGCGGGCGCGTCGGGGAAGGAGGTCACCGTGTGCTCGACCGCGCCGTCGTTGCGCCACGTCACCGAGTCCCCGGCCCGGATGACCACGAAGGCCTTGCTGAAGAAGCTGTCTCGTGCCGATACACCGTAGTTCTTGGCGTCCGCGGACACGGTGATGCCCACCACGAGGATGGCAAGACATAGCGCCGGTAGCCGCCTCACGTCGACGCGTTCCCCTCAGTTCGTCGGGACGAACACAACTATAGGGGCGTCCTCGGAGGCTCGCCTGTTCGATCGGACATCGTGGACGGTAGGATCCGGCAAGGAGGGAAGGATGAGCGAGCATCGTCGGGACCAGAGCGTCGGGCACGGCCTGCGGAACTGGCGCGACTCCGATCACGGCTTCTGGACGAAGGTCCGGCTCGCCGCTCGGAACAACTTGCGCAAGGCCCGAACGGGGAGCACCTGCTGCGGCCATCACGGCGAACCGGGCTGTTGACGGCCGGCCGACCCGTCGTCCGGTCCGGATGACACCCCGAACAAGGAATGAATGATCACCGACCGCCGGCACCCGGGAGGTTGAGAGATGGTCCGCGAGTACAAGCTCTTCATCGGGAACGGATGGGCCGACGCCGCATCCGGGGAGACGTTCGAGACCACCAACCCGTCCGATGGGTCCGTCGCGGGACGGGTCGCGCGCGGCGGCAAACAGGACATGGCGCGCGCCATCCAGGCCGCGAGGGATGCCGCCGACGCCGGCGTCTGGAGCGAGATGCCGATGGCCGAGCGCTCGCGCCGCATGATGCAAGCCTGGGAGGTGCTCAGCGCGCGGCTGGGCGACCTGGCGCAGATCGAAGCGGAAGATGCCGGCCACACCCTGCGGATGGCGAACCTGTTCTCGATCGCACTCGGCGTCGAGCACTGGAAGATGCTCGCCGAGCTGGCGACGACGCTGGGAGAGCACGAACCGGTGCCCTACAACGACTACCCGGCTCCGACCTGGGGGTTCGTGCGGCGCGAGCCCTTCGGAGTCACCGCGGCGATCACCCCGTGGAACTTCCCCTTCATCTTGATGATGTGGAAAGTGGCCCCGGCGCTGGTGACCGGGAACACGGTCGTCGTCAAACCGGCGAGCTACACCCCGCTGTCCACTCTGGAGTTCGCGCGCATCCTCGCAGAGACCGATCTGTTCCCACCCGGCGTCATCAACGTCGTCCCCGGCGCGGGCGCGGCGGCCGGCGAGGAACTGGCGTCGAACCCGATGGTCGACAAGGTCGCCTTCACCGGTTCGACGGAGGTGGGCCGCCGGATCATGCAGCTCGCCTCGAGCACGATCAAGAAGGTCACTCTCGAGCTCGGCGGGAAGAGCGCGAACATCGTCCTGGACGACGCCGACCTGGACATCGCGGTCCCCGGTGCACTGTGGGCGACGTTCCTGCATCAGGGGCAGATCTGCCATTCGGGCACGCGGCTGTTCGTCCCATCATCGCTGCACGACGAGATGATCGCGCGCATGGTCGAGCTCGCCGAAGGGCTGAAGGTCGGCTCGGCGCTTGATTTCGAGACCGACATGGGCCCGCTGATCCATCGCAGCCAGTACGAGACCGTCGAGCGGTACGTGCAGGCAGGTCTCGAACAGGGAGCCAAGCTCGCGACCGGCGGCGAGCGCGTGCGCCCGGCAGGGCTGGACGGCGGCTACTACTACCGGCCGACGATCTTCACCGACGTCAGCAACGACATGCGCATCGCGCAAGAGGAGATCTTCGGCCCCGTCCTGAGCGTGATCCGCTACGACTCGGTGGACGACGCGATCCGAATGGCGAACGAGTCCATCTATGGCCTGGCCGGAGGCGTCTGGTCGCGCGACGTGCCGCGCGCGATCGGTATCGCGAAACGTCTGCGCACCGGCAGCGTGTGGATCAACGACTATCACCTGATCAACGGGTACGCCCCATTCGGCGGCTACAAGCAGTCCGGGGTTGGGCGCGAGCTTGGATCGTGGGGGCTGCGGGAGTATCAGCAGACGAAGTACATCCACGTCGATCAGGTGCCGTCGAAGGAACAGAAGTTCTGGTTCCAGATCCTCGGGCTCTAGTTCTCAACCAGACGGAGGCGCGCGCGTAGCTGCTCGCTCGCCTCGTCGCCTTCGCGGAAGCGGAGCGAGGCGGTCTGGTGGCGCTGCTCGGCACGAGCCAGCGCCGTGCTGCGCGACGCTTCGGGGTCGCCGGCGATCTTCTCTAGCGCGGCCACGGCCTGCAGGTCGCGTGCGATCGCCTCGAGGTATGCGGCTGCGATCGCCTCCAACACGCGCTCGACCCGGACTGTCTGGACCTCGGTGCGCGCGCGCTGCAGCGTCAGTCTGGTCCTGGTCACCTTCATGCGCAGCTCCCCGAGCAGCGGGCCGAGTTGCCCCGGCGCCGCGCGCGCGTCCTCGATCAGCGACGGAAGGCCCGCATGGATCTCGCGCGCTCGCTCGACCGCTGGTTGCGCGAGCCGCTCCCATGCGAGGAATGCCGCGCGATCCTGCTCGCGGATCCGGCCACCCGACCGGTAGACGAGCACACCTCCAAGGATGCCGACCGCGACGATGAGCAGAACCGCGACCCATGGCCGCCGCAACCGATGCAACCAACCCCCCATCGGTCCGCGATGCTAGCCGAGGCGCGCGCCCGCGCGACGTCCTACCATAGGGTATGCGCATCGCTGCGACCGAACAGGCGGCCGAGACCGTACGGCTGGTGCTCGCGGCGGGCCGAACCGACCTGGTGATGGTCCTGAGCAACGGGTGCTGCGATGCCACCGCTCCCTACCTGTACGACCACTACGTCCCCGATCCCGAGACGGTCGATGTCGGCGAGATCGGCGGCGTGCACGTGCTCGCGCCTCGATGGCTCGCCCGGATGTACGACGACGACCACGAACTGATGGTGGATGTCGAGACCGGTGTCGTGGACGATTCTTTCTCGCTGGAAACCGAGCACGACCGGCGCTTCGTCCTCCGGGCGAAACGCTGACGAAAACGTGAGAGCCGCGGTCGCCCGCGGCTCTGACGTTGGATCGATGACGACTAGTCGCAGTGTTCGTCGTCGGCCGTGCCAGCTTCGCCGTCCGCGCCGGCGTTGTCCCAGTCTGGGTCGCCGGTGAGCGTCTGGTCGGCCACGATGACCGCGCCACACGCGCCGCCGCTTCCCTGGTTCTCCGGCTCCTCGGCTTGCGCCTCGCCGCCGACGTAGAGGACCGTGGTCCCCTCAACGTTCACGCAGACCGCGCCGCGGTCCGGCTCGTCGGTGTTCGTGAAGGCGCCGGACGCCGCCGTGCTGTTGCAGTCGGCCCCATCCGGGATGTCGTCGGCCTGAGCCGCGAAAGGTGCGACCGCCATCGCGGCAAGCAGCGCCGCCAAAGCAAGCTTCCTCATACTCCCCCTCCTTCATCGTTGGCTACGACATCGAAAGGTTCTCCGGTTTCGGCCGGGTTCCCTTCCGCGGATCGTGGACAAAGCGGAAAATCCTTCCTTGGTCGCTGCGGAGGACAGCCCCCGGGGGTCGGGAGGCTCGCTGTCTCGTCGCGGCAGGGGACTTGGGCCCGCAGGGAGCCTGGTCGTAGGCTGCCGCCACAGGGGATGGCGAGGAGGACCAGATGAGCGTCACGCGCTCGGCTCGCAGGGCGACAGCGCCGGCGGACCCGATGTCGCCGCATCAGTCGGTGACCTTCTTCTTCGACCGTGCCGCCGATCAGATCGGCCTCGACGACGAGATGCGCGAGGTGCTCCGGGGCTCTTATCGAGAGCTCGCCGTCCAGGTACCCGTGCGGATGGACGATGGACGCCTGTTCGTGTTCAACGGCTACCGGGTCCAGCACAACGGCGCGCGCGGGCCGTACAAGGGTGGGATCCGCTATCACCCCGAAGCGGACATCGATGAGGTGCGCGCGCTCGCGGCGCTGATGACCTGGAAGACCGCCATCGCCGACCTGCCGTTCGGCGGGGCCAAGGGCGGGGTGCAATGTGAGCCGTTCCTGCTCAGCGAGGACGAGAAGCAGCGCCTGACGAGGCGGTTCACGTCGATGATCGCCTACATCCTGGGCAGCAACCGCGACATCCCCGCTCCGGACATGAACACCAACGCCCAGACGATGGCCTGGATGATGGACGAATTCGGGAAGCGGTACGGGCACAACCCCGCATGCGTGACCGGGAAGCCGGTCGAGCTTGGGGGATCGCTGGGACGCGACGCGGCCACCGGCCGCGGCGTCGTCTACGTGATGGAGGAGTGCGCGCGCGATCGCGACCTTCCCCTGGAAGGCGCGTCGGTGGCCATCCAAGGCTTCGGCAACGTCGGCTCGTGGGCCGCGCGCTTGCTGCACGAGTTCGGCGCGCGGGTCGTGGCGGTCTCGGATGTCGGTGGCGGCATCGTGAACGACCACGGCCTGGACATCGCTGCGGTCGCGGCGCATGCGGCGGCGTCCGGCTCGGTGGCGGGGTTCGCCGGAGCAGACATGGTTTCCAACGAGGAGCTGCTCGCCTTAGACGTCGACTGGCTGGTACCGGCGGC
>Ga0299906_10001057_pt1 | contig 24037 bp, 19 predicted proteins | sample RVTome_14_FD_200259 | JGI IMG/M metagenome (GOLD analysis project Ga0299906, IMG submission 200259) | Soil microbial communities from uranium-contaminated site in the Upper Colorado River Basin, Wyoming, United States - RVT145D125 (version 2) ...
TGTCCGGACATGCCCTCGCGCTTACCCCCGTGCCCGACACGACCACCGCAGGGACCCTTCCCTCTTCCGGCGTTCTGCTGCACCGGCCTCATCGGTACTACGATCCCCTCGGACTCCCGCTGCGCAGTGGCCGACTTCGCACTCGGCTTATACGGCGCACTTTGCCCCGACAAGGGCCACGCAGACGGGTCTCTCCTGTTCCGTGACGAACCTTCCACACGTGCCACCGCCCATACCCCGGGGAGATCCGTCGGACGCTCCGGATCTGGTCCGTCGGACATGGCCTTCGCCGCGACATGACCGGCTCGGCTCTCCCGTTGTAACTCTGACGAGGCTGCAGCGTTCACGTCTCGTTGCGGCCCGCGTGGTTGCTCCCACCGAAGTGGCTCTTGACACCCCGCTCGGGCCTGGAGAGTCTCCTCTCCAGCCTGGGGTCTGCTACCCGGCGCTCCGGCGCCTACCGGGACGGGTCTCTCACCCGCTGGCTCGTCACAGCGTGATGGCACCAGTACCCCTTGGGACAGGGAGAGCTGGCGGTCATCGTCAGGACGCAACATGGGCACGAGCCTATCAGAGCGCGGCGACCACCGCCCGCACCATGGCCGCGGGCGACGGCTCGCGCGCCTCGGCGATCCTGGCGACCCCATGGCGGCGCAGCTCCCGGCTCGTCACGGCGCCGATCGAGGCCGCCGCCAGCTCGCGGCGGCGGCGCTCCCACTCCTCGCCGAGGAGCTCGACGAGATGACGCACGGTGCGCGGGCTGGTGAACGTCACCCAGCCGATCTCCCGCCCGTCGAAGAGCTCGCGGGCGCGCGCCGCGGCGTCGTCCGGCAGGCGCTTGCGGTAGGCGTCCACCGCGGTCACCGCGCAGCCGAGCTCTTCGAGCCCTTCGACGAGGGCCCGGCGGGCGTCGTCGGCCCGCGGCAGCAGGATCCGCTCGTCCCCCAGCAGGTGGGGGGCCAGCTCGGCCACCAGGCCCTCGGCGTCCGCGTGTGAGGCCACGACGTGGACCTCGACGCCGAGGCGCCGCGCCGCCTGCGCCGTGGCCGGCCCGACGGCCGCCACGGCGACGCTCTCGGGAAACGGCTCGGGCAGCCGGGGAACGAGCGCGTCGACCGCGTTGGCCGAGGTGAAGACCACCCAGTCGTAGCTGCCGGCGGTTTCGGCGGCCGCGGCGAGCGGTTCGGGGTCCGCCGGCGGCACGACCTCGAGCAGCGCCAGCAGCTCGACGTCGGCGCCCGCCGCGGCGAACGCCGCCGCCAGCTCGCCGGCCTGTTGGGCGGCGCGGGTGACGACCACGCGCCGGCCTTTGAGAAGTTCATTCGTTACGTTCATGCAGGGCCTCCAGGATTTCGTCGGCGCCCGCCGCGCGCATCGCCTCGACGCAGGCGCGGGCGACTTCCAGGGGATCGCTTCCCGCGGTCACGGCGCGGGCGGCGCGGCGGCCGTCGGGAGTGGCCAGCACGCCGATCAGGCGCAGGGAGCCGTCGCCGTTCGTGGTCGCCCAGGCCGCGAGCGGCAGCGTGCAGTCGCCGCCGAAGGCCGCCACGAGCTGGCGCTCGGCCGCCGCGGCGCGCCGCGACGGCGCGTGGTCGAGGGCGCGGCAGAGCTCCTCGGCGCGGCTCCCCGCCCTGACCTCGAGCGCCAGGATGCCCTGGCCCGGAGCCGGCACCAGCACTTCCGGGTCGAGCGGATGAGCCGGAAGCTCCGCGATCTCGGGCTCGCCCGGCGCCAGCCGGGCGAGGCCCGCGGCGGCGAGGATCACCCCGGCGCCGGCGCTCTCGCGCCACCTGGCGAGCCGCGTGCCGACGTTGCCGCGAATCGGCTCGACCACCAGGTCGGGGCGCCGGTGGAGGACCAGGGCACGGCGGCGCAGCGAGCCGGTGAGCAGCACGCCGCCGGCGGGCAGGGCGTCGAGGTCCGCCGCGGCCGCGCTCACCAGCACGTCGCGCGCGTCGGCGCGCGGGGGGAACGCCGCCACCGTCAGCCCCTCAGGGAGCCGCACCGGCAGGTCCTTGAGGCTGTGGACGGCGAGGTCGAGACGGCCGTCGGCGAGCCCCGCCTCCAGCTCCTGGGTGAAGAGCCCCTTGCCGCCGAGCGCGGCGAGGTCGCCGCGCTCGCGGTCGCCGCGGGTGTCGATCGGCACCAGCTCGACGGCGAGGCCGCCGTGACGCGCCTCGAGGGCGCGGGCCACCTGGCCCGACTGGGCCAGGGCGAGGGCGCTGCGGCGGGTCCCCAGGCGCAGCTTCACTCCTCGTCGTCCTCGTCGAGCTGGAAGAGCGCGCGCACCAGGCCGATCTTGCCGGCGTCGAGCGGGTTGCCGCGGCGGAGCTGATGGCTGGGATGGTGGAGGATCTTGCGCACCAGCGAGCGCGTGAGCCTGTCGACCTCGTCGTGGACCTCGGCGGGGAGCCGTTCGCGCACCGCCTCGAGCTCGCGGCGGCGGATCTTCTCGGCGCGCTTTTGCAGCAGCGCCACCACCGGCTCCGCCGCCAGGCCGCGGTGCCATTCGTTGAAGACCGCCAGCTCGTAATCGAGGATCTCCTGCACCCGCGGCACCTCCTGGCGGCGGCGTTTCAGGTTGCGCGAGATGAGGTCCTCGAGCGAGTCGATGTCCTGCAGGAAGACGTTGCCGATCTCGCCGGCCCCGGCCTCGACGTTGCGCGGCACGCCGAGGTCGGCCAGCAGCAGCGGACGCGTCTTGCGCCGGTCCATGGCCGCGGCCACGTCGGCGGCGCGCAGCACCGGCTCGCTCGAGCCGGTCGACGCCACCACGATGTCGCAGCGCGGCAGCACCTCGAGGCGCTCGTCGAACGGCACCACGTGGGTCTCGGGGAAGACCTCGAGGAAAGCCGCGGCGCGCTCGGGGCTGCGGTTGGCCACCAGCAGCTCGCCGGCGCCGCGCTCGATGAGGCTGCGGGCCACCTGCCGCGCCGTCTCGCCGGCGCCCAGAATGAGCACCGAGCACTTGTCGAGGTGCTGGAAGATATTGCGCGCCAGGTCGACCACCGCGTAGCCGAACGACACCGCGCCGCTGCCGATCGCCGTCTCGTGGCGCACGCGGCCGCCGGTGGCGACCGCGGTGCGCAGGAGCTTGCGCAGCACGGTGCCGCTGGCGCCGACGGTCTCGGCCAGGCCGGTGGCCTGGCGCACTTGGCCGAGGATCTCGGGCTCGCCCAGGACCATCGACTGCAGGCCGCTGGCCACCTCCAGCAGGTGACGCGCCGCCACCAGGTCGCGCTTGACGAAGAAGCGGCCCTCCTCCTCGATCTCGGGCGCCCGCGAGAGGAAGACCAGCTCCAGGCCGGTGCGATAGGCGGCGGCCTCGTTGTGGGGCTTCAGGTAGAGCTCGGTGCGGTTGCAGGTCGAGAGCAGGCAGGCCTCGGCGATCTCGCTGGTGGCCACCAGGCGGCTGAGCATCTCCTCGGCCTGCCCGGGGTTGTAGGCCACCCGCTCGCGGAGCTCGATCGGCGCCGTGCGGTGGTCCACGCCGACGCCGATGAGCTTGAGCGCGCTCGAGGTCAACGTCCGTTGGGCCGGCGTGATCGGTAGGGATGCCACCGCCAAGCTCCTCGTCACAGGAAGCCGTGGACCTCGGTCAGGAAGAGGTTGACGCCGAGCAGCGAGAAGAGGATGGCGACCACGCCCGCCAGCGCCGCCAGGGCGAGCTGGCGCCCCTGCAGCCGCCGCAGCCGCAACAGCAGCAGGACGACGCCGTAGAAGAGCCAGATCCCGAACGTCATGAGGATCTTCGGATCGCGCAGCCAGGGCTCCTCGAACTCCTGCTTCGCCCACACGGCTCCCGCGATCATGGTGCCGGTCAGCGCCGCGAATCCCACGAGCAGGGCGCCCGACGTCATCCGCTCGAGCACCTCCAGGGGCGGGAGCTGGCCGAAGAAGACCGAGAAACGGCGGCGCTTGATCTCGTGGTAGAGGCGCAGGAAGAGGAAGCCGTAGGTCGCCGCCACCATGAACGCCGTGCTGTGGAGCAGGGCGAAGCCCGTGTGGGTGGCGAAGAGCGGGTTGTGGAAGATCTCGCGGTCCGGCGGCGAGGGCGTGCGCAGCAGCGCCGACAGCGTCTCCAGGAAGCTCGCCACGAGCAGCATGAGGAAGCCGGTCGAGGCTTCGCGCCCGTGCCATTCCACGAAGGCGTAGACCAGGGCCACGGCGAACGCCACGGCCGACAGCGTCTGCGACACCGAGGCCATGGGGAACTGGTGCCAGCGCACCGCCAGCGCCACCAGGTAGAGCAGATGGAGCGCCAGGGTGGCGTAGAAGAGCGGCGGCGCCACCTTGCGGGCGGCGGGGCGCTTGGCGAAGAAGAGGAAGCCGTAGCCCACCGTCACCAGGAGGTAGAGCAGGGGCAGGAGCACCGAGGCGATGCGCAGCGCCGTATCCATGGTTCTCTCCGCGTCCGCCGGCGGCGGAGCGGTCGAAACTCTACCACTCAGCCAGGAATCGGCCACACCCGGGGGGGTAGGAGCCGTCCGACCTGTCGGACCCGTCCGACCCGTCCGACAAGTCCGACTCTGCCCGTTTCCCGCTGGCTTGTGGCCCGGCGACGTCATCTGCTACTGTTCGCGGGCTTATGACCAACGCCATCGTTCTCGGGATGCAGTGGGGCGACGAGGGCAAGGGCAAGATCGTCGACCTGATCTGTCCCGCCTTCGACGCCGTCGTCCGCTTCCAGGGCGGCAACAACGCCGGCCACACCGTGAAGTTCGGCGGCCGTCACTTCGCGCTCCATTTCCTGCCCTCGGGCATCCTGCACCCGGGGATGGCCTGTGTGCTGGGCAACGGCATGGTGATCCACCCCGAGGCCTTCTTCGACGAGCTCCACAAGCTCGCCGAGTCCGGCGTCGACGCCGGCGGCCGGCTCTTCGTGTCGGCCCGCGCCCAGGTCATCCTGCCCCCGCACCTGCACCTCGACGCCGCCCGCGAAGCGGCGCGCGGCGGCGGCAAGATCGGCACCACCGCCCGCGGCATCGGCCCGGCCTACGAGACCAAGGCCGCGCGCTCGGGGCTGCGCACCTGCGACCTCGGCGCCGAGGACGTCGAGGCGCGCGTCGCCGTGCTCCGCGGCCAGCTCGCCGCGGAGCTCGCCGAGTTGGGGGCCGAGGTGCCGGAGACGGGCGAGCTGGCGACCGCCTGCCGCTACTGGGGCGAGCGTCTGGCGCCCTACCTGGCCGACACCGCGGTGCTCGTCAACCGCTGGATCGACGACGGCAAGTCGGTGCTCTTCGAGGGGGCGCAGGGCGCCCTCCTCGACGTCGACCACGGCACCTACCCCTACGTGACGAGCTCGAATACGGTGGCGGGCGGCGTGGCCACCGGCGCCGGCGTGGCGCCGACGCGGATCGGCGGCGTGCTGGGGGTGGTCAAGGCCTACACGACACGGGTGGGCTCCGGCCCGTTCGTGGGCGAGCTCGAGGACGAGACGGGCGATTTCCTGCGCCGCCGCGGCAACGAGTACGGCACCACCACCGGCCGTCCGCGCCGCTGCGGCTGGCTCGACGCCGTGGCCACCCGCTACGCCCAGCTCCTGAACCGCGCCGACGCCCTCGCCGTGACCAAGCTCGACGTGCTCGACGAGCTCGACGAGGTCCGCGTCTGCGTGGGCTACCGCTTTCGTGGCGAGGTGCGCCGCGATTTCCCGGCCGAGCTCGCGGTGCTCGAGCAGGCGCAGCCCGAGCTGCGGACGTTCCCGGGCTGGCGCAGCCCCACCGTGGGCGTGCTCCACTACGAGGACCTGCCGCAGCAGGCGCGCGACTTCCTGGCCTTCGTGGAAGACGAGGTCGGCACCCCCGTGGGCATGGTCTCGACCGGCCCGCGGCGCGAGGAAACGATCGTCCGCGACGCCCCCGAGATGACGCGCCTGGTCTCGGGCCGCGTCGACCGCGTGCTCGCCCACCGCGACGTCTCCGCCTGAGCCCCGACTCTGCTATAGTGCGCCCGGGCCGTTAGCTCAGTTGGTAGAGCGGCGGACTTTTAATCCGCGGGTCACAGGTTCGATCCCTGTACGGCCCACCAGCCCCAGGATGCTTTCCCGCGTGGGCAAGCCGTCAGAGCTGGTCGAAGTGGTTCTTGGCGCATTCCCTGACCTCGAACAGTCTGACCAGGTTCTTTACGTGCCCGATCTCGACCCGGTACCTCTTACCGCCACGGTTTTTGCCGTGGGGACCGGCCGGAAAGCGGTAGTAGGTCTTCCCCCGAAAAGTGATGCGCACATTGTGCTTGGTGAGGGTTCGTGAGTGGCCAGGAGCACACTCGGCTAACATCGTCCAGACTTGGCCGGACAGGACTGTGCCCTGGGACGCCAAGTCAACCCCCCAGTATCTCTATCTAAGCGGCGAGAGCGGCCAGGCTCTGGGTTGTCGAGGAGATATCGGGGTCGTTGATCACGCCTTGCGGGTCCTGAAGCTCTTCGACCCTGATGCGCTCTTCGATGCGACCCGGAGCACCGGCCCTGCGAACCGGCAACCAGTCCAGCTTCAGCTCCCCGGCTCGCACGAGGTTGGCCTCCCACTCGGCCTCGTTCGGGCGGTTGACCGTGGACAGGAAGTCCGTCACCCGAGCCCTGAAGGCCCGGAAGTCCTCGGCCTCTTCGACGATGTCAGCCAGCACGGAGCGATAGCCGGCCCGGAAGTCCTCGTGAGCTTCTTGGGCCGTGGCGCCGTGTCCGGCGAGTCCCCCGGGCTCCACCCCATAGAACCAGGTACCGTCATCCTCTTCAACCATGATGGCCCTGCCGTCTATCCTCACCTCGGCCCAGAATCCCGAGCCCCCGACCACGTCGTGGAAGCCAAACACCAGAGGATAGGTGGCCATGTGTCTCTCCTTGCCCAGCGTTCCTTGCCGGGTCGGGAACGCTTCAAGGGATTGAACCTCCCTTTGGTTGGTGGTCATGGTCGTCATCTCCTCGGGTCGGTCGTCTCACTCACAGTAATCGCCTCCGGGGGTCGGTTGTCTCGCTCACAGGTACAGGATACCATCGGGCGATGACCTTGTCAAGCACCGGGATCTGTCAAGTCGGCGCGCGCGGCCCATGAGCGCCACCGCCAGGGCTTCGTGGCCGAGCCCGGCGTCGGGGGTGTCTACGAGACCCCCCCGCCGCCGGAGCGTGGTCTGACGCAGATGGCGTGTTAGAGCGACGTCATGGCGCGCTCCGAGCCGGTCGCCCAGATGTCCTACGAGGAATACGCCGCTTACGAGGAAGCGAGCGACGCCCGGCACGAGTTCCTGGAGAGCGAGGTCTTCGCCATGGCCGGGGGACGCCGCAGCACGGCGCGTTGTGCCTGGCGGTGGGCGCGGAGCTCCGTGCGGCGCTACGCGGCCGTCCTTGCCGCGTGTTCTCGTCGGACGTGCGCATCAGGGTCCAGGAGACCGGCCTCGCCACGCCCCCCCTGGCTCAGGCCGATGGTCACGAGGAAATCCGTCGCGGCGTTCCCCGAGACGATCAGGTGATAAGCGAACTTCCAGCCCGCCGGCAGCGGGCCTACAGCTTGGAGGTGCCACTCACTTCGTCGGACGGCTCGGCCGGACGACGAGGCGGTCGAAGCCCAACGCCACTACCGCGAAGGCACGCAGCTTCAGCGTATTGCCCCGGCTTCGCTCGAGGGCGGCTCGGTAGGCCGCGAGCTGCTCGTCGGCCTGATCGAGGGCGTCTTTGACCGTCGCGAGCTCGGACAGCTCCGCCCGCGACGCCGCCTTCACGGTCTCGCCGCTCATCCCGAGCTTCTTGAGCGACAGGCGCTTGAACTCGAAAAGAAGATCCCACAGGCTCGAAGCTCGGGCATCCGGACGGCGCAGCAGGCAGAGGTCTGCGTAGCCATGGTCCAGCTCGGGCTCCGAGTGGGTGATGTAGCTCGTGTCGTTCCACAGCAGGGTCAGGAAGACGGTCTTGACCGTCAGCTCGTTGGCCCAGGTGGCGTCGCGATTCGAGAACGTCGGGAACAGCGTCGCCTCGATGAAGTCCAGCAGCGGCTCGAGATTGCCGCTGCGCAGAAAGGCGAAGAGGATGGCATCGGCGGCGGAACGCGAGGCCCCGAGGGGCATGAGGATCTTGCGGATGCGCTCCACGTACAGGCCGTGCATCACCTCGTTGGGTACTACCAGCTCCACGGTCTGCTCTTCGGTCTCCTCCTGCTTCAAAGTGAGCATCCCGAAATAGAAGAGATACGAGCCCAGAAAGCTCGTGTCCTGGGCGGAGTGCTGCAAGAGCTCCTTCAGGGTGAAGCGGTCGAGGAGCTGACGGATTTCGAGGGGCTCGTCTTTACGGATAAGGTCGATCACCGTGGCGGTTCCGTGGCCAGCAACCACTTCAGCCAGGTACTCGAGTCTCCCTTCGTCGGCGGCCAGGTTCGCGTCGAGCATCTGGCGCGGGCAGCTCCCCTCCTCCAAGAGATTGAGGAGGAAGTAGAACACGAGGGTGGGGTTGTAGGTCCTTTCAGGCACCTTCAACGCGAAGCGGTAGCCGTTGTACCACTCGCGCATCATCAGCTTGGTTTCTGCGTCGCCGAGCTCGCAGTCGTTGCGCTCTCGCAGAACCGCGGAGAGGAGCTCGTCGACCTCCCCGTCGGTGAAGCCGCAGAGGTCAGCAAGCGCCGGCTTGAGGTAGACGTTGCGGGCGACGTTCATACCGCTGGTGACGTCGGACATCACCATCGGTGAGACGCCGGTGATAAAGAGACGCTCGAGCCCGTCACCCGCCATGAGCCCCTTGACCCACTTGAAAAGGTACTTGAAGGGGCCGTCGCTCTGGACGAGATCGCGGTAGACGTCCGCGTCGGCGGTCACGATCTCGTTGGCGAAGTTGTCGTATTCGTCGATCAGCAGGTAGAGACTGTAGGGCGTCTGCCGGATCGTGGCGAGGAGCCGCTCGAAGTTGTGAAAGGGATCATCGCCGAGGCGGGGGAGCTCAGGCAAGTGCTCGCGGTAGTCGATCAGGAAGATCTCGATCGACGTGTTCAGGTAACCGCGGATCTCATTGCCGATCCGCTCGTACCGCGAGCTGACATTGGCGTTGACGCCCCACGGCGGCGGGTCCGGATCGATCTTGGAGAAGTCCCAGCGCATCACGAAAAAGCGATGAGCCAGCGGCGTCGGCGTCTTGCCGATCGCCAGGTCGCCGAAGAGGCGCTCGTGCTCGCCGGCGCGGCGCAGGTCAAAGTAAGAGGCCATAGTGCTGAGCCAGAGCGATTTACCGAAGCGCCGTGGGCGCAGGAAGAGCAGGGACTTGCCGAGATCCTCGACCGCGGCGATGCGGTCGGTACGGTCGACGTAGACGTAGCCCTGGGTGCGGAGGCTGTAGAAGTCGGCGACGCCGTAGGGGAGCTTCATGGCCTCTCTTGTCTACCACGAGAATCCCCTCCCGAGGGAGGGGATTCCGCGGACGAGATCGCGATCCCGGTTCTAGAACACCACGCGGACGCCCGCCTGGAACTGACGGGGGTCGCCGAGGCCGCTCTGCACCGTGCCGTCGAAGTTGAAGATCAGGTTGGTGACCTCCGGCGAGCGCAGGTTCTTGCCGTTGAAGACGTTGAAGCCCTCGAAGATCGCCTCGATCTCGAGGTCGCGCACCTGGAAGACCTTGGACAACCGCACGTCGAGCGAGGAGAACTTGTTGTCCTTGCGGCCCAGGTTGCGCCGGGTCACCGAGCCGTCAGGGTTGATGCGGTCCTGCGGCGTGGCCGCGATCGCCCCGGTCGCGGTGATCGACTGCGGCTGCGGCGAACGGTAGGAGTAGCGCGCGTTGACGTTGACTCCCCACGGCGCCTGCCACAAGAGCCAGCCGTTGAAACGGTCGCGCTGGTCGCGGTCCGAATAGCCCCACTCGGCGTCCAGGTCGGTGATCCTGGCGTAGCGGAAGGTGAACGGATCGCGCTCGTTGTCGTCGTCCGACTTGTCCTTCGAGTAGGTGTAGAAGGCCTGGAACTGCACCACGCCCGCCCGCTTCTCGAGGGCGACGGTGACGCCGTGGTAACGACTCGAGGCCGTCGACTCGACGACCGTCAACGTGTTGATGCCGTTGGCGCCGCCAGGCGGCAGGCCGGTGGACCACGGCGAGCCCAGGAGCGGGTCGTTGCGGTTGGTGTAGCGCGTGAGATGGTCGGTCTCGGCGTAGTTGTACTTGACCAACGCCGCCAGGTTCGGACGCAGCAGGCGCTCCAACGCGATCGCCGCCGACGTCGTCCGCGGGTTCTGGAAGTCCTTGTCGAAGACGAAGACGTCGGGCAGGAAGGGGTCGCCTACCGAGTCCTCGGGGATCAGCTCGGTGTAGGGCGGCGGCGGCCCGAGGACGAAGGTGAGCTCGCTGTTGCGGAACAGCGTCTGACCCCGGCTGCCGTCGGTCGAGCGGCTGGAGGCCAGCGCCAGGCCCGGGATGCGGGCGTAGTAGATGCCGGCGTTCGCGCGCACCACCGTCTTGCCGTCCGACCCGGGGTCCCAGGAGAGGCCGAAGCGCGGCTGCCACTGGTCGTAGGTGGTGGGGATCGAGCCGTCGGAAGGGAACTCCTGGCCCTGGCTCACCGTGCCGATGAAGGGGGCGTAGAAGACCTCGTCGACCGGGGTGATGATGTCGGGCTGGATCAGGGCCTCCCAGCGCAGGCCGAGGTCGATCGTGACGTTCGGCCTGGGCTGCCAGGTGTCCTGGATGAAGACCGCCGGCTCGTGCTGGATGATCGACTGGGTGCCGGCCTCGGCCGCCGTCAGGTCGCCGACGCCCGCCTGCTGCAGGTAGAGGAGCACCGGACCCGTGATCGAGGTGCCGGCGGGACAGGCGTAGCCGGTGCCGGTGCTGCCGTCCGAGCACTCGACGTAGGTGGGATCGTCGACGTAGTTGAGGAAGCCGTCGGTGGAGCCGAAGATGAAGCGGCCGTTGGCGAAGCCGATGAAGGTCTGGAACGCCGAGGTCTGGTTGTACTCGACCCCCGCCTTGATCGAGTGCTCGCCCCTGAGCCACGACAGGTTGTCGTTCACCTGCCAGCGGCTGTCGTGGTAGACCACCGGGATGAAGAACGGCATGCCGAAGCGGTAGCCGCTGCCGAAGTCGAAGGCGGTGTCGGGGAACGGACGCGAGGTGCCGGCGATGTTCGGGCCGTCGTAGGGCCGCGGCCGGTCCTCGCGCGCGAACTGGAAGCGCCCCTCGTTGAGCACCGTATTGCTGAGGTTGGAGATCACCGAGCCGCTGATCGCCCACGAGGAGTCCTTCTCCACCGCGTTGGCGCTGGCGCCCCAGGAGTCGACGTCGAAGGTGCCGTTGTCCTGCTCGGCGTCGGTGTAGGAGAAGCGCAGGGTCAGCAGATGGTCGTCGGCGGCGTTGTAGTCGACCTTGGCGAGGCCGGCGACGGCGTCGTCGGTGCGGGTGATGGGCAGGTTCTCGCCGGGGCTGCCGAGGGCGGCGAAGGCGTCGACCACGCGCGGCTCGATGCGCGCCGGGTCCTTCTGCTTGGTGGAGTCGCCGTTCTGGTAGTCGAGGGAGGTGAAGAAAAAGACCTCGTCGCGGCGCACCGGGCCGCCGAGGGTGAAGCCGACCTGGGTCTGCTCGAAGTCGAACTTGGGCTCGCGGCTGCCGTCGGCGCGCTCGGCCTCGGTGGAGAGCGAGTCGTCCTTGTAGAAGAGGTGGGCGGTGCCGCCGAGGTCGTTGGTGCCCGACTTGGTGACCACGCTCACGAAGCCCGCCGAGGCCCGCCCGAACTCCGCCGGCGCGCCGTCGGCGATGACCACGAACTCCTGCACCGCGTCGATGTTGAAGGTGAAGGCCGGCCGCTGGCCGCCGCGCTGCTCGCCGAAGAACGGGTTGTTGAAGTCGGCGCCGTCGACCATGATGTTGTTCTGGATGCCCTTCTGGCCGTTGACGGTGATCTCGTCGCCGTCGGGACCCTGCACCAGGGCCACGCCCGGGGTCAGGCGGGTGAACTCGAGGAAGTTGCGGCCGTTGTTGGGGATGCCCTCGATGGTGGCGCGGTCGATGAGCACGGAGTTGGTGGTCTCGGTGGTCTGCACCAGGGGCGCGTCGGCGGTGACGACGATCTCCTCCTCGGTCACCGACAGGCGCATCTCGAAGCGCAGGTTGATGGTCTGGCCCACCGCGAGCTGCAGGCCCTCGCGCACCAGGGTGGCGAAGCCCTCGAGGCTCGCCGACACCCGGTACGGGCCGAGCGGCAGCAGCACGCCGCGGAAACGCCCGCGAGCGTCGGTCACCAGCGTCTGGGTGAAGTTGGTGGCGGTGTTGTTGAGGGTGATGGTCGCCCCGGGCAGGGGGCTGCCGGTCTCGTCGACCACGATGCCCTCGATGACGCCGGTCGTCGCCTGCGACTGGGCATGGAGCGGCGGCGCGAGCATCGCGGCGGCAAGGGCCAGGGTATAGAGAGCCAGACTATAGCGGGCAAGCCTCGGACGTCTCGACATCGGGTTCCTCCTATGGCGTCTCGATCCTCTACGGGTCTGGCGAGGACTCTACGCCGCCGGAGGAGGGTTGTCCAGGGACTGTCAAGGCCTTCGTCGCGGGCCAAGCGGGCGCACGCCGTGCGCCCCTACATCGTCATGTGGTGTAGGGGCGCGCGGCGTGCGCCCTCGCCGGGGGCTGGGCCTTCCCGGCCTACTGCGACGCCACCGCGAAACCGAACCAGTCGACGTGCTCGGCTGGGCTGGCGATGCCGGGGGTGTTCTGGGTCCAAAGCTGGTTGCCGATCTCGCGCAGTCCGGCGGCGCGGCCGTAGAGCACGTTGACGGCGCCGCCGCCGTTGACCGAGCCCACCGACTCGTTGAAGACGCCGATCGCCAAGTCGTCGCGGCCGTCGCCGTTGAAGTCGCCGGTGGCGAGGGCGGCGCCGAACTGGTCCCACAGCTCGGCCGCCTCGCGCACGCCGGGGCTGCCCTGGTGCCAGAGCTGGTTGCCGGCGCGCGTGAGGCCGTCCTCCCCGCCGCGGAGCACCGCCACGGCGCCGGCGCCGAAGCGGCCGGCGATCGTCTCGTGGGGGATGCCGACGGCCAGCTCGTCGAAGCCGTCGCCGTCGAAGTCGCCGGCGGCGAGGGCGGCGCCGAAAGCGTCGTCGGTCTGGGCCTGGGCGAGGATGCCGACCCGGTCCTGGTGCCAGAGCTGGTCGCCGCGCTCGATCAGCCCCTCGTGGAAGCCGTAGATCACGTTCACCGTGCCGACCCCGAGCACTCGGTCGTGGTTGTCGCCGGGCGTGCCCACGGCGAGGTCGAAGAAGCTGTCGCCGTTGAAGTCGCCGGCGGCGAGGCTGGCGCCGAAGCGGTCGCCGGTCTCGGCCTTGCCTAGCACGCCGAGCACCTCCTGGTGCCAGAACTGGTTGCCGTCGACGATCAGGCCGCTCCAGTCGCTGTAGAGCACGTTGACGGCGCCGGCGTCGACGAAAACCTGGCTGCCGCGGACGACGTCTTCGTTCCAGACGCCGACGGCGAGGTCCTCGGCGAGATCGCCGTTGAAGTCGGCGGCGGCGAGCGACCAGCCGAACTGGTCGCCGGGCTGGGCCTCGTCGAGCACGCCGAAGACGTCCTGGTGCCAGAGCTGGTTGCCGGCGGAAGCCAGCCCCAGCGCCGAGCCGTAGATCACGTTCACGGCGCCGCCGTCGACGACGAGGCCCACGTCCTCGCCGGGCACCCCGACCGCCAGGTCCTCGAACCCGTCGTGGTTGAAGTCGCCGGCGGCCAGCGACCAGCCGAAGTTGTCGTCGGCCTCGGGATCGTCGGCGACGCCGGCCGACGCCTGGCTCCAGAGCTGGTTGCCGAGGGCGGTGAGGCCCGTTGCCGAGCCGTAGATGACGTTGACGGCGCCGGCGCGGCCGAGAGCGCCCGCCGGCTCGCCGGGCACGCCGGCGGCGAGGTCGGCGAAGCCGTCGCCGTTGAAGTCGCCGACCGCCAGGCTCCAGCCGAAGTTGTCGTCGAAGCCGCCGTCGCCGAGGATGCCGGCCACGTCCTGGTGCCAGATCTGGTTGCCGGCGGCGTTGAGGCCGGCGCCGCCGCCGTAGATCACGTTGACGGCGCCCAGCCCGTGGACGGTGGAGCTCTCGTTGGGCACGCCGACGGCGAGGTCGGCGAAGCCGTCGCCGTTGAAGTCGCCGTGCGCCGCCAGCGCCGCGGCGGGGAGAAGGTAGGCGGAAAGCCCCAGGACGGCGATCGTCCGGGGCAGGCGGATGCTCTTGGTCTTGACAGCTCGCATGTCTCCTCTCCTATGTCGTCACGGGAGCCCTCGGCTCAGGCCCTCGCCTCGCGTCTCCAGCCATGTGAACGGCTAGTATAGCGGATCCCGGCCCCGTGTGAAGGGCCGAAAGTCAAGAATCATGCGGACTTAGCGGATCGTTGCCTGACCGCAACAGTTGCGAGAGCGCCCGATCGTTGCCTGACCGCAACAGTTGACGTCAAGAGAGCGTCCGATCGTTGGCTGAGCGCCCTGGCGCGGATGGCGCGGGCCGCGGCGCGCTGCGTCTGGTGGCCGGCGCGGCGGCGCAGCCGCGCGAGGACGACGGGGAGGTGACGGAGCTTGGAGGCGTAGCCCATGTCCTCACCGCCCGATCCGACGCAACCGCAGCAGCGGACCCTCGAGCCGCCGTTCGTCCGTCAGGTCGATCTCGGCCTCGACGAACCACATGTTCTCGCCTTCCGGGTCGACGAGCACCTGCGACACCTCCCACTTGCGCGGCCCCGCCGGCCGGATCCGCGTGAAGTCGGAGCGCCGCGCCTCGTGGTTGAAGACCAGCTCGGGGTGCTCGCCGTAGAAGGGTGCCATCGCCTCCTGCAAACGCTCGGCCGTCCAGTGGTCCTCGGGCTTTTCGGGGTCGTGCCAGAGGCCGAAGGCCGCCTCCTCGTAGTTGTGCTCCGAGAGGTCGCGCACGAGTTGGTGCGTCTCGGCGCGCACCCGCGCCGCGAACGCCTTCGGGTCGTGGAAGAGCTCGTAGAGGCGAAGCTCGCGGCGCGCCGCCTCCTGCTTGTCGCGCTCGAGGGCCAGCTCCGGGTGCAGGAGGTTTTCCCATTCCTCGATCAGGCTCGTGTCGGTACGCTCCAGGAGCGCGCGGAAGAAGCCGAGGATGTCGTAGACGCCCTCGGTCTTGGCCCACTCGGGCACCGTCTGCGTCATCGTCTTGTAGAACTGGCTCAGGTGACGCAGCAGCACGCCCTCGCTCTTCTGCAGGCCGTAGTGGCGCACGTAGCCGTTGAAGCTGAAGTAGCCCTCGAAAAGGTCGCGGGCGATCGACTTGGGCTGGATGTCCTCGCCGCGCACCCAGGGATGGTCGCGGCGGAAGTCCTCGAAGACCGAGTCGATGAACTCGCGGATCGGCTTCGGGTAGGTGACCGCGTCGAGGCGGTCCATGCGCTCCTCGTAGGGCATGCCCTCGGCCTTGAGCTTGGCGATCAGGTCGCCCTTGGCCTTGTCGACCTGGCGGTAGAGCACGACGTTGGGGTTCTCGAGGATCGCTTCCACCAGCGAGGCCACGTCGAGCGCGTACTCGGGGTGCGACGGATCGAGGTGCTCGATGGCCTCCACGAGGAAGAGCGCCAGGGCCTGGAAGAGCGAGAAGTCGTATTGCAGGTTCTCGTCGACGATCACCCAGCGGTAGCCGGTCTTGGTGTCGCGCTCCATCTTGATGACGCCGGCGCGGTGGAGCGAGCGCACCAGGAGTGCCGAGTAGCTCAGCAGCTCCCGCTTGCGGCCTTCGTCCTCGTGGCTCTTGGCGATGAGCTCGCGCAACGAGTCGAAGTTGTCGCGGTTCGGGTCGTCCCGCTCGGCGTCGCGTTGCAGCAGGTTGACCACCATGCCCTGGGTCATGCGGAAGCGCGACTTGAGCATCTCCGGCGAACGCGCGATCAGGCTCTCGAAGGTCTCGCGGCTCCACGACACGAAGCCCGGCGGCGGGCGCTTGGACGGCGCTTTCTTCTTCTTCTTGCCGTCGCCGGCGCGGCGGCGGTTCTCGATCACGTGCTCGGGGGCCTGGGCCACCACGCTGCCGGCCTCGTCGAAGCCCTTGCGGCCGGCGCGGCCGGCGATCTGCTTGAAATCGCGCACGCGCAGGATCGCCACCTTCTGGCCGTCGTACTTGGCGAGCTTGGTGAAGAGCACGGTGCGGATCGGGATGTTGACGCCGACGCCCAAGGTGTCGGTGCCGCAGATCACCTTGAGCAGCCCCTGCTGGGCGAATTGCTCCATGAGCAGCCGGTACTTGGGCAAGAGCCCGGCGTGGTGGATGCCGACGCCGAAGCGGATGAAGCGGCGCACGTCCTTGCCGTAGGGCGTGTCGAAACGGAAGTCGCCCATCGTCTCGAGGATCTTGTCCTTGTCGTCGCGGCCGATGAGCCGGACGCTGGTGAGGCTCTGGGCCAGCTCGGCGCACTCGCGCTGGGTGAAGTTGACGACGTAGATCGGCGCCTTGCCGGCGTCGAAGAGGTCCTGCACGGTCTCGTGCAGCGCCGTTTCGCGGTACTCGAAGTCGAGAGGCACGGGACGCTGATCGGAATAGACGAGCGCCACCTTGACGCCGGTGTCGCGCTCCAGGCGCTCGGAGATCGGCGCGGTATTGCCGAGGGTGGCCGACATCAGCAGGAAGCGGGTGCGCGGCAGGGTGATCAGCGGCACCTGCCAGGCGACGCCGCGCTCGGGATCGCCGTAGTAGTGGAACTCGTCCATCACCACGTAATCGGCCTCGAGGTCCTCGCCCTGGCGCAGGGCGCGGTTGGAGAGCACCTCGGCGGTACAGCAGATCACCGGCGCCGCGGAGTTGATGGCGGCGTCGCCGGTCTGCATGCCTACGTTCTCAGGGCCGAGCTGGTCGCAGAGGTCGAAGAACTTCTCGCTGGCGAGGGCCTTGATCGGGCTGGTGTAGAAGGTCTTGCGCCCCTCGCACAGGGCCTTGAAGTGGAGCCCCAGAGCGACCAGGGACTTGCCCGAGCCGGTGGGCGTGTTGAGGATCACGTGGCGCCCGGCCATGACCTCGAGCAGGGCTTCCTCCTGGGCCGGGTAGAGCTCGAAGCCCTGTTCGACGACCCAGCCGAGGAAAAGGTCCAGGATCTGGTCGGGGTCCTTGGTGCCGCCGCGCGGGATGCGCTCGAAGAGCGGCGTGGTGGCGGGTGGGGCGGTGACGTCTGTGGTGGACACTCTCGGGGGTGACTCCTATGCCCTGTAAGGGACAGGCGCGCTTTGCAGCGCCTTGCGCGAGGTGTCCGCGTCGAGGTGGAGCCGGACCTCAGACAACTGCGGGCTCGAGCTCCTCTTCGGCCGCGATCACCAGGTCCATCTCCCGCCGGTGCGCCTGGTAGAAGCCCAGAACCTCCGCGACCTGAGAGGCCGTGAGCTCGTATTCGGCGGCGATCTCTTCCGCCGGCATGTGCCAGTGGTGGGCCGCGATCGCGACCGTCTGCGCCCGGATGCCGGTCCCGCGGATCACCGGCACCGGCCACCCCGAGGCCCCTACCCGGTAGGCGACCTGAGCGAACCGCGGATCGTCGAGCTGCTGCTTCAAGGCGCCGATCTTCTCCGCCACCGCCCAGACGATGAACTGATTGAGCGAGACGCCCTGGCGTCGCGCCCATAGCTCGGCGTCGTGCTTGAGGAGCATGGGCAATTTCAGCGGGTAACGCGACATAGGTCCTCACCTCGTCGACATCGTACACGACGTCGCGTGCGACGTCAAAGTGCGCGTCCTCCCCCGGAGCCCTGCCAAGGGCGGCAGCGGTCAACCCTGGGCCTACTCGTCGAGCAGCCCCAAACCGTCCGGCGCCATGCGCCGCGCCACCTGGGCGCAGGGCGGTCATCGCGTCAGGGGCTCAGTCCTCGTACAGATACACGCGCAGGAAGTCCGCCTCGGTCAGTATCCCCACCAGCCGCTGCCCGTCGACCACCGGCAGGCAGCCGTACTTCTTGTCGAGCATCAGGCGGGCGGCGTCGCGCAGCGTCATGCTCGGCGTGCCGACCTCGAGCTCCCTGGTCATCACCTCTTCGACCCGCAGCTCCTCGAGGATCGAGTCCTCGACGTAGCTCGAGCCGCCGGGACGCTCCATCAAGGTGTTGCGCAGCAAGTCGCGCTGCGACACCAGGCCCACCAGGTAACGCTCGGGGTCGACCACGGGAATGTGGCGGATCTGGTGCTCGTACATGCGGTCGCGCAACGCCGCCATGGAATCCCCGGGACCCATGGTCACCAGGTCGCGGCTCATCACTTCGCCGACGGTCAAGGCACGCATGACGTTTCTCCTACCAGGTCCGAAGCCGGCGCGTCGAGGCGCTGGGACCCGGCGAAGTAGCCGAGCAGCAGCGGCACCGGCCCGTCGCCCCGGCGGTTGCGGAAGTGGACGCCGTGCGGCGAGCGGCGGATCGCCCGCAGGACTTTCAAGCGCAGGTTGCTCTTGCCGGCCATCGTCAGGACGCTATCAGCTCTCCCGGCGTTTCTCCCGACCCGGCGGAGCGGACACCGATCGTGCTTCAGGATGGCGGCCCGCCTGCGGCTCCACGGAACGCACGTCGCCGCGGCGACGCTCGTCGCCGCCGGCGTCTTCATGCTGCTGCGCGCGGTCCTGGCGTCGCCGGACGCGGCCCATGGACACACCATGCCGTAATCCCTACCCCTGAGGGTGGCGCGGCGCCGAGACGGATAGAGTAGATTCGACGCTGACGGACTCAAGGCAACGAATGCAAGGAGACGACTCCATGAGACGTTCGATCGCTCTGCTGGGCTTGCTGCTCCCCCTGCTCTTCGTGCTCGTCCCATCGGTCCTCGCCGAGGAGCACGCTTACGTCGGCAACAAGAACTGCCGCAAGTGCCACCTCAAGGAACACAAGTCGTGGGCCGAGACCCAGATGGCGAAGGCCTTCGAGACCCTGAAGCCCGGCGTCGCCGCGGAAGCCAAGACGGCGGCGGGCCTCGATCCCCAGAAGGACTACACCACCGACTCCGAGTGCCTCGCCTGCCACACGGTGGGCCACGGCAAGGAAGGCGGCTTCGTGGACGTGGCGACGACGCCCGATCACCTGGGCGTGGGCTGTGAGATGTGCCACGGCCCGGGCGGCACCTACACCCAGGACCACCTCATGAGCCTCAAGAACCGCGAGTACAAGAAGGCCGAGGTGGTGGCGGCGGGCATGGTCGCCGAGGTCGGCGAGGCCCAATGCGTGGCCTGCCACAACGAGAAGAGCCCGTCGTTCAAGGAGTTCGACTACGCGGCCCGCAAGGCCGAGGGCCTGCACGAGATCTTCCCGCTGAAGTACGAGCACTGAGCCCGCTCGACGCGGGTCGACGTCACGGGCAGAGCGAGCGGATCGACTCGGCAGGCTCCAGGTCCGGGAGTGCGGCCGAACGGCAGCGATCAGCCGACGAGATAGGTCCCGGTGCCGACGGCGATCAGGGTGCCCTCGTCGTTGTGGAGCTCCATGCGGGTCACCGCCACCTTGTTGCCGGCGCGCAGCACCGAGCCGGTGGCGGTGAACCGCTTGCCGACGCCGGAGCGCAGGTAGTCGACGCGCAGGTCGATGGTGCCGACGTTGCCGAGCCGCGCGAGGCCCTGCTCGAGGTTGGCGCGGTCGAGCCGCTCGAGCACGCTCAGGAAGGCCACCAGGCCGCCCACCGTGTCGAGCGCCGAGGAGATCACGCCGCCGTGCAGCGAGCCGCGCACGAAGTTGCCCACCAGCTCCTCGCGCATGTCGAAGGTGAGGCTGGCGCCCTCGGCGGCGACGGCCTCGAGGCGCAGGCCGAGGAGGCGGTTGAAGGGGATCTTGTGCTCGAAGGCGTCGATGGCCGCCTGCAGGTCGGCCGCGGGGTCCGTCATCGGGCGTCCTCCTGGCGGGATCATAGACCCGTCCGACCGGGAAGTCTTCCCTGCCGGCTCCGTGCGGTAGGCGAGCGTCTTGGCCGCCGCGCCGGATTGTGGCCGAGTGACACGGTCGCGCCGCTTGGACTCAGACGGATTCTCACCCCGAGCCAACCGTGGGGGACGCGGTAGACTCGACTCTCGACCCCAGACCGGGCGCAGGATAGACTGTCCTCGTCCGGCAAGGAGGACACCGACCATGCAGAGCGTGGCGACTACACGGAGTATGTAACTCCATGAGAGTCTTCGAAATCCGCGACGCCTTCGGCCTCGACCGTCTCGTCGCCGCCGAGCGGCCGACGCCCGAGCCGGGACCCGGCCAGGTGCTGCTCGAGATGAAGGCCGCGTCGCTCAACTACCGCGACGTGCTCACCGTCGCCGGCAAGTACAACCCCAGGCAGCCGCTGCCGCTCATTCCCTGCTCCGACGGCGTCGGCGTCGTCGCCGCGGTCGGCGACGGCGTCAGCCGCGTCAGGGCGGGAGACCGGGTGGCGACGCTCTTTTCGCAGAAGTGGTGGGGCGGCCGCCCCGAGTACGACAAGATCCGCTCCACCCTCGGCGGCCCCCTCGACGGCACGCTGGCCGAATACATGGCGCTTGACGAGAACGGCGTCGTGAAGGTGCCGGGGCACCTCTCGAACGTCGAGGCCGCCACCCTGCCCTGCGCCGCCGTCACCGCCTGGAGCGCCCTGGCCACCCAGGGCGACGTCGGCCCCGGCGACACCGTGCTGGTCCAGGGCACCGGCGGCGTGTCGCTGTTCGCCCTCCAGCTCGCCCGGATCCTCGGCGCCCGGGTGATCGCCACCTCGAGCAGCGACGAGAAGCTCGAGCGGGTGCGCGAGCTCGGGGCCTGGGCCGTCGTCAACTACGTCGACGAGCCCGAGTGGGGCAAGAAGGCGCGAGAGCTCACCGGCGGCGTCGGCGTCGACCACGTAGTCGAGGTCGGGGGCGGCGGCACCATCGCGCAGTCGCTGAAGGCGATCCGCATCGGCGGGCAGATCAGCGTCATCGGCAACCTGGCGGGCGGCTCCACCGAGCTGAGCCTGATCCCCATCCTGATGCAGAACGTGCGCCTCCAAGGGATCATCGTCGGCTCGCGCGAGGGCTTCGAGGCGATGAACCGGGCGATCGCCCAGCACGAGCTGCGGCCGGTGGTCGACCGCGTCTTCCCCTTCGCCGAGACGCCCGAGGCCTTCCGCTACGTGGCCGCCGGCAAGCACTTCGGCAAGGTCTGCATCGAGATCTGAAGCTCACTCCAGCATCCGCCGGCGGTAGTGCTCCACGGCGACCGGCCCCAACTCCATCATGCCGTCCATGAAGGCGCGCAGCTCGAACTTCTCGCCGCGCGCCGCCTTGACGTCCTCGTAGAGCCCCCACACCTGGCGGTACCCCAGGTAGTAGGTGGTGAGCTGCGGCGGCCAGGTGATCGCGCGTTGCCACATGTTGGCGGCGAACCGGTCGTCCTGGATCGCCTCCTCCTTGACGAAACGCAGCACTTCCTCGCGCGTCATGCCGCGGGTGTGGACGCGGACGTCGACGATCGCGCGGGCGACGTTCTCGAGCTGCTTCTTGAGGTGGGCGAGGCGGTCGAGCGGGCCGCCCCAGCCTTCGTCGAGCATCAGGCGCTCGCAGAAGGTGCCCCAACCCTCGACGTAGACGCCGTCGGCGAAGAGCGCGCGCACCTTGCGCGGATGGCGCGCCGCGAACGCCAGTTGCAGCATGTGGCCGGGTACGATCTCGTGGGGCGTGATCATGCGGTTGAAGTGGTCGTTGAAGTCGCGGAAGAAGGCGGCGCGCTCCCCGTCCGTCAGGCCGTCGGGGGGCGTCGGCAGGAAGAGCAGGGTGGCGGCGTCGGGCGCGTAGGGTCCCGCCGGGTAGACCCCGCCCACCGCCTGGCCAACGAAGTACGACGGCGAGCGGTCGACGTGGACGGTAAAAGGCTCGGGCATCTCCACGATGCCGCGCCGGCGCACGAAGGCGATCGCTTCGCCGACCAGCTCCCGGTACTGCGCGACGAAGGCGTCGGTCGACGGCGCGCGGTCCTCGGCGACGCGCTCGAAGAGCCTGCGGACGAGGACGGCGTCGTCCTCGGGCGGCGGGACGCCGGTGAAGACCTCCTCCCACACCCGGCGGCCGTAAGCGGCGGTCTCGGCGCGCTTGGCCGCCAGCGCGGCCTCGGCCGCGGCCAGCACGTCCGCGACCGGCTCGTCGACGCCGGTCACCAGGCGGAAGAGCGGCGCGTAGTCGTCGCCGAGGCGCGGCGAGGCGGAGGCCTTGCCGGCGAGCTCCTCGAGAAAGCCCGCGAGCTCGCCGAGCGCCGCGGACGCCGCGGCGCCGGACGCACGCAGCTCCGCGCGCAGCTCTTCGTCGGCGGTGACGCCGGCGAAGCCCTCGGCGTAGAAACGGGCCGAGCCGCGGAGCTGGCGGGCCGCGACCTCGCAGAGCTCGGGCACGACCTCCCGAGGGTCCGCCGACGTCAGGGCCGCGCGCGCCTGGGCCGCGAGGCGCGGCAGCAGCCGGGCGCGCGCCGCCGCCGACGCCAGACGCTCCGCTTCCGGGTGGTCGTCGCGCACCAGCAGGAAGACGGTGGCGTTGGCGAGCGTGCCGCTCCAGAAGAGCGGGTCGCGCTCGGGGCGCCGCAGCGTCTCGAAGGCGAAGAGCTCGCGCTCGGCCTGGCGCAGCAGCAGCTCGCCGTCGAGGCGGTCGTCGAAGGGCAGGTCGTTCGCGGCCAGCCGGGCGCGGAACGCCGCGGCGCCGGCGCGGTTGAAGGCGGCCCATTCGGCGCGGCGCTCGGGCGAGAAGTCCTCGAGCTCGTGGTCGCGGTCGTGGCGTCCCTCGGCGGTGGCGCGCGAGGGGTACACGGCGAAATAGCGCTCGATGTAGGCGTCGGCGGTGATCGCCGAGGGGGCGGCGGGCGTCGATGAGAGGAGGAAAACGAGGATCCAGTGGGCCGAAGTCATGGTGCCGGCATTCTCGCACCGAAGGGGCGCGCTGCGCGCGCCGCTTCGCCAGGATCCGTCGGACAAGTCGGACAAGTCGGACAAGTCAGATCTCGTTTGACGGTTACAATCCCGCCATGCCCGAAGCCGTCCTCGCCCTCGACCAGGGGACGACCGGATCGACCGCCCTGGTCTTCTCGCGCCGGGGCGAGATCCTCGAGCGCGGCTATGAGGAGCTGCCCCCGGCGGCGCCAGCGGCTCTTCGAGCCGGCGATGGACGCGCAGCGCCGCGAGCGTCTCTACGCGGGGTGGAAGCGGGCCGTCCAGCGGGTGCGGGGGAGGTAAGGCGCCCCCCAGACCCAGGTTTTACACCCTGGACTGGGCGTGCCCACAGCACTCCGACCAAAGCCAGGGTCGCCCAGCTCACGGCGACGAGCCAGGGATGCCCGGCAGGACGATAGACCATGGCGACGCGGTGCGTCCCCTCCGGCACCGCGACCGCCCGGAACAAGAACCACGCCGGCAGGAGCTCAGCGTCCTCGCCGTCCACCGTGGCGCTCCAGCCGCGGGCGAAGCGGTCCGCCACCAGGAGATATCCTGCTTCGGGCGCCTCGATCCGCAGCTCGAGCGCCTCCGGCTCGTAGCGCAGCAGCTCGACGCGCGCCGGCTGCGCCGGCGGCAGGTCGGCGATCCGGCTCATCGAGGCATCCTCAGACCTTCCGTTCCCGGACAGCACGGCATCGCGGTCGTGCACCACGATCGGCAGCGAGCCGATCTCTTCGCCGCGGTCCGCGAAGGCGGCGAGAGCGTCCTGGGTCCAGGGGACCTCGACGGCCTGCGGAGCGAAATAGAACCGCCGATCCCCGGTGACGGCGGCGGTCAGAACCGCGCTCTGCAGCCAGCGGTCGAGTAAGGTGCTCCGCAAGCCGACGTGGCCTGCGAGCGCCGCTTCCCGGGCCATCACGTTGCGGTTGTTGGGGTCCTCGCCGAAGCGGGACCGGAGGTGCCGCCGCCAGCCGCTGCGCAGGAGGTCCAGGCGATGGTCGCGGGCGGCGTCGACTCGTCTCCAGATCTCGCGCGCGCCGTCGTCCCAGGCGATGACGAAGTAACGCGACATGCGGATCGCCGCGCCGCCGTCGACGCACGCCAGCACCAGGAGCGCCGCGATCGCGGACGTCCGCCGCGCGATCCCGCGCCAGGCCGTGACCGCGCAGCCCAGCCAGAGCGCCAGCGCGACGGTGGCCGCCAGGAAGAAGTGGCTGCCGGAAAGATCCGCCAGCGCG
>Ga0299906_10001059_pt1 | contig 24027 bp, 22 predicted proteins | sample RVTome_14_FD_200259 | JGI IMG/M metagenome (GOLD analysis project Ga0299906, IMG submission 200259) | Soil microbial communities from uranium-contaminated site in the Upper Colorado River Basin, Wyoming, United States - RVT145D125 (version 2) ...
GCAACATCAAGGTGGCGCTGCGGCGGCTACGCCGCTTCGCGCGGACCGGGGCGCCCGAGGAGCTCGACCTCGACGATACGATCCGCTCAACCGCCAAGAACGCGGGGTGGCTCGATCTGAAGATGGTACCCGAGCGCCACAACACCGTGAAGGTCCTGCTCTTTCTCGACGTCGGCGGCTCGATGGACGATCACATCCGCGTCTGCGAGCAGCTTTTTTCCGCGGCGCGCGTCGAGTTCAAGCACCTGGAGTACTTCTACTTCCACAACTTCCCCTATGAGCGGGTGTGGCGCGACAACCGCCGGCACGGGACCGAGCGCCTTGCAACCTGGGACCTGCTGCACACCTATCCGCACGACTACTCGGTCATCCTCGTCGGCGATGCCACGATGAGCCCGTACGAGATCGTCTATCCCGGCGGCAGCGTCGAGCACACGAACGAGGAGGCGGGCGCGGCGTGGCTCGAGCGCCTGCTCGCCGTCTATCACAACGCGGTGTGGTTGAATCCCCAGCCCGAATCGGTGTGGAACTTCCACGAGTCGATCCGCATCACGCGGCAGCTCATGGGCGAGCGCATGTTTCCGCTGACGATCGAGGGGCTCGACCGGGCGATGCGCCTTCTGTCGAGGACGCATTAGCCACGTTAGCTGGTGACCCGTGGCGGGTCCAGGAAACGGGTCGCCTCTGGCGGTGCACGGGAACCTACGCGGGCCTCGCGAGCGAAGCGCCGTGCTTGTTGGCTGCGAGGAGCTTGTCTTGCAGGTAACCCGAGAGCGCGCCCATGATCACCCAGAACACGAGCATCGTCCCGAGAGACGCGGCTACAAACGCGCGCTCGAAATGTGCCACGGGCGACTCTCCCGAGTCCATCCCGCCCGGTGCCCCGATAAGGTGGGGCATGACGAGGGCGACGACGCCCAAGGCACGTACCCACGGCTGGCGCGAAAAGGCGATACAGGACAACCCGAGCGCCGTTGCCAAGACGGTTCCGATCCACCAGGTTTGTCGCGCGAGCAGATCGGCCGCAGGGGCACCCGGAAGCTCGGGGGGCAATCCCAAGGCGGGGGCCAGCGAGAAAGCCGCGAAGCCCGCGCAGCCCCAAAGGAGGCCTTGCTTGATACCGGGTCGGCCGCGCAGCAGCATCCCCGCATTGAGAAGGAGCGCAAAGGCGATGCCCCCGAGAGTGGAGAAGAGTACCGTGTAAGCATTGCGCTCGATGCCCGGCTCCCATGCCGGTTGCGCGGATTCCTGCCGCGAAGAATCACGGCGTTCGTGGACCTCCGCTTCGAGAATGAGCGGGGTGATGAAGGCGACCTGGGCCATCCCGAGCAACGCACCGGATGCGCTGCCGGCGATCAGCGCGGCAATGAGCAGGCGCCGGAGCAGTGTCATCATCGCCGTTCAGCGGCGCGAGGGGACGGCTAATGGCAGGGCGTGTTAATGCTGTGGCGGCTGTCGTGGGCGGCGTTGTGGATTCGATCCGGCCCTGCGAATCCGACGCCGTACAGGATGACAAAGCCGAGCAGCGCCGCGATGCCCGCCGACAGCAAGACTGCGGTGCGCGACAGCGGTTCGTGACGCGCGGGCGCCGAGTAAGTCAGAGTGTCTGTTTTCGACATGGGACGTTTGCAGAAATAATTCTTCAGTGAATCACGGGCCTGATCCGCGCTATCGATATGATGTCACGCGCGATGAGCAGCGCGGGAGCGTCCGGCTCGATCGCGCGTAAGTAAATCGGGCGCGAAGCGTCCCGATTTACAGGTTGTAGCCTTTCTCGTTGTGCAGCACCGTATCCAGCCCCTCGGTCTCCTCGTCGTCCCTCAGCCTCAGGCCCACGATCGCATCGCTCACCTTGAGCAGGATGAAGGTGATGACGCCGCACCAGGCGCCGACCGCCAGCACGCCCACGAGCTGCACCAGCAGCTGGCTGCCCATTCCCATGCCTTCCGCAAATCCCGCGCCGCCCAGACCCGCGGCAACGAACACGCCGGTCAGCAGAGTGCCAATGATCCCTCCGACGCCGTGCACCGGAAAGACGTCGAGCGAATCGTCCACGTGCAGCGAGCGTTTCATGTAATTGGTGGCGGTGAAGCATACGATTCCGGCCGCGGCTCCGATCACCAGCGCCCCCATCGGACCGACGAAGCCTGACGCCGGCGTGATCGTTCCCAGTCCCGCAACCATGCCGGTCACGATGCCGAGCACCGAAGGCTTGCCGTACCGAATCCACTCGCAGAACATCCAGGCGAGCGAGCCCGTGGCGGCGCCGATGTGCGTCACGAGCATCGCCATGCCCGCGGAACTGTCGGCAGCGAGCGCGCTCCCGGCGTTGAAACCGAACCATCCCACCCAGAGCATGCACGCACCGGTGACGGCCATCGCCAGGTTGTGCGGCGGCATGGGCGTTTCCGGAAAGCCCTTGCGCCGGCCCAGCACGAGCGCGGCGATGAGTGCCGCCATGCCCGCGTTGAGGTGCACGACCGTGCCGCCCGCGAAGTCGAGCAGCCCCATTTTCTGCAGCCAACCGCCGCCCCACACCCAGTGCGCGACCGGCGCGTACACCAGAAGCAGCCAGAGCAGGCTGAAGATGAGCATCCCGGAAAACCTCACGCGTTCCGCGTAGGCGCCCACCACCAGCGCCGGCGTGATGATGGCGAAGGTGAGCTGGAACATTGAGAACACGGTTTCCGGGATCGTGCCCGTGACCGAGTCTTTCGCCACGCCCGCCATGAACGATTTTCCAAACCCGCCGAACCAGTCGTTTGCGCCGCCGCCATCGCCGAAAGCGATGCTGTAGGCCACCACCACCCACGCGATGGAGACCATGCACGTGATCGCGAAGCATTGCATGAGGACCGAGAGCACGTTATTGGAGCGCACGAGGCCGGCGTAGAAGAGCGCGAGGCCGGGGATCGTCATGAAGAGCACCAGCACCGAGGAAGTGAGCATCCAGGCCGTGTTGGCCGTGTCGATCTTCGGGGGCTCAGCGCCCGCAGCAAGCGGCGCGTGCAACAGGAACAACCCGGCGAGGAACCCCATCAGCACAGCAAGGCGCGGCTGGATCTTCATAGGAATGAAAGGCGATATGAGTTTTGTTGAAGGTGACCAGCGGACGCCGTGCCGGTCGGGCGTTTTTATGTTGGCGGCCGGAAGTATAATCGAAGACGCCAGCGGCGGCTGATGACCGCGGCCCTCACAGCCAGATGCCGCGGGTGAATCGGATGGGAATCGGTGGCGATGCTGCCCGCATGAATGCCGTACCCGGTATTTTTGTTGGGTCATCGCGTGCTCCTCCTTACGCGCGCCGCGCGCCGCCGCGGACGTTTCGCGCATGATGGACTTCGCACCGCGCTTGGTCAAGCACGCAGGTGTGGATGGCGCGGCCGGGGCGCAGCACTTGGGACGGAAAATGGCACAACGCGAACGCCGAAGCGAGAAGGAGCGCGGACCTGCGGCGCAGGATCCGCTTGCGCCGGAGTCCGGGCGGGTGCCGGCACGCCTCGTCACCGTCGATCGGGCGGGCCCCGAACTCGACGCGGTCCGCGATCTCTTCCTGGAGTACGCGGAGTCGCTCGCGTTCAACACCTGTTTCGGCGGACTGGATGAAGAGCTCGCCGTCTTGCCGCAAAATTACGTGCTGCCCGATGGCTGCCTTCTGCTCGCGCGGAAGGGCTCCAACGCGGCGGGCTGCGTGGGCGTGCGCCGCGTGGATGCTGCGAGCTGCGAAATGAAGCGGCTCTACGTGCGGCCCGGTTTCCGCCGCGCGGGACTCGGACGGGCGCTCACGGTAGCGGTGATCGACTGCGCGCGCCGCCTTGGCTACCGCCGCATATGCCTGGAGACCTTGCCGACGATGCTGGAGGCGCGTTCGCTCTACGCGTCCCTCGGATTCACTGCATGCGCGCCGTACTATGACAGCTGTGCACTCGGCCGCGATTGCTTCGAGCTTGTGCTCTGATCCGTGACGGCAGACCCGTCGCCCCGCGCCGAGGTCACGGCCGGGGCCGCGAGGCGCGCTGCAATTTTTCCGCGACTCTTGCGTTGAAGCGGTCGCGATCGATGACAACGCGCTCATGCGTCCCCTCGGCGATCTTGTCGACGCCGTCGTGCGCGGTGACGGAGAAAGTCAGCCTGCGGCCTTCGACCCGGTCGAGCGTGACGTCCACGGTGACCGTCAGGCCAGGTGGTGTTGCCGCGAGGTGCGAAAAATTGACCAGGACGCCGAGCGATTGCTCTTGCGGCCAGTCGAGATAAGGCCGCAGCGCCTCGATGCAGGCCCATTCCATCAGACCCACCATGAAGCCCGTCGCCAGCACTTCCGGCATTTGCCGGAACATCTGGGACTCAGGGTAGAGATGCGGCACCGTCTTCGTGGACGGGACCTCGAATTTGAACTGGTGGGTAAGGCCGGGCTGAAGAGTCTCTTTCATGCGCGGGCAGCTTCCCAGCCGAGAATCGCGGCCTTGCGCGCCGCGCCCCAGCGGTAGCCCCCGAGGTGCCCGGTTTCGCGGATGACCCGGTGGCAGGGGATGAGATAGGCAACGGAATTGGCGCCTACGGCCGCTCCCACCGCGCGCGCGGACCGCGGACTTCCGATCCGCGCCGCGATGTCGCCATAGCTGGCCAGGGCGCCAGCGGGAATCTCGAGCAGCGCGCGCCAGACCTGCAGCTGAAAGTTGGTTCCCTTGACGAGCAGGGCGAGGGGCTTGCCGGTCCTTGCCGAGAGCGGACCGAAGATTCGCTGGCCGAGCTCGTCCGCGCGGATCGGGTCGAGCGTCAGGCACGCCTGCGCCCATTGCTCCCTGAGGAGCTCCGCCGCGTCCCGCTCGTCCGCCCGCTCGACGAACCGCAGCGCGCAGATTCCGCGCGCCGTGAACGCGATGAGCGCCCATCCAAACGGCGAAGCGTAGAACCCGAACGAGATGTCGAGCCCGGGGCCGCCCGTTCGGTACTCGCCCGGCGTCATGGCCTCCAGCGTGACGAAGAGGTCATGCAGGCGTCCGGGACCCGAGAGCCCGCTGCCCGCGAGAGCTTCCGTCAGGCTGCCGCAGCGCGCGATTCGCGCCTTCGCGTCTTCCAGCGTGAGGTGCTGCAGGAAGCGCTTGGGGCTCACCCCCGCCCAGCGCAGGAACAGGCGCTGGAAGTGGAACTCGGAGAGATGCACGTGGCGCGCGACCGTTGCGAGGTCCGGCTGCGCGGAAGCGTGGTGCTGGAGATAGGCGATGGCACGGGCGACGCGCTCGTAATCCGTAGCGCGCGCTGATTTCGGTGCGGTGGGCGCGATCAAATCCATGCCGGGAAGGATAAGGCGAGCGCCGGGCGCCGCCAACCCGATTCTTGCTCAAACGCAGTAAACGGTGAGCGATGAGCAGTAAGCAGGGAACTTCCAGGACAACGCACGTCCGATCTACCGCTTACCGCTTACCGCTTACCGCTTACCGCTTACCGCTTACCGCTTACCGCTTACCGCTTACCGCTTACCGCTTACCGCTTACCGCTTACCGCTTACCGCTTACCGCTTACCGCTTACCGCTTACCTCGCGGGCTGGCGCCTGTCGCCGCTTGGCGGCGGCGCGACCTTCATCACCTCGTCGACGGTGGTGACGCCCGCCGCGACCTTGAGCGCGCCGCCGAGGCGCAGCGGTTTCATTCCCTCGCGGTAAGCCGTCTCCTGCAGCTGCGACAGATCGGTCTGCGCGGTCACGACCTTCTTCAGCTCGGGCGTCATCACCATGGTCTCGTAGATTCCGACGCGGCCCAGGTAGCCGGTCATCCGGCACTCGAGACAGCCCTTGGCGGCGTGGGTCGAGCCTTCGGGCGTTGCCGCCTTCCACGGCGACACGAGGTGCTCCCAAACACCGTCATCCAGCGTCTGCGGCTGCTTGCAGTGAGGGCAGAGCGTGCGCAGCAGCCGCTGCGCCATCACGCCCAGGATTGTGGACTGCAGGAGGTAGGACGGAATGCCGATATCGAGCAGCCGCGTGATCGCCGAGGGCGCGTCGTTGGTGTGGAGCGTCGAGAGCACGAGATGTCCCGTCAGCGCCGCCTGGATCGCCATCTCGGCGGTCTCGAGATCGCGGATCTCACCCACCATGACGATATCCGGATCCTGGCGCATGAGCGTGCGGATGCCGCTCGCGAACGTGACGCCGATCGCGGGCTGCACCTGCATCTGGTTGAACGTGGGCTCGACCATTTCGATCGGGTCCTCCACCGAGCACACGTTCACTTCCGGGGCCGCGAGCTGCTTGAGGGTCGAATAGAGCGTCGTGGTCTTGCCCGAGCCGGTCGGGCCGGTGACGAGAATGATGCCGTGCGGATGGCTCACCATCTGGCTCCACTTGCGCACGTCTTCGTCGGAGAACCCGAGCTCGCGATAGTCCTTCACCAGGTTCTCGGGATTGAAGATGCGCATTACGAGCTTTTCGCCGAACGCGGTCGGCATCGTGGAGAGCCGCAGCTCCACTTCCTCGTTGTCCGGCGTCACGGTCTTCAAGCGCCCGTCCTGCGGCCGGCGCTTCTCGACAACATCCATCCGCCCGAGCACCTTGATGCGGCTCGTCATGGCGCCCATCACCGGCGTGGGGATCTGGTAGACCTGGTGCAGCTGGCCGTCAATGCGGAAGCGCACGTTGCCCGCGTCCCGGCGCGGCTCGAGGTGGATGTCGCTCGCGCGCTGCTCGAATGCAAAATTGAAGAGCCAGTCGCAGATATGGACGATATGCTGGTCGTTGGCGTCGAGCTTTCCGCTGCGGCTTAACTGAACGAGTTGCTCGAAATTCGTCACGTCGCCAAGCGCGCCCTTGTCCTGCGCGGTTGCGCCCTTCACGGAGCGCGCCAGGTTGTAGAACTCGACGATGTAGCTCTGGATGTCCTGCGGATTGGCGACGACGCGCTTGATTTCAAGGCGCAGCACCTGCCGGAGCGAGTCCTCCCATTCGCGCACGTAGGGCTCGCACGTCGCAATGGTCGCCTCGCGCGTCGTCACGCTGACCGGCAGGATCTTGTAGCGCTCGGCGTACGCGCTCGACATCACTTTCGTGATGGCCGCGAAATCAATCTTGAAGGGATCAATGTGGAGGTAGGGCAGCTCGCTCTTCTCCGCAAGCCACTGTGTGAGCGCCTCGACCGAGAGCAGCTTGCTCGGGTGGCGCGGATCCTTCCACTTCTGGTCGGCGATTGCGACGAGAGGGTGAACGTCCGCCCGCGCGAAGCGCCGGTCCTTTGCAAGCTGGTCGGCCACCTCCCTGGGCACCAGGCCGTCGGCCACGAGATCTGCCAGCACCTGCGGGAGCGTGAGACGTTGCTCCGAGGATCGCGGCTGCACGGCTTTGACGGTGGACATGGACATCCGCTCTTGAATCCCCGCAGACTATAATTGAAACGGCATAATCAATCAATGAGTTAGATTGCGGTTTTGAGACTTGCCGCACAACATGACGCTATAATGCGTCTCGACGTCAGCGTTGATCGCGAGGACAGGATGACCCATCTCAGCAGGGCCGCGCGGATCTTGGTCTTTTGTTTTCTTGCGTCTGCCGCGAGCGCGACCTGCGCGGCCGAGGCGCGAGCCCCGGTGCGCGTAATCGAGCCGGCCGAGCTCACGCTGGCGAGCTACACGGTAGTGGAGCGCCTGTGGACAGGGACGTGGCGCTCGGCATTCTGGACCACCACGCACGACACTTCGGACGCCGCGATCACCATGCTCACGCGCGAAGCCGAGAGGCTCGGCGCCGACGCCGTGACGGACCTCGCGTGTTTTCGCGATCGCGGGACGTGGTTCTCGCCCGAGGGCTACTTCTGCTCGGGGCTCGCGATCAAGCTCAAGCAGCGTTAATACCGGACGCTTCGCGCCGCTCACCGCGCGGGCCGCACCACGCGCGACCGTTCTGACAGGCAGTTAGAACCGGTAACAGAATGAAAAGCGAAGGCACGAAGGACACCAAGGACACGAAGGAAATTCAGTATTGTTTTCCCTCTGTGTCCTTAGTGTCCTTTGTGTCTGCGTTTTGGAGATTGCTTGAGCAGGAGCGACGTCATTTTGATACGCGCTCTTAGCGCAGCGAGGCGTTGATGCGCTCAAGCATCACGCTGCCGGGGCAGAGGTCGCGCTCGGCGAGCTGATTGAGCGGGGTCTCGACCGTGTCCAGGTACTGGTGCAGATCGGCCGCATCCGGCTTGAGGTAGAGCAGTCCTGTTACCAGCTCGCCCGCGGCATCGCGTTCCTGGAGGTAGTTCATCACCTTGACGCGGTCGGTCGGATCGTAGTCCGGCGCGAGCTTTCTCAGGCGCAGTACGGACCCGTCGTGCTGGGTGACCTGGACGAGTTCTCCCGGCGCGTAATCCGCGGTGATCTCCTCTCGGCCTTCGATGAAATCGAGCCGGTTCACGGCCTCGTTGTGCTGGCGCACGTATTCATAGCTCTTGGTCGAGCCGGGATGGTTGTTGAAGGCAACGCAGGGCGAGATGACGTCGATGAAGGCCGCGCCCCGATGCTCGATCGCCGCCCGGATGAGCGGCACGAGCTGCTTCTTGTCGCCGGAAAAGCTGCGGGCGACGAAGGTCGCGCCGAGGATCAACGCAAGCGCGATCATGTCCACCGGCTCGTCGGTATTGGTGACGCCGCGTTTCGACTTCGAGCCTTTGTCTGCCGTCGCCGAGAACTGGCCCTTGGTGAGGCCGTAGACGCCGTTGTTCTCGACGATATAGACCATGTTGACGCCGCGCCTCATGCAATGCGCGAACTGTCCGATGCCGATGGAAGCCGAGTCGCCGTCACCCGAGACGCCCATGTAGATGAGGTCCCGGTTGGCGAGATTGGCGCCAGTCACGACCGATGGCATGCGCCCGTGCACGCTGTTGAAGCCGTGCGAATTCCCGAGGAAGTAGGTCGGGGTCTTCGACGAGCAGCCGATGCCCGAAAGCTTCGCGACCCGGTGCGGCTCGATGTCGATCTCCCAGCACGCCTGCACGATCGCCGCACTGATCGAGTCGTGCCCGCAGCCCGCGCACAGCGTCGAGATGGCGCCCTCGTAGTCGCGCCGGGTGTAGCCGATACGGTTCCGGGTGAGCGTCGGGTGATGCAGCTTGGGCTTGGCGATGTAGGTCATGACGCAGCCTTCCTGAAGGGAACCACGGTGCGGGCTCCCGCATGTTGCGTGATCTGCTCCACGATGAAGCGCGCCGTGATCGGCGTGCCGTCGTAGTGCAATACCGGCAGCAGGCGCGCCGCGTTTACCCTGGCTTCGTTGACAAGCAATGTTTTCAGCTGCGCATCGCGGTTCTGCTCGATCACGAATACCCACGGATGTGACGCGACGAAATCGGCAATCTCGTCGGGGAATGGGAAGCCCCGCACGCGCAGCGCGTTGACGTAGATGCCGCGATCGGCCAGCACGTCGAGCGCTTCCTGCATCGCGGGGCTGGTCGAACCGTAGTAAATGGCGCCGAATCGGGCCGGTTTCGCCGCGGGAACGAGGAGCGGCTTGGGAACCAGGGTCTTTGCGGTCTCGAACTTGCGCGCGAGGCGCTGCATGTTCTCGACGTAGTCGGGCCCGGCCTCGCTGTAGCGGGCGTAGCGGTCCTTGGTGGTGCCGCGCGTGAAGTAGGCGCCGCGCGTCGGATGCGTTCCCGGCAGCGTGCGATAGGGGATTCCGTCTCCGTCGACGTCGAGATAGCGGCCGAACTCCTTGCCGGCCTCGAGATCGTCGTAGCCCATGATCTTGCCGCGGTCGTAGCTGCGGGTGTCATCCCACTGCAGCGGATCGCAGAGCCGCGTGTTCATCCCGATGTCGAGATCGGTCATGACGAAAACGGGCGCCTGCAGGCGTTCAGCGAGATCAAAGGCCTGGGCCGTCAGCTCGAAGCACTCCGTCGGATCCTCCGGGAAAAGCATCACGTGCTTGGTGTCGCCGTGGGAAGCGTACGCGCACGACAGGAGATCGGACTGCTGGGTTCGCGTCGGCATCCCTGTCGAAGGCCCGCCGCGCTGCACGTCGATCAGCACCATCGGAATTTCCGCAAAATACGCAAGCCCGATGAATTCCTGCATGAGCGAGATGCCCGGTCCGGAGGTCGCCGTGAAGGCGCGCGCGCCGTTCCAGCCCGCGCCGATCGCAATTCCAATGGAGGCGAGCTCGTCCTCGGCCTGGATTATGGCGAAGCGGTGCTTGCCCGTCGCCGGATCCACGCGATACTTATAACAGTGACGGGAGAAGGCTTCCGCGAGCGAGGAGGAGGGCGTGATCGGGTACCACGCGCAGACACTGGCGCCGCCATAAAGCGCTCCCAGCGCGGCCGCGCTGTTGCCGTCGACGAAGATCTTGTTGCCGACCGCGTTGGCGCGCTGCACCCGGATCGGGAGCGGGCAGGTGAAGTGCGCGGTTGCGTAGTCGCGCCCGAGGCGCAGCGCCTTGATGTTGGACTGGAGGAGCGCCTCTTTGCCTTTGTACTGCTCGGAGAAGAGCCGCTCGATCTCGGCGGTGTCGATGTCGAGCAGCGCCGAGAGCGCCCCCACGTAGATGATGTTCTTGAAGAGCTGCCGCTGCCGCGCGTCGCTGTAGGTCGCGTTGCAGATCTCGGTCAACGGCACCCCGATCTGGTTCACGTCATCGCGGAATTTCGACTTGGGCAGCGGCTTGGAGCTGTCGTAGAAGAGATAGCCGCCCGCCTCGATCTCCTTCACGTCCTTGTCCCAGGTCTGGGGGTTCATGGCGACCATCAGATCGACGCCGCCGCGCCGGCCCTGGTAGCCGCGCGCGTTGACCCGCACCTCGTACCAGGTCGGCAGACCCTGGATGTTCGACGGGAAGATGTTGCGCGGGGAGACCGGGACGCCCATGCGCAGAATGGAGCGGGCGAAGAGCTCGTTGGCGCTCGCCGAGCCCGAGCCGTTCACGTTGGCGAACTTGACGACGAAATCGTTGACTGCCTCGATGGGTTTCATGAGCGGCGTTCCTCAGGCGGCCTTGCGCGCGGGGGTGCGGCAGGCCGGGCCCGCGTGGGTCATGTCCAGCAGGAACTTCTGCATGTCCCATGCGCCGGTGGGGCAGCGCTCGGCGCAAAGGCTGCAGTGCAGGCAGACGTCCTCGTCCTTGGCCATGATGCGCCCGGTCTTGAGCGCGTCGGATACGTAGAGGTCCTGCGATTGGTTGGTCGCCGGCGCGTTGAGGCGCGCGCGCAGGTCCGCCTCCTCGCCGTTCTCGGTGAAGGTGATGCAATCCATCGGGCAGATGTCAACGCAGGCATCGCACTCGATGCAGAGCTTCGTGGTAAACACGGTCTGCACGTCGCAGTTGAGACAGCGCTGCGCTTCCGCGAAACCGCTCTTCTGGTCGAAGCCCAGCTCCACCTCGACCTTGATGTCCTTCAGGGTGACCTTCTTGTCGCGCCAGGGCACCTGGTAGCGATTGGCGAGCGAGATATCGTTGTCGTAGCTCCACTCGTGTATGCCCATCTTCTGGGACACGATCGATACGCTGGGGGCGGGGCGGTTTCGGACGTCCTCCCCGTTCAGAAGCTTGTCGATGGAGATCGCCGCATCGTGGCCGTGCGCGACCGCCCAGATGATGTTCTTCGGGCCGAACGCGGAGTCGCCCCCGAAAAGTATGTTGGGGACGGTCGATTGCATCGTGGTCTTGTCGATCTTCGGCATGCCCCATTGATCGAACTCGATCCCGGCGTCGCGCTCGATCCACGGAAACGCGTTTTCCTGCCCGACGGCAATCAGCACGTCGTCGCACTCGAAGTGCTGGTCGGGCTCGCCGGTCGGCACGAGATTGCGCCGGCCCTTCGCGTCGTATTCCGCGCGGACCTTTTCAAAGGCGACCCCGGTAAGCCGCCCGTTCGCATGCGTGAATGCCTTGGGCACGAGGTAGTTCAAGATCGGGATGCCCTCGTGCATCGCGTCCTCCTTCTCCCAGGGCGAGGCTTTCATGTCCTCGAAGCCGGAGCGCACGATCACCTTGACGTCCTCGCCCCCCAGCCGGCGCGAGGTGCGGCAGCAGTCCATCGCGGTATTGCCCCCGCCGAGCACGATGACGCGCTTGCCGATGCGGCTCACGTGACCGAACGAGACCGACGAGAGCCAGTCGATGCCGATATGAATATTGGCGACGGCCTCCTTGCGGCCGGGGATGTCGAGATCGCGGCCACGAGGCGCGCCGCATCCCACGAATATCGCATCGTAGCCCTCGGCCATGAGCGCTTTGAGACTGTCGATCCGAATGCCGCCGCGGAATTCGACTCCCAGGCCGAGGATGTAGCCCACCTCCTCGTCGATCACTTCCATCGGAAGGCGAAAACGCGGGATTTGCGACCAGATCATGCCGCCCGCGCGCGGGTCCTGGTCGAACACCGTGACCTGGTAGCCGAGGGGCGCGAGATCGCGCGCCACGGTGAGCGATGCCGGACCGGCGCCGACGCACGCTATACGCTTTCCGTTTTTCTGCAGCGGCGCCTTGGGCAGCCGGCCGCGGATGTCTTCCTTGTAGTCGGCCGCGACGCGCTTCAACCGGCAGATCGCCACCGGCTCGGCCTTCTCGGAATTGCGCTCCTCGACGCGCCCGCGCCGGCAGGCGGGCTCGCACGGGCGGTCACAGGTCCGCCCTAGAATACCGGGGAACACGTTCGAGTACCAGTTGACCATGTAGGCATCGCCGTAGCGGCCCGCGGCAATCAACCGGATGTATTCGGGGACGGGAGTGTGGGCCGGGCAGGCCCACTGGCAATCTACAACTTTATGAAAATAGTCGGGAACGCCAATATCGGTGGGTTTCAAAAATGCTCCTTGCCGCACGCTTTTTCCTTGTCGGCCGCGCCCGGTTACTTATTGACAGCGAAACCGGCCGATAAGTTGCGGCAGTTTACCGGTAAGTGGCCGTTCTGAAAAGCTTTCTTACTCAAGGCTTACGGTGGGACTTCGGTCACGGAGACGCCAAAAATGAAGCTGCCTGAGGCAGTTAGAGAATACGGGCCAATCGGGCGGGAACGGACGGGCGGGCGGTGCGGCCCGCAGGGCTGATCTACCCCTCTGAATTTGCGCGAAACTCTTAACATCGGCTGCACGGCAGCCTGACTCCCATTACGGAGGCTCACCATGGAATGGCTGCTGGATCCCAACGCGTGGATCGCGCTCGTCACGCTGACGGCGCTCGAAATCGTGCTGGGGATCGACAACATCATCTTCATCTCGATTCTCTGCGGGCGGCTGCCCGAGCACCAGCGCGCGAGGGCGCGCACGATCGGCATCGCGCTCGCGATGTTCACGCGCATCGCGCTGCTGCTGTCCCTGGCGTGGATGATGACGCTGACAGCGCCGCTCTTCAGCCTGTTCGGCCGCGGGATCTCGGGGCGCGACCTGATCCTCATCGCGGGCGGGCTTTTCCTGCTGTGGAAGAGCGTCCACGAGATTCACGCCTCGCTGGAAGGCGACGAGTCCGACGGAGCGGAAGCCGGCGGCCGCTTCGGCACCAGTTTTTCGGCCGTCATCGCCCAGATCGCGATCATCGACATCGTCTTCTCGCTCGACTCGGTCATCACCGCGGTGGGAATGGTCAAAGAGATCTCGATCATGGTGATCGCGATCGTCGCAGCCGTATGCGTCATGCTGGTCGCAGCCGGGCCCATCAGCGACTTTGTCGACCGCCACCCGACCATCAAGATGCTGGCGCTCTCGTTCCTGATACTCGTCGGCGTCGCCCTGATCGCGGAGGGATGGGGCCTTCATATCCCGAAGGGCTACATCTATTTCGCGATGGCCTTCTCGGTCGGGGTCGAGATGCTTAACCTGCGGATGCGCGCCAAGGCACGCGAAGGCCGTGCGCCGGTGCACCTGCGCAGGCGCCTTCGCGCCGAGCGCAGCGAGTCATGCTGAGCGGTATCACGCCGGCGAAAAGGCTTGCTCAGAAAAGCGCCGTCGCGCTCATCGCGTATCCGCCCGCGGGCGTAGTGGTCCAGAGCGCCGCGCTTGCGCCGTCCGGAGCCGGCGCGCCATTGACGGTGAAGCGCTCGAAGTGGAACAGCGGGTGGAGCGCGCGATATTCAAGCCGGCGCACCGGCCGCGGCTCATGGCGGCGGCAAAGATCGAGCAGCAGCACGGTCTGCAACGGGCCGTGGACTACCAATCCCGGATAACCGCCCTCGTTGCGGCAGTAGTCGATATCGTAATGAATCCGGTTCGCGTTGAAGATGAGGGCGGAAAAACGGAACAGCATGACGGGATCGGCGCTCACTTCGCGCCGCCACGCGGCGGCCTTCGGCGCGGGTTGAAGCGGCGCCGGCGTATCGCCGGCGCGCGGTGCGTCGCGGTACACGATATCGTGTTCCTCGACGATCGCGGTATTCCCCGCGGCAACGATGGTGTGGCGCACGGTGACGAACACGAGCGCGCCGCTGCGCCCCTGCTTGCTCTCGACCGATACGACTTCCGAGTCGCGCCGGGCGGTTTTCCCGACCGTGAGCGGCTGACGGAATTCGATGCGTCCGCCCGCCCACATCCGCCGCGGCAGTGCGACCGGCGGCAGGAAATCCCCGCGCCGGGGAAGACCGTCCAGTCCGAGCTCGGCAGCCGGGCTTGTTTCGAGGAAATAGAGCCAGTGCCAGCCCGGCGGCACCGCGTCGCCCGTGCGCGGCTCGGGGTCGCGGCGGTCGAGTGTCGCGCTCAGCGCCGCGAGCGGCCAGGCGCTGACCACGTCGGTTGCGCTCTGCCGCTTGCCGATCCAGCTCTTGAGCTCCGTGCGGACATCCCCCGTCATGCGCATCCCTCATCCACTAATGCACCCCGAAGAGGGCGATATCGATCTCGTTTCCGCCGTACATGGCCTGGACATCATGTCCCACGCCCTGCACCTCGACCAGGCGCCAGTTGAACGTCCAGCCGCGCGCGCGCGCCAGGGCTTGAGCCATGTCGAAGACGTTTCGCGCGCGCTCGTAGCGCGTCGCGCCCTGGGCCATGGCGGCAGGGCGCATGTCCAGGCTTTTGTTCAGAACATCGTCGGTGCCAACGAGGATCGTCATCGGCTGGGCGAGATAACGGCGCAACGCGTCGTCGTTCGACAGCGGTTGCGGCAGCGCGCCGAATCCGTACGGAAAACGCGCGGCGCGCGTCGGTTGCACGTACGACGAGGGATTGGCCACGACGATTCGTCTCGCGGAGTGCGCTCCGAATGCCGTCATCCGATTGGCGATCTGCCCTCCGGCCGAATGTCCGATGAGATAGTAGTCGAGCCCGGGGCTGCCTTCCGCCCGACGCACTTCGTCGATCAATCCGGCGACGAGCATGTCCGCCCACGTCTCCCGCGGTTCCACCGGTATCGGCCCGGAGGTGACACGGCGGCTCTGGCGCGTGATGCCGAGGCCCTGATAGCGCCAATACGGGAAGCGCGCGCGGTCAAACAGCGGCACGACGAGCAGCATCCCGTGACGCTCGGCGATGGGCTTTGCCGCGCTGAGGTAGCGCTCCATGTTGCGCGAAAGACCATGAAAGCTCACGAGCAGCGGTCCGCCGCGGTAGGCCGCGGGCTTGTAGGCATGGACCTCGATGACGGTGTCCGCAACAATGAAGTCGCGCCGGCTCTCACCAGTAGCGAGCGGGGAAGCCAGGCCAGCGAAAGCCGGCAATGCGATGGCCAGCAGGAACGTCAACTGGCCGAGCGGTCGCATGTACGTCGCCTCAGAAAATTGCGTAGAAACGCGAGATTACAATATTTCCATGAAACTCCGGACGTTGGCCGATTCTTCACGGGGCGCTAAGGTGCAAAACCCCTCGGCATCGCATCTCCTCGCGCCAGGCAAGAACTGCTGGCGCGTCGAAGATGCCCGCCGCGCCAGGCTGCTCGTCGACGGCGCGGCTTACTTTGCCGCGCTGCGCCAGGTCATGGCGGCGGCGCTGAGCGATCCGTCGCCTTTGCAGATCACGGTGCTGGTCATCGTACTGCTGAGCATCGCGCTCGGCGCCGTGGGCATTCACCGCTGGCTCGTGCGTCGCGAGCGCTCCGCGCGTGAGCGCGACGCAGGGGCCGCGTGATCCGATGCAGTTGGTGGTTGCCACCTACAACGTTCATCGCTGCGTCGGCGGTGACGGGCGCTACGATCCGGCGCGCACGTTGAGCGTCATCAGCGAGCTCGATGCCGACGTCGTCGCACTGCAGGAGCTCGAGTGGCAGCCGGAAGCGGCATTGCACCTGCTCGATGAATTCGCGCAGCGCACCGGATACACGCCCGTCGCGGGCCCGACTCTTTTTCGGGCCGACGGCCACTACGGCAATGCATTGCTCACGCGCCTTGCCGTGCGGCGCATCAACCGCCTGGATCTCACGGTGCCCGGCCGCGAAGCTCGCGGCGCGATCGACGTCGGTCTGGGAACCGCCATCGGCGCCATGCGTGTACTGGCGACGCATCTCGGGCTGCGCGCCGGAGAGCGCAGGGCGCAAACCCAGCGCCTGCTCGCCGAGCTCGAGGCGAGATCGATGCCGGCCGTGCTCATGGGCGACCTGAACGAATGGTTTCTTTGGGGGCGGCCGTTGCGCCGGCTGCGCGCGCACTTCGGCAAGACGCCTGCGCCGGCGACATTTCCTGCGCGATGGCCCCTGCTGGCGCTCGACCGCATCTGGGTCGAGCCCGCATCCATGCTGCGCGAAGTTCGCGCGCATTGCAGCGCGCTCTCGCGCGCGGCATCGGACCATCTTCCGCTGCGCGCCGTGCTCGAGTGGAATGGCCCCGAGACCGTGACCCGCGGGAACTGACCACGCATCACGCGTCACCGGGTGAGGGGTTCAATGGTTCCCATGTGGAACTGAAACTCGCCCCTGCGGCGGTCGGAGAAGTAGTGCTGCAGGGTGTTGCGCACGGTGGCGAAGGCGAGCCGGTCCCAGGGAATCCCGGCTTCATCGTAGAGTGCGACTTCGAGCGTCTCGGCACCGGGCCGGACCCGGTCATCGAGCAGCCGCGCGCGGAAGAGCAGGTAGACCTGGCTGATGTGCGGGATGTTGTAGACGGCGTAGAGGGGGCCGATCTCGACGCGGGCGCTTGCTTCTTCCAGCGTTTCGCGCTCGGCGCCCTCCTCGAGCGTCTCGCCGATCTCGAGGTAGCCCGCAGGCACCGTCCACAGGCCGTGGCGCGGCTCGATCGCGCGCCGGCACAGCAGGATCCGGTCGTCCCATTCGACGACGCAGCCCACGACCATCCGCGGATTCTGGTAGTGGATCGCCTGGCATGCGTCGCAGACGTGGCGCTTCAGCGTGTCGCCTGCGGGCACGCGAAGCGTGACCGGGGCGCCGCATTGGCTGCAGAACTTCATTGCACGGGAAACGTGTTCCAGCCGCTACTATACGGTAACAACCTGGCCCGGAAAACACGACTTCGGGACGCCGGAGGAAACGGCGGCTCGCGACACCGGCCTCCGCATTCCAAGGCGCCGGCCGGGCGGGGTATCATGGATGCGGCACTGTCCTTTGCGCAAACGTCTCGCGCCAAGATGCGAATATGCGTCCTGCCCATATCCTCCAGATTCTCGAGCGCGAGTTCCTGAGCGCAGCCGGCGGCGGCCACACGCCGGTCATGTTGTGGGGGCCGCCGGGCGTCGGAAAGTCGCAGATCATCTCCCAGATCGCGCGAGCGCACGGTGTTCCCCTGATCGATGTTCGCCTCTCGCAGATGGAGCCGACGGATCTTCGCGGAATACCGTTCCGGAGCGGGGAGCGGGTCGAATGGTCGGTGCCGTCGTTGCTGCCGGACGCAGCGCGGCACGGCGCGAGCGGCATCCTCTTTCTCGACGAGATCACATCGGCCCCTCCGACCGTCACCGCCGCCGCTTATCAGTTGATACTCGACCGCCGCCTGGGCGAGTACCGCGTCCCGGGCGGCTGGGCGATTTTCGCGGCGGGCAACCGCTACGGCGACCGTGGCGTGGCCTACGTCATGCCGAGCCCGCTCGCGAACCGATTCACGCACTATGAGATCGAGCCCCACCTGGACGATTGGGTCGCATGGGCGCATGCGGCAGGCGTGGATGAGCGCGTCATCGCGTTCCTGCGCTTTCGTCCCGATCTCCTCTTCGATTTCAATCCCGCGCAGAATCCGGTCGCGTTCCCCAGCCCGCGCTCATGGGAATACGCGCACCGCGCGCTCGGGAAGTTCGGGCTGGCTTCCGAACTGATGCTCGATGCCCTGCAGGCATGCATCGGCGCGGCGGCAGGCGTGGAGTTCAAGGCGTTCGTCGACAACATGGGCGAGCTGCCCGACATCGACGCGATCGTTCGCGGCGAAAGCGCGGACGTCCCGCGCGGAATCGATCTTCAGTACGGGGTCGCCGCGGCGCTCGTGCGGCGCGCGGTGCAGGCGCGCGATCTCTCGCATGCCAGGCTCGTCTACGGCTACATTCTCAAGTATGCAAAGCGCTTTCCGCAGCGCGAGATGGGCGTCATGCTCGTGACGGATCTCCATCGCTCGATCGGAAAGCCGTTGATCGACGTGCCCGAATTCGCCGAGTGGGCGGCGAGCATCACCGATCTCATGCTCTACGACCTCAAGCTGGCGCCCGCACGTTGAATCCGACCGACGAAGTCCTGACCAAGCTCGGCGCGGCGCGCACGCGCCTCATTCTCGAGCGGCCGTTCATCGGCGCATTGGTCATGCACCTGCCTTTGCGGCCGGCCGACCCGTCCTGGTGCAAGACCGTCGCCACTGATGCGCGCGCGCTCTATTTCAACCCCGGCTACATCGCGAGCCTCACGTTTGCGCAGACGCAGTTTGTCCTTGCGCACGAGGCCATGCACTGCGCGCTCGCGCATTTCGCGCGCCGCGGCCACCGCGTGCGCCGCCGCTGGGACATCGCCTGTGACCACGCGGTCAACCTGCTGCTCGCCGACGAGGGGCTGCATCCGCCGCCGGGCGCGCTGGCCGATCCCGAATTCCGGGGCCTCTCGGCCGAGGAAATCTACCCTCTGATTCCGCCCGAGGTGCGTGCGCACACGCTCGACCAGCACCTCTTCGACGAGCAAGCGGGTGGCGCGTCGCGTGCAGGCGGCGACGTTCCAGCCGGCCGCGTCCGGCCGTCACGCGACGAGCCGCGAGCGGGAGAGGCGGCGCCCGACGCTGCGAGCTGGGATGACGCAGGTGATGAACAACCACGAGCGGGCGCGCGAGTGACACCTGCGATGAGCACTGCCGTGCCGGTCGCGCACGAGGATCTGGCGCGGCAGTGGCAAGCGCGACTCGCCTCGGCGGCCCAGCAGGCGCGTCAAGCGGGGCGGCTGAGCGGGTCGTGGCTGCGTCTGATCGACGGATTGATCCAGCCGCAGATCCCGTGGCGGTTCGTGCTCGCGCGCTACCTCATGAGCATCGCACGCGACGACTACAGCTTTCAGCGCCCGCCCCGGCGCGAAGGGGCTGCATTGTTGCCGCGCCTGGCGAGCGCTGCTGTGGATCTCTGCGTCGTGCTCGATACGAGCGGCTCCATTGCAGATGAAGAGCTTCGCCAGTTCGTCACCGAGGTGGACGCCTTGAAGGGCCAGGTCCGCGCCCGCGTCACGCTTCATGGCTGTGACGAGCGGCTCGATGACCGGGGCCCATGGACGTTCGAACCGTGGGAGTCGATCGCGCTGCCCGAAGGGATCAGCGGTGGTGGAGGGACGAGCTTTCTGCCGGTATTCGGCTGGCTTGATGCCGAGCGCCGGCGGCCCGACCTCCTGCTCTACTTTACTGACGCGGCGGGGGACTTTCCACAGCAGGCGCCGGACTTCCCGGTGGTCTGGCTCGTGAAGGGCCGGGGGAAGGTTCCATGGGGCGAGCGCATTCAGCTCAACTAGAACACCGGCGAATCGTGAGTGGTGAGTGGTGAGTGGACCACGGCTCATCGTTGCCTTTGCGCTTCTCGTTGCGACCGCCCTCGCGCAGGCGGCGCTCGCGCCGGGGGATCACGAGTTCTCGATCCGGCACGACGGACTGCAGCGGACCTATCTCGTTTTCGTGCCACCGCAGGCAGCCGACGTGCGGGCGCCGGTGGTCCTCAATTTTCACGGTGGCGGCAGCAATGCCCGCGTGCAGCAATGGTACACGCGCATGGACGAGACCGCGGGGCGCGAGGGATTCATTGCGGTGTATCCCAACGGCACCGGCGGGTTTGCGGGGCGCTTCCTCACATGGAACGCCGGGAAATGCTGCGGACCGGCTGCGGCGAGCAACGTCGATGATGTGGGTTTTGTCGCCGCGCTGCTCGACGATCTTGCCACGCGAACGCCGGTCGATCGCACGCGTATCTACGCAACGGGCCTCTCCAACGGCTCCATGATGGCCTACCGGCTCGCCGCCGAGGCGCCGGGGCGCATTGCTGCCGTCGCGGGCGTGGCGGGCGCGATGACATTGCCCGGTTTCTCGCCGGGGCGTCCCGTGGCGGTGATGCATGTTCACAGTGTCGATGACGGGCGCGCGTTGTATGACGGCGGCCTTGGCCCGGCGTTCCCCCTCACCGATACCCGCGTATTCCACAGTTCCGTCGATGCGATGCTCGATAAATGGCGCGCCCGCAACGGCTGTCCGTCAGGCGCCCGCGTTGATCAGACGATAAGGGGTACTGCCGGCAGTGCGGACACCGCTCATACCGCCACCCGATACACGTTCGCGCCGTGTCGCGCAGGCACGGAGGTCGTCCTGTGGAAGCTGACCGGGGCTGGACACGTCTGGCCCGGCGGGCAACACGACTATCTGCGGCTACTGCTCGGCCCGGGGACGGCAGTCATCGACGCCAACAAGGAGATGTGGGCGTTCTTCGCGCGTTTCCGGCGCAACTGATCACCCATCACGCTCCGTTACAGGGTCGGATGGCGTCTTGTAGGGACTGCGTTCATTCAGCTCGTCAACGTAGTGCGCGAGCCCGCGCGTCTCGCGCGCAAGGTGCTTCTCGATCGCGTCCGCAAACTGCGGGTGGGCAAGCCAGTGCGCCGAGCACGTTTCGACAGGACTCAAGCCCCGAGAGAGCTTGTGCTCGCCTCTCGACCCGCCTTCGAAGGCGCCGATGCCGCGTGCAATGCAGAACTCGATGCCCTGGTAGTAGCACGTCTCGAAATGCAGGGCGGGGTGGTATTCCAGCGCGCCCCAGTAGCGCCCGCACAGGCGCTCGCCGTTTCGCACGTTCAGCGACGCGGAGACCGGTTTTCCGGCACGAATGCCGACGATAAGAACGAGATGCTTCGGCAGCTCGCGCCCGATGCGGCAGAAGAACTCGAGGTTGAGATACGGGCTCGAGTGATGCTCGCGATAGGTCTGGCGGTAGCAACGCTCGAAGAACGCCCAGTCGCGCTCGCGGATATCCGCTCCTTCGAGCCAGCGAAACTCGATGCCGGCATCGCGCACCTTGCGTCGCTCCTGCTTCACCTTCTTGCGCTTGGCGTGGTTGAAGCCTGACAGAAACGCATCGAAGCTCGCGTAGCCGCGATTGGCCCAGTGAAACTGCACGGTCGTCCGGGCGAGCATCCCGTGCGCGTACAGTCGCCGCGCTTCGCCGGGCGTGGGAAACAGGCAATGCAGCGAGGAGACGCGGAGCCTCTGCGCCAGCGCCAGTGCGCCGTCGATCAGGCGGTCCTGGCTCTGCTCGTCTTCCGCCAGGATGCGTGCTCCGGCGACGGGGGTGAACGGAACGGCGCAAAGCAGCTTCGGATAGTAGTCAAGGCCGTGGCGGTAGTAGGCATCGGCCCACGCCCAGTCGAAGACGTACTCGCCGTAGGAATGGCCCTTCACATAGAGCGGCATCACACCGGAGAGTCGCGATCCGGATCTCAGCAGCAGGTGCGCCGGCGCCCAGCCCGTCGCCCCGGTTGCGCAGCCGGTCTGCTCCAGCGCGGAGAGGAAGGCGTGCGACAGGAACGGATCGTCGCCCGCGAAACGGTCCCATTCGGCTGCCGGAACGTCGGTGAGCGATTCGCAAACCTCGATGATGGAGTCCTTCGGCACGTGCGCGCGGGCGGGAAGAGTCGGCCGAATGATATATTAGCAATATGAAGATTGCGATCGCCCAGATGAACGCGACAGTCGGCGATCTGGCGGGCAACGTGGCGCGGATCGTCGAGTTCGCCGGCCGCGCGCGGGACGCGGGCGCCGACCTCCTCGTCACGCCCGAGCTCGCCCTTTGCGGCTACCCCCCGGAGGATCTGCTGCTGCGCGAGGATTTCGTCGAGGCCTGCGAAGAGGCGCTGCGCGACCTTGCCGCGCGCGTTCGCGACATTACGCTGGTGGTCGGCCACCCGCGCGCCGAGCAAGGCAAGCGCTTCAATGCGGCGTCGGTGCTGCAAGGCGGGAAAATCGTGGGCGTCTACGACAAGTACCGCCTGCCCAACTACACGGTTTTCGACGAGGAGCGTTATTTCGAGCCGGGCGCGAGACCGTGCGTCTTTGGCACCAACGGGGTCAGCTTCGGCATCAATATCTGCGAGGACACCTGGGGTGCCGAGGGCCCCGCCACGGCGCGGCGAAGAAGCTCCCCGCGCGATGAGCGCGTGGGCATCAACATCTGCGCCGACTCCTGGAATGCCGAGGCGCCCCGTGCGGCGCGCGATGCGGGCGCGGGCGTGCTGCTGGTGCTGAACGCTTCACCCTATCACGTGGGCAAGCAGGCCGTGCGCCACGACGTCATGCGCGAGCGCGTCATGGAGACCGGCATGCCGCTCGTCTACGTCAACATGGTGGGCGGCCAGGACGAGCTCGTCTTCGACGGCGCATCGTTCGTGCTGAATCGCGAGGGCGTGATCACGCATCAGCTGCCGATGTTCGAGGAGGCGCTGGGGCTCGTTACGCTGACGGACGGCGAACCACAGCGCGGAGAGATCGCCCCGCGGCTCTCCACGGAGGCCGAGGTCTACGGAGCGCTCGTGACCGGGGTGCGCGATTACATCAACAAGAACGGATTCGTCGGCGCGATCATCGGCCTCTCCGGCGGCATCGATTCCGCGCTCACGCTCGCCATCGCCGTCGACGCGCTGGGCGCGGAACGCGTGCGTGCGGTCATGATGCCTTCGCAGTACACGGCAGGCATCAGCATTGACGACGCACGGACCGAGGCTGCCGCGCTGAAGGTCCGATACTCGGAGATCGCGATCAAGCCGATTTTCGACGCGTTCCTGGCCGCGTTGTCGAGCGAGTTCAAGGGATTGCCCGCAGATGTCACGGAAGAGAATCTGCAATCGCGGATCCGCGGCACGCTGCTCATGGCGCTGTCGAACAAGACCGGCGCCCTGGTGCTGACCACCGGCAACAAGAGCGAGATGGGCACGGGGTACGCCACTTTGTACGGCGACATGGCCGGCGGCTTTGGCGTGCTGAAGGACATCAACAAGATGATGGTCTACCGCCTTGCGCGCCATCGAAACAGCGTCTCGTCGGTGATCCCGCAAAGGGTCATCGAGCGCGCGCCCTCGGCCGAGCTGCGTGCCGATCAGACCGACCAGGACAGCCTGCCGCCGTACGAGGTGCTCGACGCCATCATGGAGGCATACGTCGAGAACGACATCAGCCCGAGGGAGATCATCGAGCACGGCTTCGCCCCGGCTGACGTCGAGCGCGTGGTGCGGCTGGTGCGGGGCAGCGAGTACAAGCGGCGCCAGGCCCCGGTCGGGGTGCGGATAACGCCGCGCGGCTTCGGCAAGGACTGGCGGTTTCCCATCACCAACAAGTTCCGGCACCGGTTTGAATAGGAACCTTGTGTTATCCTTACGCGAAACAGCGGACGCGTTCCTTGCGGAGGGGCCCCATGAAAAAAATCGAAGCCATCTTCAAACCGTTCAAGCTTGATGAAGTGCGCGAGGCGCTGTCCGAGATCGGTGTCAGCGGGCTTACCGTGACGGAAGTGAAGGGCTTCGGCCGCCAGAAGGGCCATACCGAGCTTTATCGCGGGGCCGAGTATGTCGTCGATTTCCTGCCCAAGGTCAAGGTCGATGTCGTGGTGCCCGACAAGCTGCTCGACGGCGCGATCGATGCCATTGTCAAGGCCGCGCGCACGGGCAAGATCGGCGATGGCAAGATCTTCGTGAGCAGCGTCGA
>Ga0299906_10001060_pt1 | contig 24027 bp, 16 predicted proteins | sample RVTome_14_FD_200259 | JGI IMG/M metagenome (GOLD analysis project Ga0299906, IMG submission 200259) | Soil microbial communities from uranium-contaminated site in the Upper Colorado River Basin, Wyoming, United States - RVT145D125 (version 2) ...
TCTGGGCGGCCGCCCTCGCCTGGCTTTCGGAAAGCCAGTGGCTGCGCCCCTTCCTGCTCTGGCTCAGCGGGCAGGGCGTCGATCTGCTGGCGGCGGCGAAGACCGCCGGCCTCATTGTGACCGCGCTCGGCTTCTTCGCCGTCTTCGCCGCGGTCTGCCGGCTGAGCACGCTCGCCGGCGGCAGCGGCGTCAGCGGCCGCCAGGCAAGGAGCGCCTTCGCGCTTTCCTTCCTGCCGATCGCCATCGCCTATCACGCGGCGCACTATCTCTCCTACCTGCTGCTCGCCGGCCAGCTGGCGATCCCGCTCGCCTCCGACCCGCTGGGCCTCGGCTGGGATCTTTTCGGCACGCGCGACCGGCGCATCGACCTCGGCGTGATCGACGCAAAGACCGTCTGGTACGTGGCGGTCGTCGCCATCGTCACCGGCCACGTCATCGCGGTGGTGCTGGCGCACGTCGAGGCGCTGCGGCTCTTCCCGACCCGGCGCGCCGCGCTCTTCAGTCAGCTGCCGATGCTGGCGCTCATGCTGGCCTTCACCATGACCAGCCTCTGGATCCTGTCGCAGCCGATCGTGCAGGAGCCCGGCTGAGGGGGACTGCCCCCTCAGCCGATCCCGGAACCAGCCTCAGCTGTAGCGGTAGGGCGGTCCCGCCTTGCGCATCACCTCGTTGTAGGTCTTGAAGATCTCGATGACGCGCTTGGTGCGCGGGCTGACCTGGGCGATCTCCTCCCAGAACTTCTGCGCCTCGTCCTCGACGGTCTGCCATTCCTCGGTCGGGATCGTGGTTAGCAGCATCTTCGCGCCGTTGACGCGCAGGTGCGCCTCGCCGCCCCAGTACCAGTGCTGGCGGTAGTAGTGCGAGTTGTCCATGCAGAGGCGGAAGATCGTCTGCAGGTGCTCCGGCAGGGCGTTCCAGCGCTCGCTGTTGGCGAAGTAGGAGCCGCACCAGGCACCCGAGATGTTGTTGGTGAGGAAGTACTTGGTCACGTCGGCCCAGCCCACCGTGTAGTCCTCGGTGATGCCGGACCAGGCGATGCCGTCGAGCTCGCCGGTCTGCACCGCCACCTCGACGTCTTCCCACGGCAGCGTCACCGGCACCACGCCGAACCGGGTGAGGAAGCGCCCGGCGGTGGGGAAGGTGAAGACCCGCTTGCCCTCGAGGTCCTTCAGGCTGCGGATCGGGTCCTTGGTGTTGAAGTGACAGGGATCCCAGGCACCCGCCGAGAGCCAGGTGACGTTCTCCACCTCGCCATAGGCCTCTTCCCAGATCTCCTTCAGGCCGTACTGGTGGAACAGCACGGGCACGTCCAGCGAGTAGCGGGTGGCGAAGGGGAAGTAGCCGCCGAACACGGCGATGTCGACCGGCGCGGCGATCGAATCGTCGTCGCTCTGCACCGCATCGATGGTGCCGTTCTGCATGGCGCGGAAAAGCTCGCCGGTCGGCACGAGCTGGTCGGCGTGGTAGAGCTCGATCTCCATCTCGCCATTCGCCGCCTTGTTGAAGGCATCGATCGAGGGCTTGATCACGTGCTCGGCGAGTGCCGGGCCGGCATAGGTCTGCAGGCGCCAGCGGATCGTCGACTGCGCCTTGACGTGGGGCGCCGCCAGCGTGCTGGCACCGACCACGCCGGCCGTCGCCACGCCGGCTTTCTTCAGGAATTCGCGTCTTTTCGTCATCGTTATCGCTCCCTGTCATTGCAGTGCTGAATAGCGCCGAACGGCCCACTGTGCAGCCGTCGTCATTTCACGCCACCTTTCCGCCGCACTCAAGAACCTTGGCCGGCGTGAACCCCTTGGCCCTAGCCCCCGCCCCGGTAGAGGCCGGGCAGCCAGAGTGCGATCCCGGGAAAGACCATGACCAGCGCCAGGCCGATGATCATCACCAGCACGAAGGGCGTGATCGACTTGTAGATGTCGACCAACGAGATCTCCGGCGGCGCCATGGCGCGCATCAGGAAGAGGTTGTAGCCGAACGGCGGCGTCATGTAGGCGATCTGGCAGGTGATGGTGTAGAGCACGCCGTACCAGATCGGATCGAAGCCCAGCTGGATCACCAGCGGCACGTAGAGCGGGGCCACGATCACCAGCATCGCCGTGTCGTCGAGGAACATCCCCATCACGATGTAGGAGAGCTGCATCATGATGAGGATTTCCCAGGGCGTCAGTTCCCAGCGCTGGATGAACAGGCTCTCGATCGCCCGCACCGCGCCCAGGCCGTCGAAGACCGCGCCGAAGCAGAGCGCGGCCAGGATCACCCAGAGAAACATGCAGCTGACGGAGAGGGTCTTGCGGACGGTCTCCTCCAGCACGTGCTTGTTCAGCCGCCGCTTCACCAGGGCCGCCAGCGTCGCCGCCGTGGCGCCGACCGCGGAGCTTTCCACCAGCGAGGTGACGCCCAAAAGGAAGAGGCCGGTCATGGTGATGAAGATGAAGAGCGGCAGCAGGCCGGCCTGCAGCAGGCGGAAGCGCTCGCCCCAGGTGATCTCGCGCCGCTCCTCGGCCGAAAGGACCGGCCCCAGGTGCGGCTGCAGCCAGCAGCGCACCAGGATGTAGGCCACGAACAGGCTGGCCAGCAGCAGGCCCGGCAGGGCGCCGGCCAGCCACAGCTGGCTGATCGGCTGGCGGGCGATCATGCCATAGAGCACCAGCACGACGGATGGCGGAATCAGGATTCCCAGCGTCGAGCCGGCCTGGATCACGCCGGTCACCATCACCTTGTCGTAGCCCCGGCGCAGCATTTCCGGCAGCGCGATGGTGGCGCCGATCGCCATGCCGGCGACGGAGAGTCCGTTCATCGCCGAGATCACCACCATGAGGCCGATGGTGCCGATGGCGAGCCCGCCCGGTATCGGGCCGAACCAGACGTGGAACATGCGGTAGAGATCGTCGGCGATCTTCGATTCCGACAGCATGTAGCCCATGAAGATGAACAGCGGCAGCGTCAGCAGCGGATACCAGTTCAACAGCTGGAAGCTGGCGTTGAACGGCATCTCGAAACCGCCGTCGCCCCACAGCAGCAGGGCCGCGGCGGCGGCGACGAAGCCGATGGCGCCGAACACCCGCTGCCCGGTCAGCAACAGCACCATCATGCTGGAGAACATCAGCAGCGCGATGAAATCGTAGTCCAAGGTCAGGCTGCTCCCCGGCGCGTTTCGGGAGCGGACTCCGAGGAAACGTGCGGCTCATCCTCCAGCGGCCTGCCGAACGCACGCGCCAGATCCTTGAAGAGCATCGATACCGCCTGCAGCAGCATCAGCAGAATGCCGACGCACATGACGATCTTGATCGGCGACAGGCGCGGCGCCCAGGAGCTGTAGTTCCGCTGATCGTACTGCAGCGCGTACTCGGCGCTGGAGATGCCGCCCAGCAGCAGCAGCACGAGGTAGAACAGCAGGAAGAGGATGGTGAAGACGTCGACGATGGCCCTGGTCCTGGGCGACCAGCGGCTATAGGCGAGATCCATGCGCACGTGGCTGTCGAGCAGCATGGAGTAGCCGCCGCCCAGCAGGTAGTAGGCCGCCAGCATGAACTGCGCGATCTCCACCACCCAGATCAGCGGCACGTCGAAGACCGAGCGCGAGATCGCGGAGTAAAGCAGCACCCCGATCATCGCGTAGATCATGTACATGGCCAGCCGGCCGACGGCGCGGCTGGCGGCGTCGACCCATCGCACATAGAGCTTGATGGCTTTCAGCAAGAACGTGCCCCGGACACGACCAGCCCCCAACCGGCGCCGCGGCGCCGCACAATGCCCCGGGGCGAGCCTAGCAGAGGCGATTCGGCGAGCCTACGGCGTTCTTCGCAACGCTATCCCCGCCCGCTCTCACTCCGCCGTGCCGCCGGCCGCGGCGGCGAAGGCCTGCGCCGCCACCGCCTCGCCGTCGCGGCCGCTCGGCGGCTCGACGCGCACCGAGCGCGCCGCGAGCTGGATGCCGTTCGCCTCGAAGGCGGCGAGGATGCGGTGGTAGGCCTCGCGGCGGATGGTGAACTGCTCGCCGGGCTTGGCCATGAACTTGACGCCGAGGACGGCGTTGAACTCCTCCACCCGGCGCACCCCCTGGCTCTTCAGCGGCTCCAGAATGTTCGGCCCCAGCATCGCGTCGTCTTGCAGCTCGCTGCCGATCTGCTTGACGATGCGCTTGACCAGCGCCAGGTCGGTTTCGAAGGGCACGCGGAACTCCAGCTTCACGATCACCCAGTCGCGGCTGTAGTTGGTGATCGAGCGCACCTCGCCGTAGGGAATGGTGTGCACTGCGCCGCGATGGTGGCGCAGCCGCATGGAGCGGATGGAGATGCTCTCCACCGTGCCGCGCAGGCTCTCGATCTCGATGTACTCGCCGACCCGGAAGGCATCGTCCAAGAGGAAGAACACGCCGGAGAAGATGTCGCGCACCAGCGCCTGCGCGCCGAAGCCGATGGCGATGCCGACCACGCCGGCGCCGGCCAGGAGCGGCCCGATGTCGACGCCGAAGGCGGAGAGCCCGATCATCACCACGGCAATGGCAAGGAAGGCGCGCACGACGCTGCGCACCAGCGGCAAGAGCGTGCCCAGCCGCGAGCGCGCGGCCGTGCCGCCGCCTTCGCCGCTGGTGTCCTGCTCCAGCGGCCCCTCCTCGCGCATGCGCCGCTCGATGGCGTGACGGATCACCTGCCAGATCAGGTCGGCGATGACGTAGGCGATCAGCGTGGTGAAGACCGCGCGCACCACCGCTTCGCCGCCGCCGGGCGTCGCCTCCATCATCATCATGCCGCGGCTGCGCAGGGCGTCGAGCAGGATCCAGGCGCCGAGCAGCAGCACGAGCGCGCGCAAACCGCGCTCGACCAGCAACAGGCCCAGGTGGGGTGCCTCGCCAGCCTTGGCGGCGCTCCCGGCCTCGCCCGCCGCCGGCCGGGCCAGGCCGGCCGCCACCGCGGTGCCCAGCCGCAGCCCGTATGGCAGCAGCAGCAGGACCAGCAGCAACGTCGCCGCCACGCTCAGGTCCAGCACCTGCAGCGCCCACCAGAGGAGCGCGGCGGCGGCGAAGAGGAAGGGTGCCGACTGCGCCAGCAGCGGCGGCAGCGGACGCCGCCGGCCCATGTCCCAGGGCGCCAGGCGCCGCGCGCCGAGCCTGAGGACAGCCACCGCGACCGCGAGTGCCAGCATGGCGAGGAGCCGCAGCAGCTCCTCGCTGTAGGGCGCGAGGCCGAGCTGGGTCAGCATGCCGGCGGTGAGGAAGCCGAGCGAGGCGATGAGCACGACCAGCAGCATGCCCCGATGCAGGAAGGCGGCCTGCGCGTCGCTCAGCGGCAGCAGCCGCAGCCGCGGCACGCGCGGCGCGAAGGCAAAGCGACCGACCGCCTCGGCCAGGCGGTAGTACACGATGACGTTCAGGTAGGTCAGCACCACCAGGCCGACGATCGGCGGCCAGGGCAGCGCCAGGAAGCCGCCGATGCTGCCGATGGTGAAGACCAGAACGGCAAGCAGGCCCAGCAGCAGGCGGAGCCCGCTGGCCCGGATGCGGTCGCCGGGCGTGGCCAACGGCGCCGCCAGCACCGCGGCGCGGAAGCGCCGCGTGGCGCGCCAGAGCAACCACTCCAGGAAGGCGCCGACGGCGATGAACAGCACGATCGAGCCCAGGATCAGCCAGAGGCCCTCCTCGTCCAGCTCCAGGTCGAGGATCAGGCGGGCTTGGCTGAACTCGTCCGGCACGCTCATGATGGCGTTGGCGAGGTGGACGAGCCGCTGCTCCAGCACCGCCAGGCCGCGCGCCAGCGAGAAGTCCGGCGCCGGGGCGGCGGCCGGCGCCGCGGTCTCCAGTGCGTCGACCTGCTGGCGCAGCCAGGCGCGCACCGCCGGGTCCTCCAGCAGTTCCAGGAGCGTGCGCAGCTCCAGCGCGCTCGGCGCTTCGGCCGCCGGTTCGGCCTCGGTCTGCGCGCGCAGCGGGCCGGCGTGCAGTGCCAACGCCGACAGCGCCAGCAGCGCCAGCAAGACCAGGAGCGGCAGCCTGCGCATCATCCCCTTGCTCTCCCCCCCCGAGGCATTCTGCGGCATTCCCTCGCGTCCGTCATCTCGCCCCCTACGCCTCTGGCCGGGTCCCCATTGCCAGGACGGAGCGCATCGGCTTCCTTTCCGCTCCCCCCTGCCGGAGGACCGATGCCGAACGCCACCATCGAGAGCCCAGAAGACGCGCTCGAGCGCCTGGCCACGCTGCTGCGCCTGGCCCGGGCGGCCGGCGCCGACGCGGCCGACGCGCTCTTCGTCGCGAGTCGCGGCCTCAGCCAGGCGGTGCGCCTGGGCAAACCGGAGATCCTGGAACGCGAGGAGAACCGCGAAGTGGGGCTGCGCGTGCTGATCGGCCGGCGGCAGGCGGCGGTCGCCTCCAAGGACCTCTCGGCCAGGGCGCTGCAGGAGCTGGCCGAGCGCGCCGTCGCCATGGCGCGGGTCGTGCCGGAGGATCCCTGGTGCGGCCTGGCCGAGCCCGGGCAGGTGGCGAAGACCTGGCCCGCGCTCGATCTCGAGGATCTCGCCGAGCCCACGCCCGAGGCGCTGCTCGAGCGCGCGCTTGCCGCCGACGCCGCGGCGATGGCAGTGCCGGGGATCAGCAACTCCGACGGCGCGCAGGCGAGCTGGGGCGCGACCTCCATCGCGCTCGCCGCCAGCAACGGCTTCGCCGGCCACTACATCCGCTCCAGCCATGCGCACTCGGCCTCGGTGATCGCCGGCTCGGAGCAGGGCATGGAGCGCGACTACGACTTCAGTGTCGCCGTGCACGCCGCGGGACTGGAGCCGGCCGAGGTCGTCGGCCGGCGCGCCGGCGAGCGCACGGTCAGGCGGCTCGGCCCGCGCAAGGTGCCGACCGCGAAGATGACGGTGGTCTTCGAGCCGCGCGTCGCCAGCTCGCTGATCGGTCACCTGCTGGGCGCGATCAACGGCGCCGCCGTGGCGCGCGGCACCTCCTTCCTGAAGGACCGCCTGGGCCAGCCGGTGTTCCGGCCGGGCATCGAGATCCGCGAGGAGGCGCTGCGTCCGCGCGGCCACCGCTCGCGCCCCTTCGATGCCGAGGGCCTGGCGACCGGCGACCGCGCGCTGGTGGCGGACGGCCACCTGCAGAGCTGGGTGCTCGACCTCGCCACCGCCCGGCAGCTCGGCCTCGCGTCCACCGGCAACGCCAGCCGCGGCACGGCCGGCCCGCCGAGCCCCGCGGTCAGCAACATCTCGCTCGCGCCCGGGCGCGACAGCGCCGAGGCACTGATCGGCGGCATCGAGCGCGGGCTCTATGTCACCGAACTCATGGGCATGGGGGTCAACGGCGTCACCGGCGACTACAGCCGCGGCGCCGCCGGCTTCCTGATCGAGCGGGGCGCGATCGCCCATCCGGTCTCGGAAGTGACCATCGCCGGCAACCTCAAGGAGATGTTCCGGCAGCTGACGCCGGCCAGCGACCTGATCTTGCGCACCGGCATGGATGCGCCCACGCTGGCGGTCGAGGGGATGACCGTCGCCGGGCAGTAGCGATCGGCGCCTCTTGCGACGTCTTCGGGGAGGACCTCATCCATGCGCGTGCCTTTCGCGGCCCTGCTGGTGCTGGGCGCCGTGGTCTTCGTGCAGCCTGTGCAGGCCGATCCGGCCGGCATCATCGCCAATCTCGAGCAGCGAACGCCGACGCTGCTCGATCTCTCGCTGGCGCGCCTGGAGGGCTATCTGCAGGCCGACGGCAGCGCCAACGGCTACGCGGCCTTCGCCCGCGAGGAGGACGACAGGATCAGGATCCTCGCCTGGTCGCCGGGACATCCGGGCAGCGAGGAAGCCTGCCGCGCGCTGATCACGCGCCTGCGGGTGATCGCCGGAGTCGATCCGGAAACCGGCTGGCCGCTCGATCCGGCCACGCTCTTCGCCAGCTACTTCAACTACACATCGTTCACCGCCTTCGACATCGACCAGAGCTACGCCGAGACGGTCGATTCGATGATCGAGCTGACCGCCGTCAGCGGCATCGCCGGCAACGACGAGGCCTACATCTGCAAGGGACCGCTGCTGTCGAAGGAGATCGCCGTCAGCCGCGAGTAGGGACGGGCGCGGCCGGGCCGCGCTCTCCCCGGCTTTCGCTTGACCGAACCCCGTGCCCCGCCTATGCCGGGCGCTCTCCTGGCGGGCGACGGCCGGACCTTTTCTCGCCAAGCCGCGGCCCTCGCCCGGGGGGGCACAGACGGCGCCCCACAGCCGTGCTAGAAGCTGGACGCGATGGCCCGCAAGAAACGCAAGCGGATCAAACTGGACGAGAATTCCTGGCAGCTGGTGCGCCGCCTGGTGGTGGTCTACGTCCGCCCGCACATCTGGCGCATCGGCGCGGCGCTGCTCTGCATGGCCGTGGTGGCCGCCGCCACGGCGGCCATGGCGCAGATGATGAAGCCGTTGATCGACGAGGTCTTCTCCAACCGCGACGCGCAGACGCTCTACATCATCGCCGCGGTGATCTTCGCCATCTTCGTCGCCAAGGGCATGGCGAGCTTCGGCGAAGGCGTGCTGATGAACTACGTCGGCAACCGGGTGGTGGCGCGCCTGCAGTCGGACCTCTACCACCGGCTGATCCACTCGGACCTGGCCTTCTTCAACACCACCTCGCCCGGCAGCCTGGTCTCGCGCTTCCTGAACGACGTCGGCCTGCTGCGCAACGCGGTGTCGACCACGCTGACCGGCTTCGGCCGCGACCTTTTGACCGCGAGCGCGCTGATCGGGCTGATGTTCTACCAAGACTGGCTGCTGGCGCTGATCGCCTTCTTCGCCTTTCCCACCGCGGTGCTGCCGATCGTGCGCATCGGCAGGCGCATGCGGAAGGTCTCCGGCAATACCCAGGTGGAGATGGGCCGGCTGACCACGCTCTTGGACGAGACCTTCCAGGGCATCCGCCACGTCAAGGCCTACTCGATGGAGCCGCACGAGATCGAGCGGGCCGACTCGACCATCGATGAGGTGTTCCGGCTGACGCAGAAGGCCGCCGTCACCCGCAACCTGCTGTCGCCGATCATGGAGACCCTGGGCGGCATCGCCATCGTCGCCGTGCTGCTCTACGGCACGCAGCAGGTGCTGGACCGCGGCCAGACGCCGGGCGCCTTCTTCTCCTTCGTGGCCGCACTGCTGCTCGCCTACGAGCCGGTGAAGCGCCTGGCCAAGCTGAACGCCAACCTGCAGGAAGGCCTGGCCGCGGCCGAGCGCATCTTTGCCATCCTCGACCAGCGCCCGCGCATCGTCGACAAGCCCGGCGCCAAGCCGCTGCTGATCGCCGGCGGCGAGGTGCGGCTGGAGGACGTGCTCTTCTCCTACGAAGGCGCGGGGCCGGCGCTGACCGCCGTCTCGCTGCGCGTGCCCGCGGGCAAGACCGTGGCGCTGGTCGGCCCCTCGGGTGCGGGCAAGTCGACCATCCTCAACCTGCTGCCGCGCTTCTACGACGTCGGCGGCGGCCGCGTGCTGGTCGACAACCAGGACGTCCGCGAGGTCACCCTCGCCTCCCTGCGCGGCATCATGGCGCTGGTCAGCCAGGAGGTGATCCTCTTCGACGAGACCGTGCGGGCGAACATCGCCTACGGCAAGCCGGGCGCCAGCGACGCCGAGATCGAGGAGGCGGCGCGCAACGCCCACGCGCACGACTTCATCTCGGAGCTGCCGCAGGGCTACGACACGCCGGTCGGCCCGCGCGGCGCCAAGCTCTCCGGCGGCCAGCGGCAGCGCATCGCCATCGCGCGCGCGATGGTGAAGAACGCGCCGATCCTGCTCCTGGACGAGGCGACCAGCGCGCTCGACAGCGAGTCCGAGCGCCATGTGCAGCGCGCGCTGAAGACGCTGATGCGCGGGCGCACCACGCTGGTGATCGCGCACCGGCTCTCCACCGTCATCGATGCCGACCTGATCTACGTGCTGCGCGAGGGACAGGTGGTCGAGCAGGGCTCGCACGCCGAGCTGCTGCGCCGCGGCGGCCTCTATGCGCATCTCTATGCGCAGCAGTTCGCCGAGCAGGAACGCGAGGCGCGGACCGCCGCGCTTCGCCGACAAGCCTGAGCGGGGGCCCGGGGATGGCCTTCTCCAAGCGTGCTTTCAAACGATCCTGGGTGCAGGCGACGCTGGCCTGGCTCGCGGCGCGCTACATCGGCCTGGTCAAGCGCACGACGCGCTGGCGCATCGAGATGCCGCCGGCGACGCGCGCCCTGATGCAGGACGAGCGCGCCGCGATCGCCTGCTTCTGGCACGGCCGGCTGCTGGTGATGCGCGCCGCCTGGCAGCGCCCGCCCAAGCAGTTCCACATGCTGATCTCCGGCCACCGCGACGGCGCCTTCATCGCGCGCGCGATGCGGCTGATGGGCATGGCGGTGATCACCGGTTCGGGCACCACGCCGGCGCGCGGCGGCAACGAGGCGCTGCGCGAGATGCGCGAGGTGGTCGCGCGCTCCGCCGTGGTCGGCATCACGCCGGACGGACCGCGCGGCCCCTTGATGCGCGCGAAGGGCGGCGCCGTCCTGGTCGGCCAGCAGACCGGCGCGCCGCTGGTCGCGGTCAGCGGCTCGGTCCGGCGTGGCCGGGCGCTCGGCACCTGGGACCGCTTCCTCTTCGCCTGGCCATTCAATCGCGGCGTGATCCTGTTCGGCGAGCCGATCCAGGTCGCGCCCTGCGCGCGTCGCGAGGACCTGGAGGCGGCGCGCCGCAAGCTCGAGGCCGAGCTGAACCGGCTGACCGCCGAGGCCGACCGGCTCTGCCGCCAGGCCGTGGTCGAGCCGGCCGACGACAGCGGCCGGCGCCCGAAGAGCCGCAAGAAGGGCCGCCGCACGGTCCATGCGTCCCCCTGAGTTCTGGCGGCGCAGCGGCGGCACGGCCCGGCTGCTGGCGCCGCTCGGCCACGCCTACGCGCTGGGCGCCCGGCTGCGCCGGCACCTGACCGTCCCGGTCCGTGCCCAACTCCCGGTGATCTGCATCGGCAACCTGGTCGCCGGCGGCGCCGGCAAGACGCCGACCGCGCTCGCGGTGGCCGAACGCCTGGCGGCGCTCGGCCGCCGACCGGCCTTTCTCACGCGCGGCTACGGCGGCAGCGAGGCGGGGCCGCTGCTGGTGGACCGCGCGCGCCACGATGCCGCGGCGGTGGGCGACGAGGCGCTGCTGCTGGCAGGGCGCCATCCCACGGTCGTCGCCCGCCGGCGACCGGCCGGTGCCGTGCTGGCGCGCCAGACCGGCGCCGACGTCGTGGTGATGGACGACGGCTTCCAGAACCCGGGCCTGGCGAAGACGTTGTCGCTCCTGGTGATCGACGCCGAGCAGGGGCTGGGCAACGGGCGCGTGCTGCCGGCGGGACCGCTGCGCGAGCCGGTGGCCCAAGGCCTGGCACGTGCCCAGGGGGTGGTGCTGATCGGCCCGGCCGGGCCGGAGCTGCGCCGGCGGCTCGCCGGCCACGAGGTGCTGGCCGCGCAGCTGGAGCCCCAGGCGCAAAGCCTTGCCGGCCGGCGCTTCGTCGCCTTCGCCGGCATCGGCCGGCCGGAGAAGTTCTTCGCCACGCTGGCCGACCTCGGCGCCGAGCTGGTCGAGCGCCGCGCCTTCGCCGACCACCACCGCTACCGCGCGGTCGAGCTCGCCGCCCTCCGGCAGGTAGCCGAGGCGGCCGGCGCAGCGCTGATCACCACGGAGAAGGACTGGTTGCGCCTGGCGGAAGGCGAGCGGCAGAACATCGCCCTGCTGCCGGTGCGCCTCGTCTTCGCAGAGCCGGGCCGGCTCGATCGCCTGCTGCGCAAGGCGCTGGCCGATGTCTAGCGCCACGGCGCGCGCCTTCTTCAACCGCTGGGTCCGCTGGCCGCTGGAGGGCGCGGTGGTCTTCCTGCTGCTGGGCGCGGTGCGGCTGATCCCGGCCGACGCCGCTTCCGCCACCGGCGGTTGGATCGGGCGCAGCCTCGGCCCGCTGCTGCCGGTCTCCAAGGTCGGCCGGCTGAACCTGAAGATGGCATTTCCGGAGAAGAGCGAGGCGGAGCGCCGCGCCATCCTGAAGGCCATGTGGGAGAACATCGGCCGCACCGCCTTCGAGTATCCGCACCTCGGGCACCTGAGCCATCCCGACAGCGGCCGCTTCGAGGTGGTGAACGAGAAGCCGATCGCCGAGGCCTATTTCGCCGAGCGCCCGGGCGTCTACTTCGGTGCGCACCTGGGCAACTTCGAGGTGGTGCCGCTCTACGCCGCCAGGCGCGGGCTGACGCTGCATGCCTTTGCCCGCGCGCCGAACAACCCGCTCTTCGCCAAGGTCGTGGCGAAGATCCGCGGCACCGGCGGCGCGCGCCTCCTGTCCAAGCAGGCGGGCGGCATGCTGGGCGCGATCAACGTGCTGCGGCAGAACGGCTACCTCGGCGTGCTGATCGACCAGAAGCAGAACCGCGGCGCGCCCATCCCCTTTTTCGGCCGCGAGGCGATGACCGCGATCGTGCCGGCGCAGCTCGCCTTGCGCTTCAACGCCGCCGTGCTGGTCGGCCGCACCGAGCGGCTGAAGGGCGCGCGCTTCCGCATCACCGTCTCCGATCCCTGGGAACTGCCGGCGAGCGGCGACCGCGACGCCGACGCGCTGGAGCTGACCCGGCGCATCACCGCCGAGGTCGAGCGCTGGGTGCGCGAGAAGCCGGAGGACTGGCTCTGGCTGCACCGGCGCTGGCCGGACGCGCTCTACTACACGCCCGAGCAGCTGGCGCGGCGCAAGCGGCGGCGGCGCAAGGCGCGCGAGGCCCGCCAGGAGTCGTCGAGAAGCTGAGGGAAGACTGTGCAACTGGATGGGGCCGCGCCGACCGCCCCCCTCCCGCAGGGCTCCCACAGGGGCGCTGTTGCAAAAAAAAATCTGTCATCCCGGCCGACCCCGGAAGCGCAAAGCGCTATCCGGGGGAAAGCCTGGGACCCAGGGGCCGAAGAGCTGAGCTTGTGGGCCCCTGGGTCCCGGATAAGCGCTTCGCGCTTTCCGGGATGACAGGGGGCCTCGGCGTTAGGCGGTTGTCTGGGGCGCTTGCCGGGCGCGCCGCTGCCGTTTTCCCGGGTCGCGCGCATCGACCTCGCGTTGGCGGCCGCTGGCGAAGACCTACGACGAAGGACCGGCCCGGAGCGGCGGGCCGGCCCTCTCGTTTCCTGTCGCGACTAGAAGCTGACGCCGACGGTCAGACCGAGCGCGTGGCTCTGGATGTCGGAGCCGAGCGCGCCGTCGTAGCGCACGCCGACATCGACCATGCCGGAGTAGAGCGTCGCGCCCACCCCGACCTCCGCCCAATCGTCGCTGGTCTCCGGGCCGAACACCCGGAACGTGCCGGCTCCGGACACCGCGCCGATGAACGCCAGGTCCGCGTTCGGCACGTCGTCGCCGAAGCGGTGCCGCCACTTCACTTCGATCTCCCAGGCGCCCATCCACTCCGCGCCGAGGTCCCACTGTCCGTTCACGCGACCGCCGAGCGCGGTGGTGTAGGTGTTGTAGCTGTTGCTCTCGCCGGTCAGCCCGCCACCGCCGCCGCCGCTCTCGTCGAAGTCGTCCTGCGACACCCAGAGGGCATCGATCCCGGCCAGGGGCGAGACGGCGACGTTGCGGTCGACCAGGAAGGCATAGCTGCCTTCCAGCGAGGCCACGACAACGTTGCTGTCGACGTCGCCCTCGGCGGTGCCGAGCGGCGCGGGCAGGTCGCGGGACACGTCCGAGCCGACGTGCGTGTAGCTGATCGCCGCCGCCAGGCCGAAGGCGCCGCTGTGCAGGTTGCCGTAGAGGCCGATGCTCCAGGCATCGGCATCGACATCGCTGCTGCGGTCGTCGACCTCGCCGCTGGAGTGGCTGTAGCCAGCGGCCAGGCCGACCGAGCCGCCGAAGGACTCGCTGCTCCAGGTGGTCTCGACGCCGACCGCGACGCCGCCGATCCACTGGTCGACATCGGCCGCGTTGCCGTCGCCGTCGATGCTGTTCCACTCGCCGTACAGGCCGAGCCAGGGCCGGATCGTGCCATCCTCCGCCATGGCGCCGCCCGCCTGGGCCAGCAGCGTCAGGGGATCGTCGCTGTCGGCGAAGGCCGCCTCCACCAGCTGACGCTGGCTGAGGTTGCCGTCCGCCGCCGCATCCTGGGCGATGGCGCTGCCGCCGAGCACGCGGCCGCGGTTGCGCAGCACCCGGTTGAAGAGCTCGCCGGTGTTGGCGGCGAGCATCAGGTTGGTGGCGTAGATTTCGCCGGAGAGCTGGTCGAACAGCGCCTGCGCCTCTTCGTCCGACTGCACCATCGACAGCAGCGTGCGCAGGTCATCGAGGCTCGGGTCGTCCGGGTCGAGATCCTCGAGGCCCTCGGCCGCGCCCATCTGGTTCGGCGTGTCGGCCGAGCCGACGAAGTCCTGCACGACCTCGAGCTCCACCAGGCCGATGCCGGCGTCGTAGACGGCCACGAAGTCGTAGAGGAAGAGGTTGTCGACCACCGGCTCGTCGAAGACGCCGCCCGCCAGGGTATCGACGTCGATCACGGTGAAGCGCTCGCCCGCCCCGTAGGAGCCCGGCTGCGCGGTCACGTTGAGCCCGCCGCCGTTGATCGTGCCGACGCCGGTGCCGGCGATCAGGTCGGCGACCGGCGTGCCGTCGAGATCGATGTCGAACAGCGACCCGGGCTCGAAGGTGAAGCCGCCGGTCAGCGTCAGCGTGGCGATCTCTATCGGCACGGTGCCGGGCGCGACCGTGGTGCCGTCGTTCGCATCGAAGCTGCCGAGCGTGCCGGTGCCGCCGAACAGTACCGGGTCGACTCCGGGGGAGAGGTCGAAGCTCGAGCCCGGCAGGATGCCGGTGACGAAGACGCTGCCGCCGGTGACCGTCCAGGCGAAGGTTTCGTCGTTCATGCCGGTCAGCGTCCAGGCCGAGGCGTCCTCCTTGATGAAGGTCTCGAAGCCGAGGAACTGCTCGCCCTCGTCGGTGCCGTCACCGTCCAGCAGCGAGGCATCGAAGGTGCCCACACCGGGGCCGCCCAGCACGAAGGTGTCCATGCCGGTGCCGCCCAAGGCATCGCCGACGATGGAGAAGGTGCCATGCAGTTCCAGGCGGTCGTCGCCGATGAAGAGGTTGATGGCGTTGCCGCCCACCACGCCGGTTTCCACCGTGCCGGCCACCGTCAGGCTGGTCAGCGTTTCGGCCTGCAGCACCTGCAGGATGTCTTCGGTGATCGCCACCGCCTGATCGGCCATGACGATGCCGCCGGCCTCGACGGTGATGTTGGCGACGAACGGCGGCGGCATGGCGCCGGGCGCGTCCGGCCGGTTGATGAAGATGCCCTCGGCGTTGAGCCCTTCCGTGTGAATGCTGCCGGTGCCGGTGATGGTGACGTTGATCGGCGCCGCCACCGAGGAGTTGGTGCCGCCCACGCGCATGCCGTCGGCCGTGTTGTTGTGCGTGAGCACCGAGCCGGCGATGGTGATGTTGGCGCCGTTCGCCGCGACGATGGCGCCCTGGGTACCGGCAACATTGTTGACGAAGTTGGTGAGTTCGATGCTGGCGCCCTGCTGCAGGATCAGCGTCGCGTCGTTGCCGAGCTGCACGCCGGAGGCCTTGCCGACGGTCACGATTGAGCCGCCGAGATCGACCATGGCGTCGTTCAGCGCGATGATGGCAGTGCCGGTGGTGCCCAAGCTGATGCCGCCGCCGGTGGTCATGATCGTCGAGCCAAACTGGGTCGTGATCATCGCGTTGTTGTCGGCATCGATCGCCTGCGCATCGTTGGACGAGACGTTGGCGGCGACGATCGAGCCCGTGCTCAGCACGAGGACGACGCTGTCGTTGCCGACCTCGATCGCGTCGTTGGCGGTGTTCATGCTGCCGCCCATTGTCACCATGGCCCGCAGGCCGAGCTCCATGCCCTCGGAGGCTGCGGTGGTGATCGAGCTGCCCACCTGCATGTCGATGATGGCATCGGCATCGAGATCGATGCCGCGACCGGCGGCCGCCCGGGTGATGCTGCTGCCCGTCAGCATGTTGACGGTCACGTTGTCGGCGTTGCCGCCGATGCCGGTCGGATCGTCCGGTGCAACGCAGGTCACCGTCTGTCCATTGACCGGCGTGTTGTCGTCGCAGGCTGCCTGGGCCGGCAAGGAACTTGCCAGGCTCGCGGCCAAACCCAGGGCGACCAGCAAGGCGGCCGTTGCCCGCTTTGGCCGCAGCAGTTCCAGGCGATCGGCAGATTGAGCAGACATCCATACCCCCATACTATCGAAAGTTGCTCCTGAGGCTCCCGATCAGCGGAGCCGTCCACAACCAGCCGCTGTCTCTAACCCAGCGACGGAGGATTGTCGAGAATTTATCGGCTGCCTTCTTCGACATGAATAGCTTAGAACGCTAACATTTATGAATTATGCAATAAATAAATTCTCAATCAACGCGATGCGCGACTTTGGTCGGATGTCTTCCTACCGAAAGGACAGTTCGTACTGATCGCGGCCAGCCGACAATCACCGGTAGTGCACCATGGTTGATCGGCGTTCCGCCTTCCGCCGCCGCTGGTAGCCGTCCCAGCAACCGTCGACGCCTCGCCGCCGGCGCGCGGCGGCGAGCGATAGCTGAGCACGGAAACTGCCAGGGCAGGCTGGTGCGGGCGAAGCTGCGGCACATCGAAGAGCGGCCGCAGCCGGTCGGGCGCGATGCGCCGCCTCAGGCGCGCCCAGGCTGCACCGCCGCTGGCCGAAGGCGCACTACGAACGGACCGGCCGGACCCGAGATCAGGTCCGGCCGGCCGCCGCAGACGCCACCAAGCGCGTTCTCAGAAGCTCGCACCCACCGTCAGGCTGAGCGCGTGGCTCTGGATGTCGGAGCCGAGCGCACCGTCGTAGCGGATGCCGACGTTCACGTTGCCGGACTGCAGGGCGAAGCCGAAGCCGAGCTCTGCCCAGTCGTCGCTGCCCTCCGGGCCGAAGACCCGGTATGTGCCGCTGCCCGGTGTCGCGCCGGTGAAGGCGAGATCGGCCGCCGGCACGTCGTCGCCGAAGCGATGCCGCCACTTCGCATCGACCTCCCAGCGCGCCAGGGAGTCCTTGCCGAGCTGCCACTGGCCGCCCAGGCGCGCACCCAGCGCCGTGGTGTAGCTGTCGTAGGAGTTCTTGTCGCCGGTCAGCGCCGCGCCGCCGCCGCCCGTCTCCTCGAACTCGTCCTGCGAGACCCAGGCCGCGTCGATGCCGGCGAGCGGCGAGAGCAGCAGGTTCTCATCCAGCATGAAGGCATAGCTTGCCTCCAGCGAGGCGACGAAGACATGGCTGTCGACCTCGGCCGAGGTCGACCCCAGGCCGCCCAGCAGGTGGCGCGTCACGTCGGAGTCGACGCTGGCGTAGCTGAAGGCTGCCGCCAGGCCGAAGGGGCCGCTGTTCAGGCTGCCGTAGAGCCCGAGGTGCCAGCTGTCGGCATCGACGTCGCTCTGGCGGTCGTCGACATCGGCCTCGCCGTGGCTGTAGCCGAATGCCAGGCCGACCGCGCCGCCGAAGGACTGCGCCTGCCAGCCGGTCTCCAGGCCGAGCGCGATGCCGCCGATCCACTGGTCGACCTCCGCCGCGTTGCCGTCGCCGTCGACCGCGTTGTACTCGCCGAAGATGCCGACCCAGGGGGTGATCGCCCCGTCGTCCGCCATGGCGCCCTCGCCGGCCTGGGCGACGACGGTCAGCGGATCGTCGGTGTTCGCATGGGCGGCGGCGACGAGCTGGCGCTGCATGGCGTCGCCGGCCGCCATCTGCTGCGCGATCGCTGTGCCGCCCAGCAGGCGGCCACGGTTGCGGATCGACCGGTTGAAGATCTCGCCGGTGTTGGCGGCGAGCAGCAGGTTGGTGGCATAGATCTCGCCGGACAGGGAGTCGAGCAGGGCGCGCGCTTCCTCTTCCGAACCGACCGAGGACAGCAGCGTACGCAGATCGTCCAGCGTCGGGTCGCCCGGGTCGAGATCCTCCAGGCCATCGGCCGCGCCGCGCTGGTTCGGCGTGCGCGCCGGTCCCTGGAAATCCTGCACCACTTCAAGCTCGACCAGGCCGAGACCGGCATCATGGATGGCGAGGAAGTCGTAGAAGATCAGGTTGTCGACCACTGGCGCGTCGAAGCCGGGGCCGGCCTGCGAGGTGACGTCGACCACCGTGAAGCGCTCGCCGGGCTCGTAGGAGCCGGGCATGGCGTTGACGTCGATCGTGCCGCCGTTGATCGTGCCGACCCCGGTGCCGGCGATCAGGTCGGCCACCGGCGTGCCGTCGAGGTCGACCAGGAAGGTCGAGCCCGGTTCGAAGGTGAAGCCGCTGTTCACGCTCAGCGTCGCGATCTGATCCGGCAGTGTGCCTGGCGCTACAGTGGCGCCGTCGTTCGCCATGAAGGCGGCGATCGTGCCGGTGCCGCCGAACAGCACGGCGTCCGCTCCGGTCGAGAGATCGAAGGTCGAGTTCGCCAGCGTTCCGGTGACGAAGAGCCCGCCGCCGGTCACATCCCAGGCGAAGGTCTCGTCATTGATGCCGGTCAGCGTCCAGGTCGAGGCGTCTTCCTTGACGAAGGTCTCGAAGCCCAGGAACTGCTCGCCCTCGTCGACGCCGTCGCCGTCCAGCGCCGAGGCATCGAACATGCCGTCGCCCGCCGGCCCACCGAGCACGAAGTCGTCGGTGCCGTCGCCGCCCAGCACGTCGCCGACGATGGCGTAGGTCGTATGCAGTTCCAGCCGGTCGTCGCCGATGAAGAGGTTGATGGCGGTGCCGTTGATCACGCCGGTCTCCACCGTTCCGGCAACGGTGAGGCTGGTCAGCGTCAGGCTCTGCAGCACCTGCCCGGTGTCCTCGGTGATCGCCACCGACTGGTCCGCGATCACGCTGCCGCCGGCCTCGATGATGACGTTGGCGACGAAGGGCGGCGGCATGGCGCCCGGCGCCGCCGGTCGGCGCAGGAAGATGGCTTCCGCGCCAGTGCCTGCGGTATGGATGCTGCCGGTGCCGGTCACCGTGATGTTCGTCGGGTTGGCCGCCGAGGAATTGGTGCCGCCGGCGTGGATGCCATCCATCGAGTTTCCGTTCGTGGTGATCTGGCCGGCAATCGTGATGTCGGCGCCGTTGGCGGCGACGATCGCGCCGCCGATGCCGGAGAAGTTCGGGATGCCGCTGTCGACGGCGATGCTTGCGCCCTCGCGCAGAAGCAGCGTCAGGTCGTCGCCGGCCGACACGCCGTTCGCCTTGCCGCTGACCATGATGTCGCCGCCGAGGTCGACGTTGCCGTTCGCGCCGACCACGATGGCCGTGCCGATGTCGCCCGTCGTCGAGGAGGGGTGCCCGAAGGTCGTGATGATCGAGCCGGCATCGGTGATGATCGTCGCGTTGGCGCCGGCCTCGATGGCCTGGACGTCGTCGTCGGCGCCGGTGATCGAGCCGGTGCCGAGCAGGCGCACGAAGCTGTCGTTGCCGACGAAGACCGCGTCGCCGGTGGTCATCATGTCGCCGCCGATGGTGACCTCGGCGTTGTCGCCCAGATCCATGCCCCGCCCGACCGTGCCGGTCGTGGTGATCATGGCCCCGGCCGCGAGGCTCACCGTCGCGTCGTCGTCCAGGTTGATCGCCGCCAGCCCGCCGACGGTGGTGATGGAGCCGCCGGCGAGGATGTTGACCGTGACCATGTCCGCGTTGCCCTGCACGCCGGTCGCATCGTCCGGCGCCACGCAGGTCACCACGTCGCCGCCGGCCGGCGCGTTGTTGTCGCAGAGCGCCGCGGCCGGCCTGGGCAGCGCGAGGCCGCCCGCCAGGCAGAGCGCGAAGAGCGAAACGCCGGCCGCAAGTCGGCCCTGGCGGTTGCTGCCGCTGCGCCGTGGGTCGGCGCCGGTCGAAGGTTGAACGGACATGAGTACTCCCCTATGCGACTATTGCTTGTCCTTGCCGGAGCCTTGGGGGGCTGCGACAACCCGATACAGTTCATTAGCTAAAGGCAGATTTGGCCAGTGTCTAGCACAAAGGAGAACCACGCCGATTCAGTAAATATCGGAGCTCTTCCATAGGCTTACTGGGATAAATGGAAGCGCGGACTTTGCACAATTGACGCAGGAAACGACTAACAATCAGGCGCGCGTGAGAGATATATGCCACAGCGCGCCAGGCACGTGGATCAATTTTTGGTAGTAACCTGCAGGTTGATCAATGACCTTGTTCTTTTCGCCTCTGATAGCTGGCCAGAGCACGCCGGCGGACATCCGGCCAAGCCGCCTTCACCAGGCCGAAGCGGCACTCGCCGAGTCGCCCCGTCCCGTCGGCGGCCTTGAGCTCGCCCTGCAGCACGGCCTCGAGCGGCCAGCCGATCACCTCGCAGATGCGGCGCACGCGCGCATTGGTCTCCACCACCGAGAGCGAGGCCTTCTCGACGCCGCGCCGGTGGAACAGCCAGTCGATCAGCGCCACGCCGAGCTCCATCGGCACGCCCTTGCCCCAGTAGCTGCGCTCGCCGATCACCACATGCAGGCTGGCGGTATCGTGCACCGGGTGCACTTCGACGTTCCAGAAGCCGATCTGCCGGCCGCTACTCTTCGCGAAGGCGCCGAAGAGATATTTCAGCCGATTGTCGAAACCGGCGTAGTAGGCCGCCGCCTGCTGCTCGCTCAGCACGCGGGCCGGCAGGTTGAGCGGCCCCATGATGCGCGGATCGGCCGCCCAGCGGCGGAACGGCTCCGTCGATTGCCCTGGCGGCAAGGTCGCCAGGAGAAATCGCTGCGTCTCCAGTCCTATCTCGGGACCACGCTCAACTGTCATCGGCCGCTCCCTCTCCTGCGCGGCGCGCAGTCTCGCGCAAGCATCGCGGCGCCGGCAACGGATCGCGGCGAGGCTGCAGGATGGCGTGAGGCGCGCGCCTGGCGCCATGCCGCCTGTGGCCCCGAGATCTCAGGGCAGGTTGGTGCTGGCGTAGTTGCGGCACATCTGCACGAACAGCGGCCGCAGCCGCTCGGGCGGCACCCGTTGCTTCAGCCGCGGCCCGCGCGCCAACATGGCGGCGCCGTGCACGATCGCCCAGGCACCGACGGTGACCGCGCCCACCTGCGCCGGGCTCGCCGGATGCAGGGCGAAATAGCTGTCGACGCAGTCCTGGAACGGCTTGTAGCAGCGGTCGGCGTGGCGCCGCAGCGTCGGGTGCTCGGGGTTGACCTCGTGCGACTGGAACATCACCGAGAAGTGCGTACGCCGCGCCTCGGAGAAGTCGATGTAGGCGATGCCGATCGCGGCCATGCATTCGGCCGGCGTCGTCGTCTCGGCGGCCGCCTTCTCCACCCGCTCGGCAAGCAGCGCATAGCCCTCGGCGGCATAGGCGGTGAGCAGCCCGGCGCGGTCGCCGAAGTAGTAGCCCGGCAGGCCGTGCGAGACGCCGGCCCGGCGCGCGATCTGGCGCAGCGAGATCGCGTCGGGATGGTGGTCGGCCAAAAGCTCCTCCAGCGCTTGGAACAGCCGCGCCTTCACACCGAGGTCGAGGTTCGGCTGCTCGCGGTCGCCCGGAGCCGCCGCCCGGCTCTCGTCGATCGCGGCAAGATCGCTGGTGGTCATCTCACCCATATACGCCAAAGCATTGATTGGACAAAGGTCTGAGGAACGGCGCCGGACGCGCTCAGTCGAGCGGCGGGACCAGCTGCGCGGGATCGATCCAGTTGCCCTGCCAGGCGACGCGCCAGTCGAGGTGAGCACCGGTGACACGCCCGGACTTGCCGCTTCGCGCCACCACCTGACCCTGGCGTACGACCTCGCCGGTCGCGACCTCGAGCGCGGAGAGGTGCATCAGCGTCGAGGAGAGGCCGAGGCCGTGGTCGATGATCACCAGCGAGCCCTGGTAGAAGTAGTCTTCGGCCGCGAGCACGACGACGCCCGCGGCCGGCGCCAGGACCGGCGTGCCGACCGGCAGCGCCAGGTCGATGCCGTAGTGCGGCTGCCGGGGCTCGCCGTTCAGGATGCGCTGGCTGCCGTAGACGCCGGTGACCGGCCCCTCGGCCGGCCAGAGGAAGCCCTGCGCCCAGTCGTCGGCCAGCCGCAGCGTGGCGCGCGCCGCCACCAGGCTTGCGCGCTCGCGGGCGATGCGCTCGAGCAGCTCCGGCGGCGGCGTCACCTGCTCCGGCGGCAGGCCGTCGATGCGCTGGATGTCGTAGGTGCGCGGCTCGACCGTAAGCGCAAGGCTGCGCGCCGCGCCGCCTGGCGCGGTCACGACCAGCCTGAGTTCGGCCGGCGCATCGCGATCCAGCCCGATCAGGTAGCGGCCGTCCGGCAACACCGGCACCGCCGCGCCGTCCAGCGTCACCAGCGAGCCGGGCGCGGCAGAGCCGTACAGCAGCGCGCCCTGCCGCAGCTCGCCGTGCAGCGCGATCTCCTCGGCGCGCGCCGGCAGGGCCAGCAGCGCCAGCACGACGAGCCAGCGCCTCACAGCAGCGAACCCTGGGATCCCGGATCGCGCGCCTTGCCGGGCCTGGCCCTGGTGCCCTCGGCGCGGGCGGCGAGCTTGCCGTCGGCGAAGGTCAGCGTCAGCGCCGCGCCCGGCGGCACGGCAGCGGCGCGCGTCGCCAGCCGCCCTTCGGCCTCGACCACGACGAAGCCGCGCTCCAGCACCTTCTGGTGCGAGACGCTGTCGAGCAGGCGTGCCTGTGCTTCCAGCGCAAGTCCGGCCTCGGCCAGGCGCTGCGCCGCGCACTGCCGGAGCCGCCGCTCGGCGTCGAGCCGGCGGAAGGGCTCGGCACGGCGCTCGACGAAGCGCTCGGCGACGCGCTCGAGCTGCTGCGCGCAGCCCTCGAGCCGCTCGCCGGCCAGTGCCAGCTGCTGGCGCGGATGCGGCAGGCGCGAGGCCCACTCGGCGAGGCGCCCGAGGCAGTCGCGTAGGAAGCTCTTGAGACAGAGCGCCAGGCGCTCGCTGCGCTCGTCCAGCCGCTGCCAGGCTTCCTCCAGCAGCCGCTTCGGCTCCGGCAGGCCGCGCGCCAGGCCGGCGACCTCGCCGCGCCGCTCGCGCAGCCAGCGCTCGCCCGAGCCGGCGAGCCGGGCGCCCAGCGTCGCCAGCAGCGTCGCCAGCTCGGCGCGCACCGGCACGGCGCGCTCGGCCGCGGCGGTGGGCGTCGGCGCCCTGAGGTCGGCGGCGAAGTCGATCAGCGTGGTATCGGTCTCGTGCCCGACCGCCGAGATCAAGGGGATGGCCGAGGCGGCGGCGGCGCGCACCACGATCTCCTCGTTGAAGGCCCAAAGATCCTCCAGCGAGCCGCCGCCACGCGCCACGATCAGCACGTCGGGGCGCGGTACCGCGCCGCCGGCTACGAGCCGGTTGAAGCCGGCAATGGCGGCGGCGATCTCGGCCGCCGCGCCCTCGCCCTGCACGCGCACCGGCCAGAGCAGCACGCGGCGCGGGAAGCGCTCGGCCAGGCGATGCAGGATGTCGCGGATCACCGCGCCGGTCGGCGAGGTGATGACGCCGATGACCTCCGGCAGGTAGGGGATCGGCTTCTTGCGCCTGGCGTCAAACAGCCCCTCGGCGGCGAGCGCGCGCTTGCGCTGCTCCAAGAGCTTCAGGATGGCGCCCTCGCCGGCCAACTCCAGCTCGTCGACGACGATCTGGTACTTCGACGAGCCGGGGTAGGCGCTGACCCGGCCGGTGACGATCACCTCGAGGCCCTCCTCGGCGCGCAACGGCAGGCTGGCGACACGCAGCTTCCAGCAGACCGCGTCGATCACCGCGCGGTCGTCCTTCAGCGTGAAGTAGAGGTGCCCCGAGGCGTGGTAGTTCGGCCGCGAGATCTCGCCGCGCACGCGCACCCGCCCGAAGCCCGCCTCCAGCGTACGCTTGATCGCACCGGACAGCTCGGAGACGGAGAGGACCGGGGCGTTGTCGGGCGACGGCGCGGGGGTGAGAGGCAACTCGCTCATGACGGCGGCGATGATACAGGGACGGGGCCAGTGGGGCACCAAGTCACCTCTCCCGAGGGGAGAGGTCGCGCCGAAGGCGCGGGTGAGCAACTGTCTTAGTTCAGGCGAGTCTGTTTTCCCAGAGGACGCGGTCGCGCAGCAGGGCGTTGAGGATGGTCAACATGCGTCGCATGA
>Ga0299906_10001061_pt1 | contig 24022 bp, 20 predicted proteins | sample RVTome_14_FD_200259 | JGI IMG/M metagenome (GOLD analysis project Ga0299906, IMG submission 200259) | Soil microbial communities from uranium-contaminated site in the Upper Colorado River Basin, Wyoming, United States - RVT145D125 (version 2) ...
GCTGGGCCTCGCGCTCTTGGGGGGGCAGGCGCAGTTCGTCTACTGGACGCTCCTCGTCGCGGTGGCGTACCTCGTGTTCGTGGTCCGCCCCTTCGGAGCGTGGCGGAAGGATGTCCGGCGAGCAGCGAGCGGCGCCGCCGTGACCGGGGCGCTGGCAGCCGCCATCGCGGCCGTCACCGTGCTCCCCACGGTGGAGCTGCTGCGCGACTCCATCCGCGCCTCCCTCCAGCCTGAGGAGCGGATCCTGGATCCGGAGCTTTCGCTGTCGCAGGCCTGGCGGGCGCTGCGCTGGACTGTCTTCTGTGGCAAGGAGCGTCCCGGGGTGGAGGGCGACGTGGACTACCGGTCCGCGGGCATGCTGCCGGTGGCTCTCGCGCTGCTCGCCATCGGCCGCGGGCGCCGTCTCGACAACCGGCTCCTCGCGCTGGGGCTGGCGCTGCTGCTGCTCTCCCTGGGGACCTACTTCCTCCCCAGCCATTGGATCGTCAGCGCTCTCCCCTTCAACAACTTCCGCTATCCGGCCCGGATCGGCCTCTTCTCCTCCATCTTGATTCTGCTCCTCGCGGGGCGGGGCGCAGACCGCCTCCTGGGAGGCGCGGCGAGCCGCCGCGGTCTCGTAGCGATCGGAGCGCTGGCCGCGCTCTGCGCGCCCGGCATCGTGGAGCTGCTGTGCTCGGGGGACTGGCTTGCGGAGTCGGAGGGGAGGCGGAGCGTCGCGGCCCTGCTCCTGCCCGCTCTGGCCCTGGCGCTGCCCTTCCCGGCTCGGCCGTGGCCCGTGTTGCGCCGCATGCTGGTCCTGCTCGCGGTCGCGTGGGGAGTCGTGCACTCCCAGCTCGTGACGAACGAGGCTGGCTGGATCACGGCGCGCGCCTGGGGGCCGACAGCCGGGGTCTGGGGTCGCCGGGGGGATCGCGCCCCCACCAGCCCATACCCGCGTGCCTACTTGCAGTGGGTCCCACGCGGCGACGCGCACGGTCCGACGCGCATCCTGCGCCTCGACTCGCGGTACGAGCACGACGTGCCCATGCTGACGGGTCACCACTCTCCCCTCGGGCTGGTGTCTCTGCGGCCGGCACGGGTGGACCGCCTGGTCTACGATCGCTACCGGGCGAGCGACAACGAGGCTCCTCTCGAGGACGCGCTGGCCAGGAAGCAGACGCTCCTCGACCTGTTCAACGTCCGGTACCTCGTCGTCTACCCGCATCGCATCGTGGAGCACTTCGACGCCACCCAGAGGGAGCGCTCCATGGTCGCGATCCGGTCCCTGGGCCGGTTCGCCCTGGTCGAGAACCGGACCCACCTGCCCCGGGCGTTCTTCGTCGGCCGAGCGCGCGCGGTGAGCACGGAGGAGGAGGCCCGCGCCCTCCTCACGAGCGAGGGCTTCGACCCGCGCCGCGAGGTGGTGCTCGAGGCGGGGGAGGGGCTCGGGGCGATGGGCGAGGGGGCGCCGTTCCGGCCAGCCACGGTGACCCGGTACGAGAACGAGAGAGTGGAGGTGGAGGTGAGCGCGCCGGGTCCCGGCTGGCTGGTGCTCCTCGATCGCTGGGCGCCGGGCTGGACCGCGACGCTCGACGGGGCGCCGGCGCCCATTCTCCGCGCCGACTACCTGTTCCGTGCCGTTGCGGTGCCCGGCGGGCGTCACGGGCTCGTGTTCGAGTACCGGAATGCCGCCTTCCAATGGGGGCTCGGCCTGAGCGCCCTCGGCGTCGCCGCCGCTCTCGGGGCGGCCCTGTCGCTGTGGCGAGCGAGGCGCTCGTGACGGGAGTCGCCGCGGACCGCCCGCTCCGGGCTCTCATGGTCGGTCTCGGGTCGATCGGTCAGCGGCACGCCCGGAACCTGCGCCGGCTCCTCGGAGACGGCGTGGAGCTGTCGGCCTTTCGCGCCCGGGGACGCACCCACGTGCTCACGGACGACCAACGCGTGGAATCGGAGACAGGACTCGTCGAGTGTCTGGGCGTCCGCGTCTTCCCGGACCTGGACGCCGCCCTGGGCGAGCATCCGGATGCCGTCTTCGTGACGAACCCGAGCTCGCTGCACCGGGAGGTCGCCCTGAGCGCCGCGCGGGCGGGCTGTCACCTCTTCGTCGAGAAGCCCCTCGCCACGTCCCTGGAGGGTCTGGACGAGCTGGTCGAGGTGATCGAGGGAAGCGGCGTGGCGGCCCTCGTCGGCTACCAATTGCGCTTCGACCCGTGCTTCGCCCACGTCGAGGGGCTCCTCGCTTCGGGACGCCCCGGCCGGATCGTGGGCGTGCGGGCCGTCGTGGGGGAGTCCCTCGCCACGGCTCACCCCTACGAGGACTATCGCGAGTCCTACGCCGCCCGCTCCAACCTGGGCGGGGGCGTGCTGCTCGGGTTGAGCCACGAGCTGGACTACCTGCGCGCGCTGCTGGGCGCGCCGCTCCGGGTGTTCGCCACTGGCGGGCACCTGAGCGGGCTCGAGGTCTCGGCCGAGGACGCCGCCAGCGTCCTGCTCGAGTGCGCCGCGGCGACCCACCGCTTCCCGGTCCACGTCCACCTCGATTACCTGCAGCGCCCCCCGCTCCGCAGCTGCGAGATCCTGGGGGACGACGGCCGGATCGTCTGGGACCTGGTCGCGGGCAGCGTGGACGACGTGCACACCGACGGCTCCAGCGACCGTTTCGCCCCCGACGCCCTCGATCGCAACGGGCTGTTCCTCGCGGAGCTCGAGCACTTCCTGCGCTGCCTGCGGGGCGAGGAGCGGCCGCGGGTCAGCGTCCGGGAGGCGGCGGCCGACGTGCGCATCGCCCTGGCCGCGCGCCGCTCCATGGAGACCGGCATGCCCGTGAGCCTGGCGTGAGAGAGGTCCTCGCCCTGATCCCGGCCCGGGGCGGCTCCAAGGGCGTGCCTCGGAAGAACCTGCGCACGGTCGGAGGCCGGCCCCTGGTCGCCCGCTCCATCGACCACGCCCGCGCCAGCCGGAGCGTGACGCGGGTGGTCGTCTCCACCGACGACCCGGAGATCGCGGAGCTGGCCCGGCGGGAGGGCGCCGACGTCCCATTCCTCCGTCCCGTCGAGCTGGCCGGCGACGCCACCCTCGACCTGCCTGTGTTCCAGCACGCGCTGCGTTGGCTGGCCGACCGCGAGTCGTACCGTCCCGAGCTGGTCGTACACCTCCGTCCCACGTCGCCGTTCCGCGATCCGGCCCGCATCGACGAGGCCGTCGCGCGGCTCGCCGCCCGGCCGGACGCGGACTCCCTCAAGTCGGTCCACCTGGCGGCCCAGACTCCGTACAAGATGTGGCGCGTCGCCGACGGGATCCTCGAGCCGCTGTTGGCCGTGGAGGGCGCGCCGGAGCCGTACAACCTGCCCCGCCAGGAGCTGCCCCGGGTCGTCTGGCAGGACGGCTACGTGGACGTCCTGCGCCCCCGGGTGCTCCTGGAGCAGGGGCTGATGCACGGACGGCGCATCCTCGCCTTCGAGGTCGATCCGGACCACATCGACATCGACGACGAGGACAGCCTGGCCCGCGCGGAGCGGCGCGCGGCGGCCGGTCCGGAGGGGCCGAGATCCTCTCGCGCCCGCTTCTCCAGTTGAGCTCCTCGGGGGCCCGCGTGCGCTGGCCTATAATGCGCCCCTTATGACCACGGGGGCGGGTCGTGAGCCGCATCGCTGGGAGACGGCCAGGGACGCCTTCGGTCTCGAAGGACGCGTAGCGCTGATCACCGGCGGGGCCGGCATGCTGGGGCGCCAGCACGCCGAGGTCGTCGCCGAGGCGGGGGGGCAGCCCGTTCTGATCGACCTCGCGGCGGCGCGGCCGGCCGACGCCGCGGCCGACCTCGAGAAGCGCTTCGGCCACGCCTCCCTCGGCCTCGCAGCCGACATCAGCTCGGAGGACCAGGCGCGGGGCGCCGTGGAGGCCGCCCTCGATCGCTTCGGACGGATCGACATCCTGGTCAACAACGCCTCTCTCACCGTAAAAGGCGGCGCGGAGGGCCTGAAAGGCTACTTCGCTCCCTTCGAGGAGTACCCCCTGGAGCTGTGGCAGCGCGGCCTGGACGTGGGGCTGACGGGCGCCTTCCTCATGTGCCGCACCGCGGGACGGGCCATGGCCGAGGCCGGAGCCGGCGTCATCCTCAACATCGCTTCTACCGCGGGCCTCGTGGGGCCCGACCACCGGATCTACGAGGGGACCATCGACCCGTACACCGGGAAGCCCTTCAACACTCCCATCGCGTACGCCGCTACCAAGGCGGGATTGATCGGGATGACCCGCTATCTCGCTACATACTGGGCGAGGCGCAACGTGCGCGTGAACGCGCTGTCGCCGGGCGGCGTCTTCGACGACCACGCCGAGCGCTTCGTGGCGGCCTACTCCCAGCGCGTACCCCTGGGGAGGATGGCGGACCGCAGCGAGTACAAGGGGGCGGTGCTGTTCCTGATCTCGGACGCCTCTTCCTACATGACCGGGGCGAACCTGGTGGTGGACGGAGGCCTGACCTGTTGGTGAGAGAGGTCTCCATCGCCCGACGCCGGATCGGCCCCGAGCGGTGCTTCGTGGTCGGGGAGATCGGCATCAACCACAACGGCAGCGTGGACACTGCCAAGGAGCTGGTCGACGTGGCCGCGCGCTGCGGCGTGGACGCGGTCAAGTTCCAGAAGCGCAACGTGGACGTCGTGTACACCCCAGAGGAGCTGGCGCGCCCGCGGGAGAGCCCCTTCGGCTCGACGAATGGCGACCTGAAGCGCGGCCTGGAGCTGGGCGAGGCGGAGTACGCCGCGATCGATCGCCACTGCCGCGAGCGCAACATGCCCTGGTTCGCCTCGTGCTGGGACGCGGCGAGCGTCGACTTCATCGAGCGCTTCGACCCTCCCTGTCACAAGATCGCGTCGCCCTGCCTCACCGACGACAGCCTGCTCCGCTACGTCGCGGACACCGGCCGCCCCATGGTGATGTCGACGGGAATGAGCACCCTCGAGGAGATCGACCACGCCGTGGAGGTCGTGAAGGACGCGCCCCTCGTGCTGCTGCATTGCACCTCCACCTACCCGGCCCGGGACGCCGAGCTGAACCTCGACGTGATCCCGGCCCTCCAGAAGCGCTACGGTGTCCCGGTGGGCTACAGCGGGCACGAGGTGGGGGTCACCAGCTCGGTGCTGGCCGTCTGCCTGGGCGCCGTGATGGTCGAGCGTCACATCACCCTCGACCGGGCGATGTGGGGGAGCGACCAGGCGGCGAGCCTGGGCCCCCGTGGCCTGGAGCTGCTGTTGCTCCACATCCGCAAGGTCCCCCTGATGCGCGGTGACGGCCGGAAGGTGGTCTACGAGAGCGAGCAGCCCTTCCTCAGGAAGCTCCGCCGCGTCAGGGGCTGACCGCCGGGCGCTGGCGGGCGCCCTGCTCGCGGCTGCGCTCCTCGCCGCGCTCTTCGCCCTCCTGAACCCGGCGAAGCTGGCGGCGGTGCTGCTGGACGCGGACCCGGCCGCGCTGTGTCTGGTGGTGCTCGCCAGCTTCGGCACGTACCCGACGCGCGCGTGGCGCTACGGGTCGCTCCTGGCGCCTCTGGACCGCGTGCCGTTCCGGCGGCTGGTCTCGGCCACGTACCTGGGGTACACGGCCGGCCTGTTCGTGCCCCGGGTGGGGGAGGTGCTGCGGCCGTGGCTGGTGACCCGCGGGCGGGAGCTTCCCTTGGGTGCCGCCTTCGCCGGCATGGTGCTCGAGCGTCTCGTGGACGTGATGGCGATCCTGACTCTGACCGGCATCGGTCTGCTGGCCGGAGGCGGATTCGGACTGGACGCGCCCTGGGGAAGCCGCCTGGAGGTGGCGAGCCTCGCGGCCGGGCTCGCGGCGCTCGCCGTCCTGGCGCTGCTGATGGCGCTCAACGCGCGGCCTCGGCAGACGCTGCGCGCGCTCTCGGCCTGCCTGCGTCCGCTCCCGGACCGGGCGGCTGCCGGGATCGCGCGAAGCGCGGAGTCCTTCCTGTCCGGCCTCGCGGTGCTGCGCGCTCCGCCGGTGCACCTGCTCCTGATCGCGGGGCAGTCGCTGGTGGTCTGGCTCTTCGGGGCGGCGGGCTTCCATGCGGCGAACCGCGCCTTCGGCCTCGAGCTGCCCTTCCACGCGGCCCTGGTGACCCTCGGCTTCGTGGTGGTGGGCGTCACCTTGCCGACGCCGAGCGGCGCCGGCGGGTTCCACGCCGCGTACGTGCTGGCGCTGACCGCGGTGTACGGGGCGGAGCCGGAGCGGGTCGCGGCGGCAGCGCTGGCCTGCCACGGCGTGACCAGCCTCGCGGTGCTCGCCGTGGGCCTGGCCATGCTCCCGGGTGAGGGGCTGAGACTCCGCGACCTGTTCAGAGGGCCCGCAGCCGAAAGCTGAGCCGGCGCCGTCAGGAAGCGGCGGATTCCAGGTGCCGGCGCACGAAGTCGCGGGCGCGCGCGGCCTCGCCGACGGGGTCGCTCTCGAAGAAGTGCTCGAGGACGACGTCTCCCGCGTACCCTCCTCGCCGCAGCGCCGCGAAGAACCCGGCGAAGCCTGCGTCACCGCTGCCCACTGGCACGCTCGGGCCGCCCACGTACCGGTCCTTGACGTGGACCTCGGCGAGCAGCGGCAACACGGGCTCCACGTCCGCCGCGATGTCCAGGCCGAGGGCGGTGGAGTTGCCGGCGTCGTAGCAAGCCCGAACCCGCGGGTGATCGCAGCGGCGCACCAGCCGGGCGCAAGCGTCCCCGGGCAGGTCCAGCTCGAGGGCCAGCGTCACCCCCGCGCGGTCGCACTCGCCGAGGCAGGCCGCCAGCACCGCCAGGACCTGCCCCTCGCGCTCCGGAGTGTCGATCCGGGCTCGCTCCAGGAGCGGAACCAGGACGCGCGCGGCGCCGACCTCGGCGGCGGCAGCGACCGCGACGGGGAGGCCGGCGAGAGGCTCGTCCATGAAACGCGCTGCGCACACCGATCCGATGGGGAGCCCGGCCTGCTCCGAGCGACGCCGGACCTCGCGGCGTCCGGTCGCGCTGTCCAGAGGATTCTCCCCGTCGGCCGTCGGGAGCAGCAGCCACTCCAGGAACTCGAAGCCCAGTGATGCGGCGACCTCGAGCTCGCGCCGCCAGTCGGAAGGAAAGACCTGCAGGCGGTCGGGGGGACGGCGACCGAGGCGCCCCTGCATGATCCCCAGACGGACCATGGCGTGGGACGCTAACCCCGGCCCGCCGCCGCGGTCAATGCCAGCGGGGGCGCCAGCTCGCGACGCGCCGGTGCGACCTTCGGATGCCGTATCCTGGGACCCGAATGAGGCCGCTCCCTCCCGCCTCCCGCCACCTGGCCGGCGCGCTGGTGGTGGTGACGGCGGTCTGCTACCGCTTCGGGCGGACCACGTTCCACGGCGTCTTCGCCATGGGCGACGACACTCTGAACCAGTACTACCCGCTCGTGGCCGGGCTCTGGTCGCGGCTCCGGGAGGGCGACCTGCCGCTCTGGTCTCCGGAGATCCTCCTCGGCTATCCCGCCCTGGGCAGCGTGGACGCCCACGCCTTCTCTCCGTTTCACTGGCCGTTCCTCGCCTTCGAGCCGCCGGTTGCGGTCGCGCTCGCCTGCCTGAGCATCGCGTTGACCTCGGCGCTCCTGATGTACGCCCTCGGGCAGCAGCTCGGCCTGGGCGCCGCGGGCGCGGCGGCGGCGGCGGTGCTGTGGTCGACGGGCCGGCCCACGGTCTACATGCTGATCGAGCCGATGGCCAGCGCCACCGCAGGCTGGTTCCCTCTCGTCCTGCTGCTCTGGCATCGCAGTCGATCTGGCGGAGGGCTCCCCTGGGCGGTGGCGGCCGGAACGGCCCTGGGGCTGGCGCTCCTGGGTGGCCACGCGCAGCACGTCTACTGGTTCTCTCTCTTCCTGGCCGCCTACACCCTGGTCCTGCTCCCGGCTGGCACGGACCTGCGCGGCGCGCTCGGCAGCTCGGGCCGCGCCGTCGGTGCCGGATCGGCGATGGCCGTCGTCGCGCTGGCCGTGGGCGCCGTCGTCGTGCTCCCCACCTGGGAGCTGCTCCAGGAGTCCCATCGCCCCACCCTCGTCGGCGCGGATCGTATCGCAGAGACGGCGCCGAGCGTGTCGCGGGCGCTGGAGGCGCTGCCGCAGATCCTGCTCCACGCCGCGCCGCCGGTCGAGGACATGGAGTACCCCAGAGCCGGGATCGTGGCCGTGGCCCTGGCGCTACTGGCCCTGGGACGAGGGCGCACGTTCGAGAACCGCCTGGGCGCCCTCGCGCTCTGCTTCCTCGCCCTCTCCTTTGCCGGGGTGTTCCCACCGACTGCGGCGATCGTCGAGGTGATGCCCGGGAACGACTTCCGCTACCCGCAACGCATCGGCCTCGTCTTCACTCTCGCCACGGCGATCCTGGCGGGTTTCGGGATGCGCCGGCTCGTCGCAGGCGTCGGCGGCCTCGGGCGGGTGACTCTTCTCGCGCTGGCGTGCCTGGTGCCGACCGTCTCGCTGCTGGGCTCGGGCTCCGCGGCTGCCAGAGCCGAAGGTCTCTTCTATCTGCTGGCCCTCGCCCTCGTCGTCGGTGCGGTGGGACTCCCGCGCTGGCTTCGGCGCCCGTCCCGGCTGGGCGCCGCGCTGGCCGCCCTTGCCGTGGCGGTGTTCGTCCATCACTCGCGGGTGATGGCCGACGCGCTCATGGTGGACGTCGGCGCTCTGGGCAGCGTGCTCGCCGGCGAGCGCCCGGGGCTCTACGGGGGGGTCGAGGGGCGGGGTGCGCCGTGGCCGCCTCGCGTCCTCGACGACGTGCCGACCCGCGACGCCTTCGGGCCGACCCGGATGATCTGCGTCGGGTGCCCCTGGCCGCGCTGGGACAGCGTGGCGCTCCTCACCGGCCACCAGACTCCCTCCGGCTACGTGTCGCTGCGGCCGGCGCGCGTCGAGAGGCTGGTCTACGGTCGCCGTGGCATCCGCGACCCGGACTCGCTCCTCACGTCCCCCGCGCTGCTGGACATGATGGGCGTGCGCTACCGGCTCTCGCCCACTGACGACGGCGTGTCGGTCGTCACGAGCCCCGGCGCCCTGCCCCGCAGCTATTTCGTCGGCCGCGCACGGCGGGCGGAGTCGGCCGAGGACGCCCTCGCCCGCGTGACGGCACCCGGCTTCGACCCGCGGCTCGAGGTCGTGCTCGAGGGCGACGTGGCTCTCTCAGACTCTCCGGACGAAGGCACGGCGCCCTTCACCCCCGCCCGTGTGACGCGCTACGGGGCGGAGCGTGTCGAGGTGGAGGTCGACGCGCCCGCGCCGGGCTGGCTGGTCCTGCTCGATCGCCACGCCCGCGGGTGGTCCGCCCGGGTGGACGGAGAGCCGGTCCCGATCGCGGTTGCGAACTACCTGTTCCGGGCGATGCCCGTAGCGGCCGGGCCGAGCCGGGTGACGTTCGAGTACGAGAGCCCGGCCCTGCGCTGGGGAGGCGCGCTGAGCCTGGCCGGGCTGGCCGTGGGCGCGTTGGGCGCGCTCCGCTGTCTACGGGCAGCGACGTGAAAGTGGCCGGCCCTCAGCCGGGTCAGGAGAACGGCGACACGAGCCGGGACTCGGCGTCGAACTCGAAGGCCTCCGGGCCCGACACCACCTCCACGTTCGGCCGCTCGCTCAGCAGCGGGCGGCACGCCTCGGACACCCGGACCTGGTCCAGGGTGAGGGTGTCCCGGATGTGCACCACCCGGGGGCCTTCGGATCGGATCCGCGAGGTCCGGATCGCCGCCAGGATCGCCTCGCGGTCGTCGGGGAGCACGATGGGCAGCTTCGCGCCCGCCGGGCAGCACGACGTCATCGCGTTCAGCGACGTGACGTGGTGGTCGATCTTGCGGGCGAAGCGCTCCGGGACGTAGTCGGTGAGCCCCATCCCCACGGCGTTGCCGTCGCTCTCCTCGGCGATGTCCAGGGCCACGATGCGCAGGATCGAGGGCATCCCCTCGCACCAGGGGACCCCCGGTACGTAGCCGTAGACGCCGCGGCCGATCACGTTCGTGTCGAGGCCGGCGCCCGAGATGTTCTTGCCGATGCGGTCGCAGACCAGGACGTCGATCTCGTCCAGTGGGAGCCGCCCCATCAGCCCCCGAGCGTCGTCCAGGAGTCGGGCCTCGGTCTCGAAGAAGCCGTCCACGGGGACGGCCGCCAGGCGCGCCGTCTCGTGGTACGCGTTCTCGAGGATGCCGAGCCCTCCCAGGACCTTTCCCGAGGCCAGAATCTTCTCCGTGACGGCCCGGATCGCCTGCCCGAGACCGAGGGTGAACAGGTTGCGGTGGATCTCCCGGGCCCCGTCGTACTTGCCCAGCCCGATCGCGCAGATCTTCGTCAGGCCGCTCTCCACCGGGCCCTTGTAGTCGGTGTGGGGCTTGATGCGGTTCATCAGCAGGATCCCGTCGGAGCGCCACGCCGTCTCCGCGATCCTCACGTCGACGCCCTCCTCGGTGCGGCCGAGGCTGCGCGTCTCCATCTCCGCCCGGATCGGGCAGCCCATGGACTCGGGGGTGACGCCGTAGTGTGCCAGCAGGTGCAGCTGCGCCTCGGCGGTGGCGCCCCCGTGGCTGCCCATGGCCGGGATCACGAACGGGCGAGCGCCCGCCTGCGCCAGGAAGTCCACCGCGGCCCTGGCCATCGTCGCGATGCCGTGGATGCCGCGGCTGCCCACGGTCACGCCGATCTCGGCGCCCTTCGGGATCGCACCGGGCGGGAACAGCAGCGCGAGCTGCCGCGCGACCTCGGCGGGCACGTCGTCGACCCGCGGCCGATCGAAGCTCTGGCGGATCGTGAAGAGTCCGGGCAGCGGCGATTCGCTCATGCGGGCCCTCGGTCGGAGATGCCGGCGTCACCTTGACGGCAGCGTCAGGGCACTATAGCGTCCCGGGCCGTCGGGCCGGTTCGGTCGGACGTGGCCCGGAGGATCGCGGCGTCGATGCGACCCTGCATCGGCGCGAGCGCGGGAGGCCGCCATGACGACGAGATCGGGCAGCGCGTCCTTCGCCTTCGCGGCGGTCGCTTCCCTCGCTCCCTCGGGCCCGGCCGAATCCGAGCCGAGGGCCGCGGTCGCGGCGCCCTTCATCACCGTCGAGGGCGACCGACTCATGGAGGGGGAGGCTCCCTTCCGCTTCGTCTCCTTCAACGTCCCGAACCTCCACTACGTGGAGGACTACATGGCCTTCGAGGAGACGAACCCCTGGCGGTTCCCCGACGAGTTCGAGATCGACGACGCCCTCGAGGCCGTGCGGCAGCAGGGCGGCAGCGTGGTACGGCTCTACACGCTCTCGGTCCGCAAGGCCGGGGACCGGGAGGAGGTCCCGCGTCACGTGCTCGGTCCCGGGGAGTTCGACGAGGAGGCGTTCCGGGCCCTGGACCGGGTGATGGAGGTGGCAGCGAGGAAGGGGATCCGCGTGATCGTTCCCTTCGTGGACCAGTGGGGCTGGTGGGGAGGGATCGCCGACTACGAGGCGTTCCGGGACAAGCCCAGGGGCTCCTTCTTCACCGATCCCGAGCTGATCGAGGACTTCGAGCTCACCATCGAGCACGTCGTCAGCCGGGTCAACACCCTCACCGGGATCGCCTACCGGGACGACCCGACCCTGCTCTGCTGGGAGACGGGCAACGAGCTGGCGTCCCCGGACGAGTGGACGGCCGAGATCGCGGCGTACGTGAAGAGCCTGGATCCCAACCACCTCGTCCTGGACAGCTTCAACACGAATCTGCTCCGCCCGGAGTCCCTGGACAACCCCCACGTGGACCTGGTCACGACCCACCACTACGAGAAGAACCCGGTGGAGATGGTGAACCACATCCGGGAGAGCGCCGCCCGCGCCCGGGGTCGAAAGCCCTACCTGGTAGGCGAGTTCGGGTTCATCAGCCGGCTCGCCGTCGCCGACGTGCTGGACGCCGTGATCGAGGAGGACGTGGCGGGGGCGTTGATCTGGAGCCTGCGTTACCGGAGCCGGGAGGGGGGCTTCTACTGGCACTCCGAGCCCTCGGGAGGGGACCACTTCAAGGCCTACCACTGGCCCGGGTTCGACTCGGGGGAGCCCTACGACGAGCGCGAGGTGATGGCCCTGATGCAGGCGAAGGCCTTCGAGATCCGCGGCCTGCCCGTCCCCGGGCCCGAGGTCCCTGCGGTCCCGCTGCTGCTGCCGCCGTCCGACCTCGCGGGCCTCTCCTGGCAGGGATCGGCGGGAGCCGCGAGCTACGACGTCGAGCGGGCCCCCCGGGAGGACGGACCCTGGGAGACCGCAGCGGTCGGAGTCTCGGACGCGGCCGTCGCCCATCGCCCCCTGTTCCACGACTCGGCGGCGCGACCCGGGGACGTCCTCTACTACCGCGTGCGCGCCCGGAACGCAGCGGGAGCTTCAGAGCCCTCCAACGTGGTGGGACCGGTGGAGATCGAGACCCGGGTGCTGGTGGACGAGCTGCGCGGCTGGTCGAGCCTCTACTCCCTCAGCCCGGGGCTGGCGCTGCAGCGCTCGACGGCCCGCCGCGCCAAGGAGGACTTCGACCGCCTGCTGGTGAAGCCGGGCACCTTCGTGGTGTACAAGGTCGAGGAGCCGATCCGCGGCTTCCGCGCCTACGCCTTCTTCCCGGGCGAGGTGGAGGACTTCGCCTTCTTCCTGTCCCGTGACGGGATCGACTACGAGCCCGTGCCCGCCGCGCGGCGCGAGCACTTCGGTGCCGGGGAGTTCGACGCGGCGGCCTACGGCTACTGGCGCCCGATCTCCTACGCTCTCGAGGAGGTGCCGGAGGGGGCGCTCTACCTCAGGATCGGGTTCTCCACGGAGGCAGAGCTCTCGAGGATCGAGATCCGCTACGGCGGGGAGCCCGGTCCCGAGGAGCCTGCTACAGCTCCGAGTTCCTCCTGACGAAGTCGATCAGCTCGTCCGCCCGGGCGAAGGCCAGACCGGTCACGGTGTCGGCGCAGCCGTAGTAGATCGCGATCCGGCCTGTGGCCGGGTCGGTCAGCGCGGCGCACGGGAACACCACGTTGGGTACGTCACCCACGCACTCGTAGCTGGTGCGCGGGTTCAGCAGGTAGGGCCTGCTCCGGTAGAGCACCTTCCAGGGCCGCTCCAGGTCCAGGATCGCGGCGCCCATGCTGTAGACGAAGCCGTTGCAGCTCGTCAGGACGCCGTGGTAGATCAGCAGCCAGCCCTCGGCGGTCTCGATCGGGACCGGTCCCGCCCCGATCTTCGTGCACTGCCACGTCAACTTGTGGCGCTTGGGCGCCATCACGTGGCGGTGCTTCCCCCAGTGGATCAGGTCCGGGCTCTCGCTGTAGAAGATGTCGCCGAAGGGCGTGTGGCCGGTGTCGCTGGGACGGCTGAGCATCGCGTACTTCCCGCCGACTTTCCGCGGGAACAGCACCCCGTTGCGGTTGTAGGGGAGCGTGGCGTGCTCCATCTGGTGGAAGGTCTGGAAGTCGTCGGTGTAGCCGAGGCCGATCGTGTAGCCGTGGTAGTGGTTGCACCACATCACGTAGTGTCGGCCCTCGAGCGGGATCACCCGCGGGTCGTAGGCTTCGACGAACGTCCCGATCTCGGGGTCCGGGCACTGCCAGCGGATCGGGTCGGGATCGATCTCGAAGTGGAGGCCGTCGCGGCTCCGGCCGTTGTGCAGGCGCATGTTCCGGGACGTGTCGTCGACCCGGAACACCCCCGCGAAGGATCCCTGGTAGGGGACGACCGCGCTGTTGAAGATGCTGTTGGCGCAGGGGATGAGGTCCCGGGGAATCACCGGGTTCCGATCGTAGCGCCAGACCACGTCGCTGCTGCCCTCGGGACGGTCCTGCCAGGGGATGTTCGGCAGGTCCGGCCCGGCGATCGTCCTCGCCATCGTCGTGCGCCTCCCTATGAGCTGTCGGCGGGAACTCAGAAACCGGTTTTGAGCCGGAAAGGTAGCACGCTTCAAGGACGCGGGGACCGGGGCAGGGTCTCGCCCGCGCGGACCCTCTCTCGACAGCACACAAAGCGATCCGCGAGTGAACTGGGGCAGCCACGGTGACGGCCCTCACCGGATGCGCGGACCGGGTGACGGTCGACACGGGAGCGGGTTCCCCGGCGCCCTAGACTCGGAGGTGGACGGCTCGTCCACTGGAGGTCGTGATGTCGCAGTGCTCGGTGAGCAGGTCGCTTCTGGCCGTGGGGCTGGCGTCAGTCGTGACGGGGTGCGGTGGAAGCAGCCCGTTTGCCCCGACGCAGGTCGACGGATCCGGAGTCACGCTTGAAGGCACGGTCCTGAGCCTCGCCCCGGGGCTCGCTGCCACGGTCTCGTCCTTTGCTCGCCAGGTCGAGGGTGTCGTCAGGGTCTACGTGAAGGACTCCCCGGAGATCTCGACCGAGGTCGACGCGGATGGCCAGTTCGTCCTCAGGGGGCTCCCGGATGGCGAGTTCGTCCTGGTCTTCGAGGACGAGAGCGGCATCCTGGGCGAGCTCCCCTTCGGCGGGGTCCTCCCGAACCAGGAGCTGATCGTCACGGTCGACTTCGACGCGACCCAGGGCGTCATCCTGCTCGAGGAGCAGCGCAACGGCATCGGCCACGGCGACCTGGAGATCCAGGGGACGATCGACGAGATCCTCGAGCTGGACCCGGCCGGGGACAGCCTCTTCCTGATCGGCGGATACCCGGTCGTGGCGCGGCCCGGCACGACCGCGATCCGGCGCGGGAACCGGGGGATCGGCGTCGAGGATCTGTCCGTGGGCGACCAGGTCCACGTGAAGGCTGTCTACCTGGCCCTGGAGCCGGGCCAGGATCCCGCGGACCAGCAGGTTCTGGCCCACGAGATCAAGCTGCAGGTCGAGGACGCGGGGAACGGGGGGGGCGGGGACGACGACTCCGACGAGGCGAAGGTCACGCTCTGCCACAAGGAGAAGAAGACGCTCACGGTCGGTGCCAGCGCCGCGCCCGCTCACCTGGCTCACGGCGACACCCTCGGCGCGTGCGGCAGCTGACGGCGGAGGGGAGCGCGCTGGTCCGGGGAGCGTACCTGACGGCGTCGCTGATTCTGGTCCCGGGCCTGGGGCTGGCCCAGGACGCCGTGATGAGCACGCGGGCCCTGGAAGCGGGCGCCGTCGAGGCCGCGGTCTATCCCGTATGGCTGCCGGGGGACGGGGAGCTGGGAGGTCTGGCCCGCGGCGCCTGGCGTGTGGAGGACGCCGTCCAGCTCCGGGGGCACCTCGGGTTCTTCGACGACCTCGCCTACTTCGGGGCGAGCGCCGAGATCCGGGTCGCCCGGGTCGAGTCCTTCGCCATCGCCGCGGTCCTGGGCCTCCACCGCAGCGACTTCGACGCGGCCGCCGACATCCTCGGCTTCGACGCCTCCCTGCTGGCGCGCCGCGACGCCGCCGGTCTCTCGTTCTACGCCAGCGTCGACCTGGACTTCGAACGCCCGGAGGAGCCCTTCGACTCCTTCACCCGCTCCCACCTGGTCGGCGGCCTCAGCACCAAGCTCTCCGATCGGATCCAGCTCGTGGCCGAGGGAGGGCTGGGGTTCAACGACAGCTCCCCCGACTACCTCAGCGCCGGCGTCGCCCTGCGCTTCGACTGACCCGGTCGCGGGCCGGGGCAACCCGATAGACTTGCGTCCGCCCGACGGCCGTCGCGGCTCGCGGCGACCTGCACCCGGCGGAGGCCAAACGTGGACTGGACGGTCTGGACGATGTTCGCCCTCACCGAGGCGGCCCTGAGCGCGAGCCCGGGGCCGGCCGTCCTGTTCGTGGTCTCCCAGGGCTTGCGGGGGCGCTCCCTGGCCCCGTTGCTCTCCGCCGGCGGGATCCTGGGCGCGAACGCGGTCTACTTCGCCCTCTCGGGCACGGGTGTGGGGGGCGCCCTCGCAGGCTCCGGCAGCCTCTTTCCGCTGGTCAAGTGGGCGGGTGCGGGCTACGTGCTCTACCTGGGCGTGCGGGCACTGCTGCGTCCCGAAGCGGAGGCCAGGCTGGCCTTGGAGCCGCCCCGGGCTCGGAGCGCCGCTCACCGCGGTCTCTTCGTACGGGGCTTTCTCCTCCAGCTTTCGAACCCGAAGGCGCTGCTGTTCTTCGTGGCGATCCTGCCGCAGTTCATCGACCCGGAGCGCCCGATCCTGCTGCAGATCGCGCTGATGGGGACGACCTCCATCGCGCTGGAGTTCCTGATCCTGCTCGCCTACGGCACGGCCGCATCCGGGGCGGCCCGGCTCGCGTCGCGCCCCGGCTTCGCCGCGGCCCTGAGCCGCTCGAGCGGCCTCCTGCTCGTCGCTGCGGCCCTCGGGATCGCCCGCCTGTAGACTTCGTGGACGGCGGCCGCTGCGACGGAGCGCGCTACCGGCGCCGCCCGCTCCCGGGCGCCGGATCGGGCAGAACCCCGGCGCCTCCCGATCCGTAGAGGAGTTGAGAGCCGGACGGCGAGGGGGAGAGACATGCGCGACTATCTCAAGGACCTGCAGCTCGGCGTGCGGATGCTGCGGCGCTACCCGGGCTTCACCGCCGTAGCGGCGCTCTCCCTGGCCGTCGGCATCGGGCTGAACACGACGATGTTCAGCGTCGTGAACGCCGTCCTGCTCCGGGACACGTCGGTGGCCGAGCCGGAGCGCCTGGTGGAGATCTACTCCAGCCCCTCTCCGGAGATCCCGCATCTCACCAGCTCGTATCCCGACTACCTGGACATCGAGGCCGAAGCCGACGCCCTGGCCGACGTCGCGGCTCACGCCAGCGTCCGGGGGATCCTGACCACCGAGGGACGCTCGGAGCTGGTCGTGGGAGAGGTCGCCACCGCGAACTACTTCGGCCTGCTGGGGATCCAGCCGGCGGTGGGTCGTGACTTCCTCCCCGACGAGGACGTGACCGAGGGGACCCACCCCGTGATCGTCCTGAGCCACGGCCTGTGGCAGCGGCGCTTCGGGGGGAGCCCCGACGTCCTCCAGCAGACGGTCCGGCTGAGCGACGTCCGGTACACGATCGTGGGCGTGGCGCCCGCCGGCTTCACGGGGGCGATCCCGGGCTTCCAGGCCGAGTTCTGGGTGCCCACGATGATGGTCGACAGCCTCAGCTTCATGGGGATCCAGAGCGTCACCGACGATCCCGTGGGGGACACCCGGATCCAACGCAGGGGGCAGCGCTGGCTGTTCCTGAAGGGACGCCTCGCCGAGGGGCGGAGCGCCGAGGAGGCCCGGGCCCAGGTCGAGACCATCTTCGCCAGGCTGCGCAGCGAGTACCCCGAGTCCAACGAGAAGGTCACCGCCGCCGTCATCGCCGGATCGAGCGTCCGCTTCCACCCCCTGGTGGACGGCTACGTCAAGGCGGCCAGCGCGGTGCTGCTCGTGGCGGTGGGGCTGGTCCTCGCCATCGCCTGCGCGAACGTGGCGAACATGCTCCTGGCCCGGAGCGCAGCGCGCCGCCGCGAGTTCGCGGTGCGGGCCGCCATCGGCGCCGGCCGCGGGCGCCTGCTCCGTCAGCTCCTCACCGAGAGCCTGATGCTCGCCGGGCTCGGGGGCGCCCTGGGCGTGCTGATCGCCTACTGGGCCGGGCGCGCCCTGACGGGCCTCCAGATCGGGGCGCTGCCGATCCCGATCGTCTTCGAGTACGACGTCGACGGCACCGTCCTGGCCTACGCCGTCGCGGCTTCGATCGCGACGGCGCTGCTCTTCGGCCTCGCCCCCGCCTGGACGGCCTCCCGACCCGATCTCGTGCCGGCCCTGAAGGCGGACGCCACCGGACAGAGCCCGGAGCGGCGCTGGAGCTTCCGCAACGCCCTGGTGGTGACTCAGCTCGCGACGTCCCTGGTGCTGCTCGTGGCGGGAGCCCTCCTGATGCGCGGCCTGCTCGCGGCCCACGGCACGGATCTCGGCTTCGACCCGAAGCCGATCTCGGCCGTCTCCTTCAACCTCGCGATGAACGGGTACGACCAGGAGCAGGCGGACAGCCTCCGGGAGCGCGTCCTGGAGAGCCTGCGCCGGCTGCCCGGAGTGGAGGCCGTGAGCGTCGCCACCCGGCTGCCGCTCGCCCCCGACATCAACCTGGAGGGCGTCAAGGTGAGGGGCGTGCACGGCTCCGACGACGAGCCCGACAACGTCGACACGGTCGAGGTCGGGCCCGACTACTTCGACGTGGTGGGCGTTCCCATCGTCGAGGGACGGCCGTTCAGCGAGGCCGACCGCGAGGGTGCCCCCCGGGTCGCGATCGTCAACGAGACCATGGCCCGCACCTACTGGCCCGGCCGGAGCGCCGTCGGCGAGTCGATCCACCTGGGCGATCTCGACGACCCACCACGCGAGATCGTAGGAGTCAGCCGCGACCACAAGGTGCGGTCGGTCGGGGAGCCGCCGCGGTCCTACCTGCAGCTGCCCGCCCTCCAGAGCCCGTCCCGGGCCGTGGGGCTCGTCGTGCGCACCGCGGCTCCGTCCCGGACGGCGCTGCCGGCGCTGCGCAGGGCGGTGCTGGAGGTGGACCCCGAGATCGTGTTCACGGAGGAAGCTCCCGCCGAGGAGATCGCTGCCACGACGGTGGCCCCGACCCGGATCGGAGCCGCGCTGCTCGGGGCCTTCGGCGGTCTCGCCCTGTGTCTCGCGGCCGTGGGCCTCTACGGGGTCGTCTCCTACTCCGTGACCCGCCGCACCCGGGAGGTGGGGGTGCGCATGGCCCTCGGCGCGCGGCCCGGCGACGTGCTCCGCCTGATCCTCGGGCAGGGGCTCGGGCTGGCCGGGGTGGGGATCGCGATCGGAGCGCTCGTTTCCGCGCTCGTGGCGCGGGTGCTGGAGTCGCTGCTTTACGGCGTGAGCGCCGTCGATCCCGTCGCGTACGGGATGGCCGGGCTGGTCCTGGTCGGAGTGGCGATCGCGGCGAACGCCGTGCCCGCCCTGCGGGCCTCCCGGAGCGACCCGATGCGGGCGCTCCGATACGAGTAGGCGCCCGCGGCTCCGCTACTCGACCCAGACCCGGATCGTGGCGTCCCCGCCCTCGATCTCCACGAGGTTCTGACCCGGCTTCAGCCCGTCGAGCAGGTCCAGGACGCTGACGCGACAGGCCTCGCGCTCGCGCTCCCGCTCGTCCTCGCAGCCCAGGTCGACGTCCACGTCCCCTACGAGCCTGACCAGGGCCAGCGGGACGTTCACCGACACCTTCTCACCGCCGCCGGACTCGGGAGCGATGCGGACCTTGAGCCAGCGAGGTGCCCTCGACGCCCGGGCGGGAGGCGCCGGGGGCGTCAGCTCCGCGGGAGGCGTCGCCACCTGCGACGCTTCGTTCCGCGCGACGGCCCGCTTCACGAGGGCCAGGTCGTCGTCGCGCTCCGCGGCGCCCGCGGGAAAGGCCAGCGCGGCGAGTGCGGCAGCGAGTGCGGTTCCCATTCCAATCGTTCTCGTCACGGTGTCCCCCCTCTCACTCCAGCCAGAGCCGGATCCGGCTGCCGTCTCCCTGGATCTCGATGATGCTGGTGGGACCCACCCGGTGCAGCCGGTCCCAGAAGTTGTCGGCGTCGATCCCCTCGCGCTCGAGGTCCCGCTTCGCGTCGTCCGGAAGGCTCTTGAACAGGAGCTCGGCCAGGGCCACGGGCAGGCTCAGGGAGACCGTGGGCTCGCGCGCTCCGTCCTCGTGGATCTGCAGCCGCACCCAGCGCACGCCGGCCGCGCCCCGCGGGCTCTCCCTCGCCCCGCGGCCCGCGTCTCTGGAGAGGGCCCCCGGATCGAGCCGGAGCAGAGCCAGGCGAGCCCGGTCCACGAGATCGGGATCGGTCTCCTCGGCCAGGATCTCCTCGAGGACGGGGATCGCCGGCCGTCCCACGTCGGAACCCAGCCGGCTCAGCTGGAGGCCCGCGTAGTAGCGGACCGTCCGGCCCGGGTCCCGCAGGCCCTGCTCGAGGATGCGCAGGTGCTGCTTCCGGCCGAACTCGTAGAGCCGCGCGGCGATCCCGATCCGGCTCGTCTTCGCCTCCTCCACGAGGAGCGTCTCGCCGGAGCCCCGGGCCAGGAACTCGGCGTACTCGCCCAGGGCGCGCTCGCGCTCCCCGAGCTGCTCGCTGCATTTTGCGATCCAGTAGCGGAGGCTCGCGTCCCCCGAGCCGGACTCGTCGACCGAGCGCCACAGCTCCCGCGCCTCGGCGTACTGGCGGTCGAAGTAGAGCGCCTTCGCGTTGCGCAGGACCTCGGCGTCTCTCCGCTGCGCGGCTGCGGGCGTCGAGAGCGAAGCGAGGAGCACCAGCCAGGCGGCCGCCCTCATCCCTGCAGCTCCCGCGCCATCAGGTCGATCTTCATCAGCAGGCGCCGCCGCCCGATCTCCCGGTGGATCGCCTCCAGATCCTGGCTCCGGGCGCAGGCTTCCAGGGCCGCGACCTCCCGCAGCATCTGCTCCACGTCCTCCAGGACGGGAGCGGCGCTCGCTACCTCGCTGGCGTCCAGCTCCGCGAGCAGGGAGCGGCGCCGCAGCAGGTCCCTGCTGCGGTCCGCCTCGTCGGCCACGTCCACGGTGCCGGACTCCTCGTCGCAGTCCCGGGCCTGGGACGCCACCGTCACGAGCACGGCCTGGGCATCGTTCAGGTAGCGCACGGTCTGCTCCCGGGCCAGCACGCGCTCCATGCGCCGCAGCATCTCCTCGGAGACCGCCGCACCGGGAGACTCCGGGCTCGCTGCGGGCGGCGCGGCCGGGCGATCCGCGAGGACCCAGACCAGCACCCCCGCGGCAGCGGCTGCCGGCAGCGCGAGCCACCGCCGGACGCCGGCGGTACGGGCGCCGCGCTCGGCCTCGATACGGGCGTCCACCCGGGCGACCAGGTGGGAGAGGGCCAACCCGGGGACGGCGCCGTGAACGGGGTCTCGGGCGAGCAGCTCCAGCACCTCCCGAAGCTCCCCGTGCTCGCGCCGGCACGACGGGCAGCTCTCGAGGTGCGCCCGGGTGAGGGCATCCTCGCCGGGGGCCAGGGCGCCGCTGGCCAGCAGGCTGACGCGGCGCCGCCAGCGGCGATGCAGCAGCCGCCACAGCGCCGCTCCTGCGGCGCTCATGCTCGCACCCCGGCCAGCCGTTCCCTGAGGTGGTGCACCGCCCGGTGCAGCGTGCTCTTGACCGTGCCGAGCTTGAGGTCGAGGGTCTGGGCGATCTCCTCCAGGCTCATCTCCTCGTAGTGTCGCAGGACGAAGACGGCGCGCTGGCGTTCCGGGAGCGAGCGGACCGCCCTTCCGATCCGGTCCGCCAGCTCGCGCCCCAGCACCCGGCGCTCCGGTGACGGGTCCAACGCCTCGAAGCCGGGCTCGTGTCCCTCGCGCTCGAGTGGCTGCTCTGCGAGCCAGCGTCGCTTGCCGCGCCGGTAGCGGTCGATCGCCTTGTTCACCGCGATCCGGGTGAGCCAGGGGGCCACCTCCGCCTGCTCCTGCCAGCTCCCGGCGTGGGTGAAGGCCTTCACGAAAGTCTCCTGTACGACGTCCAACGCCTCATCGGCGTCCCGAAGGTACGCGAGGACGATCCGATGGAGACGCTGGTAGTGCCTCTCCATGAGGGGCGCCAGCGCCTCCCGGTCCCCCCGGGCCAGCCGGCCCATGAGCTCGCGATCCGAGGCGTGCCTCCCGCTTGGATTGGACCACGTTTCCACCCCGGTCCGTCAGCGGAGCCAGACCAGGACCCGCTCGTCGTCGTCCTCCTCCACCTCGAGCAGGATACCGGCTCCGGCCTCCTCGATGTCCTTCCAGGTCACGCGTCCGCGCAGCTCCCGGGCGCGCCGGGACTGCCGCCGGTCCAGGTCGATCTCGAAGGCCTCGTCGTCGCAGACCTTCCTCGCCAGCCAGAGCGGCAGCTCGATGCGCACCAGCTCCTCCTCGCCCGGGTCGTAGGCGAGCAGGTTGAGATGGGAGGGAGTGCCGGATTCCCCCCTCGCCCGCGAGGCCTCCCGGCGGGCCTCCCGGAACGCCTCCCCGGGGTCCGCGACGTGATCGACGTGGACGAGGCAGCCCGATCCCGCGGCCGCCGCCAGCACGACTCCGAGAATGCGGATCCGACTCATCGAGACCTCCCGAGGGGCGCTGGCCCCTGTCTCGATAACGCCCCCCGCGGCGCCAGGTTCCATTGGGTCGCGATGTCGTTGAGGTCGCGGGGCTTGCCTCGTACCCGCGCCCGGGTTGGCTGCGCTACGATGCTCGGGCCCAGATCAGGCAGGGAGGCTTTGATGTCCCGAGGTCCCACAGCGATACTCGCCGTCCTGCCCGCGCTGCTCGCCCCCGGCCCGGCGGGGGCCCAGGACGCCCACTGGCCGCTCTTCCGCGGGCCGGCCTCGAGCGGCCTGGCACCCGGCGCGGCACCGGTGCGCTGGGACGTGGCCGCCGGCGACGGGGTGCTCTGGGTTCGGGAGCTGCCGGGTCTCGCCCATTCGTCCCCCGTGATCTGGGGCGACGCCATCTACGTGACGAGCGCGGTCAGCGAGACCGGGGCGGCCGAGCTGAAGGTGGGTCTCTACGGCGACATCGCCGCCGCGGCCGACTCCGGCGTGCAGCGCTGGGTCGTCTTCCGCATCGACCGGAGCAGTGGTGTGGTCGTCTGGGAGCGGATCGCCCACGAGGGCCCGCCCCGCCAGCAGCGCCACACGAAGGCCACCCACGCCAACGCGACCCCTGCGACCGACGGTGAGCGGGTCGTGGCCTTCTTCGGCTCCGACAGGGACGGGGCGCTGTCGTGGAAGAAGGACCTGGGGGTGCTGCGGTCGAGCTTCTTTCGCGTTCCGGAAGCGGAGTGGGGCTTCGCCAGCTCCCCCGTGATCGACGCGGGGGTCGTCTACGTCCAGGCCGACGTCATCGACGGGGGCTTCGTGGCGGCCTTCTCACTGGAAGACGGCCGCGAGCTGTGGCGGACGGCGCGCCAGGACGTGCCGACGTGGAGCACGCCGCAGGTTCACGAGGTGGACGGGCGGAAGCTGGTGATCGTGAACGGCTGGAAGCAGATCGGCGCCTACGACGCCGCCACCGGGGAAGCGGTCTGGAGCCTCGAAGGCGGGGGCGACATCCCGGTCCCGACGCCCGTCGTCGCCGACGGGATGGTCTTCGTCACCAATGCCCACGGGGACGGGTCGCCGATCTACGCGATCCGACCCGGGGCGAGCGGCGACATCTCGCTGGCCGAAGGCGAGACGTCCAACGAGCACGTGGTCTGGAGCATTCCCCGCGGCGGCGCCTACATGCAGACGCCCATCGCGCTCGACGGCATCCTGTACAACTGCCGGGACAACGGGGCCCTGACGGCGTACCGGGCCCGCACGGGGGAGGTGCTGTACCAGGAGCGGCTCGGGGGAGGCGGCACGGGCTTCACGGCCTCTCCCGTCGCCGCCGGGGGCCGGGTCTACTTCACCAGCGAGGACGGCGAGGTGCACGTCGTGAAAGCGGGGGCGAGCTTCGAGCTGGTCGCCGTCAACAACCTGGGGGAGGTGGCCATGGCGACGCCGGCGATCGCCGAGGGGACGCTGTTCTTCCGCACCCGCTCGCGACTGGTCGCGATCGGGTCGAGGTAGGGGACCCCCGCGGCGGCCCGCCGCCGGTCCGCGAGCATCAGGAGCGGTGCCACGGCGCCGCCGAGCAGGTGGGCGAGCGGCAGCGAGACGAACCCCGCGGCATCGGTGTCGACGAAGAGAGCGCGACCGGTTCCGGCCTCGAAGCCGACCTTTCCCAGCGAGGCCGCCAGCACCGCCGCGAGCAGCACGGCCTGCTCCCGATGCCCCGACCGCAGCGAGTCCCGAAGCAGGTCCAGGGTGGCGAGGGTGAAGAGCGCGGTCCCGATACCCGACAGCCCCCGGTACTCGCCGATGCCGGGCTCGAGGAGCCAGACCCCCACCCCGACGCTCATGGCAGCGAGCCCGGTGCAGGCCAGGACGAGTCGGCGCCGGCCACGCCTCTCCAGGATCGCTCCCGCCCCCGCGAAGACCAGCAGGTCCCACGCCAGGTGATCGGCGGACCAGTGCGTCCAGTGTCCACTCACCAGCCGCCAGAGCTGGCCGTCGGCGAGGTCGGCTCGCCTGAGGCTCGCCCAGCCGGTGAGGGCCGGGCTCGCCTGTGCGATCACGGCGCCCAGAGACAGAAGCAGGATCGCCCACGGCCGTGCCCCGGCGGCGTGGTGGGGCTGGGCTCGCATCG
>Ga0299906_10001062_pt1 | contig 24016 bp, 23 predicted proteins | sample RVTome_14_FD_200259 | JGI IMG/M metagenome (GOLD analysis project Ga0299906, IMG submission 200259) | Soil microbial communities from uranium-contaminated site in the Upper Colorado River Basin, Wyoming, United States - RVT145D125 (version 2) ...
ACGCTCCTCTGGCGGCTGCGTACGCTCGCCGCGCTCGACGCGTTCCTGCTGGTGATCGGTGCCCTGGCCCTGCGCCCGCTGCTCCGGCGGCCGGGGGTGGCCGGCGCGCCGCTGCCGCCGCCGTGGACGGCGGGCGCCGGGGCCGCGACGCTCGTGCGCGGCGCCGCGCTGGCGGCCGTCCTCCTGCTGCTCCTGTTCGTCGCCGGTCCCTGGCTGGCCGAGCAGCCGCTCCTGGTCGGGGCCCTCGATCAGCCGATCATGTACCTGCCGGTGCTGATTCTCGCCTGGCGCTCGCTGCTGGCGCCGGCCGGCCTGGGCTTCGGCTCCGCCTTCGGCCTGCGCCCCCGACCCGACGGCTGGGGGCCATGCGTGCGGGCGTCGGTCGTCCTGGTCGCCGTCGGCATCGTGACCGACGTCGGCCTGGGGGTGCTCGGCGTCTGGCTGGACCTGACCCCGCACTGGTCGGAGTGGTTCGACGCCGGCCTGGCCTGGAGTGAGCCGGCCGAGGTCGTCCTGACCGTGCTCGGCGTCGTGGTGTTGGCGCCGCTGTTCGAAGAGCTGATCTTTCGGGGACTTCTCTACGGATCCATCCGATCACGCTTCAGCTGGCCGGTGGCCGCCGCCGGCAGCGCCCTGGTCTTCGGCTTCGCCCACGGCTACGGGATCACGGGCTTCCTGAGCGTGTTCCTCTCGGGTGTCGTCTGGGCCTACTTCTACGAGCGCACGGGCAGCTTGCTGCCGTCCATGACCGCTCACGTCGTGAACAACGCCGCCGTTGCGGTCACCCTGCTGGCCCTGCTGCGCTGAGCGTCGCCCCGCCGTCGTGAGTCCCCGGCCCTCGCGATGGGCCCCCCTCAGCGGTGCGCCCGGGCCGGTCCCTCCGGCCCGGCGGGCGCCGGCGGCAGCTCGGCCCGGACGCGGGGCAGGCTCCCGGGATAGTGCGACTGGATGAAGTCGATCAGCTTCTCACGGACCTCGCACCGCAGGTCCCAGGCGGAGGAAGCGTCGCGGGCGCTGGCCAGCGCCCGCAGCTGCAGCGTGTGCTCCGTGGCGTCGGTCACCTGGAGCACCTTCACCTTGCGGTCCCAGTGCGGAGAGCCGTCGAGGATCCGGTCGAGCTCCTCCCGGAGCGGCCGGAGCGGCATCGTGTAGTCGACGTGCAGGAAGACGCTGCCCAGGATCTCGGCCGAGGCGCGGGTCCAATTCTGGAACGGCCGCTCGATGAAGTACGTGATGGGCACGATCAGCCGGCGCAGGTCCCAGATGCGCACGGTGACGTAGGTCAGCGTGATGTCCTCGATCCGCCCCCACTCGTTCTCCACGATGACGACGTCGTCGAGGCGGATGGGCTGCGTGAGCGCGATCTGGAAGCCGGCCAGCAGCGTCGCGATGCTGCGCTGGGCGGCGAAGCCGATGATGATGCCGGCGATGCCGGCCGAGGCGAGGATGCTGGTGCCGAACTGGCGCACGGAATCGAAGACCATCAGCATCGAGGCCAGCGTGAAGATCCCGATGACGACCATCGCCACCTTCTTGAGGACGGTCACCTGCGTGTAGATCTTCCGGGCCTGGAGGTTGTCGCTCACGTCGAGGCGGTACTGCGCCAGCAGCAGCGCCTCGGCCGCCTGCACGAGCTGGACGAGCACGAGGGCGACCGCGCCGATGACGACGAGGCTGACCCCGTTCTTGAACAGCAGTTGCATTTCGAGGGAGACCGGCAACGCCGGCACGCCGAGGATGAGCGCCACCAGCGGCAGCGTGAGCCGGATCGTCTTGCCGGCCAGCGGGACCAGCACGCGGTCCCAGGTGCTCCCCGTCCGCAGCGACAGGGCGGAGAGTCGCAGCTCGACGACGCGGCTCACCCGGTAGAGCAGCCAGAAGACGCTCACCAGCGTGCCCACGCCGCGGGCGGCGGTCACCGCGTTGAGCGCCACCTCCGCCGCGTCGCGGTACCGGAGATCGAGGAGCAGCACCGAGACCGCCGCCGACACGCCGTGGACCCACACGAGCAGCCCGAACGGCGGGACGGCCGCCTCCAGCCCGCGGTCGAGCCAGTAGCGGGCCTGCCGCTCGGTCTCGGGAGCCCGCCGCGCCTCCGCCTCGTCGTGGCGGATCCGCCGCCGGACGATCGATCGCAGGATGGCATCCGCGAGGCCCGCGAGCGCCAGCGCCGCCAGGGCGGCGATCAGCGTCAGCCAGCGGACGCCGAGGAACGCGTCGTGCGTGATCCACGGCCCGACGGCGCCGGCCAGGACGTCACTGACCCGCTCGACCCATTCGGGCATCGCCGGCTGGGCAACCGCCATCGTGCCTCCTCGCCCTGTGTGGAGGGCTCGTCATCGCTCGAGAATCGACGCTGTCACGGGGTCGGGCCTCCTACGGCCGCGGCGCCTCCCCCTGACGGAGCCGGACCAGGAACCTGGCCAGGTCGCGGGCGGTGTCGTCGAACGACTCCCTGAGGTGGTCCTTGCTGTCGCCGCCGAAGATGCCCATGGACGCGATGCGGCGGTCGGCGGTGACGAGGACCACCCTGCCGCTGGCCACGTCCACGAAGCGCATCTCGACCTGGGCCCGGGTCTGGCCCGCGCCGTAGAGCCCGAACAGCGCCCGCATGGCCTGCGAGCCCTGGCCCAGCCGGGGGATGTCACCGTCGATGCGGAGCGCGCCCGGCAGCCCGGCCGGCATCGGCGTCTCGGTCAGGTTGATGACGCGGTCGAAGAGCCCGCTCTCGCGGAGGCGGCGGACCAGCTCGGACTGCAGGAACACGGACATCGACTGCGCCAGCCGCCGATCCCCGTCGTCCTTGACCCCGGGGTCGGTCACCGGGAACTGGGTGACCGCGATGGCCCGGTACGCCTTGAGGTCGAAACCCGGGGCGACGGCCACCAGCCCGGCATCCTTGTCCTCGACGTTCGGCCTCAGCTCGGCCGTGCCCCGTGGATCGTCGGGCTTGGTCTGATAGGCGCCGAAGCAGCCGGCGAGCGCGAGCGACACGCCGATGAGCAGCCACAGCGCGGACCTGAGGTGGGGCATGAGCGCCTCCGTGGTCTTCAGGGTTGGCCGGCCAGCTCGAGGGCGGCGCCCAGCAGCGTGTTGGCGCCGTGCTCGATGTCGTCCAGCGGCGTGAACTCCTCCTCGCAATGGCTGCGGCCGTCGCGCGAGGGCACGAACACCATGCCGGCCGGCCCGATGGCCGCCATGTACTGGGCGTCGTGGCCGGCGCCCGAGCGGATGCGGCGGTGGCGGGCGCCGGCCGCCCGGGCGGCGCGCTCGACGGCGTCCACCACCTCGCGATCGAACGCCGTGTAGGGCACGCGCCAGTAGTGCTCGAGCTGGTAGGTCACGCCCTCGCGCTCGCAGGCCTGCCGCACCACGCGATCGAGCATGGGCAGCGCGCGGTCGAGCGTCGCGTCCTTCGGATCGCGCATGTCGATGGACAGCGTCACGCGGCCGGGGATGGCGTTGACGATGTTGGGGGCCACGGTGAGGTTGCCGACCGTCGTCACCAGCTCGCCGCCGATCTCGCGCGCGATGCCCCGGACCCCGCTGACGACCTCGGCGGCGGCGACCAGCGCGTCGTGGCGGATGCGCATCGGCGTGGGCCCCGCGTGGTCCTGCACGCCATGGATCGTCAGCCGCGACCACGCGATCGCCACGATGCCCTCGACCACGCCGACCGCGAGCCCCTCCTCCTCCAGGAACGGGCCCTGCTCGATGTGCAGCTCGAGGTAGGCGCGCAGCGGGCGGGGCACGCACGGCTCGGGGCCGAGGTAGCCGATGCGCTCCAGCTCGTCCACGAGCCGGAGGCCGTCCTTGTCGCGGGCGTTGTAGGCGTCCTCGAGGGCGATCTTGCCGGCCATGACCCCGCTGGCGAGCATCGCCGGCTGGAAGCGCGCGCCCTCCTCGTTGGTGAAGATCACCAGCGTCACCGGGTGGCGCGTGGAGACCCGGTGGTCGTTCAGCGTGCGGATCGCCTCCAGCGCGCACAGCACGCCCAGCTGCCCATCGTACTTGCCACCGGTCGGCACCGAGTCGACGTGCGAGCCCAGCATCACCGGCGGGTGGCCGGGCTGCCCGGGGCGCTCGCCGAAGACGTTGCCCATCTGGTCCACGCTCACCCGGAGCCCGGCCTGCCGCATCCAGCCGACCATCAGGTCCCGCCCGCGCCTGTCCTCGTCGCTCAGCGCCAGGCGGGTGAGCCCACCCCGCTCGGTCGCGCCCACGCGTCCCAGCTCCTCGATGGTCTGCTCCAGCCGCACGCGGTCGATCCTCATGTCGCCTCCCACCGCGGATTGTAGAACCGCACAACTCGATTGACCAAACGGCGCGCGCCCACCTATGCTGATCGGATCGCTCTTCCGCCCGGCCGTCCCGGCCGGTCCGAGCGGACGCCTCGGGAGGACGCTTCGTGAAGATGCTTCGATCGACGTCGGTCCTGCTGCTCCTGGCGCTGGTGGCCGGGGTCGCCGAAGGCCAGCCGCGGGTCGAGTGGCCGACCTATCAGCTCGGCGACCGCTGGGTCCGCTCCGACGGCGCCTGGGACCTCGTGCGGGTCGAGGACGATCGCTACGTCTTTTCCAGGGGGCCGACCTGGTGAACGGGCTGAAGGGCGCCGCCGACCTCAACCGGGACGGGATCGTTTCGCTGCAGGAGCTGTACGAGTACCTGGAGCAGCAGATGACGTCGAAGGCGCGGAGCGTGGGCGGCAACCAGCACCCGGTCATGAAGGGCGAGCTGGAAGGCGTGCTCTCCCTGGCCAAGGTGCGCGCCCGGTGAGATCGCGGCGGCGCCCGGCCGCGTTCGCCGTCGCGGTGCTGGCGCCAAGAAGCCGCGGGCGGAGCGGCCGACCTACAGCGTGGGGGACCCCTGGGCGCTGACCGACGCCACCTACCGGCTGGCCCGGGTCGACCGCCAGGGCTTCGTCTTCACCGCCGAGAACCGCGAGATCTGGCTCACCCGCGACCTGACGCTCCGGTACGTGAGGCGCGGCCGGGAATCGATCGAGGTCGACCCCACGCTGGGCCCCGGATGGCCGCTGGAGGTCGGCCGCCGCGGCGCCGGAATCGTGCTCGTCCGGCTGCAGGGTGAGGACAGCGGCGAGGTCGAGGTCTACGCGACCTGGCGCGTCATGGGCTGGGAGGACGTGGAGGTGGCCGGCCGGAAGCTGCCGGCGTTCCGCATCCTCTACACGTTCGAGCCCGAGATCCCCGGTCGGTTCTCCTCGAACCCGTACCAGCAGTACGGCCCCATCGCACGGCAAGCGAGGTTCGACTACACCGTCTGGTACGCGCCGGACGTCCAGCGGCTCGTCAAGGCCGTATCGGGCAAGCCGCTGCTGAATTTCGCGATGGCCGGCGAGCCGTCCATCGCGGCCCGGCCGCCGGCACCCGCGCCGCCGGCGGCGCCGGCGCCGCCACCGAAGGCGGAACCCGCGCCGAAACCCGCGGTCGTGACGCCCGCCCGACAGGCGCCGCCGCCGGCGGCGACGCTGGCGGACAGCGTGTCGAGCCCCGCCGACCAGGCCCGCGTCGACCGCGACACGATCCCGCTGGCTGGCCTCGTCACGAGCCCGCGCGGCGTCGCCCGCGTGGTGGTGACGCTGAACGGCGCCGAGGTGACGGTGGTGGAGGAGCGGGCCCCCCGGCCGGCCGTCTCGCTGAGCGCCTCGCTCAAGCTGCGCGAGGGCGCCAACCTGCTCGTGGTCGCCGCCACCGACGCCGACGGCACCATCCGGCAGGAGGTGCGCACGGTCCACTACGGCCAGGCCACCCCGCTGACGATCAGCATCCGCCATCCGGCCGACGGCGTGCGCGTGAGCGAGGAGCAGACGGTGGTGGCGGCGGTGGTGACCTCCAGCCGCGGCGTCGGCAGCGTGACCATCACCCTCAACGGTACCGAGGTGCTCCGCCAGGCCGAGTCCAGGCCGGCGCCGTCGGTGGTCGTGACGGCGCCGGTGAGCCTGCGCGAGGGGGCCAACACGATCGTGCTGACCGCCCGCGAGGCCGACGGCACCATCCGCCAGGAGGTGCGCACGGTCACGCTGGAGCGTCCGGCGACCGCCACGGCGCCGGCGCCGGCACCGGCGCGGCCGCCGAGCCGCGACGGCTACGCGGTCATCATCGGCGTCGGCCGCTACGACAACGTCGGCATTCCGCCGCTGCGCTACTCGGTGGCCGACGCCGAGGCGATGCACAAGGTCCTGACCGAGTCCGGCGAGTTCAAGAAGGACAACGTGCTCCTGCTGACCGACCGCAGCGACCGCAAGCCGACCCTGCGGAACATCAAGTACGCGCTCGGGACGTTCCTGGCCCGCGCCGCCCACAAGAACGACACGGTCGTGGTGTTCTTCGCCGGCCACGGCGCCCCCGAGGTGGACCCCCGCGGGATCGAGCGCGACGGCCTGGCCAAGTACCTGATCCCCAGCGACGCCGACCCCGACGACCTGTTCTCGACGGCGCTGCCGATGGACGATCTCCAGACGATCTTCGGGCGGATCGAGGCCGAGCGGGTGGTGGTGTTCCTCGACGCCTGCTACAGCGGCGCGGCCGGCGGCCGCACGTTCGCGGCCCGCCGCACGCGCGCCACCGCCGTCGACGACTTGTTCCTGGAGCGGCTGACGCGCTCCCGCGGGCGCGCCATCATGACCGCCTCGAAGCCGGCCGAGGTGTCGGTCGAGCTGCCCGAGCTGGGCCACGGGATCTTCACCTACTACCTCACCGAGGGGCTGCGCGGGGCCGGCGACCTCAATCGCGACGGCATCGTCAGCCTTCAAGAGCTGTACGAGTACGTCGAGCAGCAGGTGGTGCGCAAGTCGCGCGCCGTCGGCGGCAACCAGCACCCGATGATGAAGGGGGAGCTGGAAGGCATCCTGCCCCTCACCCGGGTGCGGGTCCGGTAGGAGAGGGCGATCGCTCGTCTGCGCGCGTGGTGGCGCCTGCGGCGCGGGCGCCTGCTCCAGATGTGGGCGGTGGGGCTGCTGGCCAGCGTGCTGGTCTCCGCCGCCTCCTCGCTCGGCTACCTGGAGGGCTGGCAGGCGCACGCGCTCGACCTGCTGCAGCGCCTGCAGGGCCGCCGCCTCCCGCACGACGTCGTCCTGGTGGGGATCGACGAGGCCGCCTTCGAGGGCCTGGGCCGCCGCCAGCCCATCGCGCGCGACTACCTCGCCCGCGTCGTGCGCGGCGTGGCCAAGAGCGGGGCCGCCGCGCTCGGCATCGACATCACCTTGGCCACCCCGACCACGCCCGAGGCCGACGCGGCGCTGGCGGCGGCGATCCGTGACTTCGCCGACGGCGGCCTCAGTCGCGTCGTGCTGCTGGGGCCGCTGGCGCCGGGCGCGGGCCCGCTCGGAGAGGCGACGCTGGGGCCGCACGTGGTGCTCGCCTCGCCCTCGGTGCCGGCGGACGACGACGGCTTCATCCGGCGGATCGACCCCGTGCTCCCCGGTCCGGGCGGACGACCGGCGCCGACGCTCGGGCTCGCGATCGCCGCGCGCCTCGCCGGGCTGGACGGGCCGGCGCTCGACGAGGCGCTGGCGACCGGCCGCCCGCTGGCCCTGGCGCGGGTGCACTCGAGCGGCGCGCTGGTGCCCGACCAGTCGCGGCCCGTCGTCGCGCGCGCCGGCCTGGAGTGGCCCATCAACTACGTGGGCCCCGCCGGCAGCTTCCTCACCATTCCCAGCGACGTGATGGCCGCCGTCGGCGACGCCGAGGGCGAACCGGCCGCCGACAACCCGCTGCGGGGACGCGCCGTGCTCGTCGGCGGCACGTTCGCGGACAGCCGCGATTTCTATCCCACGCCCCACGGCCTCATGGCGGGGGTCGAGGTCCACGCCAGCGTGGTCCACATGCTGAACACGCGCCGGTTCATCCAGCCCTCGAACTGGCTGGCCGGCTTCGGGATCAACGCCGCGGTGGTGCTGGTGGCCGGTGTCGTGCTCCTGGCGCTGCGGCCGCTGACGGGCACGCTCGTGTGCGTGCTCGGCTCGCTCGTCGTGGGGGTGCCGGCCGCCCTGCTCGCCTTCGACCGCGGCGGCTACTGGATCGACTTCGTGCTGCCGGTGGCCGCCACCTCGCTGATGGGCCTCGGCAGCGACGCGCTCGACCGCCGCCGATTCCGCGACTCGTTCGCCCGCTACCTGTCGCGCGACGTCATGGCCCGGGTGCTCACCGACGCCCCCAGCCTGCGCGGCGAGCACCGGGAGGTGTCGATCCTCTTCTCCGACCTGCGCGGCTTCACCACGCTGTCCGAGCAGATGGAGCCCGAGAAGATCGCCGCCCACCTGAACGAGTACTTCGACGAGATGACGAAGGCCATCTTCGCCCACCGCGGTATGATCAACGACTTCGTGGGGGACGCCGTGATGGCCGTGTTCGGCGCCCCCGTCGGCGACCCCGAGCACGCCTGGCACGCCGTCCAGAGCGCCGTCGCCATGGACCGCGCGCTGGACGCCCTCAACCGGCGCTGGGCGGCGGCCGGGCTGCCGCGCCTGCGCATGGGCATCGGCATCCATACGGGGTCGGTCTTCGCCGGCAACATCGGTGGGCGTGACCGGATCAAGTACACGGTGATCGGCGATCCGGTGAACGTGGCGTCCCGGGTGGAGGGCTTGAACAAGGACCTCGGCACGACGATCCTCGTGACCGAGGAGACGCTGGCGGCGGCCGGCGACCGCGTGCGCGTGCGCGACTGCGGCCCGCAGGCCGTCAAGGGACGCGTGGAGAAGGTTCGGGTGTTCGAAGTGCTGACGGACGGGAGGACCGACTCATGAACGCAGTGCGGGGTGGACTGATCGTCGGGGTGCTGGCGCTCGCCGCGACGCTGGCCTGGGCCCAGGAGCCGCTGGCGGTGCTCACCGAGATCCAGCTCAAGCAGGGCAGGGTGGAGGTGAAGCCGGCCGGCCAGCCGGACTGGCAGGCGCCCAAGCCGCTGCTCTCCTTGCGGTCCGGCGACCAGGTGCGGGTGACGGGCGAGGGGCGCGCGGTGCTGGTCTTCACCGGCGGCCGCGGCAGCCAGGTCGTCACGAAGACGAACTCGCCGTTCACGGTGCAGGCGGGACCGTCCGAGGGCGCCGGCGACCGCGCGCGGGCGGTGCTCGGCAGCGTCACGAGCTTCCTGCTCGGCCAGCAGCGGGAGCGCACCTACCAGTCGCTGTCCGTCCGCAGCGTGCGCGCCCAGCCGCCGTTCATCCTGGCCCCGCGCGAGACCCGCGTGCTGCCGGGTGCGCTGGCGTTCGAGTGGGCGGGCTCCGACCGCCTGAAGTACCAGGTGCGGCTGCTGGGGCCCCAGGGCACGGTCGTGTGGGAGCAGGCCGACCTCGAGCGGCGGGCGGTGGCGTACCCGTCGAACGGGCCGGCCCTCACGCCGGGCGCGCGCTACACGTGGGAGCTGACGACCCGCGAGCACGGCGTGCAGCGGGCGTCGTTCGACGTCGCCCCCGCGGCCGACGCCGCCCGCGTGAAGGACGCGCTGTCGGTGCTCACGCCGGCCGGCGCCGGCAACTATCCGCCGGCCACCCTGGCGCTGATGCGGGCGGGCCTGCTGTTCCAGGAGACGCTCTACGCCGACGCCCGGCGCGAGCTGGTGAGGGCCATCGCGGCCTCACCCGAGGAGGCGACGCTGCACCTGCTGCTCGGCCACGTCTACGACCGCACCGGCCTCAAGCAGCTCGCCGCCAACGAGTTCGACACGGCGGAGGCGCTGGCGGCGCCGCGGCCGTAGGGCCTGATCAGGCGGAGACGCGCTACCGTCGCCGGCGAGATCAGGATCTGGAACGCCCGGCGCGGCGGCGGGTGAACGGGGCCTGATACCCGAGCACCCCGCCCTGGGTGGACGCGGGGCGTCCGGTCTCATGTCGGACCTTGCTCTCATGCGCGAACTGTCGGGCTGAACTGCGGGAGTCAGGCTATTGGCGGGAGGCGAGCCGGGTGGCCGCCTCCCGCAGCTGGGCGGCGAGCGCCTCGAGGTCGCCGAGGTCGTTGCGGACGACGTTGAGGAGCTCCTCCGGCGTGACGTCGCCGTCGAAGTGCGTGAGGCGGGTGCGAAAGCCGGCGATCTCGACGAAGCGCTGCTGCAGCTGCGGATCGGGAACGAGCCCATGCACGGCCGCCAGCTTGGCGGCCTCGCGGTATTCGAGGGCGCCGATGCCGAACCCTCGCGCCAGCAAGTGGCGGGTGGTGTCGAACAGCGCCTCGATCGCGCGCCTGACGGTGGACTCCGCGGCGGCCGCGTTGCGCCAGTCGGCGGCGAACTCGTCGGGGTCGTGCACCGGAAGACGGCGAAGGTCGGCGAGGCAGGCGGCGACGATCTCGAGCCGGTCGGCCACGATCTTGAGACTGACGGTACCCGGGGTCACGTGGTCGTGACCCCGAACGTCTCGTGCTCGATCCAGCGCTCGATCGGCTGTAATTCCGCGGCGCGGCGCATGACGTCCAGCTCGTAACGATCGGCACGGAGGGCGTCGGTGACCGCGAGGCGATGGCCGTCGATGGCGGCGAACTGCAGGAGCGCGTCGACCCGGTCCAGCGGCACGAGATCGACGCGGAGCGGGGCGAAGACCTCCTCCAGCGCCACCTGGAGCCCGGCGAGCCGGCGGTGGTCCGGAGGCGGCCCGTCGAACACCACGCCGACGTCGAGGTCGGATCCTTCGCCCCTGACGGGTCGACCGGCAAGCGTTGCACGGCCGTCATCGGCCCGGGAGCCGAAGAGGTAGACGGCCAGGAGGCCGTGCCGGCGGCAGAGATCACGGATCGGCTCCAAGTCCATGCCGCCAGGGTAGCGTAACTGGCGCGCTACAGCCCCAGGTAGGCGCGCTTGAGGCGGTCGTCGCCCAGCAGCTCGCGGCCGCCGCCGCTCAGCACCAGGTGGCCGGATTCCAGCACGGCGGCGCGCTCGGCCAGGGTCAGGGCCTGGCGGACGTTCTGCTCGACGAGGAGCACGGTCATGCCGTCGGCGTTGATGGTGCGCACGGTCTCGAAGATCCGCGCCACCAGCACCGGGGCCAGGCCCAGCGTCGGCTCGTCGAGCATGAGCACGCGGGGCTTGGCCATGAGCGCGCGGCCGATGGCGCACATCTGCTGCTCGCCGCCGGAGAGCGAGCCGGCCAGCTGGGTGCGGCGCTCCTCCAGCACGGGGAAGAGCCGGTAGACGTAGGGCAGCGTCTCGTCGCGAGCGGCCCGCGCGCGGGGCGTGTGGGCGCCGAGCAGCAGGTTCTCGGCGACGGTCATGAAGGGGAACAGGCGGCGGCCCTCCGGCACCTGCACGATGCCCAGGTCGACGCGCTGGTGGGCGGGCACCCGGCCGAGGTCGCGGCCGTCGAGGACGACGCGCCCGCGCCGGGGCTCGACCAGCCCCGAGATCACCCGCAGCGTCGTCGACTTGCCGGCGGCGTTGGCGCCGACCAGCGCGAAGACGCGGCCCTGCTCGACCTCCAGCGAGACCTCGTAGAGCGCCTGCAGGTCGCCGTAGTACGCGTCGATCCCCTCAAGCCTCAGCAAGCACGAACTCCTCGCCGAGATAGGCGTCGATCACGCGCCGGTCGGCGGCGATCTCGCGCGGGGCGCCCTCGGCCAGCTTCTCGCCGTGGTGCAGCATCACGATGCGCTGGGCCAGCCGCATCATCGCCGCCATGATGTGCTCGATCACGATCAGGGTCAGGCCGTCGGCGTGCAGCCGGCGGACGAGGTCGATCATCGCCACCAGCTCGGTCGGGTTGAGGCCCGACATCACCTCGTCGAGCAGCAGCAGGCGGGGGCGGGTGGCCAGCGCGCGCGCCACCTCCAGCCGCTTGCGCAGCGCCAGGGGCAGGGCCCGGGCGCGGGCGGCGGCGTGGGGGCCGAGGCCGCAGACCTCGATCACCCGCTCGGCGTCCGCACGGGCGGCGCGGGTCGAAGGCAGGCGGGTGAGCGCGCCGATCATCACGTTGTCGAGCACCGAGAGGCTGCCGAACGGCTTGACGATCTGGAACGTGCGCGTGAGGCCCAGGCGCGCGATCTCGTGGGCCGGCCGCCCGGTGACGTCACGCCCGTCGAAGACGACCCGGCCCTCGTCGGGCCGGTAGTAGCCGGCGATGACGTTGAACAGCGTCGTCTTGCCGGCGCCGTTGGGCCCGATGATGCCGAGCAGGTCGCCGGCCCGGACCTCCAGGCTCACCTCGCGCACGGCCGTGAGGCCGCCGAAGCGCTTGGTCAGGCGCTCCAGCGCCAGCATGGAGGGGCCCGGCGCGCTCACGCGTGGGCCCCCGCCCGGCGCGCGCGCAGGCGGGCCGCGAGGCCGGCGAGCCCGTCCGGGAAGAAGCGCACGACGAGGATGAGCATCGTGCCGTACACGATCAGGTAGATCCCGGTGAAGCCGGATTGCACGCCCGACAGCGTCGCGCGCAGATAGGTCTCCAGCGAGGTGATGAGGATCGACCCCAGGAACGGCCCGAGCGCGGTGCCGACGCCGCCGATGATGGCGTTGAGGGCGAAGCGGATGGACAGGTCGACCGAGAAGACGTAGAACGGGTCGACGAACCCCACGTACTGCGCCCACAGCGTCCCGCACACCGACGTCAGCGCCGCGCTCACGGTCACCGCGATCACCTTGAGCCGCCGGGCCGGGATCCCGAGCGCCTGGGCGGCGTCCTCGTCCTCCCGCACGCCGGCCAGGCGGTAGCCGAAGCGCGAGCGCTCCAGCCAGACCTGGATCGCCCAGTAGAGCAGGGCGACCGCGAGCGCCAGGTACACCCACGCCACGTGGCCCAGCCCGAGCGTGGCGAAGCCCGGCCGGAAGGGGACGGGAATGCCCTCCGAGCCCGAGGTGAAGCCCCGCCAGCGGCTGGCCACGATGAGCAGCACCTGGGAGAAGGCGATGGTGGAGAGCGCGAAGTACGGTCCCCGCAGGCGGTTGGAGAGGTAGCCGATGGCGGCGCCGGCCACGAGGGACAGCGCGATGCCGGCCAGCATGCCGAGCCAGGGCGACTGCTGCCAGCGGGTGCCGGCCAGCGCCGCCGAGTAGGCGCCGATGCCGAAGAAGGCGGCGTGGCCGATGGAGACCTGGCCCGCGTAGCCGCCGGCCACGTTCCAGGCCGCCGACAGCGCGCCCCACAGGAGGATGAGCACCAGGCTGTCGAGGAAGTAGGCGTCGCGCACGACGACCGGCGTGAGCGCCGCCGCCCCGAAGAGGAGGAGCGCGCCCCGGTGGCGCGCGAGCGCGCGCCGCATCACGCGCCGAGGGTCTCGGCGCCGCGCTGCCCGAAGAGGCCGGCCGGGCGGAAGACGAGGACGGCGATGAAGAGGAGGAAGTAGAAGATCTCCTTCCAGGCGGTGCCGAACCAGTAGGAGCCCGCCACCTCCACCGCGGCCACGATGAGGCTGCCGATCAGGGCGCCCACCATGTCGCCGAGGCCGCCCAGCACGACCACGACGTAGGAGAGCAGGACGAACTGCAGGCCGGCCTGCGGGTAGATGGCGTAGAGCGGTGAGACGAGGACGCCGGCCGCGCCCACCGCGGCGATGCCGAGCGCGAACGTGATGCGGTACACGCGGTCGGTGTCGATGCCCATCAGGATGGCGGCGTCGCGGTCCTGGGCGGTGGCCCGCATGACGCGCCCGGTGTGTGTCCACCGCATGAAGGCGAACAGGGCCACGGTGAGGGCGATCGCGATGAAGAAGGCCACCACCTGCGACAGGTTGAAGGCGGTGCCGGCCACCCGGATCGGCGCGCCGGCGTGCCAGGGCCGCACGGTGTGGAAGTCGCCCGACCACAGCACGAGGGCGAGGTTCTGGAGCGCGATCGACAGGCCAACCGTGGTGAAGATCTGCACGTTGTGGGAGGCGTGGATGATGCCCCGCATGATGAGCACGTAGGTGACGAGGCCGAGGCCGAAGAAGAGCGGGATGGACACGAACAGCACGAACCAGGGATCGAGCGCGAGCAGGGTGTAGGCCCAGAACGCCAGGTACATGCCGAGCATCAGGAACTCGCCGTGAGCGAAGTTCACCACCCGCATGATCCCGAAGATCAGCGTGAGGCCCACCGCGATCAGGGCGTAGATCCCCCCGAGGAGGATCGTGGAGACGCCGAGCTGCGCGACGACGTCTATTTGCGGGCGTCCCAGGGGCCGAGCGGGATCCACTTCGCCCGGTTGGTGGTGAACTCCTCCGGCCACACCGTCACCAGCTGGCCGTTCTGCCACTGCAGCATGTAGTGCTGCACGCGCTCGTTGGAGTTCTGGCCGTCCTCCGAGAACTTCACGCCCCAGCCGTTGATCATGGAGCCGACCGGCAGGTCGAGCGACATCACGGCCGAGCGGAACTTGTCGAGGTCGTCGCTCTGGGCACGGTCGAGGACGACCTTGAGCAGCCAGAGGCCGCCGCCGGCGAGCTGGTGGGCGCCGAACGGGTAGGAGCCGGTGCGCTTCTGCACGGCGTCGCGGAACTCCTTCTCGATCTTCTGGCCCTCGGGCCGGAGCGCCTCCAGGCGGAAGCCGGGGCCCGGCTCCAGCAGCGCGAAGACGCCGTTGCCATCCTTGCCCGTCGCCTTGCCGAAGTCGCTGCCGCCGTAGCCGGTGGCGCCGGCGTGCACGAGGGCCTTGAACAGGAAGTTCTGCTCGCGGGCCTGGCGCCAGAACAGCGGGGCGTCATTGGTGTAGGCGATGTGATGGACGACGTCGGGGTTGAGCTGCTTGAGCTTGACGATGATCGGCGTCATGTCGTTGATCGTCTGGAAGTTGTAGTACTCGACCGGGGCCACCACCTGGAGCCCCAGCTCCTTGGCGCGGGCCAGGGCCGATTCGGTGACGCCCTGCCCGTAGGAGGAGTCCTCCGAGATGAAGGCGATCTTGAGCTGGTTGGGCTTGAGGTTGAAGCGGGGGGCCAGGTGCTTGACGATGAACTCGATGTTGTACCAGCCGAACCCGGTCGCGTCGATCTCGGTCCGGAACACGTTCTTGAGGCCGCGCTTGTTGAAGCGCGGGTCGACGCAGGAGGTCTCCCAGTAGATGACGTTGTGGCGGGCGGCCGCCTCGCTGGCGGCGCCGCACAGGCGCGACGAGAACGTGCCGGTGATGATCTTGACGCTCTCCCGCGTGATGAGCCGGTTCGCCTCGCTGGCGGCGGCGGTGGGGTCGGGAGCGTCGGCCACGGCGAAGACGAGCTTCTTGCCCATCACCCCGCCCCGGGCGTTGATCATGTCGCGCACGATCTCGTAGCCTTCCAGGTGGCGCTTGCCCTCGCCGGCCAGCGGCCCGGTGAGCGGCTCCAGCACGCCGATCTTGTACTCGCCCGTCTGGCCATGCGCGACGAGCCAGCCGGTGGTGGCGACCATGACGGCGACGGTGACGGCGACGGAGAGGCGGCGCAGCATGAAAGCCTCCTGGGTGACGGGAACGTCAAGCGAGACGGCGACGGTGCACGCCGCCTTGTAACACCCTGGTCCCGCCAGTGTCAACACGACCTCGAGCGGGAAAGCGGCCCCCGCCGGCCCTCGGGTAGACTGGCGCCGTGACCGACCACGAGCATCGCTTCCTGGCCCCGACGACGATCCGGTTCTGTCCCCTGTGCGCCACGGCGCTGACGCGCGCCCCGGTCCCGCCCGATCAGCGCGAGCAGGCGGTGTGCCCGTCCTGCGAGTTCGTCTTCTACCTCAACCCCAAGGTGGTGGCCGGCACGATCCCCGAGCAGGACGGGCGGATCCTCCTCACGCGTCGATCGATCAATCCCGGGCGCGGTCTGTGGACCTACCCCGGCGGCTTCGTGGATTTCGGCGAGAGCGTCACGGACGCCGCCGTGCGCGAGACCCTCGAGGAGACGGGCCTGCAGGTCGACCTCACCGGTCTGCTCAACGTGTACTCCTATCCCGGGGCGCCGGTGATCATCGTCTACACGGCACGCGTGCTGGGCGGGACGCTGACATCGTGCGCGGAGAACGACCGGCTGGAATGGGTGACGCCCGCCGAGATCCCGTGGGACACGCTGGCGTTTCCCTCGACGCGCGAGGCGCTGCGCGAGTGGGCCGGCGCGCGGGGCCACACTCCGAAAGGGTGAGCAAGGGCTCGCCGGTCGCGGCCGGCTCGCTCCGGACGGGGGCGAGCGCGATCCCCCCATCCCGCAGGGGGGGCTGGCTCGCCGGTGAGTCGGACCGCCGATCGCGCGCTCACCCCGTCCTGCGCTCGCGCACGCGACGTGGGCTCGCCCTGATGGCGCCGCCGCGCCTCCGCACCCCGTCGCCAGCGCCCACCGGCGGCCGGCGCCCGCTCGTGAATGGTGCGGGCTGACCAACGGCTAGCTGGCGGGGACGAGGACCCAGGGCTCGGGACACGCGGCCACGTACGGGTAGTACGCCTGCGCGCTGGGGCAATAGTACCAGTACCCGGGTGGCTGAACGTGGACCGGCGGCGCTTCCACGATCGGGGGCGGAGTGTAAATGTAACCGGGCGAAAACAGGAAGAACGGGGCGACCCCTATGAAGGTTCGCCCCTTGAACCCGTGATGACCTCCCTTGAACCCGTGGTGGCCACGAAACCCGTGGTGGCGACCCTGAGATCCGTGATGGCGCCCCTGGAACCGGCCGCCGCGGTTCCCCTGGAATCCGCGTGGCCCGCCGTGGACGCCGCCGCCTCGGCCGCCGTGGAAGCCATGGCCACCCCCGCCGCCCGGGCCCCGCCCGCCGCCCCGGCCACCGGCGTGCCCGGTGGCAGCCCACCCGAGGAGCAGGACGAGCACGAGGGCCAGCGCCGCCCGATACGGCTTCATGACTGTTCGACGCATACCGGACCGCTTTGATTCACTCCCCGGGCCAGCGAGTTTCCCTTGCAATGATTGCCAGCCCCGGGGCGCCGGGCCCCCCTCCGTGGCGTTCCGGGCCTGGGCACCCTAGTCGCGCAACGGCATCGAGACGGTGGCCTTGCCGGTGACGACCTTCTCGCCGCGCTGGTTCTCGGCCCAGACTTCCAGATCGACGAGGTGCCCGTCGTCCTTGCTCGACTTGCCGAGCACGCGCCCGCGGCAGGTGACGGTGTCCTTCAACCGGACGAGCCCCACGAAGCGCACGCCGATCTTGCGGACGGCGCCGGCGCCGGCCCAGTCGGTCACGGCCTGGGCCACGAACCCCATCGAGAGCATGCCGTGGGCGAAGACGCCGCCCATGCCGGCGGCCCGCGCGAACTCGTCGTCCTGGTGGATGGGGTTGAAGTCGCCGGCGGCGCCGGCGTAGCGCGTGAGCTGGATCTGCTGGATGGGGCCCTTCACCAGCGGCGGCAGCTCGTCGCCGACCTTGACGTCGTCGAAGTAGACCTTCGCGTACTTCACAGGCGCACCACCGTGACCTGGCGGATGGTGGCGACCAGCTCGTTGGCGCGGTCGGTGACGGCGGTCTCGCGCACGACGAAGGCCATGGGGCCGCTGCGGCCGGACTTCTCGTACACGTCCACGACCTTCGACCGGCACAGGAAGGTCTCGCCGGGCCGGATCGGGCGGTGCAGCTCGTACTCCTGCTCGCCGTGCAGCAGCCGCGAGAGGTCGGTGCCGAGCTCGCGCAGGAAGTCGCCGCCGTCGCCGGCCGCCTCGCGGAACGTCGTCATGAAGGTCGGGGGCGCGATGACGTCGCCCCACTCCGAGGCCTGGCCGACCCGATCGTCCAGGTAGAACGGATTCAGGTCGCCGATGGCCCGCGCGAACTCCTTGATCTTCCCGCGCTCGATCGTGACGACGAACGGCGGGAATTCCTTCCCCCTCACGCCCCTGTTGATCTGGATCGGCATCAGCCCTCACCTTTCCTCAGCACGCGGTCGAGGAACTTCGCCAGGTTCGGCACGACGGCGCGCTCGTGCCGGCCCTCGGCGACCTTGTCCCGGTCGTCCCATGCCTCCACCTGGAAGAGGAAGCGCCGGCCGTCCACCTCCAGCAGGGTGGCCCGGGCCCGCACCGTCATGCCGACCGGCGTGGCGGCGAGGTGGCGCATCTCGACCATCGTCCCCACCGTGGCGGCGCCCGGCGGCAGGTGGGGGATCAGCACGCCGGCGGCGGCGTTCTCGAGGAGGCCGATGAGGAACGGCGTGGCGAGCACCGGCACGCCGCGGTTGCCCAGGGCGTCGGCCGTCACGTCGGGCGTGACGGTACGGGAGACCTCGTGGACGGCGCCGACCTCGGCAGGCATCGCTGCCGGGTTTTACCGTGGGAACGGCGGGAATTGCAAGCCCATGACGACCGGCAACGACTCGATCACGGCCAGGACCACGGTCGCCGTGGCGCGGGGATCGACCACGTCACGGGATCGGGCACGCCGTGCCATCATACGCGGGCATGATCCGCTGGATCGCCGCGGGCGGCGCCTTCGTGGTCTCGCTCGATTCCATCATGAACGTCGCGTTCCCGGCCATCGCCGCCAGCTTCGCGGTGCCGCCCGAGCGCATGCGCTGGGTCATCATCGGCTACGTCGGCACCTATGCGCTCACCGCGTTCGTGGGCGGAGCGCTCGCCGACCGCGTCGGCCACGGGCGCGTCTTCCGCGCGGGGCTGGCGCTGAGCGCGGGGGCGTTCGTGGTCGCCGGCCTCGCGCCGACGTTCGGCTGGCTGCTGGTCGGGCGCGTGCTGCAGGGCCTCGGCGGCGGCTGCGTGTACGGCACCGCGCCCGGCATCGTCACGCTGGCGGCGGCGCCGGCCGACCGCGGGCGCGCCCTCGGCTTCCTCGGTGCCGCCATCGGGCTGGGGCTGAGCGTGGGCCCGCTCGCCGCCGGCGTGCTGGTCGACACCCTCGGCTGGCGCGCGATCTTCCACGTGCGCGTGCCACCGGCGCTGCTGGCGCTGGGCGCGGCCCTGGTGGCGCTGCCGGCCGCGTCGGCGCCGCGGGCGCCGCGCCTGGTCGCCGCGGCCGACATCGCGCGGGCGCCGGTGCTGGCGGCGGGCGCGCTCGCGTTCGTGGCCAACGCCGGGATCTTCGCCATCTGGTTGCTGGCGCCCTTCTACCTCGTCGCCGCCCGCGGCCTCGAGGCCTCCGCGGCCGGCGTGCTGTTCATGCTGACGCCGCTGGGGACCGCGCTGGCGGCGTCGCCGGCCGGGCGCCTGGCCGACCGCATCGGCGCGCGAACGCCGATCGTCGCGGGGCTGGCGCTGGAGGCGCTGGGCCTGGGGCTGCTGAGCCGCGCCGACGCCACCGCGCCGATCGCGCTGCTGGCGGTGTCGCTGTTCGCCGCCGGCTTCGGCCTCGGTCTCTTCCAGGTGCCCAACATGACCGTCGTCATGGCGGCGTTCGGGGCGGCCCAGCAGGGCGCGGCCGGCGGGTTCGCGTTCCTGGCGCGCACGCTCGGCACCGTGGCCGGCGTGGCGGCGCTCGCCCAGCTCTTCGCCGTCCGGCGGCTCGCCGTCGGCCTCGCGGCCGCGGCCGGCGAGGCGTTCCTGGTCGCCGCGCTCGCCGTGGCGCTGGCGGCGGCGCTGGCCGCGCTGCGCCGGGGCTGAACGACGTGGCGGCCGAGACCGGCGGGCGGCGCTATACTGCGCGAGAATGAAGATCCTGAGCCCGCTGGGCGCCACGCCCAGCGCCGTCGCGTCCCTCGCCAAGCGCCGCCCCAGCCTGAACGGCCTGCGCCTCGGCGTGCTCGACAACTCCAAGCCCAACGCGGGCGTCCTGCTGGACCGCGTGGCCGAGCTGCTGGCGACCCGGGCGAGCGGTGTCACCGTCCGCCGCTGGACCAAGCCCGGCGCCTCCCACCCGGCCGCGATGCTCGACGAGATCGCGGCCTCGGTCGACGTCCTCCTCACCGCATCGGCGGACTGAGGGTCGTGCACGTCGTGGAGTATCCACGACGCCGCGCAGATGGAAGCGCGGGGCATTCCCGCGGTCGTCCTCGGCACTGACGCGTTCCTTTCCCTGGCGCGGGCGGCGGCCGGCAAGCACGGCCTGCCGCATCTCCCGGTGGCGCTCGTCCCGCACCCGATCGGCGGGATCGACCCGGCGCTGGTGCGCGGCAAGGCCGAGACCATCGCCGGCGAGGTGCTCGACGCGCTGACGCGCGATCCGGCACTCCCGAGACTCGCCGGCGCGGCCTCGGCGACCGCCGTGGTCGACGCGCCCGAGGATCTCGACGCCTTCCAGGCCTGGGCGATGGCCGAGCGCTGGTCGGACGGGTTGCCGGTGCTGCCGCCGACCGCCGAGCGCGTCGCCCGCGTCCTCGGCGCCCACGCGGTCCGCCGTGGCGACCTCGTTGCCACGCTCGCACCGCTCGACGGGCAGGCGACGATGGAGGCGATCGCGGTCAACGCGGCGCTGGCCGGCGCCGGGCCGGAGCACCTGCCGGTGGTCGTCGCCGCCGTGCGCGGGCTGGCCGAGCCGCGCTTCAACCTGAACGCGATCCAGACGACCACCCACCCGTGCACGCCGCTGCTGATCGTCAACGGGCCGATCGCCCCGCGGCTGGGGATCAGCGGCGGGCCCAACGCGCTCGGCAACGGGCACCGCGCCAACGCGGTGATCGGCCGCGCCGTGCGCCTGGTGCTGCAGAACGTCGGCGGCGCCCGGCCCGGCCACGAGGACCGCGCCACGCTCGGGCATCCCGGCAAGTTCACGTACTGCCTGGCCGAGAACGAGGCGGCGTCGCCGTGGGCGCCGCTGCACGTCGAGCGCGGGTTCGCGGCGGGCACGAGCTGCGTCACCGTGTGCGGGTCGGAGGCGCCCCACAACGTCAACGATCACGGCTCGACCACCGGCGAGGCGCTTTTGCGCGCCCTGGCCGGCACCGCCGCCACCACCGGCAGCAACAACGTCTACCTGGGCGGCGAGCCCCTGGTCATCCTCGGGCCCGAGCACGCGCAGACGCTGGCGGGCTCGGGCTGGTCGAAGGCCGACGTCAAGCAGCGCCTCTGGGAGCGCGTGCGCGTGCGGCTCGACCGCTTCAGCGCCGAGAACCTCGCGCGCTTCGCCACGATCGATCCCGCCCGCTTCGCGGGCCGGCCGCCCGGGACCGAGGTCGCGTGGTGCCTGGCGCCGGACGACCTGATGGTCATCGTGGCAGGCGGCCCCGGCAAGCACTCCTCGCTGGTGCCGACCTTCGGCGCCACCCGCTCGGTGACGGTCCCCATCGAGGAGTAGCCGCGCGCGTGGCTGAAGCGGATTACCGGGGGGGAAGGACGACCGCGAGGCCCCGGCTGCGCAGCGCCTGGTCGACGGCGAGCCGGCGGCGGTCGGCGGCGCGGCGCTCGACCGAGGCGCCGACGTCGGGCCGCCGCTCCCGCCCCTCGCGGCGGTCCAGGACGATCTGCACGTCGGGGTCGCCGGCGAACTTCTGGCTGAGGTACTCGTAGAGGTTCACGTTGGGCCGGGCCACGATCACCAGGTGGCCGAGCGCCCGCAGCTCGGGCTCGGTGCGGTCGAGCCACGAGCGCATCCCGAGGTCGGAGAACAGCACGACGGCGGTGGTCAGGTGCTCCTCGGCCTCGGGCATCCGGCCGCCGCGCCGGTCGAGCTGGCCCATCCCCAGATGGGCGCGGGCCAGCAGCGGGCGCAAGCCCAGCTCGTCGGCGAGGGCGATGGCGGCGGCGTAGCGCTCGGTGGCCATCGTGACCTGCGGCGGCTCCAGCGCGGCGGCGACGTCGCCGAGCAGCCGCAGGGCGGCCGCCTCGTGGCCGCGCTCGCCGTGGGCGCGCGCCAGCGCCAGCGCGCGCTCGCCGATGTCGGCGGCGCGGAGCGCGTCGCCGGTGGCCAGGACGCCCTCGCCGAGCAGCGTGGCCCACCGCGCGAGGTACGCCCTGACGCCGACCTCGTCGGAGAGCCGCACGCCCTCCTCGAGCAGCGCCAGCCCGTCCTCCTTGCGCTCGAGCGCCACCAGGCACTGGCCCAGCAGCGCGGCCGGGACCGCCTGCCACACGGTGAGGCTGGCGTCGCGGCAGATCGACAGCGCCCGGGCCAGCGGCCCGACCGCGCGCTCGGTCTGGCCGCGGAGCATGGTGACCTGCCCCGCCAGGGTGAGCGCGATGGCCTCGCTGTACGGATGGCGGCGCGCCTCGGCCTCGGCGCGGGCACGCTCGGCCCACGTCTCGGCGGTCTCGAACTCGCCGAGGTCGGCCAGCGCGAAGGCCAGCCACGCGCACGTGGAGACGTAGGCGGTGACGGCGGCGGCGCTCGGATCGCGGGCGACCTCGCCGGCCAGCGCCTCGGCGTTGTCGTGGAGCGCGCGCACGGCCTGCCGGGCATGGCCGAGCGCGTGGTAGGCGTGACCCATGTAGCGGCGCACGACCGAGACGAGGATGCGGTCGCCCAGCCGCTCGGCGATGCCGAGACAGCGCTCGCCGTACTCCAGCGCGCGGGCCGGCTCGCCGCGCAGGTAGTGATAGTTGATCAGGTACGCGAAGGCGCGGGCCTGCCGCGCCTCGTCGCCGATCTGCTCGGCCATCCGGGCCGCTTCCTCGGACAGTGTCCGGATCTCCTCCAGCCGTCCGAGCTGCAGGAGGGGCGGGCGCAGGTCGAGCCGCACGTCGATGGCCTGCGCGAAGGTGTCGCCGCTCTCGGGCAGGTGCGCGAGCGCGGCGAGCGCCTGCTCCAGGAAGGCCACCGCCTCACGGTTGGCCGACCGCGCGACCGCCTTGCCCGCCGACTCCCGCAAGTACGCCACCGCCTCGAACCACAGCTCGGCGCCGAGCGCGTGGTGGGCCAGGCGCTCGACGTGCTCGCGGCGGCGGTCCGGGTAGAGCGCCTCCAGCGCGTCGACGATGCGGGCGTGCAGGCCGCGGCGTTGCTCCTTGAGCAGCGTGGAGTAGACCACGTCGTGGGTGAGGGCGTGGCGGAACGAGTAGGCGAGATCGGGGTAGAGGCTGGTCGTGCGCAGGAACTGCGCCTCCTCCAGCTCGGCCAGGTTGCCGAGGACCTCCTCGGCCGGCACGCCGGAGACCGCCTGCAGCAGCAGGACCGGCAGGTCCTTGCCGATCACCGCCCCCGCCTGCAGGAACGTCTTGCGGTCCTCGGGCAGCCGGTCGATGCGGGCGGCCAGCACGGCCTGCACGCGACCGGGGATCTGCACGGTGGCCAGCGGCTTGGCCAGCCGGTAGGCGCCGTGGTCGCCCACCAGGACCTCGTTCTCGATGAGGGTGCGCACGCTCTCCTCGAGGAAGAGCGCGTTGCCGCCGGTGCGCTCCACCAGCATGCGGGCCAGCGGCTGCATATCGCGGGTGGTCCCCAGCACCTCGGCGAGCAGGGCCTCGGCGCTGCCGCGCGACAGCGGCTCCAGGCGCACCTCGCCGCACTCGGGGCGCTCGCGCCAGGCGGGCCGGTGCTCGGAGCGGTAGCTGGCCAGCAGCAGCACGCGCGCCTCGCGGATCTCGTCCACGAGCGTGTCCACCAGCGCGACCGTCTCCGAGTCCGCCCAGTGGAGATTCTCGATCACCAGCAGGACCGGCTGGCGCGCCGCCTCGCGCAGCACGATGCGCGTGAGGGCGGAGAAGATCCGCCGCCGCCGCTCGGGCGGCTCCACGCCTTCCCACTCGGGGTCCTCGGTCGGCAGGTTGCCGAGCGAGAGGATAGCCGGCACCGCCCAGTGCAGCTGGGCGTCCAGCTCGAGCAGCCGGCCCGTCACCTTCGCGCGGATCCGGGCGAAATCGTCGGTGGTCTCGACCTGGAAGTACCCCTGCAGCATCGTGGTGATCGGCGCGTAGGGCGTGGAACTCGTGTAGGAGGCGGACGGCGCCTCGAGCAGCAGCCACCCTTGCGTGCGCGTCGACCGCGTGAACTCCCAGACCAGGCGTGACTTGCCGACGCCGGCCTCGCCGACCACGCCGACCGCCTGGCCGCGGCCGCCGGTGGCGCGCTCCAGGCGGCTCTCGAGCCGGCGCAGCTCGTTCTCGCGGCCGAGGAAGCTGGTGAGCGCGCCGGCGGTGGAACGCAGGCGCGAGGCCGGCGTGGCGCCGCGCAGCTCGAAGACCTCCAGGGCCTGCTTGAGCCCCTTGATGGGGACCGGCCCGTGCGGCTCGACGTCGACGTAGCGGTCGGCCAGCCGCCGGGTGGCGTCGGTGATCAACGTCGTGCCCGGCCGGGCGAGCTGCTCCATGCGGGCGGC